>Ga0075530_1001315_pt1 | contig 11888 bp, 12 predicted proteins | sample NGEPerD_2_FD_75101 | JGI IMG/M metagenome (GOLD analysis project Ga0075530, IMG submission 75101) | Arctic peat soil microbial communities from the Barrow Environmental Observatory site, Barrow, Alaska, USA - NGEE PermafrostL1-D | ecosystem: Environmental > Terrestrial > Soil > Wetlands > Peat ...
ACGTGTTGGGCGGCCTCGCGCAGCTCGGCGGCATCACGTTGGGCTCGTTCGCGCAGCTCCGCGCCCGCGCGCTCGCCGGACCCTCGGATCTCGGCCGCGTCGCGCTCGGCGGCGTCACGCAGGCTCGCGGCGGCGCGCTCTGCCTCGGCGTGGCGACGGTCGAGCTGCTCCCGGTCGGCGAGGAGCTGCACGCGGGCGTCCTCGAGCAGCGCCCGTTCCGCGGCCGGCGCCTGCGGCTGCCGATCGTCCTCATGGTCGGGGTCGGTCGACATCCCGGGGGGCGCGGCGAGACGGTCGGGCGGCGCGACCGCCGATGGCGGTGACTGCGGGTCCTCTGCGGGTTGGTCGGTCGCGGTACCGGCGGCGACGTATTCGGTGTGGGACCCGAAGCCGCGGGCCTCGAGTGCATCTGCCTCGGCGCGCAGCGCAGCCTTGAGCCGGCGGCGCAGCCGGGGTGAGAACGGTGTGCGGTTGCAGGCCTCGGCCGCCGCCGCCGCGACCTCGTGCAGACGGTCCAGCTCGTCGCCGTCAGCGCCCGAGTCGGCGACCTCGCCGGGGGCGTCTTCAGCAGCCGGGGCGGGTTCAGTGGCCTGGTCGTCGTCGGTGTCGCTGGTGTCGCCGGTGTCGCTGCCGGTGTTGTCGGACGCGTCGTCGTGGGCGTGACCCTCGGGAGCGCCGGCTTCGGAGGTATCACGCGCAGCTCCATCTTCGAGCAGCTCATCGCCGGCCTCACCCGGGACGTGGCCACCGTCCGGTGGCGCGGTGGACGCCGGGGTGACATCGGCCGTCGACCCGGAGCGGGGAGCGGCTCCGGGGAGGAGGTCGTCGCTGGGGGTTTCGGCGGAGGCGGACAGGCCGCGTGCGCCCGACGAGGGAACGGCCTTCGCCGGTCCGCGCTCACCACCCAGAGATCCCAACCAGCTCACGACCGGTTGATCGGACGTTGATACGGCCACATTGAGCGTGCCGGACGATTTTCGTGTCCGTTGGCCCGAGTCGTTCCACAAATCCGGAACAAGAATCTCAAGCGGCCTGTCCCGGCGTCGATACCACGGACGGTGAGCTTTCGCTCGCCGATCACCAGACGACCCCATGGAGGGACGAGATGCGAACCATGCTGAACTCCGTCCGGGAGCGTCGGGAGCACGAAGAGGGATTCACCCTCATCGAGCTCATGGTTGTGGTGCTGATTATTGCCATTCTGATCGCCATCGCCATCCCGACCTTCCTGGGCGCACGTGACAGTGCGAACGACCGTGCGGCTCAATCGAGCCTGCGGAACGGCCTGACCGCGGCCAAGACTCTGTACACCGACGTCGGTGACTGGACGACGGCAACAAAAGCTGCACTGGAAGGCGTCGAACCGTCGTTGACGTTCGAGGCATCTCCGACTGTTTCGGGAAATGCGAAGACCGTCAGCTTCGCGGTCGCTGCCGGGAGTCAGACGATCGCTCTGGCCGGCCTGTCGAAGGCAGGCGAGTGCTTCTGGGTCCGTGACACGGCCGTGGCTGACGCGACCTACACGAAGGCGGGCACGTTCTACGGCAAGAACACGACCGCGTGCACCGGAACCAACGCACTGGCCGCAGGGGGCGCCGGCTGGTAACCACCGGTTGCACCAGCCCCATGAAGGCCCCAATGAAGGCGGGGGCTCCGAGACCACGGTCTCGGAGCCCCCGCTTTCGCGTTCCGGCCGCAGAAGCCACCGACCGCCCGCGGAGGTCAAGTGCGACCGGCAACCGGTCGTAGATTCCCGATGTGACCGGGTTCGTGGTGTTTTGCTGCGCGTTGTTGGGCCTGGCGGTCGGGTCGTTCCTCAACGTCGTCATCGCGCGGGTTCCCCGGCGCGAGTCGATCGTCACGCCGCCGTCGCACTGCCCCGAGTGTCATACGCCGATCTCGCCGCGCGACAACATCCCCGTCGTGTCGTGGCTCGTCTTGCGGGGCCGGTGTCGCGCCTGCCAAGCCCCGATCCCGGTCCGGTACCCGCTGGTCGAGATCGGCTGCGCGATCGCCTGGGGCGTGATCGGGTATCGGTTTGCCGACTCCTGGGCGCTGCCGGCCTACCTCGTGCTCACCGCCGGTCTCCTCGCGCTGTCGGTGATCGACCTCGAGCATCGAATCCTGCCGAACCGGATCCTCGGTCCGCTGGCCGTCGCCGGCGTCGTCCTGCTCGGCGCCGCCGCCCTGGCCTCCGGTGATCTCGACGCGTTCGTGCGCGCCCTGCTCGGCGCCCTGGCGGCATTCGGCGCGCTGGGCGCCCTGCACCTCATCTCCCCGCGGGGCATGGGGCTGGGAGACGTGAAGCTCGCGTTCGTGCTCGGTCTGTTCCTCGGCTGGCTGGGCTGGGGCGAGGTGGCCCTGGGGTTGTTCCTCGGGTTCCTGCTCGGCAGCGTGATCGGTGTCGGCCTGATCGCGACCGGTCTGCGGACCCGCAAGGACCACGTCCCCTTCGGCCCGTTCCTGGCCGCAGGGACGCTGATCGCGGTCATCTGGGGCCCGACCCTGCTCGCCTGGTACAGCCCCTGACCCGCGATCCGCCCCGTTGGTGCGATTCCCGTCGCTCTGCGACGGGAATCGCACGAACGGGAGGCGTGGAGCCGGTCCGGTGGCCTGCCCGGCCCAAGAAATCGTCTCGGCAGAAATCTCCTCGGCGCGCTTGGCTTTCGAGCCCCTTCGTGCCGATGCATGGGTGTGCACGCAAGCGCGCCGAGCTCAAGTTGTGCCTCATGTTGACGATTGTGCAGCATGAGGCTTAACGTGCGGCGAGTCAACGAGGGGATACCGGCGTGACCGTGTTCTCGCCTGACGGTCTCCTGACTGTCCGCGAGGTGGCCGAGGCGATGCGCGTCTCCACGATGACCGTCTATCGGCTCATCAAGGCGCGCGAGCTCTCCGCGACCCGCGTGGGCAAGCACTTCCGGATTCGGCGCTCCGATCTCGCCGCCTATCTCGACGCGCGCCGGGTCGGGCCGCCCGCCACCGGCGCGAGCGGCAACGGAGACGACGCGCACGACGGAGAGCGGGAAGGCAATCGGTGGCCCGCCGCGTAGTCGGTCTCGACATCGGTACCAACGCGGTTCGCGTTGCCGACATCGAGATCGGCGACACGATCGTTCTGCACGCCTTCGGTCAGGTCGCGCTGCCGGTCGACGCGATGCGCGAAGGCGAGGTGCTCGACGTCGAGGCGGTGACGGCCGCCATCCAACGCCTCTGGCGCGAGCTCGGTCTCAAGAAGGGTGAGGTCCGGGTCGGCATCGCTGGTCCGCGGGTCATCGTCCGCACGGTCGACCTCCCGGCCATGCCCGACGCGGAGCTTGCGGGCGCGATCTCCTTCCAAGCCGGCGAGCTGATCCCGATCCCACTCGCTGACGCGGTCATCGACTTCCAGGTCCTCGAGGCAGTCGGTGGACCCGACGCGGGCACCGAGGGCGCTGCGGCGATCGAGCCACCCCCGCCGATCCCCACCTCGATCACCGAAGCCGACAACGACACCGGCGCGGTCGCTCCGCCAGGCGCGATGGGCGGAGACGAGGGGATTCCACCCGCCACGGGAGCCGTCGCGCCCGCCGCCATGAACCGGGTGCTGGTCGCCGCGGCGCACCAGGACGCAGTCGCGCGTCTTGTCCGCGCGGTTCGTGGCGCAGGCCTCAAGGTCGCGGCGGTGGACCTCGTGCCCCTCGCGCTCGTGCGCGCCCTCGGGCGTGAGCCCACCCTCGCCGGACCGGGCAGCGAAGGAGCTGCCGGGATCGTGTGTGTCGGCGGTGGCGTGACCGTCGTCGTCGTCCACGAGGACGGTCTGCCGCGCTTCGTCCGCATGCTCGGTACCGGTGGCCGCGCCCTCACCGACGCCGTCGCTCGAGATCTCGAGCTCAGTCCCGAGACCGCCGAGGCGCTCAAGCGCCAGGGCGAGAGCTCGCCCCCCGAGCTGGCGCCGCGAGTGTCGGCCGCACTGGAACGTCCCCTGGCAGATCTGCTCGAGGAGATCCGCGGGTCGCTCGACTACTGGCGTACCCAGCCCGGCTCGGCTCGGCTCCTGCGGGTCACCACGACCGGGGGCGCGTCGAGCCAGACCGGTCTCGTGGAAGGACTCGCCCGCCTGCTCGGGGTGCCCGTCGAGCCGGCGCAACCCCGTGAGGGCCTCGAGGTCGGCGACATCGGGTTTCCCCCCGAAGAGGTCGCCGCGCTCGATCCCTACCTGGCGGTGCCCATCGGCCTGGCCCTCGGTGGGTCTCCGGGAGCCAAGCGCATCGATCTTCTCGGCCTCGACCGTGCCACGGGGACGGAAGATGGCGGGCGACTCGCGCTCATCGCGGCCGCAGTCGCGATCGTGCTCGTCGTCGTGCTCGGCTTCCTGAGCTATCAGAAGATCCAACAGCTCAACGATGCCGAGGACGACCTGTCGGCCCAAGAGACGAAGAACGCGCGCCGCCAGAGCGGGATCGCCGAGCTGGCCGACGCCCGCGAGAACCAGGAGCAGATCGACACGGTGCGTGCCCAGGTCGACCAGGTCCTCGCCACCGACGTCTCGTGGGCATCGATGCTGCAAGAGATCGGCCGGACGATCCCCGACGACGCCTGGCTCACCGGCTTCCAGGGCAGCGTCGCGATCGACGCGGTCCCCGCGGCGGGCGCCGCCGCCGATACCGCCGCGGGGCTTTCGGGCTCGACCGAGACAACCGGGACAACCGATACGACCGCGGCGGGCGGCGCACCGGTCCCGACGCCGGCCGCGACGTCGGCCATCACCGGTACCGTCACGTTCACGGCGACGGGTCTGGACTTCACCTCCGTTGCCTACTTCCTCCAGCGCGTCGCGCAGATCCCGTCGTTCGCCGACCTGTGGGTCTCCCAGGCGACCGCCGGAGAGCTGGGCGGGCGCGGCATCGTCAACTTCGACGCCAACGCCGCACTCACGGACTCGGCCAAGGCCGACCGGGCCGACAAGCTCACCAATGCGGGCGAGGAGACCCCGTGAAGCGCGCCGGGTGGGTCATCGTCGTCGCGGCGACGCTCGTCGTGATCCTGGTCTGGTTCTTCGGGTTCTCTCGCCCGAAGGCCGACAGCATCTCCGACACCAACAGCCAGCTCGAGGACGCCCGCGACGCCGAACAGAGCCTCGAGGCGACGCTCGCCCGCCTCCAGGACCTGGATCGCCGCGGACCCGAGATCGAAGCGAACCTCCAACAGCTCAACGCCGCCGTCCCCGCCGCTCCGGACCTGGCCGACTTCATCTTCCTGGCCAACGACGCCGCGGCCGACTCGGGCGTCGACTGGATCTCGATCGCGCCGACGCCGCCGGCCGCGAACCCCACCGGCGGCCCGACGGTCATCGCGCTGAGCATCCAGGTCCAAGGCGGCTTCTACCAGGTCGTCGACTACCTCAACCGCCTCGAGGAGCTGGAACGGCTCGTGGTCGCCGACACGGTCTCGATCACCGTCGGCAGTGACGACAGCGCGACCGGCGACACCACCCAGACCACGTTGGCGACCTCGACGTCGGACTCGGCCGCGCCGTCGTTGAGCGTCTCGCTCGGCGGGCGTATGTTCACTCGTGGGACCGTCTCGGCGACGCCGGGCGTCCCGGGCGCGACGCCGGAGACGCCGCCGCCGGCAGCCACGCCGCCGCCCAGTGGAGGGACCTCCTAGCCATGGCCGAGAAGAAGGTCCGCACACCGCTGGTGGTCGCGCTCGGCGTGGTCGTGCTGCTCGTGATCGGATTCTTCGGCTATCGCCTCATCAGCTCGGGCGGCGGCTCCGGCGACGACTCCGCCACGGAGGCGGCCGCGACGCCGTCGACCGGCGCTGACGGCTCCGCGACCGGCGACGGTTCGAGCGGCTCGTCCACGACCACCACGACAACGCCGGGCGAGCCGTTCACCCCCGGCCAGACCTTCGACGCCTTCGTCACCAAGAACCCGTTCCAGCCGGTGGTCGTGTCATCGTCGGCAGGGACCGGAACCGACGCGACGACGCCGACCACCGCGACCACGGTGCCGGTCAACGGCGGGGGGACCACACCAAATGTCCCCGACAACCAGGCCCCGTCGGCGGGGACGCCGGTCTCGTTGCTCGAGGTCTTCGATGATGGTGGCGTCGTGAAGGCCCGCATCCAGGTCGGAGCCGAGGTCTACACCCAGGCGGCCGGAGAGACATTCGCGACCAGCTACAAGGTGGTGAGCCTCGATCTGGGGGCGCAATGCGGCCAGTTCCAGTTCGGGGACTCGCCGTTCCAGCTCTGTGTCGGCGAGCAAACGCTGAAGTAGACCCGCGGCCGGGCGCGGGGACCGGCCACTTCGGGCCGCGTGCGTCCACGGAGTCGCCGAGGAGTCGGTACGCGGTGCCGTGGCGCTCCTATTCTTCGGAGATGCTCCGCTTCCTCACCGCCGGCGAGTCACACGGCCCTGCGCTGACCGTCATCGTCGAAGGCCTCCCCGCCGGATTGCCACTGCTGATCGAGGAGATCGCGGCGGAGCTGGCGCGCCGCCGCCTCGGATTCGGTCGGGGCCCCCGCATGCGATTCGAAGCCGACGATCTCGAGCTCCTCGGTGGCGTGCGCCACGGCCGGACACTCGGATCACCCGTGGCGGTGGTGATCCGCAACACCGAATGGCCGAGATGGCAGGAGGAGATGGCCGCCGCGCCGGGTACCACCAACCAGCCCCTCACGACGCCGCGGCCGGGCCACGCCGACCTGGTCGGCATGCAGAAGTATGGGTTCGGTGACGCCCGCAACGTCTTGGAACGGGCCAGCGCGCGCGAGACCGCGGCGCGTGTCGTGGCCGGCGCCATGGCCAAGGCGCTGCTCAACACACTCGACGCGTCGGTTCTCAGCCACGTCGTGCAGATGGGCGCCGTCCGGGTCCCGTTCGAGGCGGCCCGGCCCGACCCGGCCGACCTCGACCGGGTCGACCAGTCGCCCGTGCGGTGCTTTCACACCGACGCGGCAGCCGGGATGGTCGCCGAGGTGGAAGCGGCTGCGAAGGACGGTGACTCGCTCGGCGGCGTCGTCGAGGTGCTCGGCTACGGCATCCCGGTGGGGCTCGGCTCTCATGTCCACTGGGATCGCAAGATCGACGCACTGCTCGCCCAGGCGCTCATGAGCATCCAGGCGGTGAAGGGCGTCGAGATCGGTGACGGCTTCGAGGTGGCGGGCCGCAGGGGCGCCGACGCGCACGACGCGATCCTCTGGAGCGACGAGGATCGGGCCTACGAGCGTGGCTCGGCCCGGGCCGGAGGTACCGAGGGCGGCATGACCACGGGTTCGCTGCTCGTGGCGCGGGCCGCGATGAAGCCGCTCGCGACACTGAATCGCCCGGTGCTGCGCACCGTCGACGTGGAGACCAAGCAGGAGACGGTCTCGTTCAAGGAGCGCACCGACGTCACCGCGGTCCCCGCGGCGGGCGTCGTGGCCGAGACCATGGTCGCGTGGGTCCTCGCGGTCGAGGCACTGCGCAAGTTCGGCGGCGATTCGGTCGACGAGCTCGTCCGCAACCACCGCGGCTACCTCGACACGCTGTCGTGAGGGCACGCCACCTGGCCCTCGTCGGCCTCATGGGCGCGGGCAAGACGACGGTGGGTGAGATCTGCGCCGCCCGCCTGGGCCGTCGGTTCGTCGATTCCGATGATCTCGTCGAGGCTGCGGCCGGGATGACCGTCGCCGAGGTCTTCGCCGCGGAGGGCGAGGCCGGCTTCCGGGCCCGCGAACGCGTCGCGCTTGCCGATGCGAGCGCCTCACCCGAAGCGTTGGTCCTGGCCACGGGGGGCGGCGCGGTGCTCGACGGTGACAACCGCCGGGTGTTGCGTGACGCCGGCCTGGTCGTCTGGCTGCGAGCCCCACCCACCGTGCTGGCGGCGAGGGTCGCCGGTCAGGACGCTCGCCCGCTGCTCAGCGCCGATCCTGTTGTCACGCTCGCGCGCCTCGACGTCGTGCGGGCCGGGGCGTACGAGGCGGCGGCGCACCTGGTGATGGACACCGAAGGTCATACGGTCGACGAGGTCGCCGATGCGGTCCTCGAGGCTTACCGAACGTCGGGCGGCGAGTCATGCACCGGATAGCCGTGGGTGTGGACCCGCCCTACGACGTCATCGTCGGGACCGGTGCGCTCGCCGCCGCGGCCGGCGTGCTCGACGGTCGACGGCGAGTCGCGATCGTGAGCCAGGCTGCCGTCGCCGAGCACCACGCGTCCACGCTGGCCGACACGCTCACCGAGTCGGAGATGTTCCTCATGGGCGACGGGGAGGACGCCAAGACCCTGGCCACGGTGGAGGACCTGGCCCGCCGCATGGCCCGATGGGGTTTGCTACGCGACGACGCGATCGTGGCGCTCGGTGGGGGAGTGGTCGGCGATGTCGCCGGGTTCACCGCCGCGACCTACCACCGGGGCGTCACCCTGGTGCAGGCGCCGACGACGCTGTTGGCGATGGTCGACGCCGCGATCGGCGGCAAGACCGCTGTCAACCTGCCCGAGGGAAAGAACCTGCTCGGCGCGTTCCACCAACCCGCGGCGGTGCTCGCCGACGTCGCAACCCTCGAGACCCTCCCAGCGCGCGAGTACCGCTCGGGGCTCGGCGAGGTTGCGAAGTACGCCCTGATGGGCGACGGCGTGGCCGGCGCGGCCGGTATCAGAGACCTGCTCCGCCGCCACCGGGAAGCGCTGGCCGCCCGCGACACCGATATCCTGGCCGACCTGGTGGCCCGGTGTGCGGCGATCAAGGCCGCGGTGGTCGCGGCCGATCCCGTCGAGCGCACCGGGCTGCGGGCCACGCTGAACTACGGCCACACCCTGGCCCACGCGCTCGAGACCGACGGCACCTACGCCCTCACCCACGGTGAGGCCGTGGCGGTCGGGCTGGTGTTCGCCCTCCGCCTCGCCGAGTGCCTCGAACGTCTCGACACCGACGCCGTGGACCGCTCGCTCGCGCTGATCGAGTCGCTCGGCCTGCCGACCGGAGCTCCCGTCAGCGCGGGCGTCGATCCTGCTGTGCTCGTCGAGCTCATGCGCCGCGACAAGAAGGCCCGCGGCGGGCTCACGTTCGTGCTGGACGGGCCGAACGGCCTCGAGCGGGTCGACGACCCCCCGGCCGCGACGGTCGAGCGGGCCCTGGCCGCGGTGGGCGTGGGACCGCCGACCGGGATGGGAGACTGAGCCCATGGGCGTGATCCTCCTCCTCTCGGGGCCCAACCTGAACCTGCTCGGCGAACGCGAGCCGCAGATCTACGGCTCGTCGACGCTCGATGACTGCGTCGCCGACGCGCGCGCCGCGGCCGAGGTGGGTGGGCACTCGTTGGAACACGTGCAGGGCAACGGCGAAGCTGTGCTCGTCGACGCGATCCACGGGGCCCGAGGTCGGTGTGCCGCAATCGTCATCAACCCGGCGGCGTTCTCGCACTACTCGTACGCCATCGCCGACGCGCTCGCGACATTCGCCGGCGTGAAGGTGGAGCTTCACGTCTCCAACCCGTACGCCCGCGAGGGGTGGCGCCGCCATTCGGTGAGCGCCCCGTACGTGACCGGCGTCATCGCCGGGTTCGGTCGTGCCGGCTACCGCCTGGCGGTCGAAGCCGCCGTCACGTTGCTGTGAGGACGATGGGTGTCGTCGCCGGCGATCACAGGGCGCTGCCGCCGATGGACGTCGCCGGTCGGCTGGCGCGGCTTCGGGCCGGTTTCGACGGCGCCGGCGTCGACGCGCTGTTGGTGACGCGGTCTCCCAACATCCGATACCTCACCGGGTTCACCGGCAGTGCGGCCATGGTGCTGGTCACCGCGACCGACGCGATCCTCGTGACCGACGGCCGCTACCGGGACCAGGCCACCGACCAGATCGCGGGCGCGGGCGTTGATGGCCGGGTCGTCGTCGGCGTGACGCAGGCCATCCAACGCGACGCAACCGGTGCTGCGGTCGCCGACGCCGGAATCGGCCGGCTCGGCCTCGAGGCCCATGGGGTCACCTGGGCCCAACAGCGCACCTTCGCCAATGAGTGGTTCACCGACCAGGAGCTGCTCGCGACCGACGGCCTGGTCGAGACGCTGCGGAAGGTGAAGGACGCGGGCGAGGTCGGCCGTATCGAGGCGGCCTGCGAGATCGCCGACGACGCGCTCGGCGGCCTGATCGGCACGCTCGCCGATGGCCCCACCGAACGTGAGTTCGCGATCGCGCTCGAGTTCGCGATGCGCGAGCGCGGCGCGGTCGGTAACAGCTTCGATCCCATCGTCGCGTCGGGACCCAACGGAGCCAAGCCGCACGCGCGGCCGTCGAACCGCCGGATCGAGCGCGGCGAGCTCGTCGTGATCGACTTCGGGTGCACGGTCGACGGGTACTGCTCGGACATGACTCGCACCGTGAGCGTCGGAGATCCGGGCCCCGAGGCCCGACGGGTGTGGGATGTCGTCGCCGAGAGCCAGGCCGCGGGGCGCGAGGCGCTGCGTGCCGGCGCCGAGTGCGCGGCAGTCGATCGCACGTGCCGGAACATCATCGAAGAGGCGGGCTGGGGGGAGGCGTTCCTCCACGGGACCGGCCACGGAGTGGGGATCGAGATCCACGAGGACCCACGAGTGGCGTCGACATCGAGTGATACCTTGCAGGTTGGCGAGGTCGTCACCGTCGAGCCGGGCGTGTACCTCACCGGCGTCGGTGGCGTCCGCATCGAAGACACCCTCGTCGTCACCGGTGACGGGACTCCCGCTACCGAGCCCCCCACGACCGGCCCCCCCACGACCGGACCAACCGCTGCCGGCCCGCCGGCAGGCGAATCCACCGGCGGCGGAGCCGAGGATCTTCCCGGTGCCCGAGCGTTGACGAAGTTTCCGAAGGAATTGGCGTGAACATCTCCACCAACGGTCTCAAGAACGGCATGAGTCTCAACCTGCCCGAAGGGCTCATGACCGTCATCGAGTTCCAGCACGTCAAGCCGGGCAAGGGAGGAGCCTTCGTGCGGACGAAGCTCAAGAACTTCCGTACCGGCGCGGTGCTGGAGCGCACGTTCCGCGCCGACGAGAAGGTCCCGCTCGCGGTGATCGACAAGCGCGAGATGCAGTACCTCTACCGCGACGGCACCGAGCTCGTGTTCATGGATACCGAGAGCTACGACCAGGTCTCGGTCGATCCCGCCGATCTGGGTGACGCGGCGAAGTACCTGAAGGAAGGCAATGCCGCCGTGCTGCCGACGTATGAGGGCCAGGTCGTCGGAGTCGAGCTGCCCGCGGCGGTCGAGCTCACCGTGACCGAGACGGAGCCGGGCGTCCAGGGTGACCGGGTGTCGGGTGCCCGCAAGGCTGCCACCCTCGAGACCGGGGTCGTCGTCCAGGTCCCGCTGTTCGTGGAGACCGGTGAGGCGATCAAGGTCGACACGCGCACCGGGGAGTACCTGGCGCGCGCGTGAATTCACCGGTCGGAACGCAAGGGCGACGCATCGCCCGCGAGCGGGCGCTGGAGCTGGGCTACGAGCTCGAGGTCCGTCACGGCACGCTCGATGAGCTGCTCGCCGGGCTGCCGGCGCCGCCGGATCCCTTCGCGCTCTCGCTCGCCCGGGGCGTCGAGGACCACCGCCACGAGCTCGACGGGTTGCTGGGCCGCTTTTCCCAGCGCTGGGCCGTCGACCGGATGCCGGTGGTCGACCGGGCGATCCTGCGGCTCGGCTGTTTCGAGCTCGTGCACGCGTCCGACACGCCCACCGGCGTGGTCATCAGCGAGGCGGTCGAGCTTGCCCAGGAGTACTCGACGGAGCACTCCGGGCGCTTCGTGAACGGGTTGCTGAGCCGCATCGCCGACGAGGTGCGCCCCGCGTCCGCGAAGGATGAGCCCGCGTCCGCGAAGGATGAGCCCGCGTCCGCGAAGGATGAGCCCGCGTCCGCGAAGGATGAGCCCGCGTCCGCGAAGGATGAGCC
>Ga0075530_1001318_pt1 | contig 11871 bp, 16 predicted proteins | sample NGEPerD_2_FD_75101 | JGI IMG/M metagenome (GOLD analysis project Ga0075530, IMG submission 75101) | Arctic peat soil microbial communities from the Barrow Environmental Observatory site, Barrow, Alaska, USA - NGEE PermafrostL1-D | ecosystem: Environmental > Terrestrial > Soil > Wetlands > Peat ...
CCCCACGGCATCGAGGCGGCAGGGCGAGTGGACATGGAGCAGGATCGTCTCGTTGCCCGAGAAGCCCTCGTAGCCCATGACCTCCTCGGTGAGCAGCGGCGAGCCGCTTCCGTTTCGGCGTACCTGCACGTGGCGCTTGGACGGGATCTCGCCACGACGCTCGTACCTCATAGGTTGCCCCTTCGGTCCTGCTCGCGCTCGATCGCCTCGAACAGGGCCTTGAAGTTGCCCTCGCCGAAGCCGCGCGAGCCGTGGCGCTCGATGATCTCGAAGAAGATCGTGGGCCGGTCGCCCAGGGGCTTGGTGAAGATCTGCAGCAGGTACCCCTCCTCGTCGCGGTCTACGAGGATCCCCAGGCGGCGCAGGTCGGCCAGGTCCTCCTCGATCTGCCCGATCCGCTCGGGCACCTCGTCGTAGTAGGACTCGGGGATCGAGAGGAACTCCACGCCGCGGTCGCGCAGCTCGGTCACCGCGCCCACTATGTCGCGGGTGGCGATGGCGATGTGCTGCACGCCGGCGCCGCGGTAGAAGTCGATGTACTCCTCGATCTGAGACTTGCGCTTGCCCTCGGCGGGCTCGTTGATCGGGAACTTCAGCTTGCCGCTGCCGTCGGTGACCACCTTCGACATCAGGGCCGAGTACTCGGTGGAGATCGCGTCGTCGGAGAAGTGGATCAGCTCGGTCATGCCGAACACGCGCTCGTAGTAGCTGACCCACTCGTCCATGTGGCCCAGCTCCACGTTGCCCACCACGTGGTCGATCGCGGCGAACAGGGGCTCGCTGGACTTGGTGCCGCGGGCCTCGAAGCCGGGGAGGAAGGCGCCCTCATAGCCCGCGCGCTCCACGAACAGGTGCAGCGTGTCGCCGTAGGTGGCCACCGCTGAGAGCGTGACGCTCCCGTGCTCGTCCTCGACGGTGTGCGGCGTCTCGACGCCGCGGGCGCCGTGGGCCACCGCGTGCTCGTACGCGGCGGTGGCATCGGGCACCGACAGCGCGATCTTGTGCACGCCGTCGCCGTGGTGGCGGTGGTGCTCTGAGATCTCGTCCTGGCCGGAGAGCGAGCCGGTGAGCACCAGGCGGATACGCCCCTGCTCGAGCACGTGCGAGACGCGGTCGCGGCGCCCGGTCTCCAGCCCCGAGAAGGCCGTCTCGGTGAAGCCGAACGCGCGCGTGAAGAAGAAGGCGGCCTGCGCGGCGTTGCCCACGAACAGCTCGAGGTGGTCGATCCCGTGAACGGGCATCCGGTCCGGGTCGGTGACCGCCGCGGGCTGCGGCGAGAGCGCCTGAGTAGCCAATACTCCTCCTTGGTACGCGTTTGACGTAATGTTTCTATGGTCAGACGCCCAAATCAACGCCTATTCGTTGCGCCAACCCGCCCAAAGAGAGCCCATGGACGACGTAGACCAGACAATCGTTTCGCTGCTGCGCGAGAACGCCCGCCGATCGTTCAAGGACATCGGCGGACAAGTGCACCTATCCGCGCCGGCCGTCAAGCGCCGGGTCGACCGCCTGGAGGCCGACGGCGTGATCCGGGGCTACACGGCGGTGATCGATCCGGCCGCCTTCGGGTGGCACGCAGAGGCATTCGTGGACCTCTACTGCACCGGCCGCATGCCGGGCGACGCGATCCGGCGCGCGGTGGAGGGCGAGCCGGGGGTGGTCTCCGCCCACACGGTGGCGGGCGATGCCAGCGCGATGCTGCACGTGAGGGCGCGCGACACCAAGGACCTCGAGCTGGCCCTGGAGCGCATCCGGTCCACGGACGGCGTGGACCGCACGGTCACCGAGGTCGTGCTCTCCACGCTGGTGCAGCGGTGAGGCGGCCGTATCCCGAGGGCTCCGCGCCGCCGCCCTCGATCCGCGACTTCTTCGCCTTCGAGGAGCACGTGCGCAACGCCCGTGCCAACCGGGGCCTGACGGTGCCGGAGGCGTGGTACGAGCTGCCCGTCTTCTACTTCTCCAACCCCGCGGCGGTGTACCGCGACGGAGACGTCGTGCCCAAGCCGGCCGACACCGAGATGCTCGACTACGAGCTGGAGCTGGCGGCGGTGATCGGGGAGGACGGGGGGATCGAGGGCTTCACGGTGATGAACGACTGGTCGGCGCGCGACCTGCAGATGAAGGAGATGTCGGTGGGCTTGGGCCCCGCGAAGGGCAAGGACTTCGCCACCGCGCTGGGGCCCGAGCTGGTGTCGCCCGACGAGCTGCCCGCCGACCTGGACATGCGCGCGCTGTGCCGCGTGAACGGCGAGGTCCGCACCGACTCGCACACCGGCGGGATGCAGTTCGGCTGGGACGAGATCCTGGCGGCCGCGGCGCGCAACACCCCGGGCCTGCGGGCCGGTGAGGTGATCGGCTCGGGCACCGTGGGTAGCGGCTGCATCCTCGAGCACGGCGACGGGCGCTGGCTGCAGGAGGGCGACGAGGTGGAGCTGGAGATCGAGGGGCTGGGAGTGCTGCGCAACCGGGTCGGCCCCCCGGCCTGAGTCACTTCCCGAGCCGCTCCCAGAAGCGCACCCACTCGCGCATCTGCCCGATCCCGGCCTCCAGCGCCCAGCGGGGGCCGGGAGTGCCCTTGCCCTCGCTCTGCTCGTACATCCACTCGTACTGGGCCAGCTTCTCCCTCGAAGCCTTCAGCTGCGCCTCGGCCAGCGTTCCGGGATCGGCGCCGAAGAACAGCTTGAGCAGCGCCTGGTTGCGGATCTCGGCCAGCGCCCCGGTGGGCTCGGCACGCCAGTCGGCCAGCGCCGCGGAGCCCCTCTTCGTGAGCCGGTAGTGCTTGCGCCGACGGCCGCCCTCCTCGCGCTTCACGCTCAGCAGCCCGGCCTCGGCCAGCCGCTCGGGCTCGGTGTAGAACTGAGCGTGCTGCATGGTCCAGAAGTTGCCCACCGAGTGGGTGGCCGCCTGCTTCAGCTCATACGGCGTGGCCTCGCCGGACAGCTCCACGAGTCCGAGCACGATGTAGGAGGCGGGGGTGAGGGCGGGTTCTTGCATCAGTCCACAATAGACGGTACGGTATGGAGCATGGATCCTACACGCTGGCTGGCTGTCTTCGCGATCGTTGGCGTTCTCGGTGTTGTCTATGGAGGCTGGGCGCTGCTCACCTTTGTGACCGGAAGGGAGGGCCTCAGCGAGGGACAGAAGCGCTTCTTCCGCGCCGGCCACGCGCATGCGGGCGTGCTGCTCGTGCTGTCGCTCGCCTTCTTCCTGTACCTCGAGCGCGCGGGCTTCCCCCGTGGCCTGGAGTGGACCGTGGGCCTCGTGCTTCTGCTGGGCGTCATGGCGCAGTCCGGGGGCTTCTTTGTGCACATGAGCACCGGCGGCTCTGTCGCCGAGGGCTCGGCGGGCACCAGGCTGACCCGCGGCGGCGCGGTGCTGATCGGGGCGTCGCTGCTGGCTCTGGCCGTGGGGTTGGCCACCGCATGACCACTGAGACTCAGCGGCGGGCTTCCGATGCCGACCGCGAAGCCGTGGTTGAGCGACTGTCCGCCCACGGCGCAGCCGGGCGGATGGACGCCGACGAGCTCGGGCAGCGTACGGCTGCGGCACTGCGAGCGCGCACGGTCGCGGAGCTCGAGGCGCTGGAGGCGGACCTGCCGGCGGCGCCGCCGGTTCGGCGGCCCGCCCGGCTGGCTCGTGGCGCGTGGCTTCCACCGCTCGGCCGCTTTCGCGCCTACCTGCCTGTCATGGCCCTTCTAGTTGTCATCTGGGCAGTGACAGGGGCGGGGTATTTCTGGCCGATCTGGCCGGCGCTCGGGTGGGGTGTGGCGCTTCTCGGGCCTGGACGTTGCGGTTCTTCAGGCGCCCGCCGGCCGTCAGCCCCCATAACTTGACGATCGATCGTCTGCTATCGAGGTGCTCCACGTTATGGGCGCCAGGGCCGCGATTCTTGGAGCACCCGGCGATGAGGCGATCGCGCGTCACGTTCTGGGGGATAGGCGTTAAGGGCCGGGAAAACCGAACACCCGCGAGAGCCGCCGCTCCTCCAGAGGCTGGTCCTTGGCCCGAGACGCTCCTTGAGCCCCCCATATTGAGCGAGCGCTCAGCCAGCTGCCCGTCGAATTGTCACTCGACCGTCGTGACCACAATCGCGTCCGCCTTGCCGTCCCCCGTGACGTCCGCGAAGAAGGTTCCGCGGTCGCCGAAGTAGGGCTCGGTGTGCGCCGCTCCCAGTTCACCGGACACCCTGGTGGACTGTTGACTGATCATGCCAGCACCTCCTGACGAAGCAGGAGGTGCTGGCGCGCCTCGCTGGGCGTGCGGTAGCCGTGGCGTTCCAGCAGCCACGACTGGCTGTAGGTGGCGGCGAACTCGCGCACGCGGGCGCGCAGCGCCTCGAAGGTCTCGAAGCGCTGGATCCAAAGCACCTGCTCCTTGAGCGTCTGGATGAACTTCTCCGCGCAACCGTTGGTTTCTGGCTCGTAGTGGTAGGCCGGGGAGCGGGCGATGCCGAGATGATCGATCTCTGCCTGGTAGTGCTCTGACCGGAAGCACGGTCCGCCGTCGTAGCGCAGGCTGAGGCCCGAGGCGACGGCGGCCTCGACCGAGCCGAAGCGCTCGCCACACACCTCCCTGAGCAGGTCAGCGGCGGCGAAGCGGTCCATCCGCAGCCCGGCGTCGGCCCACGCCTCCCCCGAGGCGTGGTCGATCATCACGAACACCGCGCAGCGGCCTTCGTCGGTGTGTCCGTCGGTCGCGTCGGTCGCCCACAGCGTGTCCGGGACCGTCACGGTGATCGTCCCCTCGTGCAGCCTGGCCGCGCGCTTTCTAACCCTCGCAGTGGGCGCCAGCAGCCCGGCCTCGCGCGTGAGCCGCAGCACGCGCTTGCGGCTCGTGCACACGCCGCGACGCCTGAGCCTGGCCCACACCTTGCGGTGGCCCTCGCCAACGAACGGGCTCTCGGCCAAAACGTCACGGATCTGCTTCAACAGCTCCCGGTCGCGCATCGCCCCGACCGGGCCTGGTCGCCGGCGCGCCGGCTCCGAGGTGCCCCGCCGGCGGCGCTGATCGCACGCCGCCGAGCGGGACACGCCTGCCACCCTGCACACGACCTGAAGCGGTGCGGGCAGCTGCTCGCTCACTTCGAGCGCCTCGGCGACGGAGGGCCCCCCTTGCGCTCCAGCAGCGCGGCAAGGATGTCGACCTCCATCGAGAGCTCCCCGACCTTGCGCTGGGCCTCCCTGAGCGCGAGGTCCTCGACCGGCGCCGGGCGCGCCTTCAGACCCTCCCGGCCAGCTCCGAGGAAGTCCTCACGCCAGCCGCTGATGCGCCCCGCGGGCTGGCCGACCTCCCGCGCGAGCAGGTCGAGCGACTCGCCGCGCAGCAGCCGCATGACCACCCCCTCCTTGCGGCGAACGCTCCAGCGCACCTCGCTCCTCGCCTCCGGCTCGTCGCTCCGTGCGCTGGAGCGCGACCCCTTGCCTTCCTCCATACCGGCCTCCGTGACTCTCGACATGCCGACCTCCTGGGTCTAATCGAGTGTCCGGTCGGAACCGGGTGCGCACCAGGTGGTCCCGTTGTTGTTAAGGCCGAACGCAGTCCCGGTTGATCGCCTGACGGTGACACGGTCGTTGTTGACTACGATCGCGTCCGCCTCGCCGCCCGAGGAGACGTCGGCGAAGAAGCTTCCGCGGTCGCCCAGGGGGGGACCCTGAGTCCAGTCCTTGTTGCCAGCGAAGGCGGTTCCGGTTGATCGCCTGACGGCGACACGGTCGCTGTTGACCACAATCGCGTCCGCCTTGCGATCCCCCTGAGCCGTAGGGTCGCTGCATGAACCAGTTCCCACCCGCCGTCCGAGAGGCGCAAGCTGTCCTGGCGGAAGAGTTCCGCGGAGCGCCACCAGACCTTCTCGAACCGCTCGCGGCTCCGCGAGCTGAGGAGGAGGCGGTGGAGGTCGAAGACTGTGTGGCGCGCTTCACGCGCGCGCAAATTGAGGGCCATGCCCTTGGACAATGGAGCCCGACCAAGCTGTTCCCGCCGCTAAGCGACTTAGCGGGAAAGAAGCTTGCGGACGCCGACGAAGACGCCGTGCGCGCTGCGATCGCAAAAAGCCTCGGGATCGGCTATGCCTTCACGGTCGGAACCGAAGAGCCTGGAACGCTCTTCGCGAAGACGCCACGGGAGATCTGGGATGTCTGGGTCCCCAACCTTCATACCGGTCTCGTCGAGCAAACCGGGCTGGGCAGCATGATCAGTGACATACGCCGCATTGGAGCGACGACATTTCAGCGTGAAGCGCTCGACCTCGGACTCGGCCGATTTGGCAAGAAGGCACGATTGGGGCACGTCGGCGCGTTTTATGCCCAATCGGGAGCCACCTTGCGTGCGCTTCAGAGCCACCCTGAACCCTGAAGCCCGAACCGTTAAGCCCCTGGAAGTTCCACGACTACCGACCCTGAATCCGTGACGCCGGTCCGGCGCCCTTGAGGGTGTTCGGTTTTCCCGGCCCTTAACGCCTATCCCGCGTCACGTTCTGGGGGTTGACCCAGCGCCCGCAGCGGTAGTCTGCGCCGCCGGATGCCGTCGAAGCTCTTCGCGCCTGACGTGCTCGCCGGCCAGGTGGCACTGGTGTCCGGCGGCGGCTCGGGGCTGGGCCGCGCGACCGCGGTAGAGCTGGCTGCCTGCGGCGCACACGTGGTGGTGTGCGGCCGCCGTCAGGAACCGCTCGACGAGACGGTCGCCATTTGTGACGAGGGGCGCTGCACGGCGATCACCTGTGACATCCGTGAGGAGGACCAGGTCGAGGCCCTCGTGGACGGCGTGCTCGACCGCCACGGCAAGATCGACCTGCTGGTGAACAACGCCGGCGGGCAGTTCCTCACCCCGGCCGAGGACATCACTCCCAAGGGCTTTCGCACCGTGATCCGCCTGAACGTGGAGGGCACATGGCTGATGAGCCATGCGGTAGCCACGAAGGCGATGATCCCGCGCGGGGAGGGGGGCAAGATCGTGAACGTGACCCTCTCGCCCCACCACGGGCTGCCGGGCATGGCGCATTCCTCGGCCGCACGAGCGGCGGTAGAGAACCTCACGCGCGTGCTCTCGATCGAGTGGGCCCGCTTCGGCATCACGCTCACTGCGCTGGCCGCGGGCCACTTCGCCACCGAGACGCTGCGCACCAAGTACCCGAAGGCCGTGGTGGAAGGGGTGGCCGGCACGGTGCCGCTCGGACGGCTGGGGACCGAGGAGGAGTTCGCCTGGCTGGTGGCCTTCGTGGCCTCGGCGGGCGGGGACTACATGTCGGGCTCGATCGTGACCGTGGACGGCGCGCGCGACAACTGGTTCGGCCCGTGGCCGCCCGGGGGCCTGACCGAAGGCGGCAAGCCGCTCGCCGAAAAGCGCAAGCCGAAAGAGTGAGGTTCCGGACCGAGGCTCCGGCGTCCCCCCGCTCCGCCGGTGAACCGATCGCATCGGGCGACCGCACCACCGCTACCACGAGCCGCTACGAGTGGATGTTCTGGGACATGGGCTATCGGCGCGAGGGCTGGCCGATCTAGCGCCCACCCGCGGGCGCGCCCACCGCGCCACTGAGCAGTCCCCCCGCCGCCGGGATCCGGGTCTCGAGCCCGAGCGCGCTCAGCATCGCGAACGCCGTGGCCGTCGCCGCCGACAGCACGGGCAGCCCGCACGCACGTTCGACAGGATCGATTGCGGCGAGCGACGGCATCTGCACGCACGCCGACAGGATCAGCGCGTCACATCCCGTCAGGTCCAGGCGCCGCCAGTGCTTGAGCAGGCCCGCCGGGTCGAGCGCGGCGACCTCGAGGTTGTCGGCGACCTCGAGGCTGAGCGCGTCGTGCACCTCGATGCCGCTGGCCTCGAGGTACTCCGCGACCAGCTTGGTCAGCTCGCGCTGGTACGGCGTGACCATCGCCACCCGGCGCGCGCCGAGCGCCCTGGCCCCGTCGATGAGCGCGCCGGCCGAGGACACGACCGGGGCCGGGGCCCCCGCCTCGCGCAGGACGTCGCGGATCTGGTCCTCGGCGGTGCAGTGGAAGCCCGCGCCCCCGGCCATCAACGCGACCAGGCAGGCGGTGGCCACGACGTTGCAGCGGGCGTCGGCCAGCTCGGCGGCGCAGCGGTCCATCTGCGCGTTCATGGCCCGCAGCTCCTCCGGGGTGACGCGCTTCATGCGCATGCGGCTCGAGTGGAACGTGAACCGCTCCTCCGGCGCCTCGCTCTCGCGCGCGCGCAACAAGGCGGGGATTTCGGTCTCCATCGTCACGTTCGAGCTCGGGACGATGAGCCCGAGGCGGTAGCGGGTGGGCTCGGTCATCGGTCGCCTCCGGCGGTCGGGGCGGTCAGCTCGGTCTTGCGGATCTTGCCCATGTCGTTGCGCGGGAGGTCGTCCAGGAAGTGGATCTCGCGCGGGCGCTTGTGCGGAGAGAGTAGCTCGGCGACGTGGGCTACCAGCTCCTCGGCCGTCGCCGTGGCCCGCGGTCGCAGGACGACCCACGCCACGATGCGCTCGCCGAGGTCCGCGTCGGGCTCCGAGGTCACCGCCGCCTCCGCCACCGCCTCGTGCTCGAGCAGCGCGCCCTCGATCTCGCCGGCGCCGATCTTGAAGCCACCGCTCTTGATGAGGTCGGTGGAGCGCCGCCCGACGACCCTGACGTAGCCGTCGGCCGCGCGCGTCGCGACGTCCCCGGTGAGGAACCAGCCGTCCTTCATGGCGGCGGCGGTGGCGTCGGGCTGGTTGAGGTACTCGCTGAACAGGCTCGGGCTGCGCAGGGCGACCTCGCCGATCGTGTCGTCGTCGGCGACGTCGATCGCCTCGCCGTCGTCGTCGAGCAGTACGACCTCGACACCGTCGAGCGGCGGGCCGACGTAGCCCGGCCGGCGGTCCCCGTCGACGCGGATCGAGCAGATCATGAGCGTCTCGGTCATGCCGTAGCGCTCGACCACCCGCTGCCCGCAGAGACGCTCGATGCGCTGGTGCTCGACCGCCGGGAGGGGGGCCGAGCCGGACACCAGCAGCCGAGCCCGGCGCAGCGCCTCGGCGATGCCGGCGTCCTCCTCGGCCTCGATCGCGATGCGGTGGTACATCGTCGGGACGCCGAAGAGCATCGTGGCGCCGTCCTCCAGCGCCTCGGCCACCGCGGGCGCGGAGAACCGCTGGAGGTGGCGGACCTGTCCGCCGAGCCGGACCGGGCCGAGGAGCCCGAGGGCCAGGCCATGGACGTGGAACAGCGGCAGCGCGTGGACGAGCCGGTCCTCGGCGGTCCACGCCCACGCCGCCGCGAGGGCGTCGAGGTTGGCCGCGATGGCGCGGCGGGACAACACGACGCCCTTCGGGAGGCCAGTCGTCCCGGAGGTGTAGATGATGAGCGCCGGCGCGTCCTCGGCGGGCTCGGGCGGCAACGAGTGGCCGCCGGACTCGAACGCGACGGTGGCGCGGGCGATGCCCTGCAGCGTTGCCGGGAGCTCGGCGCCCGGCTCGGCGAAGAGCAGGTCGGGAGCGGCGTCGGCGGCCATGTGCTCCAGCTCCCGGGTGCCCGCCTTGGGGCTGATCGGCACGACCGCCACGCCCGCCGCCAGGGCCCCGAAGACCGCCGCGCACGTGTGCAGCGTCGACGTCGCCCAGACCGCGACGCGGCCGGCGTCGCCGATTTCGGCCGCCACGTTCGCGGCGACGTCCCGCAGCTCGCGGTGGCTCAGGGCATCGTCACCGAAACGAACCGCCGGAGCGGCGCTCGCCTGCGCGAGGGAAGGGAACAGCATCGAACCCTCAGGTACCCGTTTTCGGGAGGGTCAACGTTAGGGCGAGGGCCGCCAGCGGCAGGGCGGCGACGATCACCATCACCGTGTCCAGCGAGCTGTGGTCGGCGACGATCCCGAGGACGGACGCCCCGACACCGCCCATGCCGATCGCCAAGCCGAGCGTCACGCCGGAGGCGACCCCGACCCGGTTGGGCAGGTACTCCTGGCCCATGACCACGATCACGGTGTAGCTGGCGACGACCATGGCGCCGACCAGCGCCAGCAGCAGCACGAGGACCGGGCCCCGCTCCGCCTGGAGGAGGAGGGCGATGAGCGGCGGGAGCAGCGCCATCGATCCGATCAGGATCGGCCGCCGTCCGACCCGGTCGGCCAGGCGACCGCCGATCAACGTGCCGGCGATCCCGCCGAGCAGCAGCACGGTGAGCGCGCTGCTGCCCTCCGCATCCGACGTTCCCAGCGAGGCGACGAAGTAGAGCGGGAGGAAGGTCAGCAGGCCGTAGAACGTGAACGAGCGCAGGGTCGCGACCCCGGCGAGGGTGACGAACGGGCCCCAGGCGTCGGGGGTGGGCGCCTGCTGGTCCCCGCCGGCAGTCTCGTCGGCCGAGCGCGCGCGGGCCAGGCGAGGGAGCTCCCGGACGAGCAGGAGGGCCACGGCTCCGGCGGGCACGAGGAGGAACAGCGTGCCGTGGAGGCCGAAGGCCAGCACGAGAACGGTCACGAGGGCCGGCCCGAGCGCGAACCCCGCGGTGCCGCCCACGGAGAAGACGCTCATGGCCGTGGCGCGCCGGTTGCCCGAGACGTGCCGCACCAGCCGCGCCCCCTCCGGATGGAAAGCCGCGACGCCCACGCCGCTGACGAGGATGGCCAGCACGAGCAGGGGATAGCTGGGGGTTAGCCCGGCAAGCGCCACGCCCCCGCCGCCCAGCGCCACTCCCGCGGGCATGAGCCAGGGCCGCGGGCGCCGGTCGGAGTAGTGGCCGAAGAGCGGCTGGATGACCGAGGAGCTGACCGTGCTCGCGAGGACCAGCGCGGAGGCCGCGGCGTACGACAGCCCACGCTCGCTGATCAGGAAGGGGAGCAGGGCGGGCACCACCCCCTGCGTGGCGTCGGCGAGGAGGTGGCCGCTCGCGAGCACCGCCAGAGCGCGCCGGTCGAGGCCCTCGCGCACGGGGCTGGCGGTGCGGGTCAGCTCTCCCACCCCGATGCGGCGGTCACGGCCCCGGCGGCGAACAGCACCGCCAGCGTCAGCCGGCGGAACAGCCGCTCGGGAAGCTTCGGTCCCACGACGGTGCCGAGCAGGTTGCCCGCCAGCGCCCCCGGGAGCCACAGGAGCACGGCGGGGTAGAGGGCGTCGGATTCGAGGGCTCCCTCGAGCGCCAGCAGGGAGAGCCCGACGGTAGACGTCCACACGAAGAACACGGCGAGGTCGGCGAGGAAGCTGGTCGGCGCCGCCTTGTCACGGCTCAGGAGAACGATCGGCCCAACGCCGGCGAGCGACGTGGACCCGCCCAGGAAACCGCCCACGAATCCGGCAGCGAGCGGCGCTCCTGGGATCGGCTTGGGGGGAGGCCGGTCGAGCGAGCGGGCGAGCAGCACGACGGTCACCATCACCGCGCAGCCGGCCAGCAGCTTGACCGCCGACTCCGGCACGTCCGACAGGACACGGGCGCCCACGTAGAGCCCGGGCACGCTGGCCGCGCCCATGCCCAGGCTCCGGCGCCGGGAGATGTGGCGGCGAAAGCGGTACACGATCGACAGCCGCGTAAGCCCTGAGAGGGACAGGTTGGCGGTGACCACGAAGCGCAGCGGAAAGCCGGTGAGGAGGAGGAGCGGCGCGGCGGCGAGCGCGTATCCGAAGCCGGTGAGACCGCCGAGGAAGGCCGCCGCGAACACGATCAGCCCTCCGAGCGCCATGTCGCCCGCGTCAGGCACGCGCCGGACCCTATTCGACGCTGCTACGTATGTTGTATTGAGTTAGCGGGGCCTCGGGGCCCGGGCACGACCGGGGGTCCGCCGGTGGGGTGGGTGGTCTCCGAATCGGGTACGATCGCGCAGTTCCGGGCCACCTTGCGATCGCGCAGTTCCGGGGCCACCTGGGAGTGGGGAAATGACGCGTGAGGTAGCCGGCGAGTCGGCCACGAGCCCCCCCGA
>Ga0075530_1001319_pt1 | contig 11869 bp, 8 predicted proteins | sample NGEPerD_2_FD_75101 | JGI IMG/M metagenome (GOLD analysis project Ga0075530, IMG submission 75101) | Arctic peat soil microbial communities from the Barrow Environmental Observatory site, Barrow, Alaska, USA - NGEE PermafrostL1-D | ecosystem: Environmental > Terrestrial > Soil > Wetlands > Peat ...
CAGCCGGACCGGTCGCGCTACCTCCGCAGCCTGCGGATGCCCGCGCTCGTGATCCACGGGCTTGCCGACCGGATGGTGCACGTGTCCGGCGGTCGGGCCACCTCGCGCGCGCTGCACGGTTCGGAGCTCCTGCTCGTGCCCGGGATGGGCCATGACGTGCCGATCGAGCTGCACGAGACGTTCGTCGAGGCGATCCGGCGTACCGCCGACCGCGCCAACAACAACTAGGGGATCGGGCGGCACTCAAACGGGCAATGGTCGCTGATCCTGGACCGAAAAGGCCGATGGGGCAGGTATTGCCCGTTTGACCGTCGTCTGCGGCGGGGCTAGCTGGGCTCGCGCGGGACGAGGGCGACCATCTCGTCCATCGCCTCCTGCAGGTACGTGATCAGGTTCCACACGTCCGGCACCATCTCGCGACAGGCGATCAGGCCGAAGTCCAGGTCACCGTCGTAGGAGAACAAGGTGATGTTCAGGCCGCCGGTGATGTCGGTGACCGCCGACACCGGGTAGACGCCCTCGACCCTCGCGCCGGCGATGTACAGCGGCAGCTGCGGACCGGGCACGTTGCTCACGAACAGGTTGAAGAGCACTCCTGGAACCGCGGCGAGCTTGAACAGTGCCCGCGCGGCCAACCCGGAAAGCGCCGTCGGGACGACCGCGGAGAGGTCCTGCAGGATGCTCGCCGGCACTGCCTCGAAGTGCTGCTTCGCCTCGGTCATCGACGCGGCCATGAACTGCATCCGCTCCGCCGGGTCGGCGATGTGCGTGGGAATCTCAGCAGTCATCACCGAGACCTGGTTGCCGGTGCCGCCGTGTTCGCCCTCGGACCGGACGGACACCGGGACGGCGACGACGAGCGGCTTGCTCGGCAGTGCGTCATGGTCGAGCAACCACCTGCGCAGAGCCGAGGCGGTCAGCGCCATCACAACGTCGTTGACCGTCATCCCGAAATGATTCTTCACGGCCTTGACGTCGGCCATCGGCACCGACCCGAACGAGAACCGCCGGTGGGCGGTGATCACGCCGTTGAGCGGGGTTCGCGGGGCTTGCAGCGTACGACGGGCCGGCACCGGCTTCTGTCCCACGAGACGACCCACGGTCTCGGCGGTGCCGCTGATCAACTTCGCGCCCGGGAAGTTCGTGGCGCCGGGAAGGGCAGTCAGGTAGGGCAACGACTTGGGAAGGGTGCGCGCGATCTCCCATGGGTTCATCGCGGCCGAGACAAGTCCCCTGCGGGCCAGGGCGAGCGTGGACGGCATCCGTCGCGGCACTAGCCCCTCTGCCGGCGTTTCGACTACCCGGGGCTCGGGCGTGAGGTCCATCAGGGTCTCGAGGATCTCGGCGCCCGAGACTCCGTCGATGGCCGCGTGATGCACCTTCGAGTAGAAAGCGACCTTGCCGTCCTCGACCCCGGTGATCACATACGCCTCCCACAACGGGCGGGACCGGTCCAGCTGCCGCGCGTGGATTCGGGCAACCTGCTCGCCGAGCTGCGCAAAACTCCCGGGCGCAGGCAGGGCCAGCTCGCGCAGGTGGAACTCGATGTCGAAGTGCGGGTCGTCGATCCAGTAAGGCCGACCCAGGCCCAGCGGGACCGTGACGAGACGCTGACGGAATGGCTCGGCGAGGTGCAGACGCGGCTCGAGCACCTCTCGAACAGACTCCAGCGTCCACTCGCCGTCGGGCGCGCTCGACGGGTCCAAGAGGATAAGGCTCCCCACGTGACCGACCGTGGTCGGCGACTCGATGTTGAGGAACTGGGCATCGAGCGAAGTCAGCTGGCGCATACCCACATTCTCTACGCGGTAGTCGGGCGTGTCGAACGAGGCTTCGCCGTGGATTACCCTCGAAGCGCCCCTTCGCCTGTTTCCCAGGAGCCCCTCCGGCATGAGTACCGACCCCGAGTTCCGCTATTCCGACCCGCTTCCACGTGGCGCCGACGAGACGCCGTACAGGCTGCTGACCGCCGAGGGTGTGCGCACGTTCGAGGCGGATGGCCGCACGTTCCTGGAGGTCCACCCTTCGGCGCTGCGGCTGCTCACGGCCGAGGCGATGCACGACATCGCGCACTATCTGCGCCCTGCGCACCTTGCCCAGTTGCGCAAGATCATCGACGACCCCGAGGCAAGCGGCAACGACCGTTTCGTCGCGCTCGACCTGCTCAAGAACGTGAACATCTCCGCCGGCGGCGTGCTGCCGATGTGCCAGGACACGGGCACCGCGATCGTGATGGGCAAGAAGACCGAGGGCGTGCTCACCGGAGCCGACGACGCGGAGTGGATCAGCAAAGGCGTGTACGACGCCTACACGAAGCTGAACCTGCGCTACTCCCAGCTCGCCCCACTCGACATGTGGGAGGAGAAGAACACTGACACGAATCTTCCCGCGCAGATCGAGCTCTACTCCGTGCCGACCGCCGAGGACCCTTCTTACAAGTTCCTGTTCATGGCCAAGGGGGGCGGCTCGGCAAACAAGTCGTTCCTCTTCCAGGAGACCAAAGCAGTCCTGAATCCCAAGCGGATGCTGGAGTTTCTCGACGAGAAGATCCGCTCACTCGGTACGGCCGCCTGCCCGCCGTACCACCTCGCCATCGTCGTCGGCGGCACCTCTGCGGAGGTCGCGTTGAAGACCGCGAAGTACGCGTCCGCGCACTACCTCGACAGCCTGCCCACGTCAGGGTCGATGTCCGCGCACGGCTTTCGCGACCTCGAGCTCGAGGAGGAGGTCTTGAAGCTCACGCAGTCGTTCGGGATCGGGGCACAGTTCGGCGGCAAGTACTTCTGCCACGACGTCCGGGTGGTCCGGCTCCCACGCCACGGCGCCTCGTGTCCGGTCGCGCTCGCGGTCTCCTGCTCGGCGGACCGGCAGGCGCTCGGCAAGATCACCGCCGAGGGCGTGTTCCTCGAGCAGCTCGAGCGGGACCCCGTGAAGTATCTGCCGGAGACCCTGGACGAGACCCTGAGCGATGACGTGGTCGAGATCGACCTCAACCGTCCGATGGCCGAGATCCGTGCGGAGCTGTCGAAGCACCCGGTCAAGACGCGGCTGTCGCTGACCGGCCCGCTGGTGGTGGCGCGCGACATCGCCCACGCCATGATCAAGGAGCGGCTCGACGCGGGTGAGGAGATGCCGCAGTACCTGCGCGACCACGCCGTCTACTACGCGGGGCCGGCGAAGACACCGGAGGGGTACGCGTCCGGCTCGTTCGGGCCGACCACCGCCGGACGGATGGACTCCTACGTCGACCAGTTCCAGGCGGCGGGCGGGTCGATGGTGATGCTCGCCAAGGGCAACCGCTCGGCACAGGTGACCCGCGCCTGTCAGACCCATGGCGGGTTCTACCTCGGCTCGATCGGGGGCCCGGCCGCGCGGCTCGCGCAGGAGTGCATCAGGCGCGTCGACGTACTGGAGTATCCCGAGCTCGGCATGGAGGCGGTGTGGAAGATCGAGGTCGAGGACTTCCCCGCGTTCGTCGTGGTCGACGACAAGGGCAACGACTTCTTCGCCGAGACCCAGAAGCCGATCGCGCTCACGGTCCGGAACCCCTCCGTCGAGAGGGTCTGACCGCCACCGGAACGGCATGACACAAGGAGGCCAGGTGGAGTACGTCGAGGTGGCTCGGGCCGAGTCCGAGCGCGGCGAGATCGTGCTCCGCGAGCGGCGTGACCCGGACGCCGGACCGGACACCCGAGCCGTGCTCGAGCTGCGGGTCAACGGCGTCTTCGTGATGGACACCGAGGAGACCAGCAGCGAGAAGCTCCTGGCCACGGCCGCACTGAAGCAGACCGAGGACCCGCGCTCGGTCCTAGTGGGCGGGCTCGGTCTCGGCTTCACCATGCACGAGGTGCTCGCCGACAGGCGCGTCGAGAAGGTGCTCGTCGTCGAACTGGAGGACGCGCTCATCCAGTGGATGCGGGACGGCACGGTCCCGCACGGGCCGCAGTATCTCGCCGACGAGCGGCTCACCGTGATGGCCACCGACATCCGGGTCGCACTGGCCGAGGCATCTCCGTCGGCGTACGACCTGGTCCTGCTCGACGTCGACAACGGCCCGGGCTTCCTCGTGTACGACGACAACGCCGAGGTCTACCGACGACCGGTCCTCGAGCAGACCCGCGCGTGCCTGCGTGCCGGCGGAGCGCTGGTGATCTGGTCGGCGGAGGAGGCGCCTCGGCTCCAGGAGGAGATGCAGGAGTGCTTCGGCAACGCGGTCGCGATCCCGCTCGAGTTGACCCTCCAGGGCCGCCAGGAGCAGTACTGGCTCTACCGGTCCCGGGCGTAGGCTCCGACCATGGCTGACTACCGCACCGAACACGACAGCATGGGTGAGATCCAGGTCCCGGCGGAAGCCCTCTGGCGGGCACAGACACAGCGTGCCGTGGAGAACTTCCCGATCAGCGGCAGCACCCTGGAACGCGCGCACATCCGGGCGATGGCCCAGGTGAAGGCGTCCGCGGCCAAGGTCAACGCGGAGCTCGGCGCGATCGAGGCAACGATGGCCGACGCGATCGTGGCCGCTGCCGTGGAGGTGGCCGGCGGGCAGCACGACGACCACTTTCCCATCGACGTGTTCCAGACCGGCTCCGGCACGTCGTCGAACATGAACATGAACGAGGTGCTCGCGACGCTGGCGACCGAGCGGCTCGGGTCCGACGTACACCCGAACGACCACGTCAACGCCAGCCAGTCCAGCAACGACACCTTCCCGACCTCGATCCACGTGGCGGCGACCACGTCGACCACCCAACAGCTGATCCCCGCTCTCCACCACCTCGCGACGGCGCTCGAGACGAAGGCCGGCGAGTTCGCCGACACCGTCAAGGCCGGGCGCACGCACCTGATGGACGCGACCCCGGTGATGCTCGGCCAGGAGCTCGGGGGGTATGCCGCCACGGTGCGCACCGGCATCGAGCGGCTGGAGGCAACCGTCCCCCGCGTCGCCGAGCTCCCCCTGGGCGGTACGGCGGTCGGCACCGGGATCAACACACCGGACGGCTTCGCGGCGAAGGTGATCGCTGAGCTGGCGCAGGCGACCGGACTGCCGTTCACCGAGGCCCGCAACCACTTCGAGGCACAGGGGTCGCGGGACGCGCTCGTCGAGCTCTCCGGCCAGCTGAAGACGATCGCGGTCGGCATCACCAAGATCTGCAACGACCTGCGCTGGATGGCGTCCGGGCCGACAACGGGGCTCGCAGAGATCAACCTTCCGGACCTGCAGCCGGGGTCGAGCATCATGCCGGGGAAGGTGAACCCGGTCATCCCGGAGGCAACCCTGATGGTCTGCGCGCAGGTGATCGGGAACGACGGCGCGATCACGGTCGCGGGCGCGTCCGGCAACTTCGAGCTCAACGTGATGATGCCGGTGCTGGCCCGGAACCTGCTCGAGTCGATCCGGCTGCTGAGCACGAGCAGCCGCCTGCTCGCGGACCGCTGCGTGGACGGGGTCACCGCGAACGTCGAGCGGATGCGCACCTACGCGGAGTCGTCACCGTCGGTGGTGACCCCGTTGAACCGCTACATCGGGTACGAGAACGCGGCCAGGGTCGCCAAGGCCGCGCTCGCCGAGCAGAAGACGATCCGTCAGGTGGTGGTGGAGATGGGTTTCGTGGAGCGCGGCGAGCTCACCGAACGGCAGCTCGACGACGCGCTGGACGTGGCAGCGATGACGGGCCGGCACCGTCAGTAGAAGTTGTTCGCCTGCTTGAACTCCCAGGCCGAGCACGCGGTGCCGTAGGAGTCGTTGATGTACCAGAGTCCCCACTCGATCTGGCTCACCGGGTTGGTCATGTAGTCGTCCGGCAGGTCGTACATCGAGGTCAGGGCCTGCGGGATGCCGTACGCCGACGAGGTCGGGTTGTCCGCGTCGACCTCCCAGTCGCTCTCACTGACCCAGAGCGCGTCCAGGCAGCCGAACCCGGACGGGGAGAGGCCATACTCCGGCATCAGGTCACGGGCGATCTCACGTAAGTCCTTCGCGGCGATGGTCTCGGCGCGGGCACGCAGCCTCTCGGCGCTCGTGGCGCGGCCGTCCTCCTCCTTGCCGGACACCGAAGCGGTACGGCGGTCGGAGCGGGACGTGGACTCGGAACGCCGCTGGTCGCCGGCGGCAGAGGGACGCGAGCCGTTCTTGCGCTCCTCCTCGGCGGCCTCGATCACGCTCGCAGCGGTGTCGGCCGGCGCCTCGTCCTGGACGAACACGCTGGACCCGAACGCGAGCCCGGTGGCCGCCACCGCGATCCCGGAGAACAGCGCCGTCCTCCTCGCCCCCTTGAGGAGGGCAGGCTCGACCGGTGCGCTCCGATGCTTCGGAACGTACTTCATTCCGCGTGACACAGGGGGACTCGCAAACTGGTCGACTTCAGGACGCGGTTCGGCACGTCCTGAGGACCCGCCGCGCAGTCATCCACGATGACCGATCCAGCGGGAACAGGCAAGTCGAAGTCATGGTTTTCGGGGCCGCACGGGTGTGTCGTTCGCCATGTCATCGCGGTCACAGCGCTCGGAAGCGGAGCACCCGCGCCGACTCGGGCGGCAGCACCGGCAGCCGGATCCCCGCGTCCCCCAACGCGGACCCGGCAATGCTCAGCGGTTCGTCGGTGAGCCAGGTCTCGGCCAGGTCGACCGACGGCTCGGCCTCCTCCGGTCCCAGCCGTGCCACGTCGTACCGGCGGCGACGGTCCAGACCAGGGATCTGCACCGGCGCCGGAGTCTGTGTCGGCGACGTGCCGGTGGCCGCGACCACGAAGACCGCGTCACTACGGTCCGGGGAGACCACCCCGGAGACGAGCAGGGCCGGGTCCGGGTGGTCCCCGTGGACGACGGTCCCGGTGGCGACCAACCCGCGGATCGCCTTGTACACCTCGACCCAGGCGGCCAGTTCCGCGCGTTCCTGACCAGTCACAGCAGTGATGTCCCACTCGATACCGAAGTGGCCGAGCAGGGCAGTCGCGGCACGGAAGCCAAGCCGATGCCGTCGCCCGGTGGTGTGCGCGACGGGCCCACCCACATGGGTGCCGATCAGCTCCGGCGGCACCAGCAGCGACGTCCACCGCTGGATGTGCTGACGCTCCAGCGCGTCGATGGTGTCGCTCGGCCAGACCCGGTCGGTGCGCCGAAGGATGCCGAGGTCCACCCGGCCGCCGCCGGAGGCACAGGACTCGATCTCCAGGTCAGGATGCGCCGCCCGCAGCGCGTCGAGGAGCCGGTAGACCGCGGTCGTCTGTCCGTGCACGGCGGGACGCCCCGCGTGCGCGACATCGACGAGGTCCCGGTTGTGGTCCCACTTCAGGAACGCGATCTCGTACTCGTCGAGCAGCGCGAGGAGCGCGTCCCGGATGTTGCCGTACGCCTCCGGGTGCTGCAGGTCGAGGACCTGCTGGTGCCGCCACTCGCCGGGCAGCGCCGCACGCCCACGCAGCAGCCAGTCCGGATGCTTCCGCGCCAGCTCGGAGTCCACGTTGACCATCTCCGGCTCCACCCAGAGCCCGAAGTCCAGGCCGAGACCGCGGACGTGCCGGACGAGCGGGTGCAGTCCTTCGGGCCAGACGTCGGGGTCCACGGTCCAGTCGCCGAGGCCGGTGTGGTCGTCGCGACGTCCCCGGAACCAGCCGTCGTCGAGCACGAACCGTTCCACACCGACCTCGGCGGCAGCCTCCGCCAGGGTCGTCAGTCGGCCCAAGTCGTGCGCGAAGTAGACAGCTTCCCAGGTGTTCACCACCACCGGTCTCGCAGAACGCGCGCGGGGCGTGTGCCGACGGGTCCACGCGTGCAGGCGCTCGCTCATCCCGTCCAGCCCGCGGTCCGACCAGGACCCCATCAGCCACGGCGATCGGTAGCTCTCCCCCTCCTGGAGCACGATCTCGCCCGGCCCGAGCAGCTCCTGGCCGCCGAGCAGCGACTCGCCCTCAGCCGTGCGTTCCGCGTACGACGCGTGGTCGCCGCTCCACGCGAGATGCGTTCCCCACACCGTCCCGCGGCGATGGGAGAAGCCGGCCGCGCCTGCGACCAGGAGGAGCGTCGCGTCGTGACCGGTGCGACCATGCCGGCCCGCCCGGAGCCAGCTGCCCTGGACCCACGGGTGCCGCTGGGGCGATCGTTCCCTGCACCAGCGGCCGGTGAGGTCGAGCAGCTCCGTCGCCTCCGCGCCGACCGGAAGCGCCGACCGGACCGCGCCCAACACGAAGTCCTCCTCTGCGTCGTTGGTCAGCGAGGTGCGCAGCCGGACGAGTCCCTCCTCGGTCAGCTCCAGCTCGCAGCCCACCGACAGCCCGGCCTCGGCGTCCGTCGAGCGCAGGACGGCGGTGCCGGACCGCGCATCCACCCGCCAGTCCGTGAAGCGCGGCGCCCAGGTGGACCCGGAACCTCCGACGCGGAACCCCTCCACGGTGGGAGTGCCGGTGAACCCGCTCACCACCTCGGGGAGCAGACCGAGCACCCGCGGCTCGTCGAGGGCGCTGTGCGGGACGGTCGGCGCACCCGCGCGCAGGTAGCCCTCGATGTCGGCGTCCGTCAGGTCGCCGAGGTCGGCGCCCCAGTGCCAGATGGACGGCACCCCACCTTCCAAAGAGGAGAGCAGCAGGCTCGTGCCTGCTGCTCTCCGGTAGAAGTGCCGGGTCACCCCTTGACCGCTCCGGAGGTCATCCCCCGGACGAAGAACCGTTGCAGGGCGAAGAAGACGATCATCGGGATCACCATCGTGACGAACGCGCCCGCGGTCAGGAGCTGCCAGCCCTGGCCCAGCCGGCCGAGCAGCTGCGACAGGGTCACCGTGACCGTCGGGTCCTCGAACCCGAGGAAGAGCAAGGCGACCAACAGGTCGTTCCATACCCACAGGAACTGGAAGATCGCGAACGCGGCCAGCGCAGGTATGGACATCGGCACGATCAGCTTCCAGAAGGTCTGGAAGTGTGTCGCACCGTCGATCTTCGCGGACTCGATGACCGAGCGAGGCAGCGTGGACATGAAGTTGCGCAGGATCAAGATAGCCAACGGCATGCCGAAGGTCGTGTGCAGTAGCCACATGGACAGGAACTGCCCGGTGATCCCCCACCCCTCGTCCCCGAACAGCTGCAAGAGGTAGACAAAGGTGCTTTGGATAGGGACCACGAGCAGCGCGATGATCACCATGAACAGCACGTCGCGACCGCGGAACTCCATGAACGTGAACGCGTAGGCCGCGAACGCGGCGAACATGATCGGGATGATGGTCGCCGGCACGGTGACCGCGATGCTGTTCAGGAAGGAGTCGAACATTCCTCCCGTGCTCAGCACCTGGTCGTAGTTGGTCAGCGTCCACTCGCTGTCGAACGGACTCAACAGTGCCGACCACCAGCCCGACCTCTCCACCTCGGCCCTCGGTCGCAACGAGGTCACCAGCAGCCCGATCGTGGGGATCGTCCAGAGCAGCCCCCCCACGACCAGCACGACGCCGGGAACCCAGGACCGGCTGCGTCCGCCCCCCGAGGATGCGGTTGTGTCGGTCATGTCGCCTCCTCCGAGCGGATGTGCCTGATCTGGTACCACACCACGGGCATCACGGCCAGCAGGAGAAGCACGACGATGGCGGATGCGATGCCGTACTCACCGAACTGGAACAGCTGCTGCACGAAGAGCACACTGATCACGTTCGTGTCGAAGTTTCCTGCGGTCATCACGTAGACGATGTCGAAGACCTTGAGGACCAGGATCAGGACCGTGATGAACACGGTGATCATCGTCCCCCTGATCTGGGGGACGACGACCTGCCAGAAGATCTGGAGCTCGGTGGCGCCGTCGATGCGCGCGGCCTCCAGAGTCTCGTCCGGGACCGACTTGATGGCCGCCGAAAGCAGCACCATGGAGAACCCGACCTGCAACCAGATCAGGATCACCATCATCAGCACGTCGTTGAGGTTGAACCCCGACACCTGGACCCAGGACACCGGGTCGAAGCCCAGGGTCGTCCAGAGGGCGTTCAACAACCCGATCTGCGTCCTGCCCTCGGGTGCGAAGGCGTAGACGAAACGCCAGATCGTCGCGGCGCCGACCATCGAGATCGCCATCGGGAGGAAGATCACCGACTTGGCGATCTTCTCCGACGTCGCACCGAGCTTGTCTGCCAGCACCGCGACGACGAGCCCGATCGCCACCGACGCCGTCGGGACGATGATCAGCCACAGCAACGTGTTGGTGATCGCGTTGAGGAACCCCGCGTCGCTGAGCACCTCCCGGTAGTTCGAGAATCCGACCCACTCGGTGCTGGTGTCGTTCGCGAAGCTGAAGATGACGGTCTGGATGGTCGGGAAGATCAGGAACGCGCCGAGCAGCCCGAACGCAGGAAGCAGGAACGCGTACGGGATCGTGCCCAGGCTGAGCCGCTGCGGCAGCGACTCCACCAGCATGTTGAGGAAGTAGAACAGGCCCATCGCGCCGAGGACGCCCCCGAGCGTCGCGAGCAGCGCGCTCAGGAGCTTCGGCACGTCGTACAGGCTCAAAGCCTGGAACAGAGTGCCCACGACTGCGATCACCACGATCAGGCCGCCGACGCCGACGAGCGCCTTGATCGCCTTCCCTCGCCCGGCCAGCCCCCCCGTCGGGCCGGGGGGCCGCGAGCCGGTCTCTGTCTGTGCCGCTGGGGCGACGCTCACGAGACTATCCTCCTCAACCGTCGCCGGGTCAGTTCTCGGGCCAGCTGTCCTCGATCTCCTGGACCACCTGCTCGGTCGACTTGCCGCCGGTGGTCCACTCGACCATGCCTGTCCAGAAGGTGCCGGCACCGACCTCGGCCGGCATAAGGTCGGACGCGTCGAACCGGAACACGTCCGCCTGGGCGACCAGCTCTGCGATCTTCTTGGTCGTCTCGTTGGGGTAGTTGCTCGCGTCGAACGTCTTGTGCGGCGAGAGCCATCCACCTGCTTGGGCCCACTCGGCGCCGAACTCCGGGGAGGTCAGGAACTCCATCACCTTCTTGGAGTCGTCGTCCTCGCCGTTGAACAGCGCGGCCATGTCGCCACCACCGAGGATCGGTTGTCCGTCGTAGCCGTCTTCGACCGGCGGGAAGACCATCACTTCGGTGCGCTGGTCCAGGTTCTCTTGCACCTCGGGCGGGAAGAACCCGGTGATGAAGTTGCCCTGGCGGTGCAGCATGCAGCCAGGAGGCTCCCGGAACGACGGGTTCCCTGCTTCACCGAACGGGGTGGACACGATCGCGTTGCCACCGCCCGCGACGTTGCCTTCGGTCAGCGCGATCTCGCCGTATGCCTCGAACGCCTGGACGACGACGTCGTCGGTGAAGGGGATCTCGTGCTGGTACCACTTGTCGTAGACCTCGGGGCCGCCGATCCGCAGCACGAACTCCTCGATCCAGTCGGTGCCGACCCAACCGGTGGCCGCCCCCGACTCGTAGCCGATGCACCACGGCGGCGTGCCGGAGGCCTTGATCTCGTCGGCGATGCCCTTGAGTTCTGCGACCGTGGACGGCTCCAGGCTGTAGCCGGCCTCGGCGTACTTGCTGGGCACCCAGACGAGGCTCTTCACGGCCATCCGCATGGGGGCGCCGTAGATCGTGCCGTCGTCGACGGTCACTGCGTCGAGGAAGCCGGGGATCAGGGTCTCCTCGAGCGCGGCGACGTCGAGGTACCCGTCGATGGGCACGATGTCGCCCTGCGCAGCCAGGTCTAGCAACAGGCCGGGTTGAGGGAACAGCGCGATGTCCGGCGGCTGGCCGCCGGACACGCGGCTTCGGATGAAGGTCGTGAAGTCCGCGTTGCCCGTGTAGCGGATGTCGATCCCGCTCTCTTCCTCGAACGCCGTCAGGGCGGACTTGAACGCTTCGCCCTCCTCGGCACCGAAGGCACCGAAGATCTCCACGACACCGTCGTTGGGGTCG
>Ga0075530_1001320_pt1 | contig 11863 bp, 8 predicted proteins | sample NGEPerD_2_FD_75101 | JGI IMG/M metagenome (GOLD analysis project Ga0075530, IMG submission 75101) | Arctic peat soil microbial communities from the Barrow Environmental Observatory site, Barrow, Alaska, USA - NGEE PermafrostL1-D | ecosystem: Environmental > Terrestrial > Soil > Wetlands > Peat ...
CCTATCCCCGTCCTTATCCCCGCGGTATCCGCCAGGATCACCGGCAACCCGCCGAGGTCGAGATGGACCTCGATCACATCTCTCGTGGTGCCGGCCTCTTCGGACACGATGGCGACGTCGCGCTTGGCGAGCGCATTCATCAGGGAAGACTTGCCGGCATTCGGCGGGCCGGCGATGACGACGCGCAAGCCATCGCGCAGGCGCTCGCCGCTGCGGTCGGCGAGATGCGCGGCGATCGACGTCAGCAACGGGGCGACGATGGCGTTTGCCTTCCCGCTCACATCGGCGGCGACGTCAGCCTCGTCGGCGAAGTCGAGACCGGCCTCCATCAGCGCTTGCGCATTCACCAGTTCGGCGCGCCAGCCTTCATAGAGCCGGCGCAACGACCCTTCGGCCTGGGCCAAGGCCTGGCGGCGTTGGGCCTCGGTCTCCGCGGCGATGAGATCGGCGAGACCTTCGACTTCGGTCAAATCGAGCTTGCCGTTGTCGAAGGCGCGGCGGGCGAAGGCGCCGGGCGCCGCCAGGCAAGTCCCCTCCACCGCGAGAACCGCCTCAACGATCGCGCCCACCACGGCGCGGCTGCCATGGACTTGCAGCTCCGCCATGTCCTCGCCGGTGAAACTTCTCGGTGCCGGAAACCACAGCACCAGCCCACGGTCGATGGGCGGGCCCTTATCGAGCCCGATGTCGCGCAAGGCGGCATGGCGCGGCGCCGGCACGCCGCCGGTGAGCGCCTCAAGCACCGCGCGCGTGGCCGGCCCCGAGATGCGGATCACGGCGACTGCGGCCGGGCCAGCGCCCGACGCCGGAGCGACGATGGTGGCAGCTTCGTTTGACGAGGCGCCCTGGCGCGTCAAAGGGGGGTCCACGATTGTCCGCTCCATGGGGTATCCTAGGCCGCAGCGGGAGGTCATCGAAAGCATCATGCAAGACACAGCCGGAAACCAGCTCGGCCGCGAGACGAGCCCATACCTTCTGCAGCACAAGGACAACCCGGTCCATTGGCGTCCTTGGGGCAAGGCGGCGCTTGCGGAGGCCAAGGCCGCGGATAAGCCGATCCTCCTGTCGGTCGGCTATGCCGCCTGCCATTGGTGCCACGTCATGGCCCATGAGAGCTTCGAGGACGAAGGCACCGCGGCGGTGATGAACGACCTGTTCGTCAACATCAAGGTCGACCGCGAGGAACGCCCCGACGTGGACGCCATCTACATGGCCGCCTTGCATCAGCTCGGCGAGCATGGCGGCTGGCCGCTCACCATGTTCCTCACCCCGGACGCCGAGCCGTTCTGGGGCGGCACCTACTTCCCGCCACAAGACCGCTACGGCCGTCCAGGTTTCGTCAGTGTACTAAATACCGTGGCGCGGGTTTATCGCGACGAGCACGACAAGGTTCGCAACAACGCCGACGCCATCACCGCGGCGCTGAAACCGTCGCCGCCCAAGGACGCGCCGGCGCAGCTCAACGACATCACCGTGGCCGATCTCGCGCGGCGATTTTTAGGCGCCGTCGATCCGGTGCAAGGCGGCATCCGGGGCGCGCCGAAATTTCCGCAGACCCAGTTCTTCGAATTCTTGTGGCGCGCGTCTTTGCGCTACGGTCAGGCCAATCCGCGCGAGGCGGTGGACATCACCCTCACCAACATCGCGCAAGGCGGCATCTACGATCATCTCGGTGGCGGGTTCTCCCGGTACAGTGTCGACGAGCGCTGGCTCGTGCCGCATTTCGAGAAGATGCTGTACGACAACGCGCTGCTCGTGGACCTGATGACCGAGGCCTGGCGCGAGGGGAAGTCGCCGCTGTTCGCGCAACGCATCGAAGAGACCATCGGCTGGCTCACGCGTGAGATGGTGACCGACGGCGGCGCGTACGCCGCGTCGCTCGATGCCGACAGCGAGGGTGTCGAAGGCAAGTTCTATGTGTGGAGTCTCGCCGAGATTCACGATGTTCTTGGTACGGACGATGCGACGCTGTTCGCCGAAGTCTACGACGTGACGGCGGATGGCAATTTCGAAGGCCACAATATCCTCAACCGCCTGAACACCATCGAGCTGCGCGACGACGAGACGGAAACGCGGCTGGCCTCGATGCGCGCGAAACTATTGCAGCGCCGCGCGGGGCGCATCCGCCCCGGCTTCGACGACAAGATCCTCGCCGATTGGAACGGGCTGATGATATCGGCCCTCGCCAACGCGTCGGCGGCGTTCGACCGGCCGGATTGGCTGAAACTCGCCGAGACCGCCCTGACATTCATCCGTACCCGGATGACCAAGGACGGACGGCTGTTCCATGCGTATCGCTCAGGCGAAGCCAAGGCGCCGGCCACCTCATCCGACTACGCCAACATGATCCGCGCATGCCTGGCGCTCGCCAAGGTCACGGGGAACCGCGACTTCATCGAGCAGGCGCGCGCCTGGACCGACGTGCTCGACACCCATTACTGGGCGGACGCTCTCGGCGGCTATTATCTCGCCGCCGACGACACCGACGATCTCATCGTGCGCCCGTTGAGCGGTCTCGACGACGCCGCACCCAACGCCAACGCGGTGATGGCGACGAATCTGGTTCAGCTCTCGCTGTGGACCGGCGAGGCCCGTTACGCGAAACGCGCCGAGGAAATCTTCAAGGCGTTCGGCGCCGGCATCGCCGCCAACCCGGTGGCCCATTCGGGGTTGCTGAGTGCCGCGCTCGACGGGCTGGCGCCGTCGCTCATCGTGGTGATCGTGCCGCAAGGCGGCGACGCGGGCGACCTTCGCGCGGCGTTGCGCGAGGTGTCGCTGCCGAACGCGGTGGTGCAGGAAATCCGGCAAGGCGAGGCGCTGCCGGCGTCTTCCTCGGCGTTCGGCAAGACGGCGATCGACGGCAAGGCCACGGCCTATGTGTGCCTCGGGCCGCAATGCTCGCCGCCGGTGACCGATCCGGCGAAGCTGGTGGAGACGATCAAGACCGCGCGCCAGGTGACGGTGACTTGAGCCCGGTGCCGGCCGAAGTGACATATGCGTCGGCGCAACAACACGCTCCGTGATACCGGCGCCCGCCGGTATCCAGAGCCGCAGGCTCGGTGCACATTGTTCTGGATTCCGGCTTTCGCCGGAATGACGCAAGTGGCTTGCATGTCCACCGCCCAACACACTCCGTCATACCGGCGCACGCCGGTATCCAGAATCGCAGGCTCCGTGCTCGTTGTTCTGGATTCCGGCTTTCGCCGGAATGACGCAAGTGGCTTTTGCCTCCCACAGACCAACGAGCTCCGTCATGCCGGCGCACGCCGTTATCCAGAATCGCAGGCTCGGTGCACATTGTTCTGGATTCCGGCTTTCGCCGGAATGACGCAAGTGGCTTCCCTCCCACAGGCCAACAACTCCGTCATACCGGCGCACGCCGGTATCCAGAGTCGCAGGCTCCGTGCCCACTGTTCTGGATTCCGGCTTTCGCCGGAATGACGCAAGTGGCTTACCTCCCACAGGCCAACAACTCCGTCATACCGGCGCCCGCCGGTATCCAGAGTCGCGGGCTCCGTGCCCACTGTTCTGGATTCCGGCTTTCGCCGGAATGACGCTTTCTGCTGGCGAAGCGGACCTAGCTCGCAAGGGCGAGGGCGGTCGCGACGGCGCGGTCGGTGTCGCGGGCCGGCGCGGTGTCGCCGCGGTCGAGCCACGGGCTCCACGGGTCGGGCGCGATCAGGCCGGCGCTCTTCCACACCGGGGTGATGCGGCCGTCGGCGGTCATCTCGCCGATGATCGCCGGCTTGTGCAGATGATGGTTCACGGGGTCCATGGCCACCTCGAAGCCGCTTGGCGCCTTGATGCGTAAGCCCGCAAGCTTGCGGCGCACCTCGTCGACCTCGACGGTCTCGCCGAGCTCCACCGCCGCCTTCCACAGATTGAAGCCGATCCAGGTCGCCTCCATGGGATCGTCGGTCATCACGCCCGGCCGGCCGCAGAACTTCCGCCAGGTGGCGACGAAGGCGCGGTTGGCCGGCGTGTCGATCTCGTGCAAATAGCTCCAACAGGCGAGATGGCCGGCAACCTCAGGCCCGGCAATCGCCGGCAGCTCGCCCTCGCCGATGGACAGCGTCATCACCGGCACGGTGTCGGCGGTGATGCCTTGCGCGGCCAGCTCGCGATAGAGATAGACATTGGCGTCGCCGCTCACCGAGGTGACGACGCCGGCATCGCCGTTAGCGCCGAAGCGCTTGATCGCCGCGACCGTGTCCGCCCAGTCCATATGGCCGAACGGCGTGTAGATCTCGGGGACCGCGTCGCCGCCGATGCCTTCCGCGTCGAGATAGGCTTTGAGGATGGTGTTGGTGGTCCGCGAATAGACCGAGTCGGTGCCGAGCAGAAAGAAGCGCTTGCGTCCGCGGCGGCGTAGATAATCGACCGCGGGGATCGCCTGCTGCGCCGGCGTGGCGCCGGTGTAGAAGATGTTGGGCGACTCTTCCTCGCCCTCGTATTGGCTCGGATAGAACAACAGCCCGTTCAGGCTCTCGACCACCGGCAGCACTTCTTTCCGCGACGCGGACGTCCAGCAGCCGAAGATCGCCGCCACCTCATGCTCGGCGAGAAGCGACTGCGCCATCCCAGCATAGGCGCGGGGGTCCGAGCGAGGATCCATGATCACCGCCTCCAGCGGTCGGCCGAGCAAACCGCCGTCCTCGTTCACCTTCTCGATCATCATCACGAGCAAATCCTGCAGGGGCCGCTCGCTGGCGGTCATGGTGCCCGATAGCGAATGCAGAATCCCAACCTTGATGGCGCCATGATCGAGATCGGTGAAATAGCGGTCGACGCGGGTGACGAGACCCTTGGCCTTGCCGACCAGCGCTTCGGCGGTGCCGAGCATGGAGGCGCCGGCGTGATCGACATGGCCGACGGCGCTGCGCAGATCGGGCAGCGCGCTCGCCACTTGATCGGCAACTTGGGTGGCGCGGAAGGCGATGGCGTCGAGCTCCACGGTTTGCTGCTCGAGCACGCCGCGCAGCCGCGCGTCGGCCTCGTTGATCTGACCGACGCTGGCATGCACGTCCTGGAGCGCGTCGGCGGTGCGCTCGACCGCCTGCTGGATGTCGTCCACTTGCGTGGTGATGTCCTCGGTCGCTTGCGCGGTCTGGGCGGCGAGCGCCTTGACCTCGCCCGCGACCACGGCAAAGCCCTGGCCGGCGGCACCGGCACGCACCGCCTCGATGCTGGCATTGAGCGCCAAGAGCGAGGTCTGGCGCGCAACCTTCTGGATCACGCCCACCACCTCGCCGATGCGCGAGGCCGCCGATGACAGCCCGCGCATGGTCTCATCGGCCGAGGCCAGATCGGCCACGGCGCGAGTGCTCGCGTCGCGCGAGGCGCCGATATCGCCGGCGGATTGCTCGATGGACTGCAAGATGTCGCGCGCGGACACCGCGATCGCGGCGACGTCGGCGGAGGCCGCCTTTGCGGCGTCGGATGCGGTCGCCACCTTGCCATGCACATGGCGGTTGCGCTCCTCGAGGTCGGCGGCGGTCTGGCCGATCCACGCGCTGCCGTCGCTGAACGCCTTGGTGACGTCGTCGACCGCGCCGCGAAAGCTGCGGGTGAAGAAGCTGCGGCTTGCCATGTGGAGCCGCGCCTCGGCCTCGCGCCGGCGCTGATCGACAATCGCGGAGTCGGCTTCGATGACCGCGGCGCGCAACGTCTCCGCCGCTGCGGCAAGCTCGGCGAGCGGCCCCTTGGGTTGCTTCGGCACGATGGCGTAGCGGTCGCCGCGCGCGATCTTGGCGACGACGGCGGCCAGCCGGCTCAGGCGCTTGGCGATGAGATTGGCGGCGAGGAGGCCCGCCACGGCCCCGGCGAGAAGGCCCAGGACGGGTCCGGCCATCGTGGTGACAAGCACCGCCGCCGCGCAGGCGAGCAGCACCGGCATGGCCACGAAGCCGCTCGGCAGCGATTCCCGAATTGAACTCATGCAACGTCCCCCGCTCTTGGCGAAGGACGTTACATGCGAATCGTTGCAATTATCTTTCTGATTCTATTGGGTTTTCTGCCCAAACTTGGTGCAGGGCAGCCCAATTATTGGGCGTTACAGACGGGGATATTTATTCCCCGCGACGCCTAGGTGTTCATCGAGTCGAAGAACTCGGCGTTGTTCTTGGTCTGCTTCAGCTTGTCGTTGAGGAACTCGATGGCATCCATGGTGCCCATGGGGTTCAGGATGCGACGGAGCACGTACATCTTCTTGAGCTGATCGGGCGGAACCAGAAGCTCCTCCTTGCGGGTGCCGGAGCGGGCAATGTCGATGGCCGGGAACACGCGCTTGTCGGCGACCTTGCGGTCGAGCACGAGCTCTGAGTTACCGGTGCCCTTGAACTCCTCGAAGATCACTTCGTCCATGCGGCTGCCGGTATCGATCAGCGCCGTGGCGATGATGGTGAGCGAGCCGCCTTCCTCGATATTGCGGGCGGCGCCGAAGAAGCGCTTCGGCCGCTGCAGCGCGTTAGCGTCCACACCGCCGGTCAGCACCTTGCCGGACGACGGCACCACGGTGTTGTAGGCGCGGCCAAGGCGCGTGATGGAATCCAGCAGGATCACCACGTCGCGGCCATGCTCGACCAGACGCTTGGCTTTCTCGATGACCATCTCGGCGACTTGCACATGGCGCGACGCCGGCTCGTCGAAAGTCGAGGACACGACCTCGCCCTTCACCGAGCGCTGCATGTCGGTCACCTCTTCGGGCCGCTCGTCGATGAGGAGCACGATCAAATAGCACTCCGGATGATTGGCCGTGACCGCGTGGGCGATGTTCTGCAGGATCACGGTCTTACCGGTGCGCGGCTGCGCCACGATGAGACCGCGCTGGCCCTTGCCGATCGGCGCGACGATGTCGACGACGCGGCCGGTGTGGTCTTTCCTGGTGGGGTCCTCGGTCTCCATCTCGAGCCACTCGTCGGGATAGAGCGGTGTCAGATTGTCGAAATGGATCTTGTGGCGCTGCTTCTCCGGCTCCTCGAAATTGATGGTGTTGACCTTGAGGAGGGCGAAATAGCGCTCGCCGTCTTTCGGGCCGCGGATCTGGCCCTCGACGGTATCGCCGGTGCGCAGGCCAAAGCGGCGGATCTGCGACGGTGAGACGTAGATGTCGTCGGGACCGGCGAGATAGTTTGAGTCGGGTGAGCGCAAGAAGGCAAAACCGTCTTGCAGAACCTCGACCACGCCCGTGCCGGTGATATCGACCTCGCGGGCGGCGAGTTGTTTCAGGATTGCGAACATGAGCTCCTGCTTGCGCATGGCGCTCGCGTTCTCGACTTCGACCTCCTCGGCGAAGCTCAACAGCTCCGTCGGCGATTTGGTCTTCAAATCCTGCAGCTTCATTTCTTGCATGCGCTGCTACTCCAAAGAGAACAGAAGGGGGGTGAATGGAATGGCGGTGTTTCGAATCTCGCGCTTAGATGCGCGGTGTCGTCGGAAGGGGAAGGATAGGCTTCGGCGGGATGGCGATATGCGACGCCTGCTCCAGTCCGAGTGACCCGATCTTTTTTGGGAGAAGAGCGGGTCGCGACAGCGTCCCGGATTGGATGCGACTCATCTTATAGCAGACCCTTGCGGCGGGCGGAACAGATTTACAGTCATCTGTCAAAACGGCCGGACGACGACCAAAATCACAATGCCGATCATCAGAACCGTGGGGATCTCGTTGGCGATGCGATAGAAACGCGGGCTCCGCGTGTTCCGATCATGCGCGAAATCGCGCGTCCAACTGGCGAGCGCTCCGGAATAGGCCGACAGCACCACCACGAGAAACAGCTTGGCGTGAAACCAGCCGTCCCCAGACCAGTCAATCAACGGCGAAAACGCCAGAATTAGGCCAAATATCCAACTCGCGACCATGGCCGGCGTGGTGATGAAGCGCAGGAGGCGCCGCTCCATCACCTTGAAGGTCTCCGACTGCTCGGAGCCCGGCTTGCTCATCGCGTGGTAAACGAACAGGCGGGGCAGATAGAGCAGCCCCGCCATCCAGGCGATCACGGCGATGATGTGGAAGGCCTTGATATAGGCGAGCAGCATGGGAATGCCAAGGGTGCGAAGAGGAGGGGTGCGAAGAGGAGGGGTGCGACGATTAGGCGGCAGCGCCCTTCACCAGCGCAACCAGACGTTCGACGTGTTCGATGGGAGTCTCAGGCAAGATGCCATGGCCCAGATTGAAGATAAAGGGCCCTTGGCCGAGCGTTTCCAGGATCCATCTGACGCGGGTCTCGAGCGCAGCCCCGCCCGTCGCCAGGAGCACAGGGTCGAGATTGCCTTGGACAGGCAGGCGGGTTTGCAGTGCCGAGCGAATCCAGCCCACCGGTAGGCTCGTATCGCAACCGACCGCGTCTATTGCCGTCTTGGCCGCGTAACGTTCCGCGAGCGGTCCTGATCCCTTTGGGAACCCGATGATGGGAATATCAGGCGCTTCCGCCTTCACCCGCTCGACGATGGCTCTGGTGGGTGTGATGCACCAGCGCTCGAACTGATCCTCCGGCAGGCTCCCGGCCCAGCTGTCGAAGATCTGCAATACCTTGGCGCCCGCCCGTATCTGGCCAACCAGATAGGTCACCGAGGTTTCGACCAAAATATCGATGAGATGCTGGAACGTCTCAGGCTCGCGATAAGCAAGCGAGCGGGCCGCAGCCTGGTCCTTGCTGCCGGCGCCTTCGACCATGTAGGTCGCGACTGTCCACGGCGCGCCACAAAACCCGATCAACGGAATGCCCGCCGGCAACTCTGCCGTGACGCGCTCGACCGTCTCATAAATTGGCGTTAGCAGACTCTCCGCTCCCACCACATCCAATTTGGCGATCGCCTCGGCATCGCGGATCGGCGCGAGCTTCGGGCCTTCGCCTTCGACAAACGCCACGTTCTGCCCGAGCGCGTAAGGCACGATGAGGATATCGGAGAACACGATGGCCGCATCGAGCGGGAACCGCCGCAAGGGTTGCAGCGTCACCTCCGTGGCGAGCGCAGGCGTCAGGCAAAGATCGAGGAAGGATGCCACCCCGCTTCTGACTTCGCGGTACTCAGGCAGATAGCGCCCAGCCTGACGCATCAACCACAGCGGCGAGGGCGTGGTTACCTGACCTTGGAGCGCGGCGAGTAGCGGGCTCGATGGGGACGATGTGCGCAAACGATGCCTCTCTAAATACTAATAGAGAGAATCTCTAATAGGTCTTTTGTTACTTTAGTTAGGGGGTGAATAGCGGACATTCATGGCTATCACCAGTCTGTCGACAGGGTAGCCAACCCCATGTTTGACAGTTTGACGATAGATGCGGAACCTTGTGATTGGTTCGCCCGAGAAAAGCGCGCGAGGCCTTGCTCCATATGGGCTTTAGCGGCGGTGTCGGCTCTGGATGAAGCCTGGATGGCTTGTGGGCATCTCCCCCTCGGAGCTGGGGATCAAAAAGGGTATTGTGGGTCCTGTTCTTAGATCGTCATTTTTTCGACACGAGCGAATCTGTGAAGAACTCAGAGGCTAACTTCGGGCTAGCGGGGACAGATCCCGCGCCTGGGATGTTGCTCCGTTAACCCGGGAAAGTTATCCAAGGGCTGTACATGGATATCCAGCAGCGCACGTTCCACCTGCACATGATCTCGGACGCGACGGGCGAGACGCTGACCACGCTCGCCAAGGCGGTGCGCGTGCAATACGCGCAATTCCGCGCCATCGAGCATCTACACCCTCTCGTGCGCAGCCGCCGCGAACTCGACCGTGTGGTGAAGGAAGTGGAGGCGACGCCGGGCATCGTGCTCTACACGCTGTTCAACCGGGAGCTTGCCGAGGCTCTCGAGCAGTCCTGCAAGGAGCTCAACGTTCCCTACGTGGCGCCGTTGAAACATGTGCTGCAGGTGTTCGAATCCTATCTCGGCATGGCGGCGACGCCGATGGTCGGCGGACAGCACGTGCTCGATGCCGATTATTTCCGCCGTATCGAGGCACTGAACTTTTCCATGGTCCACGACGACGGACATTTGCCGGAGAACCTCAACGACGCCGACATGATTATTCTCGGCATCAGCCGCACCTCGAAGACCCCGACCAGCATCTATCTCGCCAATCGCGGCTTTAAAACCGCCAATGTACCGCTCGTGCCCGGCATGGCGCTGCCGCCCCAGCTGGAACAGCCGACCAGCGCCTTCATGGTGGCGCTGGTGGCGAGCCCGGAGCGCATCGCCCAAGTGCGCCAGAACCGCGTCATCGAGCAGGCGCACGGGCATCTTGAGGAATATGTGGACCGGGACGCGATTGCCGCGGAGATCGCTCAGACGCGGCAGCTCTGCGCCCGGCATGGCTGGCCGATCATCGACGTGACAAGGCGCTCCATCGAGGAGACGGCCGCGGCCATCATCCGCCTTTATCACGACCGCGAAGCGCGGGCGCTGGAAGCATGACGGGGTTGGCATGATCGGGTTTCTGCAAGCGGGACGGCCGCCACTGATATTGGCATCGACCAGTAAGACAAGGGCGAGCCTCCTCGAAGGCGCCGGGCTCGCGTTCGGCACCGAGGCGCCGGGACTCGACGAAACCACCATGCGCCAGGCGATCAGCGGCGAGAAGGCGCTCGATCCCCATGACGTGGCCGAGGTCCTGGCGCGCGCCAAGGCGGAGGCCGTAAGCGACTTGGCGCCAGGCGCCTTCGTGGTTGGCGCCGACCAGGTGCTCGCGTTTGAGAACCAGATCATCTCCAAGCCCGACAGCATGGCGGCGGCGCGCCGGCAACTGCTCGACTTGAACGGCAAGACGCATACGCTGCATACCGCGGTCGCCGTCGCCACCAATGGCGGGACCGTGTGGGCGCAGACGGAGGTCGCCACGCTCACCATGCGCAGACTGACGCCGGCGTTCATCGGGCATTATCTGGCGGCAGCGGGCGAGGCGGTGCTGAGCTCGGTCGGCGCGTACCAGATCGAATCCATCGGACTCCAGCTGTTCGAGAAGATCGACGGCGATTTCTTCTCCATTCTCGGCCTGCCCCTCTTGCCGCTCCTCGATACGCTTCGGCGCGAGGGCGTGATCGAGGGGTGACCATGATCGCGCGGGCTTGTGTCATTGGGTGGCCGGTGGAGCATTCGCGCTCGCCCGTCATCCACCGCTATTGGCTTCAGCAATACGGACTCGAGGGCGCCTACGAGAAGGAGGCCGTAAAGCCCGAGGATCTGAAAAGCTTTCTCCAGCAGCTTTGGACGCACGGCTATATCGGCGCCAACGTGACGCTGCCGCATAAAGAGGCGGCGTTGCTTGCGGCGCGCTCCGCCGACGAGGCGGCTGTGGCCATGGGCGCCGCCAACACGCTGTGGCTCGACCCCGACGGCACGTTGCATGCGAGCAACACGGACGCCTATGGCTTCATTACCAATCTCGACGCCGAGGCCCCGCAATGGAACGAGGGGACGGGCGCGGCAATGGTGCTCGGCGCCGGGGGCGCGGCGCGCGCCATCCTCTACGGGCTGATCAAGGCGACCGAGGCCAAGATCCTGATTGCCAATCGCACGAGGGCGCGGGCGGAAAGCTTGGCGGGAGTGTTCGGCCCGCGTGTCGAGGTCATCGACTGGGACGCTCGGAACGCGGCGCTGGCTGCGAGCGGGCTCCTCGTCAACACGACGAGCCTCGGCATGACGGGCCAGGCGCCGCTTGAGATCGACCTCGCAGGGCTGCCCAAGGACGCCGTCGTCGCCGACCTTGTCTACAACCCACTGGAGACGGCGTTGCTCGCTGACGCGCGGGCGCGCGGGCTGAAATGCGTCGACGGTCTCGGCATGCTGCTGCACCAGGCGGTGCCCGGCTTCGAGCGCTGGTTCGGGGTGCGGCCCAGTGTGACGCCCGAGTTGAGGGCTCATTTGGCGGCCACGCTGGAGG
>Ga0075530_1001322_pt1 | contig 11861 bp, 11 predicted proteins | sample NGEPerD_2_FD_75101 | JGI IMG/M metagenome (GOLD analysis project Ga0075530, IMG submission 75101) | Arctic peat soil microbial communities from the Barrow Environmental Observatory site, Barrow, Alaska, USA - NGEE PermafrostL1-D | ecosystem: Environmental > Terrestrial > Soil > Wetlands > Peat ...
ATCTACATCTCAGGCGTCGACGAGGCCAGGAACGTGCTTGTGGTCTCGCGCATCGAGGACGCACGGACCCGATCGGGAGGGCCGAGCAAGCCGTGCCTGTTCGTCGTACCCACCGACGCGCCTGGCTTCAGCTTCACCCCGATCCCGATGGAGATGGTCAGTCCCGAGCTCCAGTTCCAGGTGTTCATCGACGACGTCCGGCTACCGGCGGACGCGATCGTGGGCGACGAGGACGCGGGACTCGTGCAGCTCTTCGCGGGTCTGAACCCTGAGCGGATCATGGCGGCGTCGTTCTCGACCGGCCTGGCGCGCTACGCGCTGGACCGGGCCACGGAGTACGTCAAGACCCGCGAAGTCTTCGGCGCCCCGATCGGTTCCCACCAGGGCATCGCGCACCCGCTGGCGCAGTCCAAGATCGAGATTGAGCTCGCCCGCCTGATGACGCAGAAGGCGTCGGCGCTCTACGAGGCGGGCGACGACATCGGTGCCGGCGAGGCGGCGAACATGGCGAAGTACGCCGCGGCCGAGGCCGCCTGCGATGCCGTGGACCGAGCTGTGCAGTCCCACGGCGGCAACGGCATCAGTCAGGAGTACGGCGTCGCCGGCCTCCTCGTCGCTGCCCGTGCCGGCCGGATCGCCCCGGTCAGCCGGGAGATGATCCTCAACTTCGTCGGCACACACTCCCTGGGCCTGCCCAAGTCATACTGAGCCGGCGATCTCACCTGTAACGCGGAGTTATGGTCACTGAACAAGGTGCCGGCGGGGCACTCAGCAGCAGGAACCCCGCGTTACAGTCCGACCTGCTCGAAGGGGGAGGACACGATGCAGAGCAACGCACCGACCGTCGAGGAGTACCTCGCCGACCTGCCGGACGACCGGCGTACCGCCATCACCACTGTGCGCGACCGGATCAACGAGAACCTGCCCGAGGGATACGTCGAGCAGATGGACTGGGGGATGGTCTCCTGGGTCGTTCCACTCGAGACCAAGCCGGACACCTACAACGGTAGGCCGCTGTGCTACGCCGCGCTGGCCGCGCAGAAGCACCACATGTCGGTCTACCTGATGGGCTTCTACACCGAGGGGCCCGAGCTCGGCTGGTTCCGGAGGCAGTACGCCGAACGCGGGATCAAGCTCGACATGGGCAAGTCCTGTGTGCGTTTCAGGCACCTCGAGGACCTGCCGCTCGACCTCCTGGGTGAGGCCATCGCCTCGATCCCGGTGGGCGAGTTCATTGCACGCTACGAAGCGAGCAGAGGAGCACGATGACCGACGAGCTGGTGCACTACGAGGTCGCTTCCCGGATCGCGACAGTCACCCTCGACTCGCCCCACAACCGGAACGCCCTCTCTCGCCAGCTGGTGACCCAGCTCTTCGACGCCCTCGACCGGGCCGAGAAGGACCGGACGGTGCGGGCGGTGCTAATCAGGTCCGCCGACCGGGTGTTCTGCTCCGGTGCAGACCTCACCGAGGCCGCCGAAGGTGGCATGGAGGAGGGTGCGAGCGCCTTGGTCGCATTGCAGCGCCGTATCCTCACCCACCGGTCACCGGTCGTGACCCGCCTCGCCGGACCCGTGCGCGCGGGCGGGCTCGGCATCGTCGCCGCGAGCGACCTGGTGCTGTGCAGCGACGACGTCACCTTCGCCTTCACCGAGGTGCGGCTTGCGCTCGCCCCGGCCGTGGTCTCGCTGACCGTGCTGCCACGGTTGACCAGCCGGGGTGCTGCGGAGAGCTTCCTGACCGGGCGCAGCTTCGACGCCGCCGACGCGGTGCAGATGGGTCTGGTCACCCGGTCGGTTGCCCCCGCGGACCTCGATGACGAGGTCGAGCGGGTGTGTGCCGATCTGGTCAAGGGCCATCCTCAGGGCCTGCAGGAGACGAAGGCGTTGTTGGCCCGACCCGTGCTCGCCCACCTCGACGCGAATGCCCGTGACATGGCTGCGCTGAGTGCCCGGCTGTTCGGGTCCGAGGAGGCGCGGGAGGCGATGCTGGCCTTCCTCAACAAGAAGAAGTGAGGCCGGTTGTGGACACGGGCTCCGGCGTCCAGCTGGGTCTGGGTCGGCGAGCCCGTGCGATCGCTCATCGAATCGAACTCCCCGGAATCGGAGCTCCCGGCCAGAGACAGGTGGAGGTGGAGGTGGTCCAGCAACTCCTCGAGTGCCGGCCACGGCCGGGGCGTCCAGTGCTCGACGACGAGGTCGGTCGGCGGGGACCCGGTCATCGCCTCAGCCCAGCCAGCTGCCGAGGCGGGTCAGCCCTTCGGTGATCTCGTCGCCGCTGCCGGCGAAGGAGAGCCGGACGAACTCGTTGCCCCGACGGGTGTCGAAGTCGATCCCGGGCGCGGTCGCCACACCCGTCTCCTCGAGCAGGCGCAGGCACCAGGAGTGGGAGTTCTCGGTGAGGTGGCCGATGTCGGCGTACACGTAGAACGCGCATCGGCCGGTGCGAGCTTGTCGACACCAAGCTTCGGCAGACCGTCGAGCAGGAGCTCGCGGTTGGCGGCGTACCTTGCGACATGGCCGTCGAGCTCGGCGTAGGACTCCGGTGCGAAGGCCGCGATGGCGGCGTACTGGCTGAGCACCGGTGGACAGATGGTGAAGTTGCCGGTCAGCACATCGACCGGGCGCCGCAGGTCATCGGGCACGAGCATCCAGCCGAGCCGCCAGCCGGTCATCGAGAAGTACTTCGAGAACGACCCGAAGACAACGCCCGTTCGGGAGGTGTGCCAGGCGCTGCGGTGGGCTTCTCCGCCGTACGTGATGCCGTGGTAGATCTCGTCGCTCACCAGGCGTACGCCGCTCTCCTCGCACCACCGAGCGATCGCGTCGAGCTCGTCGGGCAGCAGCATGGTGCCGGTGGGGTTGGCGGGCGAGGCGATCACGAGGCCGGCCACGGGACCCTCGACAGCAGCGAGCTGTTCCATCGTCGGCTGGAACCGGGTCTGCGGCCCGCAGTCGATCTCGACGACCTCGCAACCAAGGGCGGTCAGCACGTTGCGGTAGCAGGGGTAGCCGGGGCGCGCCATCACTACGCGGTCGCCGGGCTCGAAGGCGGCCAGGAAGGCCAGCAGGAACCCCCCGGAGGAGCCGGTGGTGATCACGACGTCGTCGGGGCTGACCTCGATGCCGCTGGTGCGTCGGTGGTGTGCGGCGACCGCCGTGCGCAGGCCGGGTACGCCGGTCGCGACGGTGTAGCCGAGCAGCTCATCGTCGAGCAGCCTCTTGGCCTCCTCGCGGACAGCCTTCGGCGCGCCGGTGGAGGGCTGGCCGGCGACGAAGTTGACCAGGTCTCCATGGCTGACCTGTCGTCGCTGGGCCGCCGCGAGCAGGTCCATCACGTGGAAGGGAGGCACGTTCGACCGCTGCGCCACCTGCATCGGCTTGGTCATGGGTTCAGGGTAGGGGCGCAGGTTTCCCCGGTCGGCCGGGGAAACCGGTCGTTGATGGGAGTTGCAACGCCCATCAACGACCGGTTTCGGCCATCAACCCCCTCCGAAATGTCGGCTCCGGCTGCCACGGTGTGGCGGGCCACCGTCATGGCGCCGACGGGGGCGAGCGGTTCAGAACATGTCCGGGCACCACGGCGCCCGGTGCCACCCGAACGCGGTGGACGCGGCTGCGACGGCACCGGGGGTGTGCTCGGTGACGCGGCGGACCCGGTGCAGGTCCGTCAGGGGTACGCCGCCCAGGTAGATGGTGCCGAGTTCGAGGATGCCCATCGAGATGTCGGGAGCCGACGTCACCCGGGTGACCTCCGCTCTCGATCCCTCAGGCGCGCCGTCGGTGAGGATCCGGTAACGGCCAGTGTTGGCCGGGAGGATCGGGTCGTCGACCTCAATGACCAGGTCGACCCCGGCCGCGTACCGCCGGGCCGCGAGCGCTGCCTCGACGTCGACCACCCGGACGTAGAGGTTGTCGGTGATCGACGTAACGACCGCGCGGGCGTCCGTGACGATGTGCCGCAGGGGCTCGTCAAGGGGAGAGCTCCAGAGTCGGAAGGTCCGGGCCAGATCGAGGTCGAGCAGGTAGCGCCAGAGGCTGGCGTACGCCGCGGGGTCCTCGGCCCACACCTCCTTGATCCTGACCTCACCCTCGGGCTCCTCCTCGAACTTCTCCTTGAAGCGGTACGTCGCGAACCCGTCGGCGTCGCCGCTCTCGTCGTAGTGCAGTACGTAACGAATCTCGGAGCCGCCGCCGCGCGCGAACTCCATGTCGAAGACCGCGAACTCCCAGACGTCCTTGTCGCGGACCATGGTTCCGGGCCGATCAGGGCGCATTGACGCGTGCAGTCCCGGTGCGACCTTCAGGAAGCCCTCGCGGCTCACCTCGTCGACCGAGCCCGTGGTGCCGACGCCCGGCAGGAAGGCAAGTCGCCGGTTGGTGCCGGTCAGGACCGCCCGACTGGTCGACGGCCCGTAGCCGAACCGGCCGTAGATCACAGACTCCGATGCCCACAGCGCAGCGAGGGGCTCACCACGCTTCTTCACCTGTTCCAGCTGGTGCACCATCATCGCGGTGAGCAGTCCGCGTCGGCGGTACGGCGGGTGCACCGTCACGACGGTGACCGCAGCGGTGGGCACGCCGGCCCCGCCGGGCACCGTGAGGCGACGCGCGAAGTCGCCGCAGGTGGACACCCAGCGCCGCCCGACCTTGAACCCGAACATCCTCTCGTTCTCGAAGATCTCGCGGTCCAGCTCCTGCAGCTGCGGACGTGGCGGCTCCTGAAACCGCGCGCGATCGCGCCATGGAACTCCTTGAACGTCGCGTCGGTCAGGTACTTCAGCTGCGGTGCGATGAGATGCGGAGCCGTGACCTTCTTCTTCGGACGCGTCGATGCCATGCCTGCATTCCATCGGAACCCGCGCTGGGGGCCAAGCGGATTGGCGCACGCTGTAACGCGGTGTAGTCGAGGCTGAGTGCCCTGCCAGGGCGCCGGGCGGGAGGCCGAGACCTGCTCCATCTCCACCGGCGTCTCCCAGCCGTCGATGAAGAGGCAGAGCGGGAAGGAAGACAGAGTGCTCGATGTGGGCGGAGTCGACGATCAGGCACGCCCCCCTGGTCCGGCGGGTCCGGCTGGTCCATCGCGAAGCCCGACGTGCGTGAGTCGTAGGAGTGCTCGGCGACGAAACGTTTGCCCAGCTTGTTGACCAGGATGCCGGTCACCAACTGGGCCGCGGGGTAGAAGGGCGGCGCGGTGATGAACGCCTGCTCCATGAACCGCAGCTGCGCACCCACCGACGCACCGAGCCGGATGCCCGGCCCGTCGTCGTAGATGGACGCGAGGGGGAACGGCTTGGAGGAGAGCGGGGGGTACTCCGCGACCACCGCGTCGTTGCCGAGGTGACCCCGCGGGTGGGACGCGCGGCCGGTAGCGCGCCAGTGCGAGCGCAGCCAGGACTTGCCGGCCTGGATGCGTGTGGTCGCGGGGGTGCGCCCACGCCTCATAGACTCAAGCCTCCGCGACCCAACCGCCGAGGGCCCACATGACACTCGACGTCCACACACTCGACCAGGTGCTCCTGGTCGGTACGGGTGTGCTGCTGGTGGCGATCCTGGCGGTGCGCCTCAGCGTCGGCGTGGGCCTGCCGAGCCTGCTGATCTACCTCCTGATGGGCGTCGCCATGGGATCGTCCGGGCTCGGAGTGGACTTCGACAACGCCGAGATGGCCCATGCGCTCGGCTTCGCGGCGCTGATCCTGATCCTGGCCGAAGGTGGTCTGACCACGCCATGGCAGGAGATCCGGCCGGTCATGCGCCTCGGTGTCTCGCTGGCCACCATCGGCGTCGCCGTGAGCGTGCTCGTGATGGCTGTGTTCAGCCACTACGTGCTCGGGCTGAGCTGGGAGCTGTCGGTGCTGCTGGGCGCGATCACCTCGCCCACCGACGCCGCGGCGGTGTTCTCCGTGCTGCGCCGGGTGCCCCTGCCGCGCAAGCTCACCGGATCCCTCGAGGCCGAGTCCGGGCTCAACGACGCGCCCACCGTGGTGCTCGTGACCCTGGTGAGCGCGGGCGGCGGACACGGCGTGCTCGGCTTCGCGGGTCAGATCGTCTGGGAGCTCGGCGTGGGCGTGCTCGGCGGCCTGGCGGTCGGGTTCGGCGGTGCCTGGCTGTTGCGCCGTTCGGCGCTGCCGAGCTCGGGACTCTACCCCCTGGCCGTGCTCTCGTTCACCGTCCTGGCCTACGCCGGATCGGCAGCCCTGCACGGCTCCGGGTTCGCGGCGGTGTACGTCGCGGCGCTGATCCTGGGCAACGCGGAGCTGCCGCACCGGGCGGCCACCCGGTCCTTCTCCGAAGGGGTCGCCTGGCTGGCCCAGATCGGGCTGTTCGTGATGCTCGGCCTGCTCATCACCCCTGCCCGGATCGATCTGGCCACGGTCGGGACTGCCATCGTTGCGGGGCTGGGACTGACTTACCTCGCGCGGCCGATCTCGGTGGCGGTAGCCGCGCTCGTGCAGCCGATGCAGTTGCGTGAGCTGGCGTTCATCTCGTGGGCTGGGCTGCGGGGCGCCGTCCCGATCGTGTTTGCCACGATCCCGCTGGCCGCATCCATCGAGGGTGCGGAGGAGCTCTTCGACATCGTCTTCGTCATGGTGGTGATCTACACGCTGCTGACCGGCCCGACGCTGCCGCTGGTCGCCAAGTTGCTCAAGGTGGCGCGGCGCAGCGAGCCACGCGACCTCGACGTGGAGGCGGCGCCCCTCGAGCGGGTTGCGGCCGACCTGCTCCAGGTGACGATCTCGCCCAAGTCGCTGATGCACGGTGTCGAGGTGGGTGAGCTACGGCTGCCCGCCGGCTGTTCGGTGGCGCTGATCGTGCGGGAGGGCAAGACGCTGGTGCCGGAGCGGCGTACGGTCCTGCGCCGCGGCGACGACGTCCTGGTGGTCACGCCACGCAAGTCCCGGGTGGCCACCGAGCAACGTCTGCGCGCTGTCTCCGTCGGCGGACGGCTCGCCCAGTGGCTCGGCAAGAAACCGCCGAGCTAGACAGCCACTCAGTCGACCGGCACACAGGTCTCGATCGGATCGGCCAGACGGATCCGCTTCGGTGCCTTGGTGTTCAGCCCGTTGAACTTGTTGCCGATGAGAACGTCGAGGCCCGGTCCGAGGTCGGTGTCGGTGACCTCCACCTTGGTACGCCGCCCGAAGGTCTGCGCGACCAGCCTGGCCGCGGGGTCGTCCGGCTTGGTCGTCCAGACGACGGCGCGCCGCACCTCGGCGCTCTTCGGGGCATTGCCCGCGTTGCCGGCCCGGAAGCCGGCCGCCTCGACCTCCTCCAGCGTTGTGTTGGCGAGACCCTCCCGGTTCCCTGTGTTGAAGACGCTGACCTGGACATCGCCGCGCTTGAGGAACCCCTTGACCTCCTTCTCCGCCTCGGAGCACTGCTTCTTCGCCGACGAGTCACCGGGTAGCGGGGAGGTGAGCGCCCTGAAGCCGAACACGGCCATTGCGCCCAGTACGACGAGCAGCACGACGAGGGTGACCGCTGTGGTGATCTTGCGTCCCGACATGTCGGCTCAGTCCCGCGCCACGTAGACGCGGGCGTGCAGGATGTGCCGCTGCTGGAGAGCTGCGCGGAGGGCACGGTGCAGGCCGTCCTCGAGGTAGAGGTCGTTGCGCCACTCGACCACGTGGGCAAACAGGTCGCCGAAGAACGTCGAGTCCTCATCGAGCAGAGCGGAGAGCTGGAGGGTGTCCTTGGTGGTCACGAGCTCGTCGAGACGTACCGGCCGAGGCGGCAGCGCGGCCCAGTCGCGGGGTCCGAGATCGTGGGCAGGGTACGGCCGTCCGTCGCCCACACGCTTGAAGATCACGGCGCCATCATATGGAGCGCGCACTCGGTGGTCGGTGGGCGAGCGCATCAGCGCCTGTCCGGAGCTTGTGGTCTGGCGCCAGAATGGCGCGCGTGACCAGTATTCAGATCAAGGGCGTCCCGAGGAGACCCATGCGGTTCTGCGCAGGCGCGCAGCCGCGGCGCACCAGTCGCTGCAGGAATACCTGCTGAGGAAGCTGGTCCAGGACGCCGCCCGACCGACGCTGGACGAGGTCTTCGACCTGATCGAGGGGCGGCCAGCCGTCGAGTCGACGGCAACCGTCGACGACGTCGTGAAGCTGATCCGTGAAGATCGTGCTGGTCACTGACGCGAGTGTGCTTGTCCCTGCCCTGACCTTCGACGACGCGCAGGGCGTCCGGGTTCGCTACCGGCTGCGGGGTCAGGAACTCGCGCACCCGAGGCCGTGGACCTGGACTGCGCCTCGGTGCTTCGGGGACTTGTCCGCGCCGGCAAGGTTGCCGAGTCCCGAGCACGAACGGCGTTGCATGACCTGCGGAACGTCGGGATGGAGCGGGTCGCGCACGCCCACTGCTGGACCGCATCTGGGAGCTGCGTGACAACGTCTCTGCCTACGACGCCGCATATGCCGCGCTGGCCGAGAGCCTCGGTGCCAGCCTGCTCACCGCCGACGCGCGGCTGACCCACGCTCCCGGGCTGCGTTGCGCGATCGAGGTGCTGAGCGGATGAGCGACGCCCTGGAGCACGCGAGATCGCTCGCGGCATGTTCGGCGTCGGCCGTCGCCGCTGGGCTCGCTCCCGGTATTGGACTGGACCAGTGCTGCGGGCCCTCGGATGGGCAATGGACCCGGGCCGGACTCGGGACTAGACCTGACTGAAGGGGCGCGGACCGCTCGCGTCCTGACCTGAGGAGGACGCCGTGAGCGTACTCATGACGTTGCGAGTCTCGGCCGACCCGAAGGCGATCGAGGAGACCGCCCCGGAAGTTCTGCAGAGGGTGGTGGACCGCGCGAAGGAGTACGGCGTGATCTCGCACCACTTCTACGGGACCGACAAGGAAGTGTTCGTCGTGGACGAGTGGCCGGACGAGGCTTCCTTCCAGTCGTTCTTCGAATCCAGCCCAGAGGTCAAGGAGATCATGGACCGGGCTGGCGCGGGACAACCGGACATCACCTTCTGGCGCCACCTCGACGTCGACGACGACATCGGCTGAGCTGGGAGGGCGCAGTCCCGGCGCTGTGTTGTCATCCGGCTCGGTGTCGTCGCGGTGGTGCTCTTGCCGCGGGACTGGTCGAAGCGTGTCGTGACCGACGACGACACCGAGCAGATCAAGCAACTCAGGCACCGCTACCTGCGCACCCTGGACCTCAACCTGTGGGACGAGTTCACCGAGTGCTTCCTCACCCGAGGTGACCGGCGACTACGCAAGACTGATCTTCGAGGACCGCGACGCCCTGGTCGGATACCTGCGCGAGAACCTCGGGAACGGCCTGATCTCGATGCACCACGCCCACCACCCGGAGATCGTCGTTGACGATGACGAGGCGTCTGGCCGGTGGTCTCTCGGGGACAAGGTGATCGTCCCCGACCTCGACCTCGTGCTGGAGGGTGCGGCGTTCTACACCGACCGCGAGTGGTTGCGCGTACTGCCGCTGTAACGCGGGGTTCGTGCTCCCGAGTGTTCCGCCGGGAGAGGCCTCAGCGACATGAACCCCGCGTTACAGCTCGGGCTAATGTCGGGGGCGTGCCCTCACCCCGCCTGATCCCGGCAGCTGCGGCGTACGCCGTACAGCGCCGACTGGGTCTGGCGTTGCGCTCCCGGGTGGCCGGTGACGATGCTCCAGTGCGAGCGGCCCGGATCTGGGGTGCCGAGGGCGAGCGCTGGTTCACGTCCGACGACCCGATCTGGCGGGTCAACCAGGACGCGTCGATGTTCCCCGGCGGCATCGCGGCGCTGCTGCTGCAGTCGCTGCACCCGTCGGCGATGGCGGGGGTCGCCGGGCACAGCGGCTATAAGGGGGACCCGTGGGGCCGGCTGCAACGGACGAGCCACTACCTCGCCATGACCACCTTCGGGACCATCACCGACGCCGAGAAGGCCATCGAGCATGTGCGCATGGTGCACCGGAGGGTGCGCGGCACCGACGAGCTCGGTCGCCCCTACGCCGCCGACGACCCACACCTGCTCCGCTGGGTACACGTCGCGGAGATCTGGTCCTTCCTGGCTGCCTTCCAGGCCTATGGCGCCACGCCGCTGAGTGCAGAGGACGCCGACCTCTACGTCGAGCAGACCACTCGCGCTGCGACCTTGCTCGGAGCGACAGATCTGCCGACCACGGCACAGGAGCTCGACGACGTCATCGCCGGCTACCGTCCCGAGCTCGCCAGCACGAAGGCCGCTCGCGAGGCGACTCGCTTCATGCTGCTGAACCCTCCGGTCCCACTCGCCGCCCGACCCGGCTACGCCCTGATCGCTGCAGGCGGGGTCGCACTCATGCCGACATGGGCCCGGCGGTCGCTGGCTCTTCCCGTCTACGGACCCGGCATCGCCCTCGCCGCGCGCGCCGGCGGCCTCTCGACCGCCCTGGTGCGATGGGGGATGGCCGGGCTCGAGGACCGCGCACCGGGCGTCCGTGTCGCTGTCGAGGAGCAGACCGCATGATCCGCCCCGGCGGGCACGGTGGAGCTGGGCCGCGATCAGAGGTAATGCCGCGATCAGAGGTAAGAGGGTCACGCCGACGACGCTCAGATCGGTGGTGGCGAGCCCGGCCAGATCGAGGGGCTGGAGTTCGCTGCCCGGAACCTGCTGGTTGCCGCCGAGCAGGCCGGCATGGGGTTGAAGTCCCTGTTCTGCCAATATCCGAATGTCAGCACGAGAATCTCTGGAGAGTGTTCACATGAGAACCGTCGCGCACTGGATCGCCGGCAAGACGACCACTGGACTGTCCGAGCGCACGTCGCCGGTCTACGACCCAGCCACGGGTCAACAGCAGGCCGAGGTCCTGCTGGCCAGCAAGGCTGACGTCGAGTCGGCGATCGAGGCCGCGCATGATGCCTTTCCCGCCTGGTCGCAGACCTCGATCAGCGCACGCGCGAAGGTGATGTTCGCCTTCCGCGAGATCGTCAACGCTCGTGCCGAGGAGATCGCCGGCGCGATCACCGACGAGCACGGCAAGGTGCTGTCCGACGCCCTCGGCGAGGTGCAGCGGGGGTTGGAGGTCGTGGAGTTCGCATGCGGGATTCCCAGCCTGCTCAAGGGCGACTACTCCGACCAGGTCTCGACCGACGTCGACACGTACTCGTTCCGCGAGCCCCTCGGCGTGGTCGCGGGCATCACGCCGTTCAACTTCCCGGCCATGGTGCCGATGTGGATGTTCCCCGTGGCCATCGCCTGCGGCAACACGTTCGTCCTCAAGCCGAGTGAGCGTGACCCCTCAGCTTCGATGCTGATCGCGGAGATGTGGCAGCAGGCGGGCTTGCCCGACGGTGTCTTCAACGTGGTCCACGGCGACAAGGAGGCAGTCGACACCATTCTCGACTCGCCGCACGTCGCGGCGGTGTCGTTCGTCGGGTCCACCCCCGTCGCGAAGTACATCCACGAGCGCGGAACCGCGACCGGGAAGCGCGTCCAGGCCCTCGGCGGCGCCAAGAACCACGCGATCATCCTTCCCGACGCCGACGTGGAGTTCGCCGCTGACCACCTTGCCGCGGCGGCCTTCGGGTCTGCCGGCGAACGGTGCATGGCGATCTCCTCCGCAGTCGCCGTTGGCGATGTCGCGGATCGTCTCGTACAGGCGGTCAACGACCGCGCTCGCGCCGTGAAGGTCGGCAGCGGCCGTGACAGCGAGAGCGAGATGGGCCCTGTGGTCACCCGTGAGGCCCAGCAGCGGATCGTGGGGCTCATCGGCTCCGGCGAGGACCAAGGTGCTCGGATCGAGGTCGACGGCCGCGAGCACAGCGTGCCCGGCTCCGAGGAGGGGTTCTTCGTCGGTCCCACTGTCATCGACGGCGTGACCACCGAGATGGATGTCTACACCCAGGAGATCTTCGGCCCGGTGCTCTCCGTCGTACGG
>Ga0075530_1001324_pt1 | contig 11859 bp, 12 predicted proteins | sample NGEPerD_2_FD_75101 | JGI IMG/M metagenome (GOLD analysis project Ga0075530, IMG submission 75101) | Arctic peat soil microbial communities from the Barrow Environmental Observatory site, Barrow, Alaska, USA - NGEE PermafrostL1-D | ecosystem: Environmental > Terrestrial > Soil > Wetlands > Peat ...
ATCGCGCTGATCGCGATGGCCGGCGCGCTCGCCGTCGGCCAGTACCTCGCAGGGGCGGTGATCGCGCTGATGCTCTCCGGCGGCAACGCGCTCGAGGCGATGGCCTCGCGGCGCGCCCGCCGGGAGCTCACGGCGCTGCTGGAGCGGATGCCGACGGTGGCCCACCGCCGCGCCGCCGGCGGCTGGGAGGAGGTGCCGGTCGGCGAGCTGGCGGTCGGCGACGAGGTGCTGGTGCGGGCGGGCGAGCTGGTCCCGGTCGACGGGGCGCTGCACAGCGCCGAGGCGGCCCTCGACGAGTCGGCGCTGACGGGGGAGCCGCTGCCGGTCACCCACGTCCGCGGCGCCGATCTGCGCAGCGGCTCGGCCAACGCCGGCGACGCCTTCGAGCTGCGCGCCACCCGGCTCGCCTCCGACAGCGCCTATGCCAACATCGTCCGCCTCGTCCGCGCCGTCGAGACCCAGCGGGCGCCGTTCGTCCGGCTCGCCGATCGCTACGCGGCCTTCTTCCTGCCGCTGACCCTGGCGGTGGCGGCGGTGGCGTGGGCGGCGAGCGGCGACCCGGTGCGGGCGGTCGCGGTGCTGGTCGTCGCGACCCCCTGCCCGCTGATCCTGGCGGCGCCGATCGCGATCGTCTCCGGCGTCTCGCGCGCGGCCCGCTCGGGCGTGATCGTCAAGGGCGGCGCGGCGATCGAGCGACTGGGCGAGGCACGCACCGTGCTGCTCGACAAGACCGGCACCCTCACCCTGGGCGCACCCGCCGTGCAGGAGGTCGTCGCGCTCGACGGTGAGGCCGAGGGAGAAGGGGAGTGGGAGGAGGAGATCCTGCGCCTCGCCGCCTCGGTCGACCAGCTCTCTGCCCACGTCCTCGCCGAGGCGCTGGTCCACGACGCCGAGCGGCGCGGTCTGCGGCTCAGCGAGCCGGTGGACGCGGTCGAGGAGCCGGGACAGGGGATGGAGGGGACGGTCGAGGGTCGCCGGGTCGCCGTCGGCAGCGGCGCCTGGCTGCGCTCGCGCGGCTACGAGATGGAGGCGGCGGCCGGCGGCGATGGCGAAGAGGCCGGACTGGCCAGGGTTCTGGTCGGGATCGACGGGCGGCTGGCCGGGGTGGTGGTGATGGCCGACAGCCTGCGCGAGGACGCCCGTGAGCTGGCCGGGATGTTGCGCGCGGCCGGGGTGCGTCGGGTGGCGATGGTCACCGGCGACCGTGGCTCGGTCGCCGCGCGGATCGCCGCCGAGACCGGCCTCGACGAGGTCTTCGCCGAACAGAGCCCGGCGCAGAAGCTCGACGTCGTCCGCGCGATGCGCGCCGACCCCGAGCTGGCGCCGGTGGTGATGGTCGGCGACGGCGTCAACGACGCGCCGGCTCTCGCTCTCGCCGACGTCGGCATCGCGATCAGCGGCCCGGGCGCGACGATCTCCTCGGAGACGGCAGACGCGGTGATCACGGTCGACCGCATCGACCGGGTCGCCACGGCGGTGACGATCGGCCGCCGCGCCCTCGGCATAGCCCGCCAGAGCGTCGTCTTCGGCATCGGCCTGAGCACGATCGCGATGGGCTTCGCCGCCCTCGGCCACATCCCACCGCTGGCCGGCGCCCTGCTCCAGGAGGGGATAGACGTGGCCGTCATCCTCAACGCCCTGCGCGCTTTGACGGACTGGCCATCGACGCAGGATCACCCTCTCCCGCCGCGGCAGTAGGTAGCGGCGGGAGAAGTGACGGGCCGGGCGCTATTCGGTGACCGTGACCGTCCCGTACATGCCCTGGGCGTAGTGGCCCGGCAGGTTGCAGAACATCACGTACTTGCCCGGCGTCAGCTTGAATTTGCCCGACTTGGTGTCCCCGGCCTCGACGTCGGCGATCTCGCCGGCCTCTTCGGCCACTTTGTCCATCTTCTCCTCGCTGACCTCGCCGTTGGCTTCGGTCGGGAGCTTGGCGGGGTTCATGTTCGTCTTGAACAGGACCAGCTCATGCTCGACCGAGCCCTCGTTCGGGGCTTCGATCGTCGTCGAGCCGGCCTTCGCGGTGGCGTTTTTCGGAGCGAAGAAGAAGTCGCCCAGCTTGATTGCCAGGGTCGCTCCGGCGCTGCCGCCGCCGGCCGCCGCGGTCTCGTTCTCGTTCTCGGTCGTGGTCGTCGTGCCGCTGTCTCCTCCACAGCCGGCAGCGAAGATCGCAGCGATTGTGAAAAGCGCCAGAGGAGCGAACAGCCTGTGCATTGGAATCTTCATTTCCACCTCGGATCGTCAGGGCGGGGGTTGGCCGGTGGGGCCGCTCGGCGCCGGTGTCTGGACGTTCCAATCTATTCACATCCGTCAGGCGGGGTCATCCGCCATTGACCGCAACGGCCATCCGGAAATTGCCCGTGTCTGCTGCAGCATCCGTTTCAAGCGACCCCGGCCGAACCGTGCGTTCGTGCCCAGACAAATGCCGATGATCACTTGCGGACATGAGTGTGTGACGGCGGTCACCTTGCCGTGGCCGGAACCCCGCCACGGTTCCGCGCTTGCTCACAAAACGCACATATTCCAAACGCACCTATCTCATTCCCATCCTCTTGATCGCCCTGGCCCTCCCGGCCGTCGCGATCGCCACGCCCGGTGGCAGCGGGGGCGGGCCGGAGCGGGCAGGCCTCGCCGCCGCCCAGCCGGTCGCAATCGCCTCGCTGACCGGGCCGGTCGAGCGTTTCCACCGCGCGATCCGCATCCATATGCGGCGCATCCGCGCCGCCCGCCGCGCCCGGATCGCCAAGCTGCGCCGCGAACGCCGCGAAGCTTTCGCCACCCTGCCCGGCGGCGTCTCGCAAGCCACCCTCGACGCGATCGGCGCCTGCGAGTCCGGCGGCGACCCGGCGGCCGTCTCCTCGGACGGAAGCTACCGAGGCAAGTACCAGTTCGGCTACGGCACCTGGGCCTCGGTAGGCGGCTCCGGCGACCCGGCGGCAGCTCCCGAGCAAGAGCAGGACTACCGCGCGGCGCTCCTCTACTCCCAGTCCGGCTCCAGCCCCTGGCCCGTCTGCGGCTAGGCGGCAAAGTCCAGCTTGCGAAAGAAGACGGTCGGGTGTCCCCCCCGGAAGGAAACTTGTGAGCCGCTGGGCATTCGAAGTTCGAATGGGTTTTGACGCGGGTTTCCGGAGGGGGGACACCCGACCGTCTTCGTACGATGGCTCAGATGAATGACGAGGCAATTCCTGCCCCAGATCCAAAGGGACCCAACCGTAAGCCCCCAGAGGAGGCGATTGCCGAGGCGAGGGTGAGGGCGCCGACGCGGGGGAACCGCAAGCTTGAGCAGTTCTTGAGCGCGGTGAATGAGGACGAGCAGGTGCGGGCCTGGTGGTACATGGCGCAGGTCCATGCCGAACGGCTGGGCATGTCGGACCACTCCTGGGTCCATACCCAGATCGTCCTCAACATCGCCCTGCGCCTGCTGCGCCTGCTGGTCAAGGCCGGGGTCGAGCCGGCGGTCGTCGCCGACCACGGGATGTCGCCCCGCGACGCCGAGGTGGTCGTCGCCGGCGGCGCGCTGTTGCACGACGTCGGCATGTCGATCCACCGCACCGACCATGAGGCCTACAGCCTCTTCCTCGCCAACGGCGCCCTCGAACGGCTGCTGGCCGGGCCCTACAAGGAGCCGAAGCGGACGATCGTCGCCGCCGAGATTCTGCACGCGATCATCGGCCACCGCCGCCGCGGCGAGCCCTACACGCTCGAGGCCGGAGTCGTCCGCGTCGCCGATGCGCTCGACATGGCCCAGGGCCGCACCCGGATCCCGCTCGAGGCGGGCCAGGAGGGGATCCACTCGATCTCCGCGGCGGCGGTCGACGAGGTGCGGATCGAGGCAGGGGAGGAGCGGCCGGTGCGGATCGAGATCGAGCTCAACAACTCAGCCGGCATCTTCCAGGTCGACGACCTGCTCGCGACCAAGATCCGCGACACCCCGCTGGAGGGCAGGGTCGAAGTGGCAGCCAAGATCGAGGGCGAGACCGAGAAGCGCCTGCTGACGGGTTTCCGGCTGGACTAGCCGAGGCGATTCAGGCCGCCGCGGCGCATTTCCTTGCGCTTCTCGAGCCGGCCCTGGATCAGCGACATGACGATGACCAGGATGGCGAAGAAGGCGATCACGCCGAAGCAGAAGAAGGTCACCGTCTTGTCGGTGGTCGGGCCGGCGAGGCCGACGCCGTCCTCGGCAAGGGCTGCGGGCACGGCGAGCAGCAGCATCGTCAGCGCCGCCAGCAGCGCGGCGCCGATGGAGCTCGTGCGCGAGGGCATCGTCACGCCGTGCAATCTAGCGCAACAGACGGCAGCCATTTCCAGTTCCAAGGGCCGGAGCCCTACCGATGCTTCAGGCCCGTTTAGCCGCCCCCATAGGATGCCCGGTCGATGTCCGAGCTAGAGGCCTTGCTGCTGGGGATTGTCCAGGGGCTCACCGAGTTCCTGCCGATCTCCTCCTCGGGCCACCTGATCCTGGTTCCGTGGCTGCAGGACTACACGTTCCTGCTCGATCATCCGCACTTCAACAAGACCTTCGACGTGGCTCTGCACGTCGGCACCCTGGTCGCGGCGATCGGCTACTTCCGCAACGAGGTGGTCGCCCTGACCCGCGGCTTTCTCGAGGTCGTGGGGAGGCGGGCGATCGAGACGCCCGTGCAGAGGCTCTCGGTGGCGATCGCGGTAGGCACGATTCCCGCCGCGGTCGCCGGCGGTATCGGCGCCGGCTTCTTCGAAGACACCCTGGGCGAGCCCTGGATGATCGCCCTGCAGCTGATCTTCTTCGGCGCCCTGCTGCTCTACGCCGACCGCCTGCCGCAGCGCAAGTCGCTGGAGGGCTCGACCGTCAAGGACGGCCTCTACATCGGCCTCGCCCAGATCCTCGCCCTCGCCCCGGGGACCTCGCGCTCGGGGATCACGATCACCGCCGCCCGCTATCTCGGCCTCGACCGCGACGCCGCCGCCCGCTTCTCCTTTCTCCTCTTGATCCCGGTCGTCGCCGGCGCCGCCCTCTACAAAGGCGCCGGCGTCGTCCACGGCGGACTGCCCAGCGGCGTCGCCGGCCCGATGATCGTCGGCACCCTCGCCGCCGCGGTTTCCGGCTACCTGGCGATCGCCTTCCTGCTCCGGCTGGTGCGAACCGCGTCCTACGCCCCCTTCGTCTACTTCCGCTACGCGGTCGGTGTGATCGTCCTGCTGGTCATCGCCACCGGCCTCCGTCCCGCTACTTTTTAGAGAACATGGCCCGACCGGCCGTGTGCATACAATCGCGGTGTCTGACGGGTGTGGGCAGCCCCCCCGAGAGGATTTGCCCACCCGCCATACCGGCGCCGCCAACGTGAACTCACAGCAGACCATCAGGCTTGCGGTCATCGACGACGACAGCGGTTTCGTCACCGTTCTGGCGAAGCGCACCGAAGCGGCGGGCTGGCAGCAGCGCACGCTGGGCGGCGCGATTCCGTCCGAGGAGCTGCTGGCGATGAAGCTGAGCGCGCTGCTGGTCGACCCGACCGTCCTCGGCGAAGGCGCCTGGGCCTACCTGGAGCGGATCTGCGGGATGCTCCCCGACCTCGGTGTCGTCGTCTGCACCGGCCGCTCGACCGTGGCCCAGCGGGTCCGCGGCCTGCGCCTCGGGGTCGACGACTGGATCACCAAGCCCTGCCATCCCGCAGAGGCGATCGCCCGTCTCGAAGCGGTCTCCCGCCGCCGCCGCCGCGCCCGCCCGCAGGTCGGAGCGGGCCCCGTCGTCGCCGGCGAGCTGCAGATCCGCTCCGATCGCTTCCAGGCCTTCGTCGGCGAAGCCAGCCTCGACCTGACCAGGCGCGAGTTCGAGCTGCTGCAGCTGCTCTCCGACTCGCCCGGGCAGGTGCTCGAGCGCGAGGCGATCTACCAGCGCGTCTGGGGTTACGCGATGGCCCACGGCGACCGCTCGGTCGACGTCTTCATCCGCAAGCTGCGCCAGAAGCTGGAGAAGCTCTCGCCCGGCTGGGGCTACATCCACACCCATTTCGGCGTCGGCTACCGCTTCGATCCGGAGCCGGCCGAGGGCGTTGCTCTGACGCCTCCCGCGGCCACGGGCGCCACTGATCGGGGCCCCGTCCGCAGCGATCTCACGATCGCGTAGCCGGGCGTCTCCGCCTTTCACATCTTTTTCACATCCGCGATACAGGCGGGTAACAAGCTGTCGCAGAGTCGCTGCGAGGGTGGCGCCGAGGCCGGCCCGTCTGCCGGCAGCCTGACCGAACAAACGAGAAGGAGACAGAGTGACTAGCTCTAAGTGGCTAATGATCGTCGCCTCAGTCGCCGTGCTGGCGTTCGGGGTAACGGCATGCGGCGGCAGCGGCGACGAATCGACCGGTGGAGGCAGCGACCTGTCGGGCACGATCCGCATCGACGGCTCGAGCACGGTTGCCCCCCTTTCCGAGGCTGTGGCCGAGCAGTTCCAGGCCGAAAACCCGGATGTCAAGGTGACCGTCGGCACCTCCGGCACCGGCGGCGGCTTCGAGAAGTTCTGCGCCGGCGAGACCGCGATCAGCGATGCCTCGCGCGAAATCGAGTCCGACGAGGTCAGCACCTGCAAGAAGGACGGGATCGAATTCGAGCAGGTCCGTGTCGCCACCGACGCGCTGACCGTGATGATCAACAACGAGAACCCGGTCAGCTGTCTCACTGTCGACCAGCTGGGCGCGGTCTGGGGCGCCAACTCGAAGATCTCCAACTGGAGCGAAATCCCTGGCCTCGAAGAGGAAACCGACGAGGATCTGGCGCTCTTCGGCCCGGGCACCGACTCCGGCACGTTCGACTACTTCACCGAAGCGATCAACGGCGAAGAGGGAGTCACGCGCAAGGACTACAACAATGTCGGCGAGGACGACAACGCCACGGTCACCGGTGTCGAGGGCTCGCCCGGCGGCATGGGCTACGCCGGCTTCTCCTACTACACCGAGAACGAAGGCAAGCTGAAAGCGCTCGAAGTCGACAACGGCGAAGGCTGTGTCGCTCCCTCGGTCGAAGCGGCTCAGGACGAGAGCTACGCGCCGCTGAGCAGGCCGCTGTTCATCTACCCGAGCGGCAGCGCCCTCGAGAAGCCCGAGGTCAAGGCGTTCATCAACTACTACCTCGACAACGTCAACAGCGTCGCCGAGTTGGTCGGCTTCATCCCGCTGACCGAAGAGCAGCTCGAAGAATCGAAGAGCGCCGCGGCCAAGGCCGGGGCCTAGCTCGGAGCGCCGGTCGCGATGGCGACGACGGGCAGCGGAGCGATGGAGCCGGCGGGGGGACCCCCGCGCCGGCTCCAGGCGACGAACCCTCGCTACGGCGAGAAGGTCATCCAGGGGCTACTCGCCCTCTGCGGCATCCTCTCCGTCCTCACCACCACCGCGATCGTCATCTCCCTGATCGGCCCGACGATCGGCTTCTTCCAGATCGTCCCGGTCGGCGACTTCCTCTTCGGCATCGACTGGACCCCGCAGTTCGAGCCGCCCAGCTTCGGCGTTCTGGCGATCGTCGCCGGCACGCTCAACGTGGCGCTCTGGGGGATGCTGTTCGCCGTTCCGGTCGGCCTCGGTTCGGCGATCTACCTCAGCGAGTATGCGACGCCGCGGGTGCGCAAGACGGTGAAGCCGGTGCTGGAGATACTCGCCGGCATCCCGACCGTGGCGATCGGCCTATTCGCCGCCAGCTTCATCCTGCCCGAGATCATCCAGCGCTTCTGGCCGGGCGACTTCCTCGGCGGCGTCGACAAACCGTTCATGGCGCTTGCCGCCGGCCTCGCTGTCGGTCTGATGGTCGTGCCGATCATCGCCTCGATCTCCGAGGACGCGATGTCGGCGGTCCCGAGTGGCCTTCGCGAAGGCGCCTACGCGATGGGGGCGACCAAAGCGAAGGTGGCGACTCGCGTCGTCCTCCCGGCTGCCTTGTCCGGCATCGCGGCCTCGATCGTGCTGGCGATCTCGCGCGCGGTCGGCGAGACGATGATCGTGCTTCTCGCCGCCGGCTCGACTCCGAACTTCACCTTCTTGCCCAACGAGGCGGTCCAGACGATGACCGCCTACATTGGCGTTACCGCGACCGGAGACATCTCCACCGGCTCGGTCGACTACGAATCCGTCTTCGCCGTCGGGTCCGTCCTCTTCGTGATGACCCTGGCGATGAACCTGGTCAGCATCCGGTTGGTGCGCAAGTACCGCGAGGTCTACGAGTGACGGGCCCGGCCGGAATCCCGAACGAGCGCACCCGGCTCGCCGTCGCCGGAGCGCGAGCCACCGTCGCGGCGAGCTTGAAGGAGCAGCCGCGCCGCGACGTCGTCCTCAATGCAACCTTCGCCGGCCTCCTGCTCTTAGCCGTCCTGCTGGCCTTGGCGGGGCTGGTCGCTCTGCTGGCACAGGCCTTCGTCACGGGCGCGCCGGCTCTCGGCGTCGATCTCGTCACCAACGTTCCCTCGACCCTGCACCCCGAGAATGCGGGCTTCCGGCCGGCGATCATCGGCTCGCTGGAGTTGATCGCGGGGGTGATCCTCTTCGTCGTCCCGATCGGCATCGGCGCCGCGATCTACCTCGAGGAGTACGCGGACAAGACGCGCTGGTGGAACCGGGCGATCGAGGTCAACATCCAGAACCTCGCCGCGGTTCCCTCGATCATCTACGGCATCCTCGGCCTCGCCTTCATTGTGCGCGGACCGCTCGACCTCGGCTTCATCCTCGCCGCCGGCTCGCTGACCCTGGCGTTGCTGGTGCTGCCGGTGGTGGTCATCGCCGCCCGCGAGGCGATCCGCGCGGTGCCCGACTCGATCAGGCAGGGCTCACTGGCGCTTGGCGCCACCCAGTGGCAGACGATCCGCGCTCAGGTCCTGCCCGCGGCGATCTCAGGGATCGCCACTGGGGTCATCCTCGCGGTCTCGCGGGCGCTGGGGGAGGCGGCGCCGCTGCTGCTGGTCGGGGCGACCGTCTTCGTCACCTTCGATCCGACGCCGTTCTCCGGAGACGGCTACTCGGCATTGCCGGTTCAGATCTTCCAGTACGCGACCCGGCCGCAGGAGGATTTCCAGACGGTTGCGGCGGCGGGCGTGATCGTCATGCTGGCCGTCCTGCTGGCGATGAACTCCTTCGCGATCTGGCTACGAAATCGTTACGAGCAGAGGTGGTAGGTGAACTATTGTGAGCGAGCGGATGGCCGAGGACAAGAGCAGATCCGAGACCGGGCGCGAGAGCCGGGAAGCCGCGGCCCAGCGTGCGGCGATCGCCGTGCGGCCGGGTGAGTTCCAGCGGCATGGGTCCGGCCGGCGGGAGAAGGTCTTCGAGATGAAGGGTATTGAGGTCCTCTACAGCGGCGTGTCCGCGGTCAAGGGAATCTCGATGGACGTTCACCGCAACGACATCACCGCCCTGATCGGTCCCTCCGGCTGTGGCAAGAGCACCCTGCTGCGCTGCCTCAACCGGATGAACGACCTGATCCCCGGCGCCGAAGTCCGGGGCGAGTTGCTCTACCACGGTGAGGATCTCTACGGGCCGACCGTCGACCCGGTCCAGGCCCGCAAGCTGATCGGGATGGTCTTCCAGAAGCCGAACCCGTTCCCGAAGTCGATCTACGACAACGTCGCCTTCGGCCCGCGCATCCTCGGCGAGAAGGACGACCTCGACGGCAAGGTCGAGCGCGCCCTGCGGGAGGCCGCGCTCTGGGAGGAGGTCAAGGATCGCTTGCAAGACAACGCCTTCGGCCTCTCCGGCGGCCAGCAGCAGCGGCTCTGCATCGCCCGCTGCATCGCCGTCCAGCCCGACACGATCCTGATGGACGAGCCCTGCTCGGCGCTGGATCCGATCTCGACCGGCAAGATCGAGGATCTGATGATCGAGCTGAAGAAGGAGTTCTCGATTGTGATCGTCACCCACAACATGCAGCAGGCGGCGCGGGTCTCCGACCGGACCGCCTTCCTGATGGTCGAGCTGGACGCCGACGAGGAGAACCGTTGGGGACGGCTGGTCGAGTACGACGAGACCGAGAAGATCTTCACCAACCCGAGCGACAAACGCACCGAGGACTACGTCTCCGGCAAGGTCGGGTGACGGCGCCGATGGTCGAGCAAACCAGGGTCCACTACCAGGAAGAGCTGGAACAGCTGGAGGCCAGTGGCCTCGGCGGCCTCGACCTGGTCAGCGCCGCCCTCGTGCGCACCATGGAAACGGTCGAGCAGCAGGACGTCGAGCTGGCGCAGCTGGTGATCGCCGACGACGACCGCATCGACGGCCGCTATCTGGAGGTGCACCAGAGCCTGATCGCCCTGCTCGCCACCCAGTCGCCGGTGGCGACCGACCTGCGCCTGATCTCCGCCCTGCTGCACATCCTCAAGAACGTCGAGCGGATGGGCGACCAGTGCGTGAACATCTGCAAGCTGATCCCGCTGACCGGCAACGAGCCGCCGGCCGACGAGGAGATGATCAAGCTGATCCTGACGATGGGCAAGCAGGCCCGCACGCTGATCAGCCAGTCGAAGCGGGCCTTCGAGGAGCGCAATGTCGAGATGGCGCGCGATCTCGTCCGCCAGGACGATGTCGTCGACAACCTCAACCGCGACTGTTTCCGCCTGGCGCTGGAGCTCGGCGACGAGCCCGACCGCCGCGAGTGGGCGATGACGATGCTGCTGGCGGCGCGGGCGATCGAGAGGATCGGCGACAACGCGGTCGACATCGGCGAGCAGGTCGCCTTCGTCGTCACCGGGCTCTTTCGGGAGTTCGAGGACGCCTCGCATCCCAACGAGTAGGGGGTGCGGTGGGTTGAGATCCGGGCTGTCTGGGAACATGCGGATTGAGTCCGGATGCTTTGTGCGGCGATAGATATTGGATCGAATACGACGCGATTGCTCGTGGCGGAGCCTGTGGATGGGCAGCTGAAAAAGGTCATGGAGCAGCGGGCTTATACGCGGATCAATAAGGCGGTTGGCGGCTCCGGTGAGATTCCCGCCGAGAAGGCGGACGAGGTTGCCGAGGTGGTGGCTACACAGGTTCGGCTGGCGCGTGAGCTGGGGGCGGAGACGATTCGCTCGGTTGCGACGGCTGCGATCCGCGAGGCGAGCAACGGCGCGGCTGTGGCGCAGAAGATCGGCGATCGGTCGGGGGTGCCGGTCGATATCCTCTCCGAGGAGGAGGAGGGGCGGTTGTCGTTCATCGGCGCGACCAAGACTCTCGGGCATCCGGTCGATGGCCGGGTCGGCGTCGTCGACGTCGGCGGCGGCTCGACCGAGGTCATCCTCGGCGCCGTGGCGGGTGGGGTGCGGGAGGTGCATTCCTGGCGGGTCGGCTCCGGTGTGCTTGCCGATGAGCTGCTTGCCTCCGATCCTCCCTCGGCGGCGGAGATCCGCAAGGTGCGCGACCGCATCGACGACATCTTCGCCGGGGTGGAGGTCGAGCAGCCGGCCCAGGCGGTTGCGGTCGGCGGCAGCGCGACCTCGTTGCGCCGCCTGGTCGGCGCGGTGCTCGAGTACGAGACGCTGGAGCGCGGGATTCGTGTCCTCTGCGGCGATCCCGCCGCCGAGGTGGCACGGCGCTTCGAGCTCGATCCCGAACGGGTGCGGATCCTGGCCACCGGGGTGCTGCTGCTGGAGAAGCTCTCCGAGCTGCTCGGGCAGCCGCTGCAGATCGGCAAGGGCGGCCTGCGCGAGGGGGTCGTCCTCAACCAGCTCAACGGCAACGCCAACGGCTCCTCGCCGGCCCGGCTCGCCGCGTAGTCGCCCACCCCGGCAGGGGTTCCACTTAACTTTTTCGGCTCTCCTGACGTTTCCGTGGGTCAGGTAACGGTGACTCTCCCCGGCAGAGGCGGACACAACCCACCCAGCTTCAGCATCGCCAGCGCAATCAGCGCCTGAGGTGAGTGAAACCCGAAGGC
>Ga0075530_1001325_pt1 | contig 11853 bp, 10 predicted proteins | sample NGEPerD_2_FD_75101 | JGI IMG/M metagenome (GOLD analysis project Ga0075530, IMG submission 75101) | Arctic peat soil microbial communities from the Barrow Environmental Observatory site, Barrow, Alaska, USA - NGEE PermafrostL1-D | ecosystem: Environmental > Terrestrial > Soil > Wetlands > Peat ...
CGGAGCTTCCGGCCCGTGATGTGCTGGTGCAACGTTTCCAGCCAAGGATGGCCGTGGTTGCCGCCGTGTTGTGATTGAGTGTAGTGCAGGGTGGATCGAAAGCGGGATGGGATGCGCGCATCCTTGCGGATTTCCGTGCCTTTGGTATGGTGCGATTGACGACGCATTCTGGTGCGATCGAGGTTTGTATACTCAGGGATATGCGGGAGACGACCTGACGGATGCCCGATCTCGATGGGTCAGGCGTCCCGTGCGGTCATTATTGCTTTCACCAGCCAGCACACGTCGCCCGTACGTGACAAATCCGTGCGGGACAGGGCGGAGGAGGATTGAGTTCCATGAGCGATAGCAAGGATCAGCAGGGCGCGACAATCGAAGCGCTGTTCGGCGAAGATCGGACATTCCCCCCGTCAGGCGAATTCAAGCGCCAAGCGCTGATATCAGATCCTGAGATCTATGACCGCGCCGAAAAGGACCTTGAAGCATTTTGGGCGGAGCAGGCGGAATCGCTGTCCTGGTACAAGAAGTGGGACACCGTGCTCGAATGGGATGAGCCGTTCGCGAAATGGTTTTCGGGTGGCAAGCTGAATGTCTCGTACAACTGCCTCGATCGCCATGTCGAAGCGGGCAATGGTGACCGGATCGCCTATTACTGGGAAGGTGAGCCGGGGGACAAGGTCCAGGTTACCTACAACGAGCTGCTGACCGAGGTTTGCAAGGCCGCGAATGCGCTGAAGGAGCTGGGGGTCAAGCGAGGCGACCGCATCGCCATCTACATGCCGATGATCCTGGAGCTGCCGATCGCCATGCTGGCCTGTGCCCGGATCGGCGCGGTGCATTCGGTCGTCTTCGGCGGATTCTCGGCTGACGCGCTGCGCGAGCGCATCAATGACGCCGAAGCGATGCTCGTGATCACCGCCGACGGTGGCTATCGCAGGGGGGAACCAGCCGCGCTCAAGCCGAATGTTGACCTGGCGCTCGAAGGCACGTCAACCGTCGACCACGTCCTTGTCGCCCAGCGCACGAAGGAAGACGTCCCCATGACCGGGGGGCGTGACATCTGGTGGCATGATGCGGTGGACAAGCAGCCCGACACCTGCGAGCCCGAGCAGATGGAGAGCGAGGACATCCTCTACCTGCTCTACACCTCCGGCACGACCGCCAAGCCCAAGGGGATCGTGCACACCACGGCCGGGTACCTCCTCGGCGCAAGCTGGACACATAAATACGTGTTCGACCTCAAGGCGGAGAAGGACATCTATTGGTGTGCCGCCGACATCGGCTGGGTGACTGGACACTCGTACATTGTCTATGGCCCGCTCACGAATGGCGCCACCAGCGTGATGTACGAGGGAACGCCCACCTGGCCGGGACCGGATCGATGGTGGGAGATGATCGATCGTTACAAGGTGAGCATCCTGTACACCGCGCCGACCGCGATCCGGGCGCACATGAAAAACGGGCACCAGCACACTGATGGGCACGATCTCTCGTCGCTGCGCGTGCTTGGCACGGTGGGCGAGCCGATCAACCCGGAAGCGTGGATCTGGTATCACAATCACATCGGCGGCGGGAAAGCGCCGATCGTCGACACCTGGTGGCAGACCGAAACTGGTTCGATCATGATTTCGCCATTGCCTGGCGTAACCACCACCAAGCCGGGCTCAGCCACGTTCCCGCTGCCTGGTATCTCGGCGGACATCGTTGATGAGCAGGGCAACCCGGTGCCGAAGGGTTCCGGTGGCTACCTGGTGCTGCGCAAGCCGTGGCCCTCGATGCTGCGTGGTATCTACGGTGATCCGGAGCGCTACAAGGAGACCTACTGGAGCAAGTACAAGGGAATGTACTTCCCGGGCGACGGCGCCAAGCGCGACGAGGACGGCTACTACTGGTTGCTCGGTCGCGTGGACGACGTGATGAACATTTCCGGCCATCGCCTCAGCACCACGGAGATCGAAAGCGCGCTGGTATCTCACGACCTGGTTGCCGAAGCAGCGGTCGTCGGTTACCCGGACGACCTCACGGGCGAGGCGATTTTCGCGTTCGTCATCCTGAAATCCCGCGCCAATGTCAGCAAGGATTTCGGTGATGAGCTGCGCGCCTATGTCGGGGAAAAGATCAGCCCGATCGCAAAGCCGAAGCGGCTGATGTTCACGCCGGACCTTCCCAAGACGCGCTCCGCGAAGATCATGCGGCGCCTGTTGCGGGATATCGCTTCAGGTCACAAGCTGGGCGATACGACGACGCTGGCCGATGCCGGCGTGGTCGAGCAAATCCAGACCGCGTCAAAACAGGGCGACGACGACGATTGATGCAGGGAGGATGGGCGCGCATGGCGTTCGCCCATCTCCCGTATCCCTACCGGGGAGCGACTTTCTCGGGAAGCCGCGCGAAGGCGAGGCCGGCGAAGGTGACGACCATCCAAATCTGCGAGGTCACGCCCGGGAAGCCTGGCAGGCCGGTACCTCCGGTGAAGCCGATGACGGCGAGCACCGGAACGCAGCTGAAGATACCGATCCACAGCGGAAGAGAACGCTCGCGCAGGCTCATCCATGCCACCGCACCAGCGGCCACGGTGACACCGAACCAGCCGATGTACGATCCGAAGTCGTTCAGGATGTAGTAGACGTAGAGACCCATCTCGTCGTAGGTACCGGCATCCATGCCGTCCTCATGGTAGACGGCGCTTGCGCCCTTCCAGCCGTAACCGAGCGTGAGCGCTCCGGCTGCGGCCGTGAGTCCCTGCGTCACGACCCTGGCGGCGGTGCTCTTCGGGAATCGTGGCTCGACCGCGCCGCGCCATAACGCCGCCGCGATCAGCATCAACGCGACGGTGATGAACCCGCTCACGATGCCGAGATGCGCCATGCGCTGATCGATCTGGCCGACGACCTCCATCGTCGTGACCTGATCCCCTCCGTCCGTTTCAACGTGGATGTCGGCGATGAAGGTGGCAACGAAACCCATGACGCCCGCGGCGACCCCGACCCACGGCCATCGCTCCCGCGCCGGGACTCCGGCTGCTTCGCCATTCAGGCGCGAACTCCTGGCGCGGAGCAAATCGCGCGCTGCCACAGGTGATGGTTCCGCCTCGACGGCGTGGTGCAAATCGGACATGACGCTCTCCTTTTCTTGTGTATATACAGAGACGACCCCCGCCAATCGGCGGAAGTCAGACGTGACGATGAGGGCCCGGAAAACCCGTTCGCTTGTAAAGCGTTGCCCAGACGCAGTGTAGTTCACGGATAGCGAAAACGCACCTCCCTCGGCCATCACGGAGGTTCGGGCGCATCAACGCGGTGATGGTTGACTGGTTGACGCGGGCTCGTTGTCGTGCAGGTTCAGGAAGCGTTGCGGCAGGGCAATGACGATGACCAGAATCATGTCGGAGTGAAACGCAAGTCCGCCCGGTCAGGATGGCGGCAATCACCGAGTTTTGGGGATGTCCGTAGAGACTCTGCCAGTCACCATCGAGCGGACATGCCACACGGTTTCCCGCACGACAGTTCCCGCGGCGAGGTCATGGCATTACATCATCAGCACGAGGGCCGAGAGGCCGCCGCCAACGACAATCACGAACAGCAATGGCAGGGCGATGCCGACGAATGACGCCTTGTCGAAGCCAAGCGAGTAGATTCCGGTCATTTCCTTGATGCGCTCGAGCATGGTGGTTCCTTTCGTGGTGGCGCCCACGCTATCCGCTCGAAAGTTTCCGGGATGCGGCGGCATGTGTTCCCAACAATTGCAGGCAATTATAGCTGAGCGCTACGGTTCTGGCGATTCGGTTTCCGGTGAGATGTCATCATCCTGGCCGATGGTTGCGGGCAAGCGACGCATGGCCGGGAAGAGGATGACATCGCGCAGGGTCGGCTGGTTGGCCAGCAGCATCACGAGCCGATCGATGCCGATGCCAACACCACCGGTGGGGGGCATGCCGTACATAAGCGCGATGACATAGTCGATGTCGATCGGCATCGCTTCCTCGTCGCCGGCGTCGCGATCCTTCTGCTGGTCCTGGAACCGGGCAAGCTGATCCATCGGGTCGTTCAACTCGGTGAAGGCATTGCCCAGCTCGATCACCCGGCCCACGATCGGTTGGAACCGCTCGACATGGGTGGGGTCGTCCGGCTTCCGCTTGGCGAGTGGCGACAGCTCCACCGGGTAGTCGATGATGAAGGTTGGTTGCACGTGTGCCGGCCGGACGAACTGCTTGAGTAGCTCATCAACGATGCGCGGCCAGACTGTGCCATTTTCGATGTCCGCGCCCGCGGCTCGGGCGACGGCGAGCAGGTCCGGCTGCTCCGGATGTTCGGTGTAGTCGATGCCGGTTGTCTCCCGGATCGCATCGCGCAGGGTTTTGCGGGGCCAGGGAGAGGCGACATCGATTTCGAGGTCCTGGTAGGCGAATCGGGTGCTGCCATGCACAGCCTTGGTCACGTCGATGACCATGGCCTCGACGGTGTCCATCATCGATTCATAATCGCCATACGCCTCATAGAACTCGAGCATAGTGAACTCAGGCGAGTGGTTGCGATCGACGCCTTCGTTGCGGAAGTCCTTGCAAATCTCGTAAACGCGCTCGTAGCCACCCACGAGCAGACGCTTCAGGTAGAGCTCATCGGCGATGCGCAGGTAGAGCTCCTGATCGAGCGCGCGGTGATGGGTCGTGAAGGGCCGCGCCGCCGCGCCGCCGTAAAGTGGTTGCAAGGTTGGCGTTTCCACTTCGATGTACGCTCGCTGGTCGAGGAACGTCCGGATGGCGGTGATCACCTTCGCGCGGATACGGAAGACCCGCCGGACCTCATCGTTCGCGAGCAGGTCGAGATAGCGCTGCCGATACCGGATTTCGACATCCTGCAACCCGTGCCACTTTTCGGGTGGGGCATTGATGGCCTTTGCCAGGATCGTGATTTCAGAGACCCGCAGCGACACCTCGCCGGTGCGAGTGCGGAACAGGGTACCGGTGGCCTGCATGAAATCGCCGAGATCGTACAGCTTGAGGATGTCGGAGTAGACATCCTCGCCCAGCACATCCTTGCGGAGATAGAGCTGGATGCGGGCGTGGCCATCTTCCATGTGGGCAAATACCGTCTTCCCCATATGGCGAAAACTGACGATGCGGCCCACGAGCGTCAGTGGCTCAGTCGCCACAGGTGTGTCAGCAGATTCGCTGGCGGATTCGACGTCCTCGAACAGCCTGAGCGCTTCGGTATTGGTGTGTGAGCGCCTGGCGCGGTTGGGATAAGGGTTGTCACCGCGCTCGCGCAGGGCTCGTGCCTTCTCGAGGCGAATGTCCTGAAGTTCGCTCAGCTCCATCGGTGATGACTCTCCAAATGTGATGGTCATGACAATGCAAGGTGTCGCCCATGCGAAACGCGGCGGGTGTTGAAGCCGCCGCGAGTTTCGTGCAGTCCGACTCGAGTGTCTATTCTACGTTGATCACTGAATAGGTGACGGCTCCTCCAGGCGCCTCCACGGTGGCGGTGTCGCTGGAGCGTTTACCGAGCAGCGCCTTGCCTACCGGGGACTCGGACGAGACGCGATTCTCAGCGGAGCTTGACTCGGCCGAATCGACGAGAATCCAGACTTCTTCGGTTCCGCCTTCGTCGCGCACAGTGACGCGGGATCCAAGCTGCACGGTGCCGTCCCCGGAGCCGGATTCAATGATCTCGGCGTGTTCGAGCGTCTGGGTGAGGTCGTACACGCGCGATTCCAGATGCATGTACTCCTCCTTCATCTCTTCGTACTCGCTGTTGTCCGAGATATCACCGTGCTCGGTGGCTTCCTGAATACGCTGGCTGAGATCGGGAAGGCGCACCGTATTCAGGTGTTCCAGTTCCTTTTCCAGTCGAACCTTGCCCTCTGGGGTCAGGCGAATTTTCCGGTCTGTGCTCATGGCTGGTCCCCCTCAACTGGTGTCTCGCCCAATCACAATGGGTTTGCGAAATACACCAACAACCGGCACGCCACGAAGGGCGAGCCGTGTCGAACGACCCTGCTTTTGTGCTGGGTATGCAAGTACGCCGGAGATACACACCTCCGGCTTCAGTCCCGTACAGCCTGATTATACGACAGTTTGCCCTCCAGGTGTGGGATGCCGGTCGCCAATGCCGCAATCACGAACCATGAGGCGGTGAGCCGTTGACAATGAGGCACCATCACAAATAGAGCGTATGTTCATTAGGAACTTGCATATATCCACCTTCATGTGTAGAGTATGTACATGATGTACGTACACTCCTTACTCACTGTTTGCTGGTGTGCGTCGTCGTTGAGGGAAGCGGCGCGTCGGCGCCAAGTACACAGGAGGGACACGATGGGGGTTTTTCGCCAGAGCGCACGGAGTCACGTGCATTGCACGCATGACACCGGCGCCATACGACGCTGGCTGATTTCGGCCGTCGCGGCGTTGATGCTGTACAGCGGTTTGGGATGGCTGGTTCCAACCGATGTCGCGGCGGGACAGGCAGCGACGATCGTGACCGATGGAGCACCGCTGTTTGTAGACCACGACGACTTCACCGTCCTGGAATGGATGGACGAGGGGTCAAGGGTCGATGTGTTTTACGGTCCGTACAACTGGCTTTACGAGATTCGCTATTACGGAACGGTTGGCTGGACCTGGGCCGAGAATATCGCGGTCGATGGTCAAGGAGGGAGCACAGGAGGCTCGACTGCCGAGTCAGGATCTGGTGGCGCGAATGCCTGGGTCGATGTATCTCCAGGATTGATCGTCCGGGACGATGCGTCTTCTGGCGCAAATCAGATCGACGTGGTCGAGCGCGGCACGCAGCTTTGGGTGACCGCCGACGCCGTCAACGGCTTTGTGCCGATGGAGTATTACGGCGGATCGGGCTGGGTCGCCGCCGATTACCTGAGCTGGGATGGAAACTTGACGTCGGTCGCATCTGGTGGATCGTCGGGCGGGACGCCGGCTCAATCGGGTGGCGAGCACTGGATCGATATCGATCGATCGAACGGTCAGGTAACGCTGTACGAAGGTAACAACGCCCTGCACATCTTCTGGGGCTCGCTGAGCCGGAACTCTGGTGATGGGTTCTACGCGACAGCCAGCGGCACATACTACGTCTTCGTCAAAAACCGGGATCTGACCTACTCCGAGTATGCCAACAATTACCTCTCCCACTGGGTAGGATTCGATCCGGATCGCCACAACGGCTTCCATGCCTATACGAAGGATGCAAACGGGAACGTCCTGCCGAACGGTGGCACATACACGGGAGGTTGCGTGGCGCTGCCGCCGGGTGACATCGGGATACTGTTCGATTTCGCCTATGTGGGAATGCGGGTTGAGGTTCACTGGTAACCCGGTAACCCAGTCCAGCCGAACGCATATGCACGCGGAGGTCACTGGCGCCCGCCGGTGGCCTCCTTGCCTGAGCCGGGATCTGATGTGTTGCCCGTCCGCAAGCGCATTCCGGATCAGCCAACCGAATGCTCGCTGGAAGTCGCGTCGATCGGGGCGTCATGCTCCGGATTGGGGTGGTGCAGCGCGTGACGGACCCTGGGCGTGATGATGCCATTCTCCGGGGCGAACAGGTACGCCAGGAAGAAGATGGCAGTCGCCGCCAGGACCACGGCCGACCCGGACGCGATGCCCTGATACCACGACACGTACAGGCCGATGATACCGGCGATGGCGCCGATTAGTGCGGAGAGCGACGCCATCATCCAGAGGCGATCGGTCAGGAGCCGGGCAGTTGCCGCGGGGGTGATGAGCATGGCGAGGATCAGCACGTTTCCCACAATTTGCAGCCCGGTCACGATGGTGAGCGCCAGCAGGACCAGGAATAGCTGGTCGTATCGCCAGACATGGAGTCCAGTTGCGGCGGCGAAGGTGCGATCGAACGAGATCGTGGTGATTTCGCGGCGGAAGTAATACAGCACGGACAGCAGGGCGGCTGAGACGAGGGCGATGGTCAACAGGTCGCTTTGCGTGACACCGAGAATCGATCCAAACAGGAACGAGGTCAGGTCTCGCTGGAACGATGCCTGGCTGGTCATCAGCGCGATACCGAGCGCGAACGCACCCACGAACAGCACGCCAATCGCTGTGTCGTTGTTCACGCGCTGATGCTGGCTGATCGCGCCGATCAGCAGCGAGACGATGATCGCGGCGATGATCGCGCCGACCATGATGTTGCCGCCGGTGATGAACGAGATGGCCAGGCCGGGAAAGATAGCGTGGGCGAGAGCATCGCCCATGAACCCAACGCCGCGCAGCACGACGAAGGTGCCGATGATCCCCGAGGTGATCCCCACCAGCACGATCGCGAGCAGCGCATGCTGCATGAAGGCATAGTGCCAGGGTTCGGCCAGCTGATCGATCATGACCGGTTTCCGGGATCACCTTGTTGGGCCGCATGATGGTCGAACACCATGATCCGGCCTTGATAGGTTCGCGTGAGGATGTCTTGAGTGAGAACTGCATTCGGTGTGCCGTCGGCAACGATGCTGTTGTTGATCAGGATCGCACGCGTGGACGAGCGGGCGGCATGATCCAGGTCATGCGTGGCAAAAACGATGGTGACGCCACGACCGCGGAGGTCTTCGAACAAATCCAGGAACAGGTCCTGTGTCGGGACATCGACCCCCGTGAATGGCTCGTCCAGCAGCAGCACGTCGCCGCGGGTCACCAGCGCCCGCGCCAGGAAGACGCGTTGTTGCTGACCCCCGGAGAGCGCACCGATCTGGACATCGGCAAGGGGAAGCATGCCGACGTGATCCAACGCTTCGAGCGCGCTGGCCCGCTCTGTGCTGTTGAACCCGCGAAAACGTGGCGTCCGCCGCGCGAGCCCGAGCAGGACGGTCTCGATCACGGAAATCGGAAACGTCCACTCTGCGCCGCTTCGTTGCGGAATATAGATGATGTCAGGATGCGGGCGTCGCAAGATGGCATCCCGGAATCGCACGTCACCGTGCGATGGGGCTATCACGCCGGCGAGCGCTTTCAGCAAGGTGCTCTTGCCCGCACCGTTGGGGCCAAGCACGCTTGTTACCGAGCCGCGCTCGATGGCAAGCGAGACGTCATTGAGCGCCGAACGGGCGCCGTAGTGGATGCTGAGATGATCGGTGGTGAGCACCGGAGCGAATGCATCCGTCTGGCGAAGCGCTTCTGCTGGCGCCGGGGATGAGATCACGGTGAGAATCCTGGTGTGGGGACGACGGAGCCGACCAAGAACGTGCCAACTGGGGGCATGAGCATATCCCTGTTACGGTAGCCGTAATGAGACAATGTGTCAATAGGCCCAACACGGTCTGGTTACGCTGTGGCAGCCTGCTGACACTCCGGGCACAGGCCAAAAACCTCGAGCAGGTGATCATGAATCTCGAAGCGGGTGTCGGCGGTGAGGTCTTTGACGAGATTGTCGATCGGGCAGCTGGTGAAGGCGATGGTCGCGCCGCAACTCGAACAGACCAGGTGATGCCGGTGTCCCGGCGCGTCCACGACATAGGCGGTGTGGCCATCGGGCTGGATCACGCGGGAAAGCACGTCCATCGACGCCAGGATTTCCAGGGTGCGATAGACCGTGGCTCGTCCGATGCGAGCACTCGACATGTCGTTATGACCGCGCAACTCCGCAACCAGCTGCTCGGCGGTGAATGGGCGCTTGTGCCGCAGCGCCTGATCGATGATGTGCTGTCGCGGCGCGGTGAGCCGGTATCCGTGCTGGGTCAGGATAGTTCGGATATGCCCGGCGGTGATGGGTGCTGGGGTCATGGTGGATGGCGACACGCGGTTCCTCCTAGAATCGATGCTGGTTCATTGCGGCCGCGTCGAGCGAGCGCCATGAACCTCGTACAATGATACCCGGCGCGACAATTGCACGCCTGACACCACCACGACGCGATTGTTCACGTCACTGGCGAGGCTGGAACCTGCATGAATGACGCCTGGTTCCCTGACATGAAAGAGGTAGCCCACGGATGCACGCATTTTCACCTGCTCGGCAATGGCTATTCCGAATGATTGCTGTCGTCGTGATGCTGCTGATGGCCCTCGGCTCCGCTCAGCCGGCGGAACAAGCCGATGCGGCGGGCAGTGTCGAATGGGACACGTACGACGTTTCAATCGATGTGCGATCCGATGGTTCGCTCCACATTGTCGAGGAACAGTGGGTGGATTTTGGTGGCGCATTCTCGACAGGGTTTGCCGATATTCCAACAAGCCGCATCGAAGAGCTGTCCAATCTTTCGGTATTCATCGGGAACAGCCCTGAGACGGCAGAGGCCGCGGAATTCGTGCCGGCCGATCAGTATGACGCAGAACCAGGCACATTCACGTATCGACGAAGCTCATCCGCGCTCAATCTCGACTATGCCTTCGAGCGTACCCAGGCGGGCGACACGCGCTATATCCGGCTCGAGTACGACGCATTTGGCGCGTTGCGAGTCTATCCTGACCTGGAACCACCCAATCAGCAATTGTGGTGGATCGCCATTTCCAGCGAGGTAACGGACGTGGCGCCAGTCAATTCGTCCACCGTTACTGTTACCCTCCCGGAAGCGGTGACGCCCGAACAGATTGTGGCCGCGCCAGATGGTGTTGAGGTGAATGGAGCGACCTACACCTGGCGGAAATCGACTTTGACTTCAGGTGAAGATTTCCAGGTTCGCCTGCAGTTTCCGATGATCACCGGGGCGACGGAGCCGTCCTGGCAACAGCGCGACGACCAGTTTCGCGAAGAGCTCCAGGAACGCGAAGAGAAATCCGCTGTCGCGGGAACGGTGTTCGTTGCGGTGGGACTGATCGTATTCGTGATTGGTGGGCTCGGGTTCACGCTCGCGTGGTACGTGAAAGGTCGCGATCCACATGTCGGCGCGGTGGCCGAATATATCGCACATCCGCCAGACGACCTTCCGCCAGGGACCGTGGGGACATTGATCGATGAGCAGGCTGAAGTTCACGATGTCATGGCGACCGTGCTCGACCTGGCCAATCAGGGCGTAATCAGGATCAACGAATCGGGCAAGGACGAAGGACCATTTGGTGTGGGGACCGGCTTTACCCACGAGTTCGAAATGGTCGATGCGGACAAGCCTGTGCGAGCATTCGAAGATACGCTGCTCACGGCGATCTTTGGCATGGAAAGGACCTCCGGTCAAAAAGTGTCCATGACCGGTTTTCGCATGAGCTACGCGAAAAAGGCTGATGCGATCGCCGAAGGTTTCTACGATGAGCTTGTCGATCACAAGTACTTCACCGATGCCCCCCACACCATTCGACAGCGCTGGTCCACGATCGCGGTCATCTTTGCGGTTGCGGTGGTGGGGATTGTGTTGCTGGTGCAAAACGCGACTGACTACTCCAGCGGCTGGGTGGTGTTCCCCATCATCAGTGCGGTTGTGGTCGGTATCTATGGCCGCATGCTTGCGACGCGAATGCCGGCCAAGACACGATCAGGCGCGGAGGCGGCGGCGAAATGGATGGCGTTCCACAACTATCTCAAGGATATCGATGAGCGCGAAGATCTCACCGAGGCCAACGACATTTTCGACAAATACCTGCCATACGCGGTAGCGTTCGGTCTCGAAAAGTCGTTCGTCCAGAAATTCTCGGCGGCTTCCGCCTCGATGCCCGAATGGTTCGGAGGGGGCGGCGGATGGTCGACCGGATCCCCTCGACACCGGCCGGTGCGCCGGTCACGCCGGATCGGCATGCCATGGATGATTGGCGTACCGGAGGCGCGAATCCAGGAGGCGGGGTCAATCCGGGGGGCTCCGGCGGCGGCCTTGGTGGGATGCCTGATCTCCAGGAGATGAGCGACTTCGGCGGGCGCTCCCTTCAGGGCGGTAGTGACAGCTTCTTCGACATGTTGAACACGGCGTCAG
>Ga0075530_1001326_pt1 | contig 11852 bp, 10 predicted proteins | sample NGEPerD_2_FD_75101 | JGI IMG/M metagenome (GOLD analysis project Ga0075530, IMG submission 75101) | Arctic peat soil microbial communities from the Barrow Environmental Observatory site, Barrow, Alaska, USA - NGEE PermafrostL1-D | ecosystem: Environmental > Terrestrial > Soil > Wetlands > Peat ...
TCCCAATCGTTGTTTTTCCGACGCAGCTTACCCCACTCAAAAATATGCGCATATGCTCTTCACCCATACAGTTCTTTCATTATTCATAGACAACTTTCCCTTCACGCTTCAACCGATCCCGCCTAATATTTCAATAGTTTCTTCCCATTACGACTGTGAGATTTTTGTATATGAAAATCTAAAAAGGATTAAACCTTCACTGTCTTCTTCATCACAAACCCGGGCAGCGACTCCTTCATCTTCCAAACTAGACTGATTGGTGCCGAGCCATAGTGACTCTGAGCGTCTGCCAACCCAAGACAGGTATAGGGTGAAGTAAATTTCTCCTCCTCTTTGTATTCCCTCACAAAAAATAACACATTTCCGCCATTTACCGATTGATTCCATCCGCTCTCTCTGGAGTTGCCGTCAGTCCCAGCAAGATCCTGGCGGGAACATTACAGTCTATCTTACCCGATGGGATTCGCACCCACTTATACGACCTAGCACATCCGCACTGTCAGGCACCGGTCCCTTGTTGCTCAGATTGAAAAGACAGTCGAACTGTCGAACCCTAGTTTTCACAAGCTGAATAATAAGTTAATAAGTTGGTGTCAGGCACCAGGGTTATTCTGTACCTCCGTGACCTGTCACGATGAAAGAGCTATATTTGCAACCCATCAAATATATAGATTTCTCTCTCGAACTAAAAAGCCCTTGGTTGTGAGGTCTTTCTAAATATAACAGTATTTGAATAAGGTAGAAAAATGATCACACGAAGATCCAACTCGACAAAAATTGTCCTTTGGGTGTGTTAAACCTTCACCGTCTTCTTCATCACAAACCCTGGCAACGACTCCTTCATCTTCCAAACTAGACTGATTGGTGCCGAGCCATAGTGGAGAGCATGGTTCTTTCCACCGCTGACAAAGAGTGCACTAAAATCCCTTTGCTCATCTGGATCTGAGGTAGGATCGTCTGCATGAAACGAATCCATCGCCTGGAATTTACGAAGGACAATCTGCACATAGAGTATCGGTGGCTCTGCCACACCCTCTATCGCTCAACCAAAACCTTTAGATTGTCGATTTATCAGGTAAAAGAGAGGTACCTGGACCCTATGCGGAACGACAGCAAATGCCAACTCGCAAGTAAGTTCCGCCGAGTATGCATGATGTCATTCTTTCAAAATGCTATCAAACTAAGGCCAATCTAATATACCTGAGTTTGATGAGAGTAATCTAATAAGAACCCTTTTGGCAAGCATTATTCTATTGCTCGGAGGGAATTGTGATTGCGCATTGCCACTTCATTATACCAGCTACCTTACTCAGTCCTCCTGTCGGCACAAGATATCATTCTAGGTTTGTCAAAGGTTAGCAAGCGTATGGTCTGAGCTTTATAAAACTCAGGGTTTTTAAAGCTGCCAACCGTTTTAGTGGGGCCAAGCAGGAATTCACTTTTCTTCTGAAGAATTTATCTTTATACTTATCAATTAAATTAAAAAGGGGGATGTCGAATGGCCAGTCGTATTGTTCACACTTCAAAAATGACCTGGGTCCTAGACCCGAATGCACCGATGCTCGGACCTGTTGCTAATGGTGGAACTATTGTAGCCCAGGTCTCGCCGGGTTGCTGGGGTGCCATGATTACACCGGATTATGCCAGCGGTCATGAAGTCACGCATCCAATTGCGGTCGAGGGTGCAGAAGTCGGGGATGCTGTTTGCCTCAAAATTAAAAAGATCAATATCTTATCCTTAGCGACCACTTCTGGTACGGATAGTTTCGTTGAAGGAAATTACGTTGGGGATCCCTTTGTGGCAAAACGCTGCCCAGGCTGTGGTGAAATCAACCCCAAAACCTATGTTGAAGGTATCGGCGAAGATGCTATCAAATGTGCCAAATGCCATACATCGGTCAAACCCTTCCACCTCGATAACGGTTACACTATGCTTTTTAACGAAGAACGTTCCTTTGGGATCACCGTTCCACCCGAGCAAGCCAAAGAGATAGCCGAACAAGCCCAATATTTCAGCGCCCTTCCCCCCGAATCTTGTCAATACTCCTCCAACTTATTGGCTAAAGGGGATATGCCCGGAGTGCTCACCCGAGTTCGGCCAATGGTTGGAAACATAGGTTCCTGCCCAGCCGTTGCCCTTCCTTCCTCCCATAACGCCGGAGATTTCGGAAGCTTTCTCTTGGGTGCCCCTCATCAATACGCTCTCACGGAGGAAGAGCTTATTAAGCGAACCGATGGTCATATGGATGTTAATGAAGTGCGGGAGGGAACGATTCTCATCGTTCCTGTCAAAGTTCCTCAAGCTGGTATCTATGTCGGCGACGTTCACGCCATGATGGGAGACGGGGAAATTGCTGGTCACACCACCGATGTTTCCGCTGAAGTCATCCTTGAGGTTCAGGTGATTCAAGGTTTAACCCTCGAAGGCCCGCTTCTTCTCCCGCACCTTGAAGACTTGCCTTATTTAGCACGTCCCTATTCGGAAGAAGAAAAAGTAAAAGCCCAGCGCTTGGCCCAAGCGAATCACTTCGCAGTCGAAACTGAAATCTACCCCGTTCAAGTTCTTGGTACAGGTGCAGATTTAAACAAAGCCACTCAGAACGGCTTGGAGCGCATGTCCGCTCTCACTGGGTTTTCGATTGCCGAAGTCAAAAACAGGGCAACGATCACCGGCTCAATCGAAATCGGACGTCTTCCCGGTGTGGTCCAAGTCACGATGCTTACCCCAGCTTCTATATTGCAAAAGTTAAATTTACTTGAAATTTATCAAGAGAAATATGGGCACTGAAAACTAGCTCATTGAGAGCTATAAAGTTGACACAAGCCTCCGGAGGCAGCCCCCGGAGGCTTGACATGGTACAATACGGTTAGCAGGATACCAAGGAGGTATGGGAAATGAAAATCCAATTACTCCGACATGCAACTTTATTAATAACCATTAACAACAAAAGGCTATTAGTGGATCCGATGTTGAGTAAAGCCGGAGAAATGTCCCCCATTGATAATTCTCCTAACAGTTATCGTAATCCTCTCGTCGAGCTAGTGGCTCCAACAAATTTTCTGCAGGAAATAGATGCCGTCTTACTAACCCACACGCATAGGGATCATCTTGACGATGCAGCAATAAAGCAACTTCCCAAAAACAAACCCATCCTCTGCCAACCAGAAGATGAAGAAATGTTAAGGAAATCAGAGTTTTTGAATATATGTCCAATCGACAATACGTTTCATTGGGAAGAAATTACGATAACTCGAACCGGCGGGCAGCATGGCACTGGTGAGATCGCCCGAAAAATGGCTCCGGTTTCAGGATACGTCTTAAATACAAAGGGTGAACCCTCGCTCTATATTGCCGGTGATACCATCTATTGCAAGGAAATTGAGGACATTTTAACGAGACATCAACCTACTTTAGTTGTAGTCAATGCCGGTGGAGCACGTTTCAATATTGGTGATCCTATTACAATGACTGAAGAGGATGTTGTAAAAGTATGCAGAAAGGCTCCGCATGCAAAAATCATTGCAGTGCATTTGGAAGCAATAAATCATTGCCTCTTGTCAAGAGGGGATTTACGCTACCATCTTGAGCAAACAGACTTATTAAATCAAATATTCATCCCAATAGACGGGGAAACCTTAGAATTTTAGTCATTAACTTACATTACTGATCATCAAAAACGATTTCCTTGAGCTTGTCGATTTTTAGGTAATAGAGAAGTACATGGGACCTACGCGGAACGAACAAACCAATCTATTAAACGCCGGGCTATACTTCCAATACCAGGTATCCGCGGAAGTTGCTCGGCGGTAAACCATCCTGCGTCCAAGATTTCTTTTTTATCAATATTTATGTCCCCACTAGCATACTCAGCTGTAAAACCTACCATCAGAGAATCTGGGAAGGGCCAAGGCTGGCTGCCAAAATATTTAATATTTTTAACTTTCAGGCCCACTTCTTCTCCTACTTCCCTTTGCACGCACTCTTCAAATGTTTCCCCTGGTTCCACAAAACCAGCCAAGACACTATAGAAATCAGCTTGAAAACGAATCCCCTTCGCTAACAAAATTTCGCGACCCCTGGTAATCGCCACGATAATAGCTGGAGAAATCCGTGGATAGTTAACAAACCCACAAGAAGGACAAAGCTTAGCCCTTTCATCTATCTTATTTTCCATCTGTGCTCCGCACTGGCTGCAATACTGATGGGTACGATCCCAATGTAAAATTTGATAAGCTTTGCCTGCTAATAAAAACAAATCATCAGGGATCTGACCGAGTAACCGCCTTAAGTCGAAAAATGACATACCTTCCGGTGCAACAGTATCCGGGGTAAGTTCTGCAACATAACAAGAAAGCCCTTCCACTCGACCAAGATATTGTCTCCGAACCAACTTCATGTTTAACTCATGGAGGAACTTTTGCGTTCTACGGAGAACGTAATTATATTATCTTTCAATTCGATATGACAACTAACGCTTCCGATAACTAAAAAGATAAAGGAGTTTTTAATATGAACAGAGGACTTTTGGGTAAAACTGGAATCGAGGTTACTGAATTATGTTTTGGCGCATTACCTATGGGGCCACTTCAATTTAGAATGCCGGAGGAACAAGCAGTTAAACTTATTTTAGCCGCTCTAAATTCAGGGATCAATTTCATCGATACTGCAGAACTGTATCAAACGCAAATAGCCATCGGACAAGCTCTGCAGCAGTTTAAAGGTAACGATGTCGTCATTGCGACTAAATCCACTGCTAGCACTTATGAAGAGATGGAAAAGAGCGTTTTGAAAGCAATAGCGGAAATAGGACGAGACTACATTGATATTTTTCTCTTACATGCGGCTAAAGCAACTCCCAAGGTTTTTGAAGAGCGGTCAGGAGCCTTGAAATGTTTACAAGACTATAAAGCCAAAGGAACAATTCGTGCCATTGGAATTTCGACACATGCTATCAGCGTCGTGGAAAGAGCTGCTGAGGTTGAGGAGATTGACATCGTATTCCCAATCATTAATCGATTAGGTATTGGTATTATTGGTGGAACACAAGAAGGCATGCTTCACGCCATTGAAAAAGCTAATAAGGCTGGGAAAGGCCTATATGCTATGAAGGCTCTAGCGGGAGGTCACTTAATAAATGATTTAAAGAATTCTTTTGATTTTGTTCGGGATATCCCTGGCATGGTTTCAGTTGCAGTAGGAATGGTTTCTACGGAAGAATTAGAAATTGACGTTAAACTCTTCAATAATGAAGACATTCCAGAAGGCTTAGCTAGTGATCGAAGAGCAAGCAAAACTCTTTTGGTTTCACGTTTTTGTATTGGATGTGGCACATGTGTTAAGACTTGCCCAAATGATGCTCTATCTCTTGTTGATGGGAAAGCCGTCGTAAACAAAACGACTTGTCTGCTATGTGGCTACTGTAATCCGGTCTGCCCCGAATTTGCTTTAAGGCTCATTTAAATATCACCATCAAACAACATGCCTCTGACAATGCTAGATTGTCGGAGGCATGTTTTAATTTATTGTCCTTTGGTTTTACCTAAGTCCCGGTGGCTGAGCATTCACTGCTGCCTTCTATAGATACCAAACCACCTCTCTTGCGTGAGCATCGGCTTTATCAGGCCGACTGGCTTTTAATGTTTTACGGGTTTGAAGCAAAAGAACTACTTGATGAACAAAATCCCAATTTTAATTTACAGGTTGATCCTTGACCCATTTGTTCAAATAGTCCTTGTATATCTCCATCTCAGGAATTTCAGGCATAATAACCTCCATCATCTCTCAATTCACTTGGCTTCTATAATTCCACTTGCGGCCTGAATAAATGTATGGGCCCAGCAATTCTTTTTAGGAATTGAACACTTTCGAAGCAGACGTCATAATTCGAAATGAACTGAAGAAGCAAGCAGTACCTATTTAAGGTCACTACTTGCTCCTTTAATGAGTCTTTCAGTGCAATCATTAATTTCCACCATGCTTGTTATTGATTCGATTGTTTGACCTACGGTTCTTACCTTCTTCTTCGTCAAGTAACTTCACAGTAAAGTGGGCACCTTCAAGAATTTGTGCCAAAACATTGGTTGGGGTAGTGGCCACCTCCCGGTACATCCTTTGGGTGTATACGTGTCGAACGTTGGGAAACTCTTGCTTAAACAAACGCCGTGCTTTGTCGCCCGCATCATCAGCATCCAAAAACACCCAGACATCGAACTCACTATACTCTGCAATCAACTCTTCCAACTTATCTGGCCCCAAGGTCCCATAAGTGCAGACTATCTCCACAGGTTCATCCAAAATCTGCTCTAACCGCTTCTTGTCTGTTTTCCCTTCAACTATAATAACCTTACTCATTGTTTCAACCATACTTTCGGCCACATCGCTGTTTAGTTATTTTCTATAGACCTACCTTATATCCTCTACCCGTTGTTACAGAACTATACAGGGTTGGTCAACTACCCACTGTTGATGAACTACTCGATACCAACTTATTAACAATTAACTCAAATGTGATGTTGTGAAGTCCCATCTTTATTCAAATCAATTAGATGAATGATTTTCTGGAACTAAACCATGCTAGAAGTAAGCAATCAAAAGATAGGAGCGTAAAATGGGTATTTCAAGTTTAAAATCAGTTAGAATGATACACTTTTTTCTTCTAATAAGCTTTGTCGTAGTGTTTATATGGTCTGCTTATAAGCCTTACCAATTGGGTACCTGGTTTTTAGAGGTTACTCCGATTGTTTTGGGGATAATTATTATTATTTATACCTTTAATAAGTTCCGTCTCACCACCCCAGTTTACTTGCTTCTATGTTTAGGTGCAATAATAGTCCTCATCGGTGGACATTACACCTATGGCAAAGTGCCACTGTTTAACTGGCTACGCGATTCTTTTCATCTTGGTAGGAATTACTATGATCGGTTTGGCCATTTTGTTGGTGGTTTCGTTTGGGCCCTTACTTTAAGGGAAATTTTGTTGCGAACATATCCCTTCCAAAAAGGGAAATTGCTCATAGCCATTGTTCTCGGATTAGTTCTTGGGGTAAGTGCTCTTTATGAATTAGTTGAGTGGTGCGTGGCTTTAATGTTGGGCGGAGGTGCAGAGGCTTTCCTTGGACTTCAGGGAGATATTTGGGACACACATTGGGACATGTTTCTTGCATTAGCCGGTGCGATAGTCTGCTTGTTAAGTTTATCCTCGATTCATAACCGGTTTTTGGTCAATGAAATCGGATTTAAACAGAAAGGAATCGACTTGTGATTACTTTAGAAACAAACAAAAGTCCGCCACTACTGCTTAAGATTTGAGCAACAATAAGAAGCCTGTCCCTGAATAAACAAAGTAACTTGCAAGCACCACGAGAAACAATCCACACACCCCTAATACGATGCGATAAACCATTGGAGTAAAGAGCTTTTTTCCTCTTGCGACTGTATAAGCGACGAATATATACCAGATATAATCCGATAAAACATGCCCCATATAAAAGCTAATGGCTCCCAGGACACCCTGACCGGCTGCAACCATCAAAGAACCAGCTCCAGCGGTTGCCCACCACAGAAACCAATAAGGATTTGACGCAGTAACAGTAACCCCTGCCACCCAGGGACGGAGACCTTTTTCAGTCCTCTCGCCTGTAAGTTCAAGGGCAGCAGAATTAAGAGATTCCTTAAAAATTCCATATGCCATCCAAAAGAGGAATAAACCGCCTACGATCCCAATCGTTCCTTTCACTGCAGGCCAAGTAATATAGGTTCCCACACCAAAAAAGATCGCAACCACCAGAGCAAGCTCTAAGAGCGCATGGCCTGTGACAATTTGTGGTCCAACCTTAGCACCGCGTCTTAGACTCTCGTTAATTGTGACCGTAAGCAAAGGCCCAGGCATAATTGCTCCTGAAAATCCCATAACTAAACTTGTCATAAAAATTACCCATAATTCCACGTATCCCCACCATCCTACACTTTGTGATATTCATTATTTCGACATGGCCAAGGAATAACCTTCTGGGGTAATATAGTTATATAACGTGTAAGCATTACGCCCTGACCATTTCTTTTATTTTAAACTACCATGTACTCTATCAAACCCCATTTTTTCAGAAATAATATATTGAGGTCGTCCCTGATATGTATCTTGGTTTCCCTATTCTATTTAAAAACCTAATGGTCGTTTGCTGTAATATTATAGTGGAGAAATTTAACAAGAAGTTTACCTTCCCTTAATTGTGAATTAACGTTCATAGCTTATACTCATACTTGTAACTCACAGCTAGATTAAAGGAGGTAAGGTAAGCTATGCTCAGTTTCAAGAAAATCTACTCTATTTCAGTGGTGTTAACCTTGATGGTTTCTTTAGTACTTACAGGGTGTTCCACTCCCCCATCTACCCAGAGCACTGGCGCATCGGTAAACGATTATAAAGGGGCGCCCGCTAAATACGTATTTTATTTTATTGGGGACGGAATGGGCCTGACGCAAATCAATTCCGCAGAAATTTACTTAGGATCAACGTCAAAGAAAGCCAGTTCAGAACCCACGAAATTAAACTTCAGCCAGTTTCCGGCGCAAGGAATATCTACAACGTATGCCGCTGATTCCTTTATCCCAGACTCAGCCTCTGCAGGAACTGCCCTTTCCTCAGGTCACAAAACAAACGACGGTGTCATCAACATGGACCCTGCTAAGCAAGTAAAATACAAGTCGATTGCTGAAATGGCTAAAGAGAAGGGCATGAAAGTTGGTGTAGTTTCTAGCGTCTCCATTGACCATGCTACCCCTGCTGTTTTTTATGCTCACCAACCGTCAAGAAATAACTATTATGAGATTGGTCTAGAATTAGCGAAGAGTAATTTTGATTATTTTGGTGGAGGAGGCTTCCTATCTCCCAAAGGAAAAGACGGAAAGCAACTTGACGTTTTAGAAGTCGCACAAACTAACGGGTATAAAATCGTTAATACACAAGAAAGCATTGAAAAACTCAATGCCCAGAGCGGTAAAGTTATTGCAATTAGCCCTGTTTTGGATAGTTCAAAGGCTTTAACCTTTGAAGTTAATCGCAAGGGGGGTGTATCACTCGCCGATTTCACGCGCAAAGGGATTGAGGTTCTAGATAATGAAAAAGGCTTTTTCATGATGGTTGAAGGAGGAAAAATTGACTGGGCAGGCCATGCCAATGATGCCGCAGCCAATATCAAAGACACCTTAGCCTTACAAGATGCCGTAGATGAAGCAATAAAATTCTATAATAAGCATCCTAAAGACACTTCCATTATTGTTACCGCTGACCATGAAACAGGGGGAATGACCATTGGTTTCTCGGGAACAAAGTATCAAACTTTCTTTGATAAAATAGGTAATCAGAAAATATCGTATGACGAGTTTACGCTCAAAGTAGCTGAATATAAGAAAAATCACACTACAGAAACGGCCAAACTTGAAGACCTACTCCCTCTTGTTCAATCTGACTTTGGTTTAACGGTCCTTGATCCCAAAGCTAAAGAAGAGCTTGCGGCAAAAGTCAAATCTGGAGATAAGGATGCTGAGAAAACACTAGGGATGGTGCTTGATGACTCTGACGTTAATTCTTTAAAACAAGCTTTAGTACTGAGTATGAAGGATGCTAAAGAAAGACCAACAGATCAACAAACTTATTTATTATATGGTGGATATGACCCCGTCACTATGACCCTAAACCATATTATTAATAGTAAAGCTGGGATTGGTTGGACTACCTATTCCCACACAGGGGTACCAGTTCCGGTCTTCGCCAAAGGAAGTGGAGCGGATCTTTTCGAGGGATATTATGATGATACTGATTTACCTAAAAAAATCATGTCAATCTTAGGGATCTCTCCGACTAAAGCTTAAGTCGTATAGAAATGAGCGAGGTGTACCGGAACATCTCGCTCATTTATTCATTCTTAACTTTTTTTCAGGTTCCTCTCTATACTACTAAATCGAAAGGGTGAAGTGATGCTTAGAAAACTTTTTAACCCTGATCGAATTTTTGTGTTGCTCATGCTCTTTCTATGTATAGGGTTATTTTTTATGCCTACTGGTTTTGAAAAGTCTGAAGAAGGTAGTGTAAGGGCACAAGGGCTTATCAGACAAGTCGACGATTCGTTGGTTCAGCAAAGAGGGATTGTTAAAACAGGTTCCCAGAGTTTAAAAGTAGAAATTTTGAATGGACAGTTTAAAGGGCAAGAAGTCAATACATCGAATCTTTTATTAGGTCGCCTGGAGTTTGATAAACTGTTTAAAGTTGGAGAAAAAGCACTGGTCGTGGTGGAATACAACGGGCAGAATCTGACTTATGTTAATGTGATTGACCATTATCGAGTTAATACAGAACTTCTGCTCTTTAGTATTTTTATTCTTTTACTCGTTATTTTAGGAGGGTGGACAGGCGCAAAAGCAATTTTATCGTTTCTTTTCACCATTTTAATGATCTGGAAAGTTCTTCTTCCTAGTTTCCTTAAAGGGTACGATCCAATTCTCGTTTCTTTGGTGATTGTCACCATTATCACTGGGGTAACCTGTTTTTTAGTAGCCAACCTAAGCCGAAAAGCCTTAGTCGCATTTCTGGGATCTTTTTCTGGTATTCTCTTAACTTGTATTATTGCCATTTTTTTCGGAGGAACATTTCGTGTTCATGGCGCTATCGCCCCTTTTTCTGAAACTCTTCTTTATTCCGGATATCCCAATTTAGATATTACCCGAATTTTCTTAGCAGGCATTTTCCTCGCTTCGTCTGGAGCGATCATGGATGTGGCTATGGATATCTCTGCTTCTATCAGCGAGGTCGTGGAAAAAAAACCTGACATTTCAATGCAGGAGGCTGTTTTATCCGGATTTTCTGTTGCTAGAACAGTTGTCGGGACGATGACGACCACCCTATTGCTGGCTTATTCAGGAGGATATATCTCCTTGTTTATGGTATTCATTGCCCAAGGTACTCCCCTTATGAATATTTTAAACCTCACCTATGTGGCGGGCGAAATCCTGCATACGCTTGTTGGAAGCTTTGGTTTAATCATGGTGGCACCTTTTACAGCTATTTTAGGTGGATTTTTGTTTACTCGACCAGCTTATATCCGGATCTTAAAAGATAAAAAACACCCCCTGAGGTCTTCAATCTAAGGGAATGGTTCTAAGTTCTAATGAGTTATCATGTAAAACGTTAAGCGTTTCACTAGCGGCTCTAGTAAATTCGCTAACAACATCTGCGCATCTTGCCGTATCAGGAAGCTCTTAATCCGTTTCAAGGTCACTTCTCTGCCTTTCCATAAAACTTTCTTTCACTGTCCCCAAAATCAAGTCTCTTGAACTTTTTATTATCTCCTCCAGAATAAAATTTCTGCACGAATAATCAATGAAAAAATCTACCTTACTAAAAATATATCAGCCCTCTCCGACAAATCGAAGAGGGCTGATTATGACATTATTGATTTTACCTCACTAATTCAATTGTACTTCCGACAAAAGATTTGTAATCATTTTCTAAGGAATATAGGTTAAGTTATAATAAGTAGAAGCTACCAACCGCCTCACTGGGCTCAGAAAACAAGGTGGTATAAATATACATGAAGATAGTTGCAATGGGCGATTCAATTACGCAGGGGTATCCTTTCACCAATCAGGAATCTTGGGTGGAATATTTAGCGCAAGAATTAAAATTCCAGGTTTTAAACCAAGGGATATGCGGGGATTTCACGAGTGGTATGTGTCCTGCATTCCCGAGAACCCCTAACGAGGATTCGACACTAACAGCCTCTAAAGCCGCATAAACACTGGATTTCTTCTAAATTTTACTTGAATTATTACTCGTTATGTGTTATTATATACATAA
>Ga0075530_1001327_pt1 | contig 11852 bp, 14 predicted proteins | sample NGEPerD_2_FD_75101 | JGI IMG/M metagenome (GOLD analysis project Ga0075530, IMG submission 75101) | Arctic peat soil microbial communities from the Barrow Environmental Observatory site, Barrow, Alaska, USA - NGEE PermafrostL1-D | ecosystem: Environmental > Terrestrial > Soil > Wetlands > Peat ...
ACGCTTCATCAACATATGAGAGCTTAATGTCAAGTCTTCAAGGGACTTCCTCAGGCCTTGATCTGGCCGGGACCAACACTATCGTACCTGGCGTCTATGATGTAGCAGCGTCCACATTGGATGGCGCCCTTACTCTGGACGGCGAGGGTGTCTACATTTTCCGAAGCTCATCCAGCAATACAACCGCACACTCGGGGACGATGAACTTGATCAATGGCGCTTGTGCCAGCGATGTCTTTTGGGCTGTCTCCGCCTCCATGACGATTGGCACTGGTGCGTACGTTGAAGGAACGATTATCGCGCAAACGGGAAATATCACCCTCGCAACGGGTGCAACCTTGGTAGGTCGGGCCATTTCGCTTACCAAGCAAGTGACATTGCAGAGTAATCAGATTACCCAACCGATATGCGCAGCTCCTACTGCAACTCCTACACCTTCCCCTACTGCAACTCCTACACCTTCCCCTACTGCAACTCCTACACCTTCCCCTACTGCAACTCCTACTGTTGCTCCAACCGCAACCTCCAGCTCTGACGAATTATCTTCTACAAGCACCACAGTTTGTTCACCTCTTAATTACATTGCGCCAATCATTATAGAATCAAAAAGAATTGATACGGATAGTATTTCTTTCAGCTGGGGCCCATACTCAGGAACAGATAAGTTTATCGTTCAATATGGTGTTGAAAACGGAAAATGGATATACAGTACTAACGTGACAGGATTTTCAACCACCCTCAATGCTCTCCCTTCCAATCAACCCATCTGGATCAGAATCGGAGTTTCAGACAATTGCTCGTTAGGAAATTACGGAGAATCAAAGCTTGTCGGAAGGTCAAGTCTACCAAGTACAGGATTTGCTCCTCATGAAAATAATATTCTCTGGAATATCGTCATACCGGCTGGCGTTGTCATGTTAGTTTCAGCCTCAATCATTATGGTTCTAAGAAAACACACGATTTAATGCAGGCAGAAGTCTATACGTTATGAATTTTTGGAAAATATGTGCAAGGGATCAGAATAGTCAAGCGTTTAAAGCTACGGAAATAACAACAGATGAGAACGTATTGGCTTTGTCCTGGAATATAGCCACTGAGCCAAAATTATACCGAGAACTTGTTTCTAACCCCTACTCTCTCACATCACTTAACACTATTTCAGAAAGATTTCCTGATGAAAAAACTTCCGATATTATTAGAGCGGTTGTTATGGCTGAACCAGAAGGAAGATATGACAGAATCTTTAAGCAGTTATCACAGGATTTGCAAGAAGTTGAATTATACATACAGAGCATTAGAGCTGCCCAGATAAATAAACGTTTAAATGATTATTATAGTCAACACGGACAAAACCTTCGAGAATTACCTTCAGGTTCGATATATGACATTTTGTTTATAATCGCTTTTGAAACAACTAATTTATTGGAAGTTGAAGAAAAGTATAGGCAAAATCAACGACGGGATATTAGATTATCTATTGTTAACTATATTGAGAAGATGCGTAGACCCACACTTGATCCTCTTCAGGAAGATGATAGTAAGACAGCTGCAATTATGGATTTCACCAAAAAACCAGCTGTGGGACGGTCATTATTGAAAGTTGCCTTTGTAGCACTTTCTGCCGTAATGCTTTTTTATCTTGCCAACGGTTTATATGAGAGACAAGTGGGAAATGTACAAACTAGGAGTACTCCTCAATATTCGGAAGGAAATAATCAAATCCTAGGAATTAAAACTCAAAAAGAAAACCAGAGTTTACCTATGCGTCTAAAGATTCCAAGTATCAATGTTGATGCTGCTATTCAGTACGTTGGTCTTACATCTAAGGGGGCAATGGAAGTACCAAATAATATTGTTGATGTAGGATGGTTTGATCTGGGATCTCGTCCCGGTGAAAATGGTAGCGCCGTTATTGCAGGACACTTCAATGGAGAGAATGGTAAGGCAGGGGTGTTTAGTAATTTACATAAGCTAAAGGTGGGGGACAAATTTTATATCGAAGATAATTATGGAGCAACTATTTCCTTCGTAGTTCGCGCGAGTCGCGCCTATGATCCTGGATACGCAGATGATGTTTTTAGTAGGAACGACAGTGCTCATCTCAATCTTATTACCTGCGATGGAGTGTGGGATGAAGCTAAAAAAACCTATAGCAAGCGCCTGGTTGTGTTTGCTGATGCCATATACTAACTATTTTCAAATAATAATTTCGTTAAATTCACAAAAAAATCTGAGGCTAATTTGCTCCCCCTGATTGACATGTTCAGGAACAAAAAGATAGAGATAAGTATGAGTTTGGAAAATGTTAAGATATTCTATTTTACTTTCAACGTACCCTTATTGACTTAAGTAATTTGCTCCGAGGGGTAAACGACGTTAGAACTAATTACGTTAAACAGATTACTTTTCGATTAACTTCATTACTTCTCGCATAAACGCGGGTAAGTCTGCTGGCCAACGGGAAGTTACTAAATTTTTATCAACAACAACATCTCTATCTTCCCAGTTACCGCCAGCTTTTTTAATGCTTTCAGGAACACCATCATGCCAATAGGAAGTAAGACGTCTGCTTTTTATAACACCAGCATCTGCAAGCGTCCATGGCCCGTGACAAATTGAAGCAACCGGCTTATTTTTTCCAAAAAAAGATTGGGTAATTTCGTGTGCTTTTTTGATCTTTCTTACAGTCGTTGGGGCACCCTCAGGCGAACCACCCGGAATAATGAGCAAATCATAATTATCGGGATTTACTTTTTCAATTGTGATATCTGGCATTAACTCTGCATAACCAAACTCACCATGAATTGCTAATTTTTTTGGGGCTGCGACGTCTACTTGCCATCCTTCTTCTTGCAACCGAAATAACGGATACAGAACTTCCATGTCTTCAAATTGATCGGCTGTTAACATAATTGCTTTTTTCATTAAAATTAATCATAACACATAAAATCTTGGAGCTAATTTGCTCCCCCTGATTGACATGTTCAGGAATAAGAAGGTAGAGATTGGGATAAGTTTGGAAGCATTAAGGTATTGCATTCAACTCTCAGCTTTCCATTATGACTTACATATTTCCCCCCCAAGGGATAGAGGGCTAAAATATAATCTTATTCGCTTTGACAACCTGCATTTTCAGTGTAATACTTAATGTAGGCAGTGGGGTTATTTATATGTCTTTAGAACGATTAAGAACTTATATTCAACACCCGATGGAAGATATTGCTCCAGAAATATTGCCGACTGAAAGAGTTCGTGTGTTAATCCCTTACGATCCCGAGATTGCACATTATAATGCCGCAGTAATAAGACCAAGAAAAAATCCTAGCGATATTCTTATTTTAGTACGAGAAGTGCCATTGGCTGCTGTGAGAGCCGGTACTCCGGATAAAGGAAATTTGCTTATCTATCGATCAACGCCTGAGAAAGTTGAAAAAATTGCTCAATTAGATTTATCCAACCCCAATGTTAATAATTGGGAAGATGCGCGAGCTTTTAGGTCTGATGAAACTGACAACCAAGATGTTGAAAGCGAAGAAGTACTAATAGGACTAACAGCAACCAGAGTCAGTGATAACACGCCTGTTGCTGCAACAGTAAGGGGAAAGATCATCGATGGCAATTTCTCGATAGAACAGGAATCTTTACTTGTTTATCTAGACGATGAGGGGAAAAATGTAACGCCAATTTCACTTACCGAATCTCTATTCAGAAGAAAAGGGTTTAGACATTCTTTTGAAGTTGTTGAAGATGGCAAGGATGAAAATAGTCAAAATAAGCTAAAAGTTAAAAAGATAATTCAATTTCCCAAAAAACCATGGTGTGAATGGCAGGTTGGAACACAGGCTCAAATCCTTCCGGATGGGGTACTCCCAATTCATGGAGTAAATAAATTTAGTTTGGGAATTGATCCCAAAACAGGCAAGGAAATTGATGGCTATACATATAGCATGGGCCTTGCTCAATTAGACGAGAATTTAAATGTTATTAAAATTACTGATACACCGTTGTTTACCCGAGAATCATTCAAGAATATACTCCCCATGGGAGAAGAAATGGATACCAACAAGGACGTTATTTACTGTTGTGGTTATTCGGTTGATGGAGATATAGTCAAGTTTATTATAAGCATAGGCGATCTTATGACGGTTGAGGTTTCTAAAAGCATGACCGAACTAAAAGGAATATTAGATAAGTCTTCCCCTTTTGTCTTAGAAGAAATACCTGAAAAAGCAGCCTAAGAATCTATAGCTATATCAAAATATGTCAGCTCCGCATCGTGGACGACGTTAGAACTTATTACCTATCTATTTAAAATTACAATTGATAAATTTAATATTGAAGCAAAACTAACCCATGCTAAGTATGGATAAAGTAAATATGCGGAGGCTTTATTAACTTTTGTAAAGGTCTTAATTGTCAGGAAAATGCTAGTCAAAAGGAAAATTATTACTATAAAAGCAATTATAGGATTTTTAAGTCCAAAGAAAGCAATTGACCAAAGAAAATTTAATGCAAGCTGAATCCAAAACCATTTTAAATCTGTTTTCTTTTTTCCCCATACAAGATAAAGAGAGGTTCCCATTAGAAAATACAAAGTGGTCCACACTGGGCCGAATATCCAACCAGGAGGGTTAAAAAATGGCTTTACCAAGGTAGGATACCATGTTTGTAAGGAATTTAGCGTGAAAACAGAACCGGCTAATCCCACCCCTTCACACAAAAATACAAAAAATATTAATCTTAAAAATCTATTCACTATAAACATAGTCTCAGGAAAGAGTATTTGTGTCAATTCCGAGGTTAATTTGCTCCCCCTAACGGACGATGTTCGAACCTACTTATTAGTTTTAAGGAAATAGAATTATTTACAAATTTTTGTTCTGAAAAATTGCCAATCATCACATTTTCTTCCATCGGGAAAAGTACATTGACCTGATTGTGACCCATCAGGCGCAGTAATAATTTTATTTTCCCCACCCTGTTCCTTACAATAAACTGATGCAGGATTAGTGAGATTAGTATTATCAGAAGTATTAGTTGGAGTTATGTTTTTTTGAATTTCCGATACTACTAAGGGGGTTACAGTTATTTTCTCTTGATACTTCATTCCTAAATAAAATCCACCAAGCGGAAAAATTATAAACATAAAGAGCGCAAGAAGCTTTGAAAAGGTAGTTACTGTGAATAAATATTTATGAAGAGTTGAATTCTTCTGTTTAAGCTTTTCTTCCATAAATTGATTATATCAGAAAATTTTGAGGCTAATTTGCTCCCTGTGTCGGTCAATACCCGTTTGGGGTTATAGTCCTATCTGGCTCCCCGAGCCTAGGATTACTATACCAGATAATTATGCCTCAATCCTTCAAACATTTCAGAATTTAAGCTATATTGGCGAAATGCGACAGAGGTGGGAAGAGATAAAGAGGTTACAACTAAATCCTATTTAGGTTGGGAGGGTATATCACTTTCTTTAAAAAGTTCATTCCATGCTTTCAATTGTTTGCCTTTATAAACTGACTCGCCCAATGCTTGTAATCTTTGACTTGCAACTGCATAACTTTCAGGTAAATCTTCTTGAATTTGAAGAAGAACCTCTTCTAAAAACATCGGTAAAACAGCTTGCCAGTCACCCATTTCCTTAATTTCTCCCATGAAATCATACAATTCAATATCTCTACCAAGTCTCTTGCCGTCAAATTTTAAAAATCTTCCGTCACTATAGTCAATTTCTTCTGACTCGTCTTCCTCATGTGCTGCTATTCTAAGTCTTCCTTCTGACGCTTCCACAGCTGACTCAGTTATCTTTAATAATTCAGCACCTTTACCTTTCAACTCTTTTAGTCCAGGAACAGGAATTTCTACATGTCTAGGTTCTTCATCTATTTCTCTTATGTTGGAAAGTATTCCCCTTCTGGTATTCATGTATGCCATAACAGTTAATCCCTTTCCTCCACGAAAATCTAAATTATCATGAACTATTTCATCAGTTTCTACCACAAGAGCCCTATCATTTATAAGAGGTGTTTCCATAACTGTTCCCCTTGCCCACGTATCAGCTGGCGTCCTGACTTCTACTCTTTTCCCTAAAGTAAAATCCTGCCAACCTTGTTCAAAAGCATCCATTCCAGCATCATTCCAATGGAGTCTTCCACCTGTTGCCTCCGCTAATCTGTCTCTTGGTTGTCCTTCATTGATTGACATAATTCGTGAATTATACTACTAGGAAGGGCTAAAATCAAACCAGAGGTTATAATAAGAGTAATTTGCTCCCCCTGATTGACATGTTCAGGAACAAAAAGATTGAGATAGGTATAAGTTTAGAAAATATAAAAACATTATTTGTATATCTTAATTTACCCTTATTAACTTAAGTAATTTACTCCAAGAAATAGAGGACGCTAAAATTTTTCTTTGTATTTGATAAGATATTCCGGGTCTGGAAGCTATGTAGCTTGGCGAGGTCTATACTTCTTGCCAATTAAATTATTGCTACAGTAACTTCCAGACCAACTTCATGAGAAATAACTTTTCTCACAGAAAGATACAAAATTATCTTGCATCATCTACCGCATTTTGCGTAGAGTCTGTTGCTGCAGTTACTACTGCATCTACTTTTTCTTGTCCTTCAGCAATTTTTTCCCCAACGTTGGCTTTAATATCTTCCACGTTATTTTTTGCTTCGTCAATAACTTTTTCTACTTGTTTACGATTGTCATTGTCTGCAAGAACTGTTGCTCCTGCGACTCCAACTGCAACTGCTCCAACAACTGCTCCTGTTACGGCAGCAGCTACTGGATTAATTCCACCCGCTTGGTTATCTTGCTTTCTTTGATTATCATCTGTCATATTTGTTTCACCTCCTCCTCACTTTTATATTCTTCCTGCTGAAAACTTCAACATTTATGCTAAAGATGAAAGCAGAAAGAATGGATACTTTCCCATCACATATAGATATAATTTCTAGGATCTTCCTCTATCCTTTAATAAACCGCAATAAAAATACGATGATTGCTACAACCAATAAAATATGAATAAATGCTCCTGCAATATGCAAGGCAAATCCACCAAACCACATAATTAGTAAAACAATCGCAATGATTTCCAAAATTCCCATATCTCTCACCTCCTTTCAAAGATTAAACATAGCATAGACGTATACATTCCGCATGCTATTTCGTTTGATTAACGTTTACGTCAATTTTACTCGGTACATTAATTTGAGTACCTCCTTGCATTTGTCTTACTACAGGAAGTCCATATATGTATGCGAGATACCCTAGAACAAGTAAGACAACAAGCACAATGATCATATTCATGGGCCCACCCGAATTATCAGAAGTTGGAGGATTGTTTACGATAGTTGCCATAATTTATTCACCTCCTATCAAACTAAATCTTATGTATTTGATAATATCATCATCTTTATTTCTTATTCAAGGATCAATATTTTATTTTTCTAACTGTGGCTGAGCAGCAACTGAGGTTAATATTTGATCCGAGGGATGGAAGGTGTTCGAAATTTTTATTACTGAATCACTTTACTATTGTGCCTTTAATTATAGTATTTCCATAACGCTTAAGAATAGTTACATTTCTTAAATTAGGTTTATAAAAAATATATGCAGCATCACCAAGTAACGGGATTAATCCAATTAAGAAACTGAATAAGATATTCCATATCATCTGCACAATTTTTGTTTTTGGGATATGCATTTGAATAGCAAGCCACACAATGTAACATGATAGGAGAGCATCGAGAATATCACCGAAACCAGGAATCAAATTGATAATTGCACTTGCTCCAAATCGAAATCCAAACAGACTAAACTTATTATCCAATATATTTGCTAACAAACTAGCTAAGCGGATATGAGCTTTCATATTAGAAATATATCATTTTGAGGCTAAATTGCTCCGCGGCTAGGACTCGAACTAACTCCTACTAATCCTTCTTTTTAATATAAAATCACAAATGCTGTTCTATAAAATTGCAATTCCTTTGACACAAGCCTGCTATAATAAGTCCTAACATCGTTCGGTAAGCTACCCACTATATTATTTTGAGGTTGAAAAAAGGCATTTTGGCTTGATATAACGTGCAAATCGTTAGGTTCCTCCACTTTATTATCTTTTAGCTCACTTACCACATTTGAGACCTATCCAAAGAAGATTCTGCATTAAAATTGGGAATAATGTAAATTTTCTTTTACTAGTTTATTATGATAAACTGAGCGTTCATGAAACAAATCATTGCCGTTATCTTAGTTATTGTTACTATTATAAGCCTTATTGTTATCGCTTTTACCGTTAACCAAACACAGCAAGAACAGCAACGGCTTAGCGTAGATCTTCAATATCGGTCAACAATTCTCTCAGAAAGCTTAAGAGAAGTTATCGAGCCTAATTTCATTTATAAATCCGATCTACAATTGCAGGAACAAATTAACAAACTAGATGATCGGGAAAGATTTGCAGGTATGGCAATTTATAATCAAAAAGGCACCGCAATTGCTTCCTCTTCTGGTCTTATAGCACAAACGCTAGAAGTTCAAAAAATTGCAGAAGACGTTATGGATGCGGATAAAGCCAACGGAGATTTTGTAGAAACAGAAGGCGGAAAAATGTACGTTTTGGCAATTCCCATTCACGATGATACTACTATAGTAGGTGCATTAACGATAGTTCAAAAAGCAGGCTATATTGACACAAGATTAACAGAAATTTGGAGAGATAACCTCTTGAGACTGCTTATTCAGGCATCTTTATTGTCTTTTGCTACAGTACTTTTAGTTCGTTGGATTATTTACAAACCGATTCGAAACCTGGTTGATTCTTTGAAATTGGCACGCTTTGGAAAGTTAGAGGACAGTACCCAAACTGAGTCAAGTTCAATCTTTTTCAAACCGCTGGAAAAAGAGATTTTGAATATACGAAGATCCCTTAGCGAAGCCAGATTTTCAGCAAGCGAAGAAGCAAAACTAAGATTGGAAAAACTGGATTCACCCTGGACAGAGGAAAGGCTTAAGGCATTAGTAGGAGATATCTTAAGCAAAAGGTCTATCTTTATGGTATCTAATAGAGAACCATACATACATAGTGGCACAGGTAGAAATATAAGTTATTCTGTCCCTGCAAGCGGTATGGTTACTGCAATTGAGCCGATTATGGAAGCATGCAGAGGAATGTGGATAGCTCAGGGAAGCGGAAGTGCAGATAAACTGACTGTTGATAAATTTAATAAGCTGCAAGTTCCTCCTGATGAACCAAAATATACCCTCAAGAGAATTTGGCTGACTGATAAAGAAGAACAGGGATATTACAACGGTTTCTCCAATGAAGGATTGTGGCCGCTTTGCCATCTATCCTACACCAGACCGATTTTCAGGAAAGAAGATTGGGAAGAATACAAAAAGGTCAATGGAAAATTTGCCAAATCTGTCCTGACTGAAATTAGAAACAAGAAAAGGCCGATTGTTTTAATACAGGATTTTCACTTAGCCCTTGTACCGAGGATGATTAAAAATGCCCGGCCTGATGCAAGCGTGGGGATTTTTTGGCATATTCCTTGGTCTAATCCGGAAGTATTTAGTATTTGTCCATGGAAAAATGAGATTATAGATGGAATATTAGGAGCGGATTTAGTAGGTTTTCATACCCAGCTTCATTGTAATAATTTTATTGATACTGTAAGCAAGGAACTTGAGTCACTCATAGATTTTGAACAATTTACCATTACTAGAAACAAACATACCTCTTCTATCAAACCATTCCCCATTAGTATTGCTTTCTCTGGTCATTTTGATAGAAGTGATACTAATTTTGATGCCAAACAATTTTTGAATGACCTAAGAATTAAAACAAAATATATCGGATTGGGGGTTGATAGGCTTGATTATACTAAAGGTATACTTGAGAGGCTTAAGGCAGTGGAGATATTTCTTCAAAAAAATCCAGTTTATGTAGACAATTTTACCTTTATTCAAATTGCCGCACCTTCCAGAAGTAAAATAAAGCAATACCAGGATTTTAGTGAAAATGTTGAAAAAGAGGTGGAAAGAATTAATAATCTTTTTAAGAAAAACGGATGGAAACCAATTCTTTTTCTTAAAAGGCACCATAGCCACGAGGAAATTAATAAATTTTATAAAGTGGCGAACGTTTGTTTGGTAACGTCCTTGCATGACGGCATGAATTTGGTAGCGAAGGAATTTGTGGCGGCAAGGAATGATGAGAAAGGGGTGCTTATTTTAAGCCAATATACAGGAGCCTCAAGAGAGCTTAAAGATGCAATTATCATTAATCCTTATAGCGGAGAGCAAACAGCAGGGGCTATAAAAATAGCTTTAGAATTATCACCTTCAGAGCAAACAAAGAGAATGAAAGGACTGCGTGAAGTAGTTAAAAACTATAATATCTACAGATGGTCAGCAGAACTTTTAAGAACAATTGTAAGTTTAGAATAATAAATGAAAGATTTGTGGAAAAACTTGGACAAAATTACTATATTTTTAAAAAAAAGCCCCATAAAAATTTTAATGCTGGATTTTGATGGTACATTGTCCCGTATTGTCAAATCCCCTCAGGAAGCAGTTCTTTCAACAGAAACAAAAAACTTATTGAAAAATCTAAGCAGAAAAAAAGGATTTTATATAGTTATAATAAGCGGAAGAAATCTAAAAGATCTAAAGGCGAAAATTAACATAAAAAATATTATTTATGCTGGGAATCACGGACTGGAAGGAGAAATTTTTCATAAAAAGTATTCTTTCCTTATCCCTGATAAAATGTCTGAGGCGGTTAGAAATATCAGAGGACAACTTGATAAAATAGCCGGCCAATTTAGCGGTGTATTTATTGAAGACAAAGGACTTATATTAAGTTTTCATTATAGATTGGCAAATAAGAAGCAATTGCCTGAAATTAAATTGTTACTCAAAAAGATACTCAAATCTTATGTTGAGAATAAATTAATCTCTATAATTGCAGGAAAGATGGTATTTGATATAAAACCAAAAGTAAATTGGAATAAGGGTAGTTTTGCAAAGTTGGCAATTAACAAAATAAACCTGCGAATAAAAAAAATGCCTGTTACTATTTTTATTGGTGATGATGCAACTGATTTGGATGCTTTCAGAGCACTTAAAAAAGATATTACTATACAAGTAGGTGTAGATTACCGATCAAGCGCTAAGTATTGGCTTAATGATACGGAAGATGTTTTTAGGTTTCTTGAGTGGATAAACGAAAAAGCTTGATTTACTTTCTTTCTGGAAAGGCATGGGCTGTAATCTCCAGTTCAACATCTCCAATCATTTCTCCGCCAGCAATATCAATAAAGCGGATACTAATTTCTTCTGATGTTAATTCTATATTTCCACATGTTAGCTTTTCTGCAAGAAAAGTTTTTAAACTTGAAGTAAGACTCTGTAAGTCTTTATTTTCTTTAAAGAATAAATATTTACTGTTGGCATAAAAAATTTACTTGATGAATTTTTGAGTAAATATCAATATGGAAACATTCTTATTGTTACGCATGGAGGGACTATTGGAGATTTGCTACGACAACTATTTACAGAAAAAGTTATTGATCATAAAACTGAGCCATCATCAGGAGCAAGATATATAGATATTCTAGAATGTTCTGTGACTACAATTAAAAAGTCAGATGATAAATATGAATTACTTAAGTTAGAAGACATTTCTCGTTTATCAATTCCATTAACCTAAATTAAAATCGCAAAAGCAGACTAACTATTCAAAAAACTTCTTATTTTTTAGCTTCTCGGGCAAGAAAGACTGGTCTTTTGTTGGGCCGACGTACTTATCTGACCATTTGTAGTCTTTGGCATATC
>Ga0075530_1001331_pt1 | contig 11842 bp, 11 predicted proteins | sample NGEPerD_2_FD_75101 | JGI IMG/M metagenome (GOLD analysis project Ga0075530, IMG submission 75101) | Arctic peat soil microbial communities from the Barrow Environmental Observatory site, Barrow, Alaska, USA - NGEE PermafrostL1-D | ecosystem: Environmental > Terrestrial > Soil > Wetlands > Peat ...
ACACCGGGTGAAGGCTCGGCGGGTCTCGGGCGGGCGGGATCTCGTCGAGGAGGTGGCCGCGCTGCCGGAGCCGCGCGTGATGTGGGTCGTCAAGGCGATGCCGCCGTCCTGGGGGTTGGCGCGGACCTTGTCGCGGGCACTGCCCGAGACGGCCATGGTGCTCGATCTCGACGACGATGACGAGGCGCTGGCGGCTGAGTTCCGCGCGAGGTCCGTCGGAAATCGGCTGCGCTTGAACCGCCTGCGCGCCGGGCATCCCGCGCGCATTCGGAGAGCGATGGAGGCGGCAGTCCCTTCGGCCGACGGAATCGCCTACTCGAGCCGGGTGCTCGCGGAGGCCCTCGACCTTTCAGCGGATCGCCCCCGGCTGTGCGTGCCCCACCCCCGCTTTCGGGCCGAGCACGCAGCGGTGCGCCGCAAGCGGGATGGCGGTCGTGTCCACGTCGGCTGCCTCGGGACGCTGCGCGAGCACAAGGGGATCGATGCCCTCGACGCCCTGCTCGCTCTGGAGCCGTCGCTCGTGCTTCACGTGTTCGAGGGCGCGCCCGAGAGGTTGCTCGCCCACGGCCCACGGCGTGTGATCGCCCACGACGGGGCGACGCCGCTGGAGGAGCTCTACGGCGAGATCGACGTGACTCTCCTGCCGCAGGACACGTCGCGCGGGGCACGGCTGCAGCTGCCCGCCAAGCTCCTCGACGCGATGCGCTTTGGCGTGCCGGTCATGGCGACGCCCACCCCGGCGATCGAGGAGGCGGCGGCGGGCGCCTACCGCCGGGTTGCCGACTGGCACGACGGGGCTGACGTCGTCCGCGGGATCGGGGAGTGCGCCGCGAGTCGTGCCGAGCTCGGCGAGAAGGGGCGGGCCCGCTTCGAGCGGGAGCTCGCGATCGAGGCGCAGCGACAGCGGGTCGCCGGCTTTACGACGGAGGTCATCGACGCTCATCTTGCTGCGACAAGGCGTTCGAGCAGCTCCAGGTAGCGATCGCACACGTCGTTCCACGAGTAGCGCTCGGCCACCTCCCTCCGTCCCCTGCCGGCCAGCTCCGCCCCCAGCTCGCGGTCGGCGACGACCTCGCCGATACGCCGCGCCAGGTCCTCCGGGGTGGGCCCGTAGAGCTGCGCGTCGTTCCTGAGGACCTCGGCGTTGAATGGGGTGCCGAGGGCGATCGTCGGAGCGCCGGCGCCCAACGCCTGTAGAAGCGACGGGTTGGTGCCGCCGACCGAGTGGCCGTGGACGTATACGGAGCAGTTGGCCCAGAGCTGGGTCAGGAGGCGCTGGTTGTCGACGTGGCCCAACCAGACGACCCGGCCCTGAGCGCTCATCGCCTCGAGGCGCGATTCGAGCGGAACGGAGCCGACCCCGCTGCCGACGATCACCCCGAGCGGTGCATCGTCGCCGAGCAGCTCGAGCGCATCCAGGGTGAGGTCCACATTGTTCTCGGGAACGAGGCGCGCCACCGAGAGCAGGAACGGCCGGTCGTCGAGCCCGACCGCTCCGAGCTCGTCACGACCGGCATCGGTCACGACCGGCGCGCCGTACGGGATGAAGGTGGAGTCCCTGCCGAACTCCTCCCTCCAGATGGCTCGCATGACGGTCGAGTCGGCGACGAGCTCATTCGCGTGCGCCGCAGTGAAGGAAGCCCCGAGGCGGAAGACCTTCTGCGCGAGGCGATTCCACTTGCCTCGCTGCCACTCCAGGCCATCCGTATTCACCGCCGTCGGCAGCCTTGCAGCCCTGAGGAGCGGCAGCCAGAACCCGTTGGCGATGTTCACGACGAGCGCGGCGTCAAAGCCCCGGAACATCGCGTCGAGTGAGCTGGTCAGCCCGTGGGACGGCGTCGAGAGGGACTTCGTGTTCCAGCCTCGCGTCGTGATTCTCCGCACGCCGGCCATCGGTGCTGCGTGGTCGGCCACCACCTCCTCCCGGCAGTAGACGGTCACCGCGTGACCACGTTCGGCGAAGTGGGGGACGAGGTGCGTGACGAGCGTCTCGTATCCCGAGTAGGTGCTGGGGTAGCCGCGGCTGCCGAGGATCGCCAGCTTCATCAGAGCTGAGCCTTCAGGAGCTCGTCGTCTACCTGACGGCGGGTCTTGTCCGGTGGAGACGCGAGCTGCGCGCCTGGTCGCTTGCAGCGGTTGACGGCGATCCTCGCGCCGATCAGCCAGACCAGGTAGCCGCCAAGCGTGAGCGCGGTCGCGGCGGCGGTGTCGAAGTGGGGGACCAGCAGCAGGTTGCCCACAACGTTGATCGAGGCCGCGAGGCCGGCAACCCCGGCAGCCACGCGCGCTCGGCCGAGGACGATGAGGGCGACGAAGGAGGGCATCGCGGCGACCATCGCGACCATCGCCGCGCTCAGGGCGGCGCTCATCGCGAAGCTCGGCTGGTAGCGCCCACCGGAGATCAGCTCGATGAGATATGGGGAAGTCACTGCGAAGAACGCTCCCAGCGAGACGAGGGCGACCAGCGTCGGCGGCGAGAGGCGATCGGGAACGCCGTCGCCGGCCGGGCGACCCGCGAACGCCGCGGGCAGCCGCGCCTGGATGTCGGCGTTCGCAAGGCCCCTGAACACCCTGTCGAGCAACCCGTAGGTGGCGGCGTACGTGGCGAGGGCGGCAAGCGCGTAATGGGAGAGGATCACGCGGTCGGCCGAGGCGAGGATCCAGAGCGCCAGGTTCGCGAGGCCGACCGCGGAGACCGCGCCGAGCGGAGTCGCCGAATGCGCTCCGACGATCCTCACGCGCCGCGAGACGACAAGATAGGCGAGCAGCGGAAGTGCGCTCGCGCCCGACATCGCCAGGGCGGCCGCCAGGCGGTGATCGGGCTCGAGCAGCAGGAGCAGAGCGGCGGTGCCGCCCACCCATAGCGCGATTCGCAGGAGAACCGCCCCGCAGAACCACCAGTAGTGCTGGAGGCCGAGCAGCAGGGAGTTGCCGACCTCCGCCATGAGGATGCCCAGCATCCCCACCGCGGCCCAAGTAGCGACCGAGACCCGAGCGTCGACGCTGTAGGCGACCGCGGCAGCGACCGCGGCGCAGAATAGGAACGCCGGCACGTCCCGGCGGCCGACCAGCTCGATTTGGGAGGCACGACCGCTGCTTGCAGCCTCGATGATCCGCGTCCCGATCGTGGTTGCGACCAGCGCGTTGCCGAGCGCGTAGGTGGCGAACACCGCCGCGTACGTCCCGAATGCGTCGGTTGACAGCTGTCTGGTCAGGAGCGCGATCAGGAGCAGGGCGCCCGCCGCGTTGATCGCCTGGGCGACCAGCGTCGGCCGGCCACGCGCAGCCGTGAACATGCGATCTCGTCGCGACGCCTCCAATCTCTTCGCGACTCTAGCCGTGCCCGTCTATACGCTGCGGGGCCCTTGGCGGCCGGAACGAAATCCCTTGCTCTGGCGAGCGGGGCGCTTATAACTGCGCTCATCTCGCTGGGTGGCTTGAGCCAGGCGCACGCGGTGGAGGTCTCGCAGCAGCCCCAGCCGCTCACAACTGGCGTCTCCTACGTCCGCGAGTCCGATCCGGCCAGCTTCGAGCATGTCGAGGCGGCGGGGGCGCGGTTCGCCCATCGCTGGCTGAATTGGTTTTCGGTCGCGCCGGCGCAGCGGCCGGCGTCGTGGGCGCCGGAGGACCCAGCCGATCCTCACTACGACTGGCAGGAGGTGGACGCCTGGGTGGTCGAGGCGGTCAACGCCGGGCTCGAGCCGCTTCTGCAGGTTTACGGTGCGCCGAGCTGGGCGCAGGGCTGCAACTTTCCCGCCGGCTTGCCCAACTCGCCCTGCGAAACCGACCCGGCCGCGCTCGCGGATTTCGCGCTGGCCGCGGCACGACGCTACAGCGGCTATTTCGGCGGCCTGCCCCGCGTGCGCTACTGGCAGGCCCTGAACGAGCCCAACTTGAACCTCTTCTTCAACCCTCAGTTCGTGGAAGGGAGGTTGGTCTCCCCGTACCTCTATCGCCGCCTGCTGAACTCGTTCTACGCCGCTGTCAAGTCGGCCCACGGCTCGAACCTCGTGCTGGCGGCCGGTTTGGGCCCGGTGGCGGTCCCCGGCAGCACGGTAGGCCCGATGCATTTCGCGCGTGCACTGCTCTGCATGCGCGGTCGGCGCCAACCTCGCCCGCTGCGCGGCGGCTGCGAAGGAGGCGTGCATTTCGACATCTTCGACATTCATCCGTACACGACTGGCGGCCCGTGGCACCGAGGCAGGGCGGACGATGTGCAACTGGGTGACCTGGCGAAGTTGAGCGATCTGATTGCCGCAGCGGACCGCGCGGGAAGGATCAAGGGTCGCTTTCGTCGCACCCCGATTTGGATCACCGAGTTCTCTTGGGACTCGAAGCCGCCGGACCCGGGCGGCTTGCCGATGCCGGTGCTCAAGCGTTGGACGGCGGAGGCGCTCTTCAGAGCGTGGCGTGCGGAAATCACGCACTTTTTCTGGTACAGCCTTCGAGACAACCCTCCCGACCGGCGTCTTTCGTTTGCGGAGACGTTCGAGTCCGGTCTCTACTTCCGGGGCGCCACGGTTGCCGAAGACCGACCGAAGCCGCACGTGCGCGCCTTCCGCTTTCCCTTCGTCGCCTACTCGCGGCAGGACGGCTTCTACTTCTGGGGGCGGACGCCGGAAAGCAGGAGCGGGCGAGTGCTGCTGCAAGTGCGGTGGGCCGGCCGCTGGTATCGGGCGGGCGTCGCGCGAGCGGACCGGTACGGGATCTTCGAGGGCAGGATCGCCGGCTACGGGCGAAGCGAGAGCGGGATGGTCCGGGCGATGTACCGGCGAGAGCGATCCGTCCCCTTCTCGCTGCGTCCGGTGCGGGGCTTCTACCAGCCGCCGTTCGGCAGGCCGCAGCCGTAGCGCTGTGCGTTTTTGAGCAAATCCGCACTCCGGCCTAAATGTCCAGCGCCTGTTGTCGATGTTGTACGGAAGAGCTGAACAGAAGCATGTCCCCGTGAACAACGCCCAGGCAACAGCCGGAAGTTTGACCATCCCGCAGCGGCGCGCGTCGGGCGCGCTGCGGCGCGCGATCGGCGGACGCCTCCGTCATCGCGACTTCGCCCTACGCAGGGTGCTGCTGGTTGGCGACATGTTCGCGCTGTGGCTGGCCCTGGCCCTGGCGATGACCGTCGCTGGGAGCCGCGACGCGGCGCTCGGCGACTCGCTCTGGCTGCTCCCGACCCTTCCCGTCTGGGCGTTCCTCTTCTGGACCTACCATCTCTACTGGCGCTCGATCCGTCGCATCCCGCCGACCCACTTCGACGACATTCCGTCGCTCTTCCACGCTCTCGTCATCGGCGGCCTCGGATTGTGGCTCTTCTACCGGTTGGTGGCGCCGGCCCCGCCCCTTCGCCTGGCCGAGATGCTGGCGTTCGGGATGGTTGCACTGCCACTGATCGCCTCACTGCGCGTCGGCATGCGCGCCGGCAACAGGCGCCTCCAGGGCCCGGAAAGGGTGTTCGCGGTCGCCCCGCTCGACGACGTGCGGTTGCTGCAGCGCAAGCTCGACAATCACCCCGAGTACGAGATGAAGCTCACCGGGGCGGCGACCTGCGAGGGGGGGGCGGAGGAGCTGGGCTTGGGTCTGAGCAGCGACGTGGGCACGGTCGACGGCCTCCTGGCCACCGGCCAGATCGACCACCTGGTGGTGAGACTCGACGCCGACTACCTGCCGCAGGAGCGCCTACAGGAGCTGATGCGCGCCTGTCACCGCGAGAATGTTCGCTTCGGCTGTTTCCCCGGGGTGAAGGCCCTGCTCTTCCCGGGGATCGAGATCAGCCACATCGAGGGCATGGGGATCCTGACCAGCAATCCGCCGGTGTTCTCTCCCACCTCCAGACGGGTGAAGCGCATCCTCGACGTCGTGGTCTCGGTGCTCCTGCTCGGCCTCTTGGCGCCATTGCTGGCGCTGGCGGCGGCGGCCATCAAGCTCGACTCCAGGGGCCCTGTCCTGTACCGACAGGTTCGCGTGGGAAGGCACGGGCGGCGGTTCACGCTGCTCAAGCTGCGCACGATGGTGGATGACGCGGACCAGCGAGTGGAGGATCTGATGGTGGACAGCACGGACCCGCACTGGCTGATCCTCGACGCGGATCCAAGGGTGACGAGGGTCGGTCGCCTCCTGCGCCAAAGCAGCTTCGACGAGCTGCCGCAGCTCTGGAACGTCCTCAGGGGAGAGATGAGCCTGGTCGGCCCCCGCCCGCTGCCGGAGCGCGACGATCTGGCGGTTCTCGACTGGAAGCGCCACCGGCTCGACCTGATCCCCGGCCTCACCGGGAGCTGGCAGGTGCTCGGACGCAACGACATCCCGTTCCAGGAGATGCTCGAGATCGACTACGCCTACGTGGCGACGTGGTCGCTCTGGAACGACGTCAAGATCCTCGCCCAGACCGCTTCCGCTGTGACAAGTCGCCGCGGCGCGAACTGAGGCGCCGCCCGGTCGATCGCGCCGACGTCGCGGCGCTCACCGAACCTTCCGGCTGAAGTTCTCGCTCAGCGGCTGCGGCCGAGCCCGATCAGGATGCCGACGTGCTTGGCGACGGCTTCGACGGTATCGGGAGAGGCCCGGCCGAGCTTGCGCTTCAGCCGCAGCGTCGAAAGCATTCGGATCATCTCCGGCATCGCGTAGCTGACCCTGCTTACCCCGCCCCCGGGCGGCCCGACTCTGACGTGCAGCGCGTTGCCTCTATCGGTTGTGGTCAGTGGCACGGCGATGACGAGTTCAGCCGCCGAGCGGTTCATCGGATCGAGTGAAATCACCAGGAAGGGTCGGCGCCCTCCCTGCTCGTGACCGACGACTGGATCGGGGTCGGTCATGTAAACCTCACCCCGTTTCACCTGCCGCCTAATCGTCGGCATCGGGCCACCCGTCGGGGAGCTCCAGCCAGCTTTTCATTTCCGCGTGGATCTCGTCCCCGTACTTTTCATAGGACTCGTCCATCGAGGCCAGAAGCCGCTGCTCCTCCAACAGGTCGACGGCCGCCTCGAGCATCTCAATCACGCTCGTCCCCGCGATCTCCGCCTCTTTGGCAAGCCGGCGCTGGGTGCTGCGCCGGACGCGGATGGTCGTGGTCTCGACGACGGTCATGGCAGCAGTCTACAGATATATCTACAACGTCTGAGTACGAGTTCATGCCTCCTCAAGGGCTCGGGCCGCGTCTCTCTCCCCCCTTGGGGGGATAATCAGACGAATGGCCGATTCCGAGGAGAGCCTGAGCCCGGTCGAGCTGCTGCGCAGCGTGCCGCTCTTCTCCGACCTCGAGCAGCGCGAGCTGGAGAGCTTCGCGCAGGTCGCCGTGCCGCGCTCCTTCCCGGCCGCGACCCGGGTCTTCCACGAGGGCGACCACTCCGACGCCTGCTACATCGTCCGCTCGGGCAGCTTCCGGGTCACCCGGGAGCACTCCGACGGGCGGGCGATCACGCTGGCGACGCTCGGCGCGGGCGACATCTTCGGCGAGCTGGCGATGCTCGACGGAGAGGTGCGCTCGGCCAGCGTCGAAGCGCTCAGCGACGGCGAGCTGCTCGCCCTTCCGGCCGGCGAGGTGCGCGCGTTGCTCGCCCGCCACGCGGAGATCACCGTGAAGCTGATCGCCGCCCTGGTGCGGCGGCTGCGCGCGGCCAACGAGCGGATTTCGCGCCAGTCCTTCCAGACGGTGCCCGGCCGCGTCGCCGGCGTGCTCTCCCAGCTCGTCGCCGAAGAGGGCCCGCGGGCGGGCGAGGGAGGCGAGATCACGATCCGCATGAACCAGTCCGACCTGGCCCAGCTCGCCGGCACCTCGCGCGAGAGCGTCAGCCGCTTCCTCGCCGACCTCGAGCGGGCCGGCGTCGTCCGGCCCGGCCGCGGCCGGGTCACCGTCCTCGACCCGGGCAAGCTCCGCAACTACATCTTCTAGGGCTTCGACCCGGACTGAGGTCCTAAGCGGGCTGCGCCCGACCTACTGGTGCAGCGAGTCGCGGCCGCCGCCGCCGATCAGGCGGTCGTTGCCGCCGCCGCCGACGAGGCGATCGGGCCCGCCGCGGCCGATCAGGGTGTCGTTGCCGGCGCCGCCGGTGAGCGTGTTGGCGCTGTTGTCGCCGATCAGCGTGTCGGGGCCTGGCGTGCCCTCCATCGCCTCGACCGAGCTCAGCACCCGGCCCGGGGTGCAGGAGCCGCCGGCGCGCCTCGCGGTGCCGCCGATCTGGGCGACGACGCCGGGCGTGAAGCGGAAGAAGTTGGCGTTGTCGTTGCCGGGGCCGCCGTCGTAGACGTCGCCGTCGCAGGGATCGCCGCCGACCAGCACGTCGGAGCCCGGGCCGCCGATCATCGTGCTGCGGCCGCTGTTGACCGGCACGTGGAAGTCGGTGCGGGCGCCGACCAGAGCGTCGTCGCCGGGGCCGCCGTTAAGCAGGTCGGGGTCGCTGTCGTTGCCGGCCTCGATCACGTCGTCGCCACGGCCGCCGTAGAGGAAGTCGGGACCGCTGCCGCCGTCGATCCGCATCTGCACCGCGGCCGGCACGCTGTCGGCGACGCGGACGGTGTCGCTGCCGCCGTCGGTGGTGACGGTGATCGTCTGGACGCCGTTGGGGCAGCGCACCGTCTGCGCGCCGCCGCTCGACTCGCAGCCCTGGGCGCCGCCCTCGGGGAAGCCGGCCGTGTTGGTGATGACGAAGGTGGAGCCCTCGAGGGCGACCGTGATGTCGTCCGCCGCCGGCCCGCCGTGGACGCTCAGCGACGCCGAGCCGTCGATGCTCGACGTGCGGACCAGGGAGGCGCCGCCGGCCGGGAGCGCCATCCGCTCGCAGAGGCTGACCGTGGCGGCCTTGCGGCACTGGGCGCCGTCGGGGCCGCCCAGCAGGTAGTCGTTGCCGCCGCGACCGTCGAGGTCGTCGTAGCCGGCGCCGCCGTCGAGCCGGTTCGCGTCGTCGTCGCCGCTGATCGTGTCGGGCGAGGACGAGCCGATCACGTCCTCGACCCCGCTGAGGCGGTCCTGGCCGTCGCCCTTGGCGACGCCGGCGGCGAGGTCGACGGTGACCGGCTCCGAGGCGCCGGCGAAGGAGGCGATGTCCTCCGCGCCCGGCCCGCCGTCGATTACGTCGTGGCCGAGTTCGCCGCGCAGCACGTCGCGGTCGCCCTCGCCACCGTCGAGCTTGTCGCTGCCGTGGTTGCCGACGACGACGTCGCCGTCGCCCGGCCCGCCGTCGAGCCGGTCGTCGCCGAGGCCGCCGTCGAGGTAGTCGTCGCCCGGCCCGCCGTCAGCCGGGTCGTTGCCGCGTTCGGTGAAGATGCGGTCGTCGCCAGGCCCGCCGTCGACCTGCTTGTCGGATGCGCGGCCGGAGTAGAGGACGTCATCGCCGCCGCCGCCGTCGAGCCAGTCCGGGCCTTTGCCGCTGCTCAGGTAGTCGCCGCCGCCGCCGCCGTAGAGCTTGTCGGGGCCGGTGGCGCCGATCAGACGGTCGTTGCCGGCTTCGCCGTAGAGCATGTCGCCGCCGCTGCCGCCGATCAGGGTGTCGTCGCCGGGGCCGCCGCAGATCCGGTCGTTGCCGTTCGGCCCGCCGTAGATCTTGTCGTCGCCGCCGCCACCGTAGATCACGTCGCTGGCCTTCTTGCCGACGATCGTGTCGTTGCCCGGGGTGCCGACGATCGTCGCCTTCTTGCCGCCGCAGCTCGCCGCGGCGGCCTGGCCGGCGGCGGCGGTGAGCAGCAGCGCTGCAGCGAGGATCAGGGCCGCGGCGAGGACTTGGATCGAGCGTGGCGCGGTTAGTTGCATCTAGGCCCCATCGACCCGATTTCGGCTCTCCCACACCCCGGCATCGAACAGACGTCCAGGCATGCTGGCGCTTCCGGACGCGGCCTCGTCAGATACGCTCGCAGCCATGCGCGGCGGGATCTACGTCCTCAACTTCTACTCGACCGTTTTCGTCGACCAGCTCAAGCGCGGCCGCAAGACGGCGACGATCCGGCTCGGCGACAAGACGAGCAAGTACGAGCGCAGCCAGGTTGTCTGGATCACGGTCGGTTTCCGCCACAGCCCGCGGGAGAAAATCTTCGCCGCGGTGATCGACGACGTCGAGGTGAAGAAGGTCGGCGACCTCTCGCCGCGCGACATCGAGCACGACAACCCCGAGTTCCGCCGGCTCGAGGACGAGACCAAGTTCCTCGAGCAGATCTACGGCCGCCCGGTCGGCCCGGACGACATCGTCACGGTGATCCGCTTCTCGCAGATCGTCGAGCCGCCGGGGGCGCATTTCGGCAATGGCGAGACGCCGCATCACAACTGAGCGGCGCTGAGCCAGCCCGTGGCCGACTATTCCTTCCTCACCACCTGGCTGCTCGAGTGTCCGCGCGAGCGGGTCTGGGAGGCGATCTACGACCAGGAGCGCTGGCCCGAGTGGTGGCGCGGGGTCGAGGCCGCCGACGAAGTGCTCCCCGGCGACGGCGACCGGGTCGGGGCGGTCTCACGGATGGTCTGGCGCAGCCTGCTGCCCTACCGGGTCCGCTTCGAGGTGACCACGACCCGGGTCGAGCGGCCGCACCTGATCGAGGGCCGCGCGGCCGGTGAGCTCAGCGGCGTCGGCCGCTGGCGCCTCTACGAGAGCGACGGCGCCACCGCGGTCCTCTACGAGTGGAACGTGGCGACGACGAAGCCGTGGATGAACCTGGTCGCTCCCGTCGCCCGCCCGGCCTTCGAGTGGAACCACGACTGGGTGATGGCGCGCGGCGGCGAGGGGATCGCCCGCCTGCTCGGCTGCAAACTGCTTGCCAGCCACTGAGCCGTCACGCTATCGTTACGTCGCTTGGCACTCACCCGTGTAGAGTGCCAAACGCCCGGAGACCGCAGAGTCGGCTCCGAGGCGCGAATTTCCCGACTTTGACCAGTAAAACACCACCCATAACGGAGGTTCACGGATGAAGCTGAAGCCCCTCGGGGACCGGCTGATCGTCAAGCCGATCGAGGAGGAGGAGACGACCGCTAGCGGCATCGTCCTCCCCGACACGGCCAAAGAGAAGCCGCAGAAGGGCAAGGTCATCGCCGTCGGCGATGGCGCAATTCAGGAGGACGGCAGCCGCCGCCCGCTCGACCTGAGCGATGGCGACGAGGTTCTGTACTCCAAATACGGCGGGACCGAGATCACCGTCGAGGGCGACGAGCTACTCGTGATGCGCGAGTCGGACGTCCTCGCCAAGCTCGGCTAGACCGCCAATCGGGACTTAGAGACACCAAGGAGGAAGGAAACAGATGGCTCACAAGGAGCTGAAGTTCAAGGAGGAGGCACGCGGGGCGCTGCAGTCCGGCGTCGACGCAGTCGCCGACGCGGTCAAGGTGACCCTCGGCCCCAAAGGCCGTTACGTCGTGCTCGACAAAAAGTTCGGCGCGCCGACGATCACCAACGACGGCGTCACGATCGCCCGCGAGATCGAGGTCGAGGACGTCTTCGAGAACCAGGGCGCCCAGCTGGTCCGCGAGGTCGCCACGGCGACCAACGACGTGGCCGGCGACGGCACGACGACGGCGACCCTGCTGGCGCAGATCATCGTCCGCCAGGGGCTCAAGAACGTCGCCGCCGGCGCAAACCCGCTGGCCCTGCGCCGCGGGATCGAGAAGGCCGTCGACGATGTCGTCGACAACCTGCGCGGCAAGCAGTCCAAGGAGGTCGCCGGCAAGGAGCAGATCGCCCGCGTCGCCGCCATCTCCGCCGCCGACGACGAGATCGGCAACGTGATCGCCGACGCGATCGAGAAGGTCGGCAAGGACGGCGTCGTCAACGTCGAGGAGGGCCAGACCTTCGGCATGGAGCTGGAGTTCACCGAGGGGATGCAGTTCGACAAGGGCTACATCTCCCCGTACATGGTCACCGACCAGGACCGCATGGAG
>Ga0075530_1001332_pt1 | contig 11841 bp, 11 predicted proteins | sample NGEPerD_2_FD_75101 | JGI IMG/M metagenome (GOLD analysis project Ga0075530, IMG submission 75101) | Arctic peat soil microbial communities from the Barrow Environmental Observatory site, Barrow, Alaska, USA - NGEE PermafrostL1-D | ecosystem: Environmental > Terrestrial > Soil > Wetlands > Peat ...
ACGGTCGTTGGGCTCGAGTCCGCTCGACAGAACCACCAGGTCGAACTCCTCCTCGACGATGGTGCCGTTGATGATGTCCTCATAGCGCAGCGTGACGTTGTGGGTCTCGGGATCCTCGGTCACGTCGAACGGACGCCCGATCATGTAGCGCACGCCCAGACCCGACGCCTTCTGGTAGAACTCTTCAAAGCCCTTGCCGTAACTGGTCATGTTGTTGTAGAACACGGTGCACTCGACCGACGGATCGTGCTCTTTGGTGATGATGGTCTGCTTAGCGGCGACCATGCAGCACACCTTGGAGCAATAGGGCAGGCCCTTATCTCCGCGGTCGACGCACTGGATCCACGCGATCTTGTGTGGGTGCTTCTTATCCGAAGGGCGGACGATGTCGCCGTCGGTGGGACCGCCCGCGTTCATCAACCGCTCGAAATGCATGTAGGTGATGACGTTGGGATAGAGGTCGTAGCCGAAGAGTCCCTCGGGGGGCTCGTGGGTCTTGACGCCCGTGGCCACGATGACGCTCTGCACCTCGATGTCGATGGTCTCGTCCTTCTGCCAGAGGACCACCGCGAACTTGCCCTCGTCGTTGCAGGCCTTCACGCAGTGGGCGATAGGGCACTCACGACACTGGCTGCAATCGACCACGCAGCCGCCGATGCAGGCGCCTTGCTCGCGCATGCTCCCGTTGCGACAGCTAATGGCCAGGGAATTGGCGTTCGGTACGGCCTGGGGGAAGGGGATGGAGATGAGCTTGCGCGTGCCGCCGATCTTGCCGTCAAGTTCGTCGGGGATGGTAACCGGGCACGCTTCGACGCACTTGCCGCAGCCCGTGCACTTCTCCTCGTCGACGTACTTGGCCTTCTTGAGCAGACGCACCTGGAAACCGTCGTCGGTGGGGGTGACCTTGCGGAGTTCGGTCAGCGTGAGGATCTCGATGTTCGGGTGCGTGTTCACTTCGTACATCTTGGGTGCTTCGATGCAGATGGAGCAGTCATTGGTGGGAAAGGTCTTATCGAGCCGCGCCATCGTGCCCCCGATACTGGGTGTGTCATCCACGAGGTACACATGGCGCCCATAGTCGGCGGCGTTCAAAGCGGCGGTGATGCCCGCGATACCGCCCCCCAGGATGAGAACCGAATCAGACATGCGTTGACCTCTCGTCGCACGGGTCTTGGGAGTCTGGCGGGTTTATATCTCGGTTATCGTGATGGCCCCGGGCCCGCACACACCCAGGCAGCCGCCACAGTTCAGGCAGTTCTCGGGACGGACGGCCTCAGCCGGTCCGCGCCGCATCTCGAAGACGTCCACGGAGCAGATGTCGACGCACTTGCGACAGCCGTCGCACAGCTTCTGGTCGACGTTGATCAGATAGATCTCGTACTCGACTGGTCCGGGACGTCTCACGTAGGCGATCTTACCCCTGATTCACGGTCGCCGGGTATCTCCCGGCAAGGAACTGCGGATCTCCGACCTCTATTGACCACCCAACCAGTCGGAGCTTGACCCCAGTATACCAGTCAAACAAAGGGATGCAAGCACATCTATTGGGTCGTCGGTCAATAGGAGTGGGACGCCATGGGCCTGACTGCAGGCGTGGTCGAGGCCAGGCGACCGGACTTGGGAAGGGGGGACCGGTGGAAGCAAGTGGACACATGATGTAACATGTAGTTAATGTTGGGTCAACGCTCGTGCGTTCCTGGAACCAAAGTCCAATGGCGACGCCCAGAGAGGTAAGGGACGATGCCACGCATGACCCGCACCCAGATATCCTTGGAAGAGAGACAGTATCTGTTCGTCAAGAATGAAGCCGCCGTCCGGGGGACAAGCCTCTCCGGCGTGATCCGAGAACTCATCGAGGGCCGGATGACGGCCCGAGACTCCGAGAGCCCCCGCCTCGACGACATCGTCGGGTTCTTCTCAGGCGGCGGCGGCGAGGGCATCGACCACGATCACTATCTCTACGGGTGGCAGAAACACTCGACCGAACCGGACGCATGACGTTACCGGCCACACGTTGACGCTCTTCGTGGACACGTCCGCCTGGTTCGAAGCGTTCGATGCCGGGTCATCGGTGCACCATCAAGTGGCGGCCGCTCTCAAGGCGAGCGAGGGGCCTGTCGTCACGACGACCTTCGTCCTCGCCGAGCTTTCCGCGTTGATGGTGGGACGCCTCACCCATGCCCACGCGGCGCGCGCGGGCACCTTCCTCCGAACCTCTCCAGACGTGAATCTCGTTCACCCCGACGTCGCCGACGAGTCGGCCGCCTGGCGCCTGTTCGTCGAGCGCCCCGACAAGAGATACTCGATGACGGACTGTGTGAGTTTCGTCGTCATGCGCAGGCTGAAGCTTACAACCGCTTTGGCCCTCGACCGCCACTTCGCCCAGGAGGGGTTCGATCTGGTTCCGGAGCAGCATTGAACATCAAGAATGCTGAAGTCGAGCGCTTGGCCGAGGAGATACCCGCCAGGACCGGCCAGTCTTAGACGCAGGCGATACGTGCGGCCCTCGAGGGGCGGCGGCGCAGGTTGGCGTTTCGCATCGTTCCTAGCGAACGTCGGGCGCATCTGGAGTGCTTTCTCGAGCGGGAGATCTGGTCCAAGCTCTCCAGCGGCCAATTGGGGCGCCCACACGATTCCGAGTTCGACGACCATATCTTGGAGAACGGCCCAGACGGCGTATGATCGTCGACACGTCGGCAATCCTCGCCGTACCTGGGCAGGGTCAAGATGATCTACATCGACCCGTCCTCCAAACGCGCTGTACCTAGTCGAGAAAGGTGGTTCAGCCGACCCCGCGCGCACCGCCGCTACGAGCGCCGCGCCGGCCCTCTCCACGTCCTCGGCGGTGGTCTGGTGCCCCAGGGTCAGCCGCAAGGCCCCGAGCGCCCGCGCAGGCGAGAGACCCATCGCGAGCAGGACCCCCGACGGCCGGTCCACCCCTTCATGGCAGGCGGAGCCTGTCGAAGCCTCCACGGTCGGACACGCTGCAAGTACCGCCCTGCCGCTCACCCCGGGCAGGCTGACGTTGAGCGTGTTCGGTAGGCGCTCGTACGGGTGCCCGTTCAGCGCGAGACCGGGGATCCCCGCCGCGAGGATCCCGTACAGACGGTCGCGCAGCGGGTGCGACCCCTGCGCGAACGCAGTGAGTCCCTCCTCCAACGCCAGGGCACAGGCCTCGCCCAGTCCCGCGATGTAGGGGACGTTCTCGGTACCCGCACGGCGTCCTCCCTCGTGCCCGGCGCCGTGGATCACCGGTTCGAGAGCGACCCCTCTGCGCACGTAGAGCGCGCCGATACCTTTGGGGGCGCCCATCTTGTGGCCCGCCACGGTAAGAAGGTCGATGCCGGCCGCGCGGACGTCCACCGGAATCTTGCCCACGCTCTGGGCGGCATCGGAGTGAAACAGCACTCCGCGCTCCCGGCACAACGCCGCTATGGCCACCACTGGGTTCAGCACGCCCGTCTCGTTGTTGGAGTGCATGATCGAGACCAACACTGTGTCGGCACGCAGCGCCCGTGCCACGTCGCCCGGCCGCGTTCGGCCGTCGCCGCCCACAGGCACTACCGACACTTCCCAGCCCTCGCGTTCCAGGTACCGGGCCGGGGCCTCGATAGCGGGGTGCTCGATTGCTGAGATCACGATGTGTCGGCCACGCTCGCGCTGGGCGTATGCCACGCCCTTCAAGGCAAGATTGTTGCTCCCGGACCCGGAGCCGGTGAAGACTATCTCGTCCGTGTCACAGCCGAGGAGTCGTGCCAGTCGGTCCCGAGCCTCGGCCACCGCCGCGGCCGCCTCGCGACCGGCAGCATGGTCGCTGGACGGGTTGCCCCCGGCTCCGCGCAGGTGCCCCGAGATGACCTCGGCGACGCGAGGGTGCACAGGTGTGGTGGCGTTGTTGTCGAGGTAGATGGTCATGCGCCCCCTCGAAGATCCGTCGTGGCCGCCGCCTTCCAGCTTCTCGGGCGACATTCTCGGCCACCGATGGCTCGGGGCCCGGAGGACCGGTGTGACCGGGCCCGCAGCGCGGGCCCGGTCCACAAGTTACGGGATACTCCCTCTACATCCCCGTGAAGTCCGGCTTCCTCCCGCTCAAAAAGGCTCCGATACCCTCTGCTGCGGCCTTGGTCTCGGCCACGCGACCGAAGGCCACGTAGCCGGCCTCCAGCGCGGCAGCCAGGTCGGGTGCCTGCAGACCCTCCTTGATGGCTTCACCGATGATCCCCACGACCTCGCGGGAGAGCACGGCGCCGTCGGCGGATACCGCTTCGCCGACCGCGATGTCCTGCTCGCTCACGATGCTCAGGTCGGGCCAAGGCACAGGCACCGAACCGGCCAACGCGCGCGCCCGCTCGGCGGCCAGACTCACCAGAGACTCGTAGTCGTCCTCCAGGCCCGATACCATGCCGATCTCGAGCGCCTCGGCGGCCGAGAGGCGCTCGGCGCGCGTGATCATGGCCGTGAACTTCTTCGCAGCCGACGGCCACTTGCGGTAGGGCACGACCACGCCGCCTATGCCGGGCAGGATGCCAAGACCCACTTCCGGAAACTGGAAGAATGCCCGAGAGTGGGCGACGATGTCACGGCAGCGCGTGGCGAGTTCGGCGCCACCACCCAGAGCCATGCCGTTGACCGCAGCGACCACCGGCTTGGTCATCTGGTCCATGTGCGCCAGAAGGCGCGAGGAGTCACGCGAATACTGTGCGGAGGCGGCGGCGGCGCCGAGCATCTCGGTGAACTTTCCGATCTCGGCCCCGGCGCAGAAGGCGCGCGGGCCGTATCCCACTATGACGAACCCGGCGACGGAGTCATCGTCCTCGTAAGCCTTGATGACCCCAAGGATCTCGTCGTTCGTCGCGTCGGTGAGGGCGTTCATCTGGGCGGGCCGTCGCAGGGTGATCACCACGACGTCATCCAGCCGGTCAACCAGTACATACCGATTGAACTGGGTGGCTTCGTCGAAGTGATCCATCAACTCTGGCCCGGGCAGACCGGGACGCTCCTCGGCCAGACGCCCCAGTATGCGGGCCACCTCGTCCCGCCCCATCTGCTGCATGAGATCGAGCGGACTCTGCTTGAACCCCAAGGCAAGCAGAGAGCCCAGGTGCAGGTCTTCGGGAGTGCCGATGCCCCTGATGACGATGTCGAGCGACTGACTGAACAGGATGCCCAGCAGGCGATCGCGCACCGCCGCGCGCTGGTCGTCGGTGATCTCCACCACAGTACCAGGCCGGTTGACGGCCCACCGGTCCACACTGTGCAGGATCTCCGCCGGTTTGTACGCGGGGCTCTCCTCCATCTGCCGTTGATTGCACTCGTAGGTGATGGGGTTGCCGTTGGCCATGTTCAGGACGAAGAACGGACCGGCGTGCACGAACTCCTCAGCCACCGCATCCACCTGCTTGGTCGTCACGTCCCCCCGACCCAGGAGAAGAGCCGAGTCGTTGGTCCAGTTGTCGAAGATGCGATCGAGCATGAAGGCGATCACGTCGTCGGTGACCAGCGGGGCCTTGCCCGTGACCGCGAACAGCCAGCGCAGGTATTCGACGGTCTCACGGTCGCCGCCGCTCCAGGTGATCACCTCGACGGCCGGGTTGCGCCACGCCGGAGCAAAGAAGTGCGTGATCGTGGTGCGCCCGGGACACTCCATCTCGTCGAAGAGCCACCCGGCGGGAATAGAGCTGGTATTCGAGCAGATGATCGTGTCCGAAGACACGCGCTCCTCGATCATCGCGAAGATCTTCTTCTTGAGAGGGATGCTCTCGGTGGCGGCCTCGATCACCAGGTCGGCCGTCGCCAGGGCATCGTACTCGGTGGTGGTGACGATGTTGGCCAGGACCTTCGCAGCCTTCTCCTCCGACATCTTGCCCCGTTTGATGCCCTTCTGAGCGTAGCCCTCGAAGCGGCCGCGGACGCCGGCGAGGGCCTCTTCGCTGATATCGACCAGGGTGAGCGTGATACCCGGCAGCGCGGTCTTGAAGTAGTAGCCGATATCGGGGCCGATGGTGCCCGCGCCGACGATGGCCACGTGCTTGGGTAGGTCGGTGCGCGGTGAGCCGAGCAGTGGGTTCCGGAAGCCTGGATAGAGGTTCGATGTCATGTCAGCTCCCCTACCCGACCTTGACGACGAGGGCGGCGCCGGTGTCGCCGGCGGCGCAACCGGTGAAGAGACCGTACCCGCCGCCTTCGAGCGTCAGTTCCTCGATGAGCTCCATCACGCAACGGGCCGCAGTCGGGCCTTGCGGGTGACCGAAGACCAGCGGGCTGCCGTAGTTGTTGAAGCTCATCACGTCCAGACCCATCGTCTTCGCCATGTAGAGATCGTTCGCGGCGAAGGGATTGTGGCTCTTGATGGCCTTCATGTCGCCGATGGAGAGACCGGCGCTCGCCAGAGCCGCCTCGGCCGACGGCACCGGGGCCGACGGCATGAGGGCCTTACCCACGCGGGCGAAGCCGTAGGAGAGCACCTGGATCTCGGGGCCGTCCGCCGCCAACTCCTTCGAGTGCTCGCGCGTGGTGACTATGATGGCCGCATTGCCGTCGGCCGGGTGAGTCTGCGCACCGTACGTGTGGACGCCTCCGGGTACGACGGGACTCAAGGCGGCCAGACCTTCGGCGGTGGTGGGGAAGATGCCTTCATCGGCGTCTATGGTGAGTGTCTTCTTCTTGCTTACCTGGACTTCGAGCGGGAACATGTAACGCTTCTGAAAGGCGCGGTCGTTCGCCAGGGCATCCAGGTACTGCTCGTAGCGACGCAGGGCCACGGCGTCGCACTCTTCGCGGGTCACGCCCGCCTGCTTGGACACGTTCTCGGCGGTTGCGATCATTGGCTGGCCGGCCCACGGGTCCGCGGCGAAGTTGTCCATGACCCAGTTCTCCTGATCCACCTGCCCGCCGGGACCGTTGGCGTTGGCCCAGACCGTGTGCGGTCCGTTCGAGAGGCGATCGACCATCAGGTTGAAAACGGTGCCGGCCGATCCAACCTCGAGGGCCATGGCCGCTTGATACACGGCCGTGGTGGACGTGCTGCAGGCCTGGCTTATCCAGATGCCCGGCACTCCCTCGGCACCGATAAGGGCCGCCGCCCAAGGACCAGCGTAGAACACCCTGGGTTGAGCCACCGTGCAGCCGAAATTGACGTAGTCGATGATCCCGGCGTCTATGCCCTTCTCCGCCATCCACCTCTTGGCGGTGGCCGCCCCCAAGGGGAGCGAATGCACGTTGGCGATGCTCCCCTGCCAACGGATGAAGGGCGAACTGTAGTAGCCCCCGTATGGGATGAATGCTTTCGTGAACATGGACTCCGCCTTCCGATTCGCGAGCCCGGGCGACTCCGATGTCGCCGCGCGCTCTCTGTCTGAACGTTTCTCTCGGTAGGACAGATTATCATTCCCAACTGGTCGTCCGGTCAAGTGCGACCACGGCGCCGCGACTCAGACCGCTCCCTCCTCCTCACATGCGCCGAACGCCGCAGATCGGCGTTCAAGACCCAAGCGATGTGCCAAGAAACTTTGCTCTGCCTGAATGTTGTCAATCGGCGGGATTCGGGGTACGATTAGTGCATGAATCTACACTAAACGGGGGTCTCATCCATGGACATCACCAGCGACACACGGGTCGGCGACATCGCCACAACGGTCCCGGCCTCCATCACCGTCTTCGAACGCTATGGCGTGGACTTCTGTTGCGGTGGCGACACTCCCCTCAGCGAAGCCCTCCGGGGGACAGGCCTCTCCGTGGGCGACGTCCTCGCGGAGATAGAATCCGCGGCCTCCTCCGTCCAAGCCGAAGATCGGTTGCACGAGGACTGGGCTCAGAGCGATCCGGCCGCCCTCGCGGACCACGTAGAAGCGGTCCACCACAGCTACCTGCGCGAGCGTTTGCCCAGCGTAGGCCGGAAGATGGCCACCGTCCTGTCGGTCCACGGCGAGAATCACCCAGAGCTTTTCGAGCTCGCTCGCCGCTTCCAAAGGCTGCGGGACGATCTCGAGAAGCACCTGCGCACTGAGGAAGAAGTGGTGTTCCCCGCCCTGCGGGAGTTGGTGCGGGAGGAACCGAAGGGCTCCAAGCGGGCCGCCCTTCTCGACTGGCTCCGTAGCCTCGAGAACGAGCACGACGACGTGGGCGACATGTTGAAGGCCATGCGCGGCATCACCTCCAGCTACCAGACACCGGCCGGCGCGTGCGCCACTTATGGCTCCCTGTTCCAAGACCTGCAGGCCCTGGAAGCGGACATCCACCGGCACGTGCACCTGGAGAACAACGTCATGTTCGCCGCCGTTCGGCGGCTACTGGGAGAATAGAGAACAACGTGGGGGCCGGCGCGGCGCCGGCCCACCCGCAACACGCGTTCCTACTTCGCCCGCCCCAACAACCGCCGCCTCACAGCTGCTCCCTTGAGCCACTGGATGGCCTCGGTGGGGTTCAACTCTTTGGGGCAGGCCTCCACGCAGTTGGTGATCGTGTGGCACCGATACACCCCACGCTCGTTGTCGAAGTAGGGCAGGCGTTGCCTCTTGGCTTCGTCGCGCGAGTCCACCTCAAAACGGTAGGCCTTGAGCAGCGCGGCGGGGCCCAGATAGTTGTTCTCGCCCCACACCGACGGGCACGAGCTATAGCAGCAACCGCACAGGATGCAGTCGATGGGACCGTCGAGCTTCTTCCGCTCGTCGGGCGATTGGGTTATCTCCCTATCGGGAGCTTTCGAGTTGCGCATGAGGTAGGGCTCGATGTACTCGTACTTAGCGAAGAAGTCGGTCATGTCGCACACGAGGTCCTTGACCAGGGGCATATGGGGCATGGGCTCAACCGTGATGGGCCCGTCTCCCAGATGGCGAACATTGGTCTGGCAGGCCAGCCGGTAGGTGCCGTTGATGTACATGGCGCACGACCCGCACACCGCCGCCCGGCAGCAGTACCTGAACGAGAGTGAGCCGTCCAGGTTCTCCTGGATGTAGAAGAGGCCTTCGAGCACAGTGAGGCTCGACTCGTAGGGCACGGTGAACTCGTCGTAGCGATTCCGGCCGTCGCCGTTCTGGCCGGTGCTGCGCTCAGGGTCGTATCGCTTGACGCGGAACGTGGCTTCAGGCATCAGTACTTCCGCTCCTGTGGTTCGAACATCCCGAGGGTGACCGCCTTGTAGTCAAGGCGCGGGCCGTCGGGCGTGCTGACGGCCAGAGTGTGCTTGAGCCATTGGGTGTCGTCGCGGTCGGGGAAATCGGTGCGGGAATGGGACCCCCGGGACTCAGCGCGATTGAGGGCCCCGGCAGCGATGCCAAGGGCCACGTCCACCATGCCCTCAAGTTCGACCGTGCGGATCATGTCCAGATTGAACACCCCGCCTGTGTGACGCAGACCCACGTTCTTGACCCGCCGCTTGAGCTCCATCATCTTGTCGAGGCCCGCCTGCATCACCGACGCCTCGCGGAATACACTGAAATGATCCTTCATGGTAGTGGTCATGCCCACGCGGATGGCGTAGGGGTCCTCGGCGCCGGGCGCACCCGCCCGCGCGGCCAGATCGTCCACGTGAGCGTGGGCCGCCTTCAGAGCCGCCTCGCCCGCGGCCTCACCCTGCCTCTTCGCACTCAGCCCGCCGAGATACTCGACAACTGCAGCGCCGGCGCGGCGCCCAAACACGACCGTCTCAAGAAGGGAATTGCCACCCAGACGGTTGGCGCCATGCACCGAGACGCAGGCGCACTCGCCGGCGGCATACAGTCCGGGAAGAATGGTACGTCCATCCATATCGGTGTCGATGCCCCCCATGGAGTAGTGCTGGCTGGGCACGATGGGGATAGGCTCCTCGATGGGGTCCACGCCTTCGAAGTGGATGGCCAGATCTCGGATCCCGGGCAGCTGCTCTAGTATCTTCTGAGCCCCCAGATGCCTTAAGTCGAGGTACACGTAGCCCTTACCGTCGATGCCGCGGCCCTCGTTGATCTCGGTCTGGATGGAGCGCGAGGTGATGTCGCGGGGGGCGAGTTCCATGGCCTTGGGTGCGTACTTCTGCATAAAACGCTCGCCCAGCCCGTTGACCAAGTAGCCGCCCTCACCGCGGGCGCCCTCGGTCATGAGGATGTTGGTGGTGAGAAGCCCGGTAGGGTGGAACTGCACGAACTCGAGATCCTTCAAGGGCACGCCCGCGTGGTAGGCCATGGCCATGCCGTACCCGGTGGAGATGATGGCGTTGGTGGAGTTGCCATAGGTGCGGCCGGCGCCGCCGGTGGCGATCACGACGGCATCCGCCTGGAAGAACTCGAACCCGCCCTTGACCATGTCGTAGGCCACCACACCGCGGCAGATGCCGTCTTCCACCACCAGCCGGGTCACGAACCATTCCACATACATGGTCACGCCGGCCCGCACCGCCTGCTCGACAAGCGTGTGCAGCATGTAGTGACCGGTCTTGTCGGCGCCGTAGCAGGTGCGCGGGTAGCCGGCGCCACCGAAGGGGCGCTGCGCGATACGACCGTCGTCGAAGCGGCTGAACGGGCAACCCCAATGCTCCATCTCGTAAATGATGGAGATGGCGTCTTTGGTCATCTGGGCCACGGCATCTTGGTCGGCGAGGTAGTCGGACCCTTTGACCGTGTCGAAGGCGTGTTTCTCCCAGGTGTCGTCGGCCGATTCAGGATGATTGGCCAGCGCCGCGTTCACGCCTCCCTGGGCGGCACCCGAGTGACTGCGACCGGGCCACACCTGGGAGATGATGGCCACGTCGACGCCCTGTTTCTTGGCCTCTACCGCCGCTCGGAGGCCTGCCAAGCCGCCTCCGACAACGACCAGTTCGTGGTAGATCATTCCAAAGACCCCTTTCTACGCCGTCAGCCAGGGCCAGAGGGCCCAGGTGCCGTACGCGAACAGGGCCAGCCCCACCAGCAGCAAGGCCCACGAGAGGAACGTCTTGGCGCGGCCGGTGAAGCCATAGTCGAGCAACACCATGCGCAGGCCGTTCAGCCCGTGGAAAAGACCCGCGGCCAGCAGGCTGAAGTCCACCACGACAAAGAACCCCGAAGCAAGGCGCCCCGCCACGTTGTCATAGGACAGATCGCCCACGTTCAGGGCGTGTGTGGCAATGACATGCGCGGCGAGGCCCAGTAGCAGAACGACCGCGGTCACGCGCTGCAGCAACCACAGCCACATGCCCCCGGTGTCAAGTTGCACGGTTTCCTGTCTCACGTCACTGACTCCCCATCACGAGCCCTGCGAGGCGATGTACGAGAACGAGATGACGGCAAAAACGGCCATGACGGCCACGCTGGCTCCGATCACAACCCACCACAGCGCCTTCTGCTGCCGGATGGCGACCCCCACGTCGAAGAGGATCACGCGGATGCCGTTGATGGCGTGGTAGACCACCGCCGCCAGCAAGGCCAGGTCGAGTACGATGAACAAGGGGCTCTCGAGCGTCTTGAACATGGTGTCGAAGTCATCGGCACCGGCCGCCGCCGCGGTGGAGATGACCCAGATGTGAGATGAGGTACAAGGCGAGAACGACACCGCTCACCCGATGGAAGAGCCAGGCCCACATGCCCGCCCCCTTCCAGAGACCGGCCCCCACGTTGGCCGTCTCGCGGTTCTTCACGCTCACGTGCCCACCTCCCTTTCGAACTCCCGACGACCTTCTTGGTAGAGGTCGGCACCGTACATGTCGTTCACCACGATCACGGGGAAATCCACCACGTCGAGCTCCCGGATGGCCTCGGGGCCCAAGTCTTCGTACGCCACCACCCGCGCCGCCGCGATCCGCTGCGCGATCAGCGCCGCGGCGCCTCCCACAGCCGCGAAGTACACGGCCTTGTTGCGCACCATGGCGTCTTTGACGTCCTGATTGCGGTAGCC
>Ga0075530_1001335_pt1 | contig 11829 bp, 11 predicted proteins | sample NGEPerD_2_FD_75101 | JGI IMG/M metagenome (GOLD analysis project Ga0075530, IMG submission 75101) | Arctic peat soil microbial communities from the Barrow Environmental Observatory site, Barrow, Alaska, USA - NGEE PermafrostL1-D | ecosystem: Environmental > Terrestrial > Soil > Wetlands > Peat ...
GACCCGGCTGTTCGTCACCGACCAATCGGCCCGCCTCCCGACGTGGGTATTCCACGGCGACGCTGATGAGGTCGTGCCGGTCGCCGAGTCGCACCGGTTGGTCGAGGAGCTCCGGCAACGAGGCGGCGAGCCGCGCCTCACCGTCTACCCCGGCGTTGGCCACAACTCGTGGGACAAGGCCTACGGGGACCCCGAGCTGCTGGCGTGGCTGGTGCAGCAACGGCGCCGAGCCGACTGAACGCGGGTTCCCCACGAACGAACAGGACCGCACGGCCTTGCCTCGCGCGGTGACAACCTTCTCGGCCGACGTTTAACTGTGTGCCATTTTCGCACTGATCTTAAATGGCGAACCAGGGCGCACACGGGTACGTGGGCGCTGCAGCCGTTAGGCCGGGGACGAGGAAGCGGCGAGTGCGGACACGGCTGCGAGGAGGCGTGCCAGGGCTTCCGGGACTACCTCGACGACTCGGGTATGGCGTTCGAGCGCGTTGTGCTCGACGCCGGCAGCGATGCCGCCAGACTGCCGGGCCTGGTCGAAGAGGTGCGTGCGCTCGAGCCGGACCTGCTTGTCACCTGGGGCACCTCGGTGACGCTAGGCCTAGTCGGCACCGTTGACGACGACCCGGCCACCCGCGTAAGCGACGTGCCTGCCGTACTCATGATCGTCGCCGAGCCCGTAGGCGCCGGCATCGCGGAGAGCTACGAGCACTCTGGTCGGCCGCTGGTGACCGGTACGCGCAACCGCGTGCCGGAGGAGACCCAGCTGCGGCTGCTGCTTGACCACCGGCCGTTCGCCCGCCTTGGCGTCATCTACAACGACACGGAGCTCAACGCCGTGCTCAAGGCCGCCGAGGTTAGGAAGGCGGCCGATGAGCTCGGCATCACCATCGTCGAGCGGGTCATCGACTCCGACGCGCTGATCTCCGTCTCCAGCCCCTACTACAATGTCGGCCAGCTGGCCGGCAGGCAGGCCGAACGCATCCTGGTCGAGGGCCGCCGCCCCGGCGAGCTTGAAGTGGTCGGGCTAGAGCGCGTCACGGTGCTGATCAATCTTGATACCGCCGAGCGCTTGGAGTTGTATCCGCCGTTGTTGTTGTGACGGGTCGCGGAGACTGTTAGGGCGGGGGAGTGAGAGGCGGCTGGCGCGCGGCTGCGCTACATCGGGGGCGCACTGTGTCGTCAAGTCCACTGGATTCCGAAATGTATAGTTCGCCATACGAACTTGGCGACCTGAGTATATTGTAATATACATCCATGCCTCGGTCGACCTCCACAATCCTTCCCGGTGTGCAACGCACGCTCCGCGAGCTTGGCGACAACATCCGTCTTGCGCGTTTGAGGCGCGGCTTCTCGATGCAGCTAGTCGCCGACCGTGCCGGCATGACGCGCGTAACGCTCACTGCTATCGAGAAGGGTGAGCCGGGCGTCAGCCTGGCGGCTTATGCCAATGTCCTGCACGTCCTGGGCTTGCACCAAGACCTGTCGGAGGTCGCAAGCGACGACGATCTCGGTCGCAAACTCCAGGACGCCCAACTTTCGATCCCGCGACGGGCCCGCCGCAAGCCAGCAACGTGACACACGACCGGGCCATTGAAGTCGTCGCCGACTGGTGTGGCTTAGCCGGACCGACACGGATGGGGGTACTGAAAGTTCGACAGTCCCGAGGCAAAGAGGTGTTCTCGTTCGAGTACGACCCTGACTGGCTTTCCTCGGCGCCCCGCGAATCCTTCGATCCCACTCTCCGTCTATTCGCTGGGCCGCAGTACCCAGCGGCAGACCGCGAAACCTTCGGGCTATTCCTCGACTCCAGCCCCGACCGGTGGGGCAGGATGCTGATGCGGAGACGGGAAGCCATTGCAGCCAGGTCGGAGGGCCGCGCAGAGCACCAACTGCGTGAGTCCGACTACCTTCTCGGCGTTCACGACCTACATCGACCTGGGGCTCTTCGGTTCCGAACCGACGATGGCGACTACCTCGACGACCGCGTCGATTTCGCAGCGCCTCCGTGGACGTCGCTGCGAGAACTGGAACACGCCAGCCGCCAAATGGAGCGGCGCGACGCACTCGATGTAGCGGACGAGAGTCGATGGCTGCGGATGCTCATCGCACCTGGTGGCTCTCTTGGCGGGGCTCGTCCGAAGGCCAGCGTGTTGGACGAAGAAGGGCGTCTTTGGATCGCCAAGTTCCCGAGCGATCACGACGACGTGGACATGGGAGTCTGGGAGGCCGTCGTGCATGAGCTCGCCAAGAGCGCCGGCGTGATAGTCCCAAACGCGCGTCTGCTTCGTTTCAGCCCCAACGGCCACACGTTCCTATCGCGCCGATTCGACCGAACGGATGAAGGGTGTCGCGTTCACATGGCCTCGGCCATGACCCTCCTAGAGCGGCAGGACGGCGACGATAGCTCCACCGGAGCCAGCTACCTCGAACTTGCGGAGCTCCTCATCCAGCGCGGCGCGAACACGAGCGCGGACCTAGAGCAGCTGTGGCGCCGGATCGTCTTCAACATCTGCGTTTCCAACACAGACGATCACCTACGCAACCACGCGCTGCTGCTCACAACCACCGGCTGGACCCTATCTCCCGCTTTCGACCTAAACCCGAACCCGGACGGCTACGGGCTCAAGCTCAACATCTCGGAGACCGACAACTCCATGGACCTCGGACTCGCGCTCGAAGTGGCAAGGTATTTCCGAGTCGGCCAACGACGAGCAGATCAGATCGTCCGTAAAGTCGCAACCGCGGTGAAAGACTGGCGGTATGTAGCAACCGCTCGAGGCGTCGAAGCAAAGACACAGGACCGCATGCAGCGGGCATTTCAAGCGGCGGCCGAATAGCTATCGAGCCAAGTGCGACAAGGGGTAGGTTCAGAGCTGACGCGAGGCGTGAGTAAGCTTGGCCGACGATCCGATCGAACTCGTGCCGGGTCGGCAACCGCGTGCCGAGCTACCTCCAGTGCACGGTCGACTAGGTCCCGGTTCATCATCATCAAGATTGTCTCGCTGCCCTACAACCGGGAGATCACCAGTTCTGGAAATCCTCCAGGAAAGCCAGCAACTCCTCGCTGCAGACTTTCAGTATGCGCTCGCCCTTCGCTACGGTGGCGAGAGATGGATCTCCCAAGGTTCCGGTTTCAGATAGCCTGTCGAACGGGATGAACCGGCGTACCGGTGCCCCTTCGAAAAGGTCGGTCGAGAGGTAGCCGGAGGGGAGTTCCGGATACGAAACTTCAGCATCGCCCTGCAGAACCTCATCGCTGCGCACCGCCAACATCAGAGACGTCACGAACTCTCCGGCGTGACCGGTGCCCCCCGGGCGTGACTCTCGTAGTTCACCCGAGCGTTTTGCAACCAGGTGCCAGTAGGTGAGTGCAACGATGCGTTCGGTATCCAGTGAGCGCTCACCTAGTCGCGTGAGCGCTACGTCCATCGCCGAGATGTTGCCTCCGTGGCCGTTCAGCAGCACTATCCGGCGCACGCCGTGATGGAGCAGCGAGGCGCAAACGTCCTCGAGCAACGCGATGAAAGTGTTGGACCGAAGGGTAATCGAGCCAGGGAACCCCATATGATGAGGAGACAACCCGGTCCAAATCGTCGGTAACAGGAGAAGGGGTCGAGAACCGTGCCAGCCCTCGACGGCCCGCCGCACCACCGCCTCTGCGGCGAAACTGTCGGTCCCCACTGGCAGGTGCTTACCGTGCTGCTCGACGGAACCGACAGGCACGACGACTATCGGGTCATCATCGATCACTCGACCGAGCGACGGCGATGTGTTCTCAGCCCAGTTCAGGCGTGTCATCCCCTACCTCCCGGCACTCCTACCTCCCAACACCAAGGCCACTAACCGACGTCGATGCTTATCGTCTTGAGGTCGCTCATCTCACGCAGGGCATACTTGCCACCAACTCTCCCTACGCCACTGAGCTTGCCGGAGGCCCCACCGAACGGAACGTGAAGCTCCCAATAGGTCGATGCGTCGTTGATGTTGACCGTCCCTGTCTTGATTCCCTCGGCGAAGTAGTAGGCCCGGTTGATATCACGGGTGAAGACGCTGGCGACGAGTCCGAAGGTGTTGCGGTTCGCAATCTCCAGTATCTCCTCGTCGCTCTTGACCCGGATCAGCGGCACCACCGGCCCGAACGTCTCCTCCTGATTGAGTCTGCTGTCGAGACTCACGTTGGTCAGGACGGTGGGCTCGAAGAAGAGGTCACTGCCCAGGTCACCCCGGGCTTTACCGCCATATATCACGCTGGCCCCACGTTCCAGACTGTCGGCAAGATGCTCGGCGACCTTCTTGGCGACACCAGGGTTGTTGAGAGGACCCATGTCGCTCGCCTTGTCGAGAGGGTCTCCCAGGCGGACCTGTTTGGCGGCGTCGACCACCCGTTCCGCGAACTCGTCATATATGCCTGCGCCTACGAGTACTCGCTCCGAGGAGGAGCAAATCTGTCCAGCGTTCGAGAAGCTGCCGCCGGAGGTTGCTGCGATCGCCTTGTCCATGTCGGCGTCGTCCAGGACGATTACCGGTCCGTTCCCACCCATCTCGAGCAGGCACGGTTTCCCCGCCGCTCGGCGCGCGATATGAACGCCGGTGACAGCACTACCAGTGAACCCGACGGCGTCGGTGTCGGGGTGACCGACGATCTCATCACCGACGACGTCACCGGGGCCAGTTACGAGGTTGACGGCACCTTCCGGGAGCCCGGCCTCGATGAGGCACTCCATCAACTTCACGGCGCAGACCGAGGTCGTTGGGGCGGGCACCCAGGCGATTGCGTTCCCCGCGGCCAGCCCGGGTGCAAGGTACTCCACTGGGATGTTCATCGGGAAGTTCCACGGGGTGACGACCGCGTAGACTCCTCTCGGTTGATAGATAGTGAAGACGCGCTTGTTCGGATCCTCGACCCGGATGGTCTCCCCTTCGAGCCACTTCACGTGTTCGGCGGCGTTACGGAAACCTTCGATCGCCTTGCCGACTTCGAACAGCGCTTCCGACCAGAACGGCTTGCCCTGGTCTTCGCTGAGCGTCCGCGCGAGTCCCTCTTTACGCGACTCCATGACATCAGCGATGTCAACCAGTAGCTTCGACCGGTCCCATATCGACATCGACGCCAACTTGGGCTGCGCTTCCCGAGCTGCTTGGACCGCCAACCGAGCGTCTTCTCTGGTGCCCTTCGGGAGCGTGGCTATGACTCGGCCGGTGGCCGGGTTGAACGCCTCGAAAACTTCGCCGCCACTGCTCTCGACCCAGTGACCGTCGATGAACATACGAAGCTCTTCTGTAGGCTTCTCCTGACTGGTAAGTGTTGTCATAGTCCCTCCATGCTGTTCGAACCGGTTCGCTCTCCTACCTACTCCTCAGCCACCCTTACACGCCTGCCCTCTCTTAATGACCGGTGCACGGCAGCACAAAGTCCCACTGCGGCCAGTGCGGTCCGCCCGGTCGATACGGGCTCGCGGGCTGTTCTCAGGCACTCGAGGAAATGACCCACCTCCTCCTGCAGGGCTCCGGTGATGCGCCCGTGAAGCTGTGGCCAGTGTCTTGTGTCAGGCATGCGCCAGCCCTGCGAGTCGACCCCGATGAGGTTCATGAATCTCAAGTCGATAGACAACATCCCCTCCTCGCCGAACACGTCGAGACGGACGTCTCCGAAGGGCGACCATTCTCGCGGTTTCCGCTGAGGGTTCCACGAACTCGGCAAAGTCCAGCCGCTCTCCACCACGGCCACGGAGCCGTTGTCGTACTCCAAAGTCGAGACGACGACGTCGGGTGTGTCCAATCGTTCCGCGATCCGCCCTCTCGCGGCAGCAGCACTGACTGAGACAGGAGCCCTTCCGTGAAGCCAGTTGAGGAAATCAAAGTCGTGCACCGCCAGATAATCGACAACGTGACCGCTGCCTCCGAAACGCTCGGCCTCCGAGCTCATTCCGTGGCGGCGCGCGAACACGTTCACGATCCTGCCTATGACTCCCTCCTCCACGGCCAGGCGCAGGTTCGCGTAGGCGGTCTCGAAGCGCAGGATGTGCCCCACCATCAGGACGACGTTGGCCTCCTCGCAGGCGGCGATCATCTTGCGTGCGTCGCCGACGTCACTTGCCAGGGGCTTCTCGACCAGCACCCCGAGGCCCGCACGCGCCGCCAGGAGCACCGGTTCGAGGTGCAGAGCATCGGGCGTAGCGACCACAACTCCATCGAGGTCGTGCTCCCGGACCAACACCTCGAGTGATCCCGCGACCGCTGTACTGTGAGTCTGAGCAACACTTCGGGCGGCCCCCTCGCTAGTGTCGAAGACAGCAGCCAGTGTGGCCCCAGCGGACTGGGCAAGGGTTGCCGCATGTAGCGAGCCCATGAAGCCGCAGCCAACCAGACCTATCCGAAGTTCCCTCATCCAGACTCCCCAGGGTGAGTTGAAGCCGGGAGCCTAGGACCCGTACGCCGCTCTACTCCACCCCCTAGTTCCCTCGAGATCGCGTCGGCGCACTCCTGCACGACCGGCACCAGCTCCATCTGCCGCTCCTCGTCGATGTAGATACTTGCGCCACTGAGGCTGACAGCCGCGATTACCCTGCCGGTCGAGTCCGAAATGGGGGCCGCGACGCAACGAGTACCGCGTTCGTTCTCCTCGCGATCCAACGCATAGCCCTGCCTACAGACAGCCTCGAGTTCGAGCAGCAGTTCTCCCCTTTCGGTGATGGTGCGTTCTGTTCGCGCCGGCAACTCGAGCAGGTGCGAGTCCCACTCCGCTCGCGGCCTATGGGCGATGAGCACCTTCCCGAGTGCCGTTACCTGTGCGGGGGTCCTGAGTCCGATGTGCGACTTCATCTGCAGGCCGCGTTCACCTTCGATCTTCTCCAGGTAGATTATGTGGCCATCGGTCAACTCGCCCAAGTGGACGGTCTCGTGCGTTCGCCTGCAAACGGACTCCAGGTGAGGCCTTGCGACCTGCAGATAGCTGAGCTGGCTCCTGGCACTCTCGCTCAGTTCCAGCAGTCGGTAGCCCAGCAGGTAACGGTGATCCATGTTGCGGAGCAGGCCCTGTTCAACAAGCACTGAGGCAAGCCGATGGACGGTGCTCTTGGACCAACCGCTGGCCTTCGTGAGCTTCGGCAGAGTGTTTACACCCCTCGCGACGAACGTCAGCAGGTGCAAACCCTTCTCCAACGCATGACTCACTTCCGAACCTCAAATCCGGTCGGGCTCATACGCACCCTTCAGCGATCGTCCCAACATCCGGGACGATGTTCCTCATGTTGACACACTTTGCAGGGAAGTCTATACTCGCGGCACAGTGGATGCAACGTACTTTGGGTCGCGTTTTCTCGTCAGGCGCGCAGGATGGCGGTCTTCCAGTTTGTGTTCCGACATGGAGCCTTTTGAGTTGGAGGTAGCCCACTGGAACGTGCTCGTTTTACGGGCAGCCCAAGAGCTTCAGTCCAGACGATTTCCCCTCAGGAGGTTGGAACTGTGCAGTATGTGAGAAAACTCTTCCGCGCAAGTGCGTTACTGGCGCTGGCTTTCGTATCCACTGCTGCCGCCCAGAACGAGGTTGACTTCGCCGTCTGGAACTACTCGCTCGACATCGTACAAGACAACATCGAGAAGTTCGAGAGCGAGAATCCGGGAATCGACGTGAACCTCAGCGACTACACCTGGCCCGACTACCACGACACCATGGTCCTGCGGTTCCGTGGCGGCAATGCACCGGACGTCTTGTACGTAGGTCAGGACTGGCTGCCGGCCTGGGCTTCGGCCGGCTGGTTGGCCTCTTTCCCGGATGCCTGCCCGGATCTCACCCAGTACGCGCAGGACGCAGCCGGCTACGCCGTCAACGACATGACGTACCAGGACGAGCTCTATGGGCTGCCCTACTACGCCGATACCATCAGCTTCCTCTACAACGCAGCGATACTCGAGGAGCACGGGATCGCCGTTCCCGAGACGTGGGACGATGTGCTGCAAGCCAGCCTCCAGCTCAAGGAGGCCGGGATGAACCACCCGTTCGTCTACGAGTACGACCAGGAGCTCCCCAACTTCTACGACGCGTTCGTCGCCCAGGTCTACGGGCGAGGCGGGGACATGTTCGACGAGGATCTCAACCCCCTTTTCAACGACCCGGAGTCTGAGGCCTTCCAGCACTTGCAATGGCTGCAGGATGCCATAACCGAACACGACATCGTGGAACTCGTGCCGCACGAGACCGACGTGATCCGGACCATGAACACCGGCCAGCACGCCTTCACCGTCGTTTACAACTACGTGCTTGCCGCGATGAACGAGCAAGCGACTCAGCCCCTTGCCGGCGACTTCGCGCTGGCGCTCATGCCAGGGGAGGCGCATGAGACCCTCGGCTTCGCCAAGTTCTACTCGATCTCCCAGAACGCGGCCAACGACCCCGAGACGCGGGAAGCGGCCTGCAGCTTCATCGAGTACATGGGCGGCGGTGACTACTCGATAGCCACCCGCTGGGCAGCCGAGAACGGCCTCGGCTTCGCTCAGTTGCCGTTGTTCGACGACCCGGCCGTGCGTGACGCCTGGGGCGACTGGATCGACGTCGATCTGCTGCGGCAGCAGGTCGCTACCGCCAACACGGGAACGTGGACCGAGTGGACCTCGGTCTGGAGCGCGTACTTCCGCCCGCTGCTCGCGCAGGCGATGGTGGGTGAAACGTCAGTCCAAGAGGCGCTCGATGCGGGTGCGGCCCGGTGGATTGAGTACCGCGAGTCGATGCGCGGGAACTAACCCGACGACATCCAGCGGGCGTCCGGGGGCTTCGGCCTCCGGACGCCCGAATCTTCGCAATCGAGCTTCCTCTTTGAACGAGACTCCATGACCAGGCGACCGAGCATCTCCTACCTCTGGGTCCTTCCGGTACTGGTACCGGTGTTCCTGTTCACCCTCTATCCGGTAGCACACGCGCTCTGGACGAGCTTGCACCGTGTCCAGGTACTTCTGCCGGGGGAACCGTTCATCGGCTTCGCCAACTACGCCAGCCTGCTTTCCGACAGTACGATCTGGACCTCATTGCGCAATACCCTCGGCTTCACGCTAATCGCCGCGCCCCTCACGGTCGCCCTGGGACTGGGCGTTGCCTACCTGCTTCTAGCGAACTACCCAGGTCGGATCTACGTGCGCTCGGTAGTGCTACTCCCCTGGGCGTTGCCGGGAGCGATCACGGCGGTCATCTGGACTTGGGTCTTCCATCCGTCGTGGGGCCTACTCAATCATGGCTTGAAGCTCACGGGCCTCATCGACACCAACATCGCGTGGCTGACCCAGCCTGATCTTGCGCGGGTCGCCGTGACCGTTGCCCACATATGGGCACAGTTCCCGTTCGCCGCGGTACTCATGCTGGCTGCCCTGTCGTCGATCGATAAGACCCTCTACGCGGCGGCCGCGATCGACGGAGCCAACGCCTGGGACCGCTTCCGGTTCGTCACGCTCCCACAGATAAGCACCATGATCGCGGTCCTTACCGTCTACGAAACGCTCATCGCGATCACCAGCTACGACGTCACGTACGCGATGACCGGAGGCGGCCCTGGCAGCGCCACGACACTCCTGGCGTTCCAGATCTGGAAACAGAGCTTCAGCATGCTCAACTTCGGCAACGGCGCCGCCCTCGCCTTCCTGACCGCGCTACTGTCGCTCGTCTTCATCGCCCTGATCCTGTGGGCGATCCCGGCCGAGCTCTTCAGGACGGACGACAAAGCTTGAGGCGCAACTCCCCGCTGGGCAGAGCGCTCCTCTTCTTCGGAGCGTTCCTGGTGTTCGTGTTCAGTGCCGGACCGGTGATCCTCAGCTTCATCGGCAGCATAGTGCCCGACCAGGCGATATTCTCCTACCCGCCCGACTGGTTCGGCTTCGGCGTGACGCTGGACAACTACCGTTACATCTTCACTGGGGAGCTACCGAGCGTATACCAGGTCGAGGGCGCGAACAGGAGCATGATCTCCGATGCCGCCCGTCAGGTACCAAGGGCGCTACTGAACAGCATGGTCGTGTCGGGCAGCGTGGCGCTGATCAACCTGCTCCTCGGTGGGCCCGCAGCCTACGCCTACGCGAGGATGCGCTTCAGAGGCCGCCGCGGCACCTTCATGGCGCTAATCATGGCGCCGCTCGTACCCTCGGTCGCGCTCATCGTCCCCTACTACCTGTTGATGCAGCAGTTCGGCCTGCTGGGAACGAAGCTGTCGATGGTCCTCATCCACTCGATCATGACGTTGCCGTTCACGACGCTCATCCTCTCCGTGTTCTTCGGACGTATCCCCGACGAGCTGGAGGACGCCGCCAAGGTCGACGGCTGCACCCCGATGCAATCGTTCCTGAAGATCTTCGTGCCGCTGGTCCGGCCCAGCCTGCTCGCCACGGGCCTGTTCGCGTTCATGCTGTCGTATGCCGAGTTCATGTTCGCCCATGCGCTGGGCGGCAGTTCCGACAGCCGCCTTCTACCAGTGGTGATGGCGGCACTCGCCCGCAATACCGATGTCTCCTGGGGGCTCCTGAACGCATCCATATTCATCGCCGTCGTCCCCTCGTTACTCCTCGTGATCGTAGTCTGGCGCTTCGTTGTCGAAGGCCTCCTCGCCGGGAGCGTGAAGGGATAGTTGCGAAGTGGGCGACGAGGATCTCCGATGAGTGCAGAACGAAGACTGGAACAGTTAGGCTTGACCCTGCCGCCCCCACCCGCGCCCGTTGCTTCCTACGTTTCCGCGGTGAGGACGGGCGATCTCCTGTTCGTGAGCGGTCAGGGGCCCACCAGGAACGGCAGGCCCGTTTACACCGGCAAGTTGGGTGGTGCGATTAGCGAGGAGGAAGGGCGCGAAGCTGCCCGGCTCTGCGCGATCAACCTCCTCGCCGTTGCCCGCGCCGAACTCGGTTCACTGGATCGGATTGGCCGAATCGTCAAACTCCTCGTATTCGTAGCCAGCGAGAACGGTTTCGACAGGCAGCCCTTCATCGCCAACGGAGCCTCGGATCTGCTGTTCGACGTGTTCGCCGAAGCCGGGCGTCACAGTCGCAGTGCCGTGGGCACGAATCAGCTGCCGTTTGACATCCCCGTGGAGATCGAGATGATTGCAGACGTAGCCTCGGTTCCTGACGGGGAGTAGTTGAACAAGCTCTTCCTGGCCCGCGGGGTTACCCAATGGACCCCACTGCCTGGGCGGCGTAAGCCGCCATCAAGGTCGCCGTCGACCGGCCTATGTACGTCGTGCGCTTGCAACCGGATTTCGGGTCGTTGATGGGGATGGTGGACGTCGTGGGCGAGGTGGAAGTGGGGGGCGATGAAGTGGTTGCGCGAGGGAGGACTAATACCTTCGCCCTGCTACCGCTGCGCGCAGCCAGAAGTCTCCACGTGCTTAGGGGGTCTTGATGATCACTGCCCTGCGAGGGGAGTACCTCACTGAAATCTCACGAGCATTGACAAGCACCGCTCCCAGCCGTATCCTTCTGGAAACGTTTCCAGCCGCACCGCAAACCCTGGTCGACGCTTCCCAGCGCGCCGCTACGGTCGTCGTCAAAATCGCCGGACCAGTAGCCGTTCCGTAACCCCTCGAGCCGCCAGGACCAGCAGGGGTCTTCGACCGGCCGCCAATTAGAAGAGGTGGATACCAACGCCGTGAAGGTCACCATCAAGGAGGTCGCGAACAAGGCCGGTGTCGGCATCGCCACCGTTTCGCGCGTCCTCAACGCGGAGCGTGATGTCGCCGCTGCTACCAGGCAGCGGGTGCTCGACGTCTGCAGCGACCTTGGCTACACCCGCAGCAACTTGGGCCGCAGCCTCAAGACCGGTGCGACCGACAACATCGGCGTCGCCATAATGTCGCGGCA
>Ga0075530_1001336_pt1 | contig 11829 bp, 7 predicted proteins | sample NGEPerD_2_FD_75101 | JGI IMG/M metagenome (GOLD analysis project Ga0075530, IMG submission 75101) | Arctic peat soil microbial communities from the Barrow Environmental Observatory site, Barrow, Alaska, USA - NGEE PermafrostL1-D | ecosystem: Environmental > Terrestrial > Soil > Wetlands > Peat ...
AAATCAAAGTGTCGATAAAAAAGAAGCTGATCGTCAAACGGGGCAATTGAGATTATTTGAGATTTAAAAATAGCGTGTTTGCAAAACAGATACCCCATCCCCTTGGGGTGGGGAGCTTCATTAAAGGATCAACCTAAAAATTTATATTTTTGGCGTTCTCGAGTGGGAAGCGAAGTTGATTTGGTGCTCAAAGAAAATGAAAAAATTTCAGCCTATGAAATTAAATGGCAAAAAAATCTTTATCATTCAAAACTGCTTTTACTTCTCTCTATGACACTGAAGTTGAGTTGATTAATAATGATAATTTTCTAAAGTTTTTGATTTAGTAGTGTTGGATTAAATAAAATTGCTAAATGGCTAAATCCTATTCCCCCGACGGTTCCATAGTCCCGACAGACCAGCCTGTCCGGCAGGCAGGGCTGTGGATCCCAGAATGGCTAAAAAGAAACAAGGATACAAGATACAATAACCAAAAAATAACCAAATTCCAATATCCAAACTCCTGTCATCCGACCGTAGCGGAGGCCAGCCCTAGGCTGGTCCGCCTCGGGAGGAAATCCCTCTCTATCGCACCTAACCACCGATTTGTCTGCTTACCATCTCCTACAGTTTAATTATTGTTTCTTGACTATTGAGTTTTGTTTGTGATTTGTATCTTGTATCCTTGTATCTTATTCGTGTTTTGTCCAAAAAAGGACAGTCCTTCTGTCAATAAACCTAACAGAAACCAAAAAATATATTCATGCGATATTCACAATATATAACCTCAAAGGACTGTCCTTCTAAAACACGCCACACATCGTCCAACAATTTAACAATTCGCTTTCTTAATACTAACATCCGCACCTTAATCAAAATCTAAGCTCAAAAAAATGCTCATAAAAACAAAAAAAAGTTTTATAATTTTCACAATTGCTTTGATGGTTGTGGTTTTTGTTTTGCCAGTCAATAATGCTAGGGCATTAATAGCACCTTCTTTTGAGACCGGAGTTGATTATGGTGTCCTAGGGGCAGCAGGCAAAGTAACCATTGTTGATTTTAACGGTGACGGTAAAAACGATTTTGTTGTGGCTACTTCTGCTTCTGTCTCAGTTTTTATTAATAACGGCACCCCAGCCTCACCTAGCACATTTCCCAAAAGTGACCTTGGTATTGCAGGGATGGCTCTAGGTGTAGATATTGCTGACCTAAATGGTGACGGTAAAAACGATTTAATAGGAGTGACTGGCGCTTTTGATGATAATAAATTTCCAGTTTTTTTTAATAATGGCGCGGATGTTTTTCCTCCTCTTGGAACTCAGCATTCGACAGTTGGATACCCAATGTCAGTAGCCATTGCCGACCTAAGCGGTGACGGAAAAAATGATTTTATTGTAGTAAACCGGGGGAGTTGTCATGAATTTTCAGATGCTCGTGTTTCAATTTTTATCAATAACGATACCCCTGCCTTTGCTACCGAAGTTGATTATAATACTAACTGCAGTCCGATAGCAGTAGCAATTGCTGATTTAAATAACGACGGAAAAAACGATTTTGTTGTGACAATTACAAGTTCAGATGAAGTTTCAGTTTTTATCAATAACGGCAATGGTACTTTTGCCTCCAAGCAAGATTATGGGACTGGGAGTAGTCCTTGGTCAATAGCCATTGGTGATTTAAATGGTGATGGTTATAATGATTTAGCAGCAGCGAATCTTAACTCCGATAATGTTTCAGTTTTTATTAATAACGGTGATGGCACCTTTGCCGGTAAACAAGATTATGCCGCTGGGGATGGCTCATATTCTATAGCTATCGGTGATTTAAACGGTGATGGCTATAACGACTTAGCGACATCAAGTTATTACGATGACTTTATCTCAATTCTTCTCAATAACGGCGATGGAACCTTTGCCTCAAAGATTGATTATAATACTGGACATTCTTCATCTTCTATAGCTATCGGTGATTTAAATGGCGATAGCAAAAATGACCTAGTGGTGGGAAACTCGAATGTTAACCTTGTTTCAGTTTTTTTAAGTAGCCCCCCTCCCCTCTGCACCCCCACATCCTGTGACGATGGTAATTCTTGCACAGATGATGAATGCGATCCAGCTGTGGGATGTTCTTATACAAATGATGATACGAACACTTGTGACGACAACAATCTTTGCACAGTGAACCACGTTTGCTCTGCTGGTGTTTGCTCTCGAGGAATGCCACTTGATTGTGATGAACCAAATGCCTGTACTCTCGACTCTTGTAATCCAGCGACAGGGTGTACGACTCATGATCTAATAACTTGCGATGATAGTAATCCTTGTACAGACGATGACACTCCTTGTAACTCAGTAACTGGTTGTATTTTTACAAACAACGCACTCGGTTGTGATGATGGCGATGTTTGCACAGCGGTTGACGAATGTAGTGGCGGATCTTGCGTTGGTACATCGCCTCAAACTTGCGATGACGGCAACTCTTGTACAGACGACTATTGTGATAGGATTTCAGGTTGTGTATATCGTGCAGCCTCTCAAGCTTGTAACCCAGCTTATCAGAAGTTTGACAAAGACATCAAGGTCGTTCTTTCTGATGCCATAAACTTAATTCTTTCTCTCGTTGGAAGTCTCACTCTTCTTTTTGCCATCGGCGCTGGAGTTCTCTATGTCAGCTCTGGATCAAACCCAGACTTGCAAACCAAAGCCAAAAAGACATTAACCTACGCAATCCTCGGACTCATTGTTGTCCTAATGTCTTATGCACTTATTATGGTTATCAGTAAAATGGTGGTATAATAATGATGTGATTGTTTTAGTATTAAGGAAATGTTAAATTGTTAAATCCCATCCTTAAGTAAGGAGGGGTTGGGGTGGTTGAGAATAAATTGCTAAATGGCTAAATTGTTATCTGTGAGGGTTCCATAGTCCCGCTAGGGCTGTGGATCCCCAAATGCAAATGTCATTCAAATAGTCCCCCCTGATAAGGGGGGTTGGGGGGTTTGAAGTCTCACAAAAATAATTCCCAATTCCCAATTTCCAATGAGAGCAATTTGATAGAGTTTGAGAATTGAAAATTATATCATTCACTGAAAATTGAAAATTAGAAATTGAAAATTGATTCTATCGCTTAATGCTTAATACTATCTACTTAATACTAACTACTCAATACTGATCAAAACGCTTAATACTAATTCACATAAATATGAAAATTCTCATACTTGGTTACAAAGGAATGTTGGGACATGAACTTGTCGAAGCATTCACCGAAGGAAACGAGTTGATTTTGTGGGACCGAGAACAAATTGACATCACCAAAAGAGATGATGTGATCAGAAAAATTGGCGAACTCAAACCAGATGTGGTCATCAACTCAGCAGCCTATACAGCCGTAGACAAGGCGGAGAGTGAAAAGGATTTGGTCTATAAAGTGAATGGCTGTGCGGTGGGTTTTTTGGCTACTATTTGCAAAGAAATTGATGCCCTTTTGATTCATTTCAGTACAGATTATGTTTTTGATGGCGAAAATCAGCATGGCTACAAGGAGGATTATCCAGTCACGAAGCCTATCAATTTATACGGTAGGTCAAAGTTCCTGGGTGAAAAAATGATTGCCGATATTGATCCCAGACACTATCTGATTCGGACTTCATGGCTTTTCGGTAAGAGCGGAAAAAATTTCGTGGAAACAATGATTCATCTTGCGGAGGAGAAAAGAGAAATCAAAGTCGTCAATGATCAATTCGGCAGTCCGACCTATGCCAAAGACTTGGCTTTCAAAGTCCGAGAGTTGGTTGACGAGAAAAAACCATCTGGGATATATCACATTACCAACTCGAATCATTGCAGTTGGTATGAGTTTGCCGTGAAAATATTTGAGCTTATGGGGTTGAAGCCGAATGTCAAACCAGTCAAATCAGAAGAATTTATTATGGTAGCCAAGAGACCAGTATATTCTATGCTAATCAACACAAAACTTTCTCCCACCAGGTCCTGGGAAGAAGCCCTCAAGGCATATTTGGAAGAGACGGGAAGGATTGGAATAAATTGTTAAATTGTTTGAGCCCTAGGCTCATCAGCCTCGGGCTGAAAATTGCTAAATTGTTATCTGCGAGGGTTCCATAGTCCTGAAAGGGCTGTGGATCCCAGAATGTAATCAAATTTTTAATTTTATAATTTTTAATTTTATAAATAAATCTTAATTTTTAATTTCAAAACACTGCAGGAACCGAGAGGGTTCCCGCGGGAACTGGTTTGCAACCAGTTTCATAATGTTTCTAAATCTCACAAAGCGTGTTTATAAAACCTTACTGATAAAAACGAATAGCCGAAACATCAAAACACAAGCTTAAATTTGATTTGTTTTAAAAATTTATTCATTAAAACATTATTTAAAAATTACAAAAATTTAAAAATTATAAAATTCTCCCTTAATACTTGCTACTCGCTACTAACTACTAATAAGACAATTTAACAATTTAACCATATTTGTGTCATTCCGACCGTAGTGAAGCGGAGTGGAGGAATCCCTCTTTGTCTCACCTAACCGTCGATTCCAGACAGGTTATACGTTACACGCTACACGTTACACATCGTCCAACAATTTTCAGCCCGAGGCTGATGAGCCTAGGGCTCAAACAATTTAGCCATTTAACAATGTTTTTATCAATTTAATTTCTAACTTCAAAAACATGATCGAACAAAAAAGGGAACAAGCGAAAAAACCTAGGGAAAAAAATACCGTCGGATTTCTTTTAATCGCGGGGTTGATTTTTATTCTTTTCACAGGTGTCTTTATTTTTCTGAGCCTGAATAATAGGCATATCCCAAACCTACCAATCATTGATGAGAGCAAAAACGAAGGCAATGTCAAAAAGTTTGAAGACTACAATCAAATGAAAGATTTTCTTTCTGAAATTGCAGCGACAAATTCGAATAACTATTATGGGAGTAATTTCACTGGTGGAATGCAAAAATTTGCAGCCAGAACGGATACAATGATGGGTGTTGAGTCCACAAGTGAAATCGGAACTTTGGGGGCTGGGGCAAAGCCATCTGGCGTCCCGATGGCAAATGATAGTTCGATGCGAACTGATGAATATTCGACGACGAATGTGCAAGTCGCTGGTGTTGATGAGGGAGACATTGTCAAAACTGATGGCGATTACATTTATACCGTCGTTGGCAATGAAGTTGTCATTGTCGATGCAACTCCTCCTCAAAATATGAGTGAAGTTTCCAGGATAAAACTTGATTCTGTTCCGAGTGGAATCTATCTCAACGGGAACAAACTTGCAGTCTATGGAACGGATTATACTTCTGCGGTTTCAAAATATAAAGATATAATTCCCCAAAATCGATATAATAATTATACATATTTAAAAGTGTTTGATATTTCTGATCGAAAAAATCCACAGGAAAAGAGAAGTTTCAATTTGGAAGGAAATCTTTCAAATTCCAGAATGATTGGAGATTATGTCTATTTTGTCACAGCCAATCAGCAATATTATTATGATGAAAAATTTCCTGTGCCAATTGTGTTTGAAAATGGGGAAGTTTTAAGTAGCGATAAAACTGCTCTGAATTGCAATTGTCCAGATGTTTTCTATTTTGACATTCCCTATCAGTCTTCAAACCTCACTTCTGTTTCTTCTTTGAACATTATGGACGATAGCAGTAAGTTGAATAGTGAAGTTTATATTCTCGATGGTTATCAAAATAATTTGTTTGTTTCGGAAAGTAATATCTATGTCACTTATAACAAAAGAGTGAATGAAGAGGAGCTAACAATGGACATTACAATGGAACTTATCAGAGAATATATTTATCCATCCTTGAATGCGACTGACAGAGAGAAGGTTGAAAAGATTGAACAAACAGAAAACTATATTCTTTCTCCGACAGAAAAGTTTTCCAAGATTGAAATGATTCTAACTCGATATGGAAATGCTCTTGATGGGATGGAAGAAGAGCTCTCGAAGGAGCTGGAAAAAAGAGTCCAGGAAAAGTTTGTTGATATCTCCAAAGAGTTGGAAAAAACTGTGATTCACAAAATTCAGATTGACAATGGAAATCTCCAATATAAGACTGCTGGCGAAGTGACGGGTGTGGTTTTGAATCAATTTTCGATGGACGAGAATGAGGGATATTTTCGCATTGCGACCACCAGAAGCAGGGATTGGTCGAGCTTTAAGCGAGAGTCTTCAAATTCATATAGCAACTTGTTCATACTCGATGCAGATATGAAGGTTGTGGGAAAAGTTGAAAACCTTGCCGAAGGAGAAAGAATATATTCCGTGAGATTTATGCAGAACAGAGCATATATGGTGACCTTTAAACAAACTGATCCTCTGTTTGTGATTGGATTGGAGGACCCTACAAATCCAAAAGTTTTAGGTGAGTTGAAAGTCCCAGGATTTTCAAGCTATCTCCATCCATATGACGAAACAACTTTGATTGGACTTGGAAAGGAGTCGGATTCAGAAGGTCGAATAGTTGGGGGAGTGAAACTTTCTCTGTTCGATGTTTCTGATGTTACCAATCCCAAGGAAATTGACAAGTATGTTTTGGGAGATCGGAACAGCAATTCAATTGCCATCAATGAACACAAGGCATTCCTGTTCTCCAAGGAAAGAAATTTGCTAGTGATTCCTGTGACGATGCAAGAAGGTGATATGGTAATCCAAGAAGTTGATAATTTTTCGGAGATGGATATGATGAGAATAATGCCACCAACCCAACCAATCAAAATAAAATATTTTAGTGGTGCGGCAGTTTTTAATATCAGCGAGAAAGGGTTTGAACTGAAAGGCAAGATTGACCACTCTGATGAAAGTAGTAACAGTTATTATGGTAGTAATAATGTCAACAGAAGTCTATACATCGGTGATGCTCTCTATACTCTCTCAAACCAATATCTGAAAGCAAATTGGCTCGATACTCTCAATGAGGCGAAGAGTTTGAAATTAGGAGACGGTCAGAATTCAATTGAAGGAATGGGAACTTCAGTCACTCCGAGCGTAATTTGGGAATAAGAAAGATATTGTTAAATTGTATTTGTTGGCTCCAGTCTCCCGACTGGAGCCTTCTGCGATTTTACTGCCACATGAGTTCGCTGGGGCTGTGGGTTAGTCCTGCCTGATAAGGGGGCTGGGGGGTTTGAGAAATAGTATCAAATATACAGTATTAAGTATCAAGCAATATTAAAATTAACCTAATTAACCTAATTTCTAATTAACCTAAACAATAACCAAACAACAAGATACAAATCACAAACTTTGTCATTCTGGAGGGAGAGGAACGACCGATAGAATCCCGTAACCATACACACACGCGAGGGTTCCATAGTCCTGAAAGGCTGTGGATCCCAGAATGCATCTGTCACTATCAACTCCTGTCATCCTGGAGTGTAGTGAAACGAAGCGATAGGATCCCGTTGCTACTTCGCACTAAACTTTCAACCACAGTTTGAACAATTTAACAATTTAACAATTTGCTAGCTACTAGCCACTAACTCCTAACTACTAACCCCTAGCTGCTAATTGGACACGCTACACGTTATACATAATAACAATCTAACAATCTAACAATTTAGCAATGTATTTCAAAACAATTTAACAATTTGTTTTTATAACAATTTAACCACCGATATTGACATTTTCCAGCTGAGTGGTATCTTAAAGGCATTACTAACAATTATAATAATAAATAATGGAGGATAGAAAATATGTTTTCGTTGCAGGGTTTAAACATATTCAGAAAAAATTCTAGTATTCTCAAAGTAGTGCCAAACATATTCAAAAACAAGCAAGATTATGTTGTGACCTATCGGTTCCTTACTGTTGAATATTTAGGGAAATTAGGATTCAAGAATTTGACAGAAAAATTCCCAGCTGGTGCCTTGGAGATGATATTTGAAAAAAAGAAGACGTCCAAGAAAGATAAAAAAGAAATCAAAATTTTGATTGATCCTTTCGTGGTCACATTCAAGACGATGAAAATCGAAACAAAAAACGTTTGGGACAAAATTAAAATTCAAAGCTTATCAAGAGTCTCTGATTATATTGTTTTGGATGGTTCTTCTGTCAGTGTTGAATTAATACAAAGCTTTGGCTTAAAAATTGTAAGGAAGGATGGAACGGAAGATCATTGGGTCCCGTCAAAACCTGGTTTTCTGAAAAATATGATTTCTGAAATATACGCATAAAAAAGCGAAGTCCCCATCAAGTAATTTGATGGGTTTATTTTTTTAATTGAGAAAAGATTTCAAAACAAAAACAGTCCCAAGAGGAACTGTTTTTTTGTATTAATAAATATCAGTCTAGTCCGTCAGCTTGCGGACAGAATCTTCAAGATATTACGCCCAGCCCTCCGATTTCTCCACTAGTATCTGTCTTCCGCTCCTTTATCCTCCCCTAATTAGGGGGAGTTAGAGGGGGTAAAGTTTAATGACAAATGACCCCAGTTAACCTCAATTAAAAACATCATTTGTCAGAAGTTGTTATTCAGTGTTCTAGAGATACTTAATTTCAAAAAATAAGTTAATGGTAAACGGGGCAAGCTAATTTCCAATGACCCCGAATAATCCTGCGGATTTAACGGGGCAGGCAAATCAATGACAAATTCACAATTACTAAATTTCCAATGACATATAGGAACCTCTGAAAAACGCAGTTTTTGTCATCCCGCTCTTGCTAACTCCTAACTTCTAGCTACTAACTACTAATAAGACAATCTAACAATTGGAGTTCTACCCGAAAGCGAGAATAATGTGACTCTTCGGTCAAACTCCACTATCGCTACGTTTAACACTCCAATAGTTTGAAAATTGATTATTGGAATTTGAGCTTTGTTTGTGATTTGTATCTTGTGTCCTTGTATCTTGCTTTGTGTTTATCCACCAAACTCTCAATTACAGACAGGTTACACGCTACACGTTACACTCTTAATACAAACTCCTAGCTCCTAACTACTATCTACTAACTCCTAACTACTATCTACTAACTCCTAACTACTATCTACTAACTCCTAACTACTAATCTGTTACACGTTATACACCATAAGATCCCGTTCGACTTCCTTTATAATTTCCTCTGGAGCCTCGGGGCGTAGCAGGGCGACCGTTGGATTCTGAATGGCTGGGAGAAGCAGAACGACTTTGTGAATCGGATCTGCCAGTGGAGGTTGAACGACTGCTGGAATCTGTTCGACTCGGAGAAGCAGAACGACCTCGATAGTTTGAACGACTGTTTCTTCTCGGATATGAAGGTCTGCGATTTTCATTCTCTTCTGGCTTGTCTTCATGATCAGAGAATTTGTCGTGAGAAAGAACAGGAACGCGAGAGACAGGAAGTTGTTTTTTGATGAGGCGCTCGATTAGTCTAACGGCATATTTTTGATTAGGAGTAGCAAATGAAATTGCATGACCAAAACTTTTGGCACGACCAGTCCTGCCAATGCGATGGACATAATCCTCAGGAGCTTCGGGCAGGTCATAATTGACAACCAGTTCAATGTTCGTCACATCAATTCCTCTGGCAGCAATGTCAGTGGCAACCAAGACGCGGAATTTTCCAGTTTTGAATCCTGAAAGAGCGCCGAGTCTTTGTCTCAAACTTCGGTCAGAATGAATTTCAGAAGCAGTATGTCCCATATTTCTGATTTGAGCCGCAATCTTCTTGGCACCAAATTTTGTTCGGGAAAAAATCAAAGTACTGCCGACGTGTTTTTCCAAAAGATTAGATAGAAGAGCAATTTTGTCACTTTGTTTCAAAAAGAACAATTCATGAGTTACATTTTCGGTCATCGATCCAGCTGGAGCAACTTCAACTCGAATTGGCAATTTCATATATGTTTTGGCAATCTGCAAAATTCGATCTGGCATAGTCGCCGAAAAAAGCATAACTTGTCTTTCCTTTGGGACTCCTTGCAGAATTTTTCTAATGTCGGGTTCGAATCCCATATCAAGCATCCGATCAGCCTCGTCCAGCACCAAAATTGAAACTTTCGCCAGTGAGAGAGTTTTTCGTTGTATATGATCGACAAGTCTTCCAGGAGTGGCGATGAAAATATGAGGATTGCCCTGAATCTGTCTGATTTGTTTGTTCATGTTGTCTCCACCAATCAAAATGGCAGTTTTGATTCCCAATGACCGACCAATCTTTTCGATTGATTCATTGACTTGCACAGCCAATTCTCTGGTCGGCAGAATAATCAAACCGTTTGATTGAGATGAAATGAGTTTTTGAATCATGGGAATGGCAAAAGCCAGAGTTTTCCCCGTTCCAGTTTGAGCGATTCCAATCAAATCTTTTCCTTCAATCGCAGTCGGAATGGACTGATGTTGGATTGGGGTTGGGACTGTAAAGCCACGTTGCGTCAAGGTTTTCAAAATATCCGGCGCGATGCCGAGTCCATTGAATGTTGTTTGTTCCATGTTTTTTTGTTTGTTATAAATAAAAAATACTGACCTTGGGTCTTCAAAACCGTAAACTTCCAGGTCAGATTTTTTATACTGAAAAAGAAATTCCGTCACTATTGCTCGGTTCTAGTTATTAATTGAGCATATACATTATTTCATAGTTTTATATAAATGTCAAGCATTCACATTATTATTTATTCTTTCTCGTTGGCTCCATCCTCCCGAGTGGAGCCTTCTTGCAATTTCACTTCCTGTAACCAATATATAAGAAATCTGTGAATATATTTTTATCGAATCGTAGAGACGACGATTTATCGCGTCTATGCTACTTCGATTGTTTTGATGTTTCGACGATTTGCTTTTATTAGTGTGATTTTATAAACACGATTTGTAAATTGCAAATTGTCAAACTGCTAGGGCTAACCCATTGACAATTGTCTAACAAGTGCTATTTTTATTATATCAGGTTGGTACAAAAAATAACCAACAACTGAAAGGGATATTAGAACAATATCCCGGAGCAAAAATGAAGCTTTTGCGAAATTAAAAGCGGAGCTCTTTGAAATTTGGAGGAGAAGATGGAAAGTATTATAGACGAAGGTCTTAAAGATAAAATTCCTGGATTGCTTGGAACTCTTGAAATCGGGCAATCAGTCATCATACCTGTAAAAGGTGGATGGGAGTTGAAAGTGACTTCGGCTAAAGACGGGCTGGAGTTTAAACACTACAATCCGTGGAAAGGAGACAGAAGCAAAGAAGCCTTCTATACATATTCCAATCGCAATACCAATGGTTCGGGAATGATGGACCAGGAAAAGACACTGGGAATTCCATGTCGAAACTGTGGAATTGACAATGATGGTCGCATAATTGGGGTTCTTGTGACAGACGGGAAAGAGATTATAAACAGGTTTAGTTTGTCTAAGATTGTCTATCTGCAAGAGAAAAATATTGCAGTAAGTCCTGAAGGCGAAGTTATCATTGATGAAGAAAGCCAAGGCTTCGTTCGTTTGCTTTTCTTGCCAGACAAGAACCGTCTAGATGGGTTTGTTTGTATAACAACCCCAGACAAGCACGAAGTGAAAATCATGGAAATGGAAGATCTGCTAATGTGTCAGATCTCATAATAAAACATTTCTAAAAATATATCTCGTTGGCACCTATTAATTTTTTAGCGAAAAATAAAAGCTTTTGAATCGATAGGTGTTCTTTTTTTATCCGCACCTTATCCAGTTGACAAATCAGAATTTTGACACTATATTGAAAGAACATGAGACGGTATTTAGTATTAGGTATCTAGTATCAAGTATCAAGCAATATTAAATTAACCTAATTAACCTAATTTCTAATTAACCTAAATAATAAACAAACATCAAGATACAAATCACAAACTTTGTCATTCTGGAGGGAGAGGAACGACCGATAGAATCCCGT
>Ga0075530_1001337_pt1 | contig 11829 bp, 11 predicted proteins | sample NGEPerD_2_FD_75101 | JGI IMG/M metagenome (GOLD analysis project Ga0075530, IMG submission 75101) | Arctic peat soil microbial communities from the Barrow Environmental Observatory site, Barrow, Alaska, USA - NGEE PermafrostL1-D | ecosystem: Environmental > Terrestrial > Soil > Wetlands > Peat ...
ACGCCACGATCCGCGACCTCGTGGGCGATGCTCTCGCTGAACGCGGCCACCGCGGCCTTGCTCGCCGAGTACGCGCTCCCGCCCGGCTGTGGGGCGCGGGCTGCGTCGGACGACACGTTCACGATCGCTCCGGACCCACGCTCGAGCATGCCGGGCAGCACCGCGAGCGTGCCCGCAACGAGCCCGAAGAAGTTCGTCGCAAAGATCCGTCGGTACGGTTCGAGCTCCGCGCCCAGCGCTGCCGCGGGCGTCGGCTCCTCGATCCCGGCGTCGTTGACGAGCACGTCGATCAGGCCGTGCCGCGCTTCCACGCTTGCGAGCTGGGCCGTGAAACCGTCGATGTCGGACACGTCGCACTCGTGGGTCTCGCTCGCGGGGGACGTCAGCTGCATCACGCGCGCGGTCTCCTCGAGCAACGCCGCGCGGCGGGCGAGTCCGATGACCGTGGCCCCCCGGGCCGCGAGGTCGATCGCCAGCCGCCGCCCGATTCCGGAGGACGCGCCCGTCACGACTGCCACCGTTCCGTCGAACCGACGCATCACGCCACCTCCCGCATACACGACCGCCCGGACGTCGATGCCGCGCTCGTCGGCGAGGCCCGGAGGTCGTCGAACTGGTACGTGTCACCGTGGTAGACGGTGACCGCTGTGATCTTGGCCTGGTGGATCTCGGACTCGACCGCACGAGCCACGTCGAGCTCGTATTGGCCGCGCCGAAGGTTCTGCATCAAGGCATGATCGCGCATGACTACGCGGGCACACGGTGACGTGATCGACCGCGATCCCACGTTCGGCGGGCAGCTCTTCTCCGTCGTGGTGCGAGAGGCCGTACCGTAGGAATCAGCGCACCGCGACGACGATGATCTCGGGTGGGACCCTGAACCCGGCGAGCGCCGAGCTCGGGACTGCGGGTACCGGCCGCGCATGAGATCGGAGCATCGCATGACTGTCACCCTGGGACACGGGCATCGCCCAATGCAGAGCCGAGAACCCCAGGCCAACTGCCGGCCCTACGGTGAGAGACGGCGACGGGCTTGGTAGCGAGAGGAGTCGTTGATGGGTACCGCTCGAGGCCGGACGACATCTCCCTTGTGGCGCTGGAGATCCTCGACGACGAGATCGTGCTCGACGGCGAGCCGGCCTCGAAGTTCGAGACCACTCTCGAACGTATCTCGAGCAGCAGCGTGGAGATCGACGAGATCGACGGGCCGGGCGACCGGGCGGCCGAGGCAGGAAGGCCGGTTCCCAACGAAGTCATCGTGGTGGACGGCGAGACCTTTGTCTCGCTGTTGGTCGGCGACAGTGGTGTCGTTGAAGAGGGCGCTGTCATAGGCCTCATGCAGCTCGTGCTCGAGCGGCTCTGATACCGCATTGTCGTCGACGTCGATGCCGCGTTCCGCGCGCAGCTCTTCGATGTCGCGAGACGAGCGCCCAGTGCGCACGCACCACCGGATCGCGCGCACAATGATCTCGGGCGGGGACCGAAGTCCCGCGAACGCCGAGATGGGAGCCGGGAGTGCCATGCCCACCATCGACAGAGGCGATCTGACGCTCTACTACGCGGAGCGGGGCGACTCGAGTGGCCCGCCGGTCGTGTTGCTGCATGGTCTGACCATGTCGTCGCGGACGATGGAGCGGCTGGCCGACTCGCTCGACGACCACCGAGTGCTCCTGCTGGACCTGCACGGCCACGGCAAGTCGACGACGCTGCGCGAGCCGGAGCGCTACCTGATCGGGGAGTTCGCCGACGACGTCGTCGCGCTGCTCGACCACCTGGAGATCGACCGGGCGGTGATCGGCGGGCTGTCGCTCGGCGCCAACGTGTCCTATGAGGTCGCGCTGCGGCACCCCGAGCGGGTGCGGGCGCTTGTCCTCGAGATGCCGGTATTCGCGCGAGGGGTGCCGGCGGGGCGGGTCTTCTTCTCCGCGCTCTCCGCGCTCTTCACTGCGCTCTGGCCGGTGCTCACCCCGTGGCACCCCGTCATCCGGCGGCTCCCGGTCCCCCGCGGCATGCACGAGCTCGCATTCGTACGCGACTTCCTCGCCGCCGACCACCTCGCGCAGGCATCGCTGATGAGGGGCATCGCACGGCAGAACGCGCCGCCCAAGGATCCCGACACGCTGGCGCGCCTGACGATGCCGGTCCTGGTCACCTCCCACCCGTACGACCCGGTCCACACCACCGAGGATGCCGCCGAGCTGATCGCTGATCTGTCCGACGCCCGGCGCATCGACCTGCGCTCGATCGTCGACTACGGATTGCGTCACGGAGACATCAACCGTCAGGTCGGCGACTTCCTGCGCGGCCTCCCGCCTGAGTCAGTCGCGAGGGCGCGGTTGTGTTGAGTCGCACCGGGCCGCATCGGCAGGCATCATCCGCCACCCTCACCGCCCAGCACGACCAGGTGCCAATGCAGCGCCTTGGCGGGTCTGCGAAGCTCGCCTCGCAACGCGTGGGTGTTGTGGCGGCGCGAACGTCGGGGGGGAACATGGGCCAGCCAAGACTTCCAGCGGCCATCGTGACCATGCTGTCAGAAGCCGCGCCGTGCGGACAGTGGGGCGCCACGAGCTGGTCCGGCGTCGTTGCACCCACCGGAACGCGGTGACGTGGTCGACCGCGATCGCACGTTCGACGAGCTCGATACCTCGCGGGGCTTGACAGGTAGGGCCCTTCCTGTCACTATCCCGAACGATGTCAGGTAAACCGAACAGCGACAGGCACACCGCACGACGTCAGGCCACGGTGGACGAGGTCGTCGCCGCAGCCTGGGTTCTGGTCCGGGCACAAGGGCTGGCGGGCCTGTCGATGCGGGACCTCGGCGAGCAGGTCGGCATGCGGGCTCAGTCCCTCTATTCGTACTTCGCGTCGAAGCACGAGATCTACGACGCCATGTTCGCCGAAGGGAACCGGTCCTTCGTGGAAGCGATGGGGGAACTACCCGAGTCCACCGGACCTGACAGCGGTCCGCGCGGAGCGGCCCACACGATGGCGCATCGTTTCTTCGAGTTCTGCACCAGCGATCCGGTCCGCTACCAGCTGCTCTTCCAGCGGACGATCCCCGACTTCGTCCCATCCGAGCGCAGCTATGCGGTGGCCCGGGAGGCGTACGAGGTTGCGCTCGTGCAGCTCGGCGCGATTGGCATCACCGGGCCCGGGGTGGATCTGTGGACCGCGGTCGTGACCGGCCTCGTGGACCAGCAGCTCTCGAACGACCCGGGCGGCGACCGGTGGGCGCGCCTCGTTGATCGTGCCGTTGACATGTTGGTCGCCGAGCTCGTCCCTCACCTGCCCGAGAACACGCGAACCAGGAGCAGAACATGACCATGACCACGACCACGATCGACGCCACGACCATCGAGCCCTTCACCCACAAGGAGGCCATGGCGCTCCAGGCGGACGAGCTGCAACGCACGCTCACGGCGCTCCGGGCGCTCGACGAGCGTCGCCGGACAGCCGCGACCGACTGTCCGGCATGGGACGTACGCGCGATGTATCAGCACGTTCTGGGCGCGTGTGATGCCGGCGCGTCGATGCGCGAGAACGTGCACCAGCTGCGAAGCGCGAGAAAGCACCGCAAGCACCACGGCGGGCCGCTCGAGGCGGCACTGTCGACGGTGCAGGTGCGCGAACGCGCGGAGCTCGACCCTGCACAGATCATCGCGCAGCTGACGGCGATCGCGCCCAAGGCCGTGCGCGGCCGCACGCGGGTCCCCGCGCTCGTGCGCAACCACGCCAAGCTCGCGATCGACGGGCCGGTGCACGAGACCTGGAAGCTGGGTCACCTCATCGACACGATCTACCTGCGAGACCTGTGGATGCACCGCATCGACGTGGCCCGAGCCATCGACGGGCCGCTCGAGCTCAGTGCCGACCACGACGGCCGTATCGTCGCCGACGCCGTCGGCGAATGGGCTCGCCGCCATGGCCGGCCATTCCTGCTCGAGCTTTCCGGGCCCGCCGGGGGCACGTACGTGAACGAGCCCGACTCGCCTGACGCCGCCCAGATCCGTCTCGATGCAGTCGAATTCTGCCGCACGCTCGCCGGTCGCGAAGACGCGACCGGGCTGCTCCGCACCATCGTCCCCTTCTGACCGACACGAGAACAGGAGACTGCCATGCAGACAACGATCGACGAGATCAACGACGACATCTATCGCATCGCAACGCGGCGACCTCTTCACCCAGACCGGTGAGGGCACTGTCACGAGCACCGACTCCCCGATGGAGGCGACCATCGCCGCGGAGCAACGGTTCGGCTACACGTGTGGCGCTCCGCATACCTCGCCAAAGCTGGAAGAGCTTGCCTCGCTCGAGCCGACGACCCTGGCACTGATGCACGGTCCCGCGCACACCGGACCGGCCGGCGCATGGCTGAACGACCTGGCCGCCTTCCACGGCCGGCGTGCGCCGATCACGATCTGACGTGCCCCACCGTCCCGTTCACCCAGGACCAGCTCGACCGGCGGTACTTGTCGCGCGGCGCCTACGTTGACGCCTACTCGCGGGCGACGGACGAGGCCATCGATGCCGGGTTCGTGTTGGGAGCAGATCGCAACGCGCTCATCGCCGCGGCCGACCCGTCACCCATCGGCGGCTGAGCACGCGGCGTCGCGCGGGCCGAGCCTTGCCGCGTCGGCCTAGGGGCTGCGGTCCCGGCGTTGTGAGAACCCGTCGGTGTGTGCATCGGGCGCCGGGATCTCACTCGCCGGTACGCGTCCTCCGTGGGTGAGCACCGCAGGCAGCGCCGCGGCGAGCCCGGCTGAGGTGTCGACGAACAGATCGCGCTCGGTGAACTGCGGGTGTGTCGCGAGCTCCTCGGGATCCAGCACGGGTGACGCCGGTGCACCCGCGGTCGTGAAGTGCGCGAGCGCGGTGTGCTCGTCGAGGAGAGCGACCGCTCCCGCGACGCGGGTGTTGATCTCGCGCGTGCGGGCCAGGCGGTCCGCGAACGACAGCTCCGCGAGGTCATCGAGGCGCAGCGCTTCGCAGATCGCGCTCCAGAGGCGGGCCTCGCTCAACACGCCGATGGCGATCCAGCGGTCGTCACTCGTGCGGAACACGCCGTAGCCCGGCGATCCGGCCGTCGGCTCGCTCGCGTCGGGTTGGCTCACGCCGCGATGGGGTCCCACCCACCAGGCGACGACGTCTGCCAACGCGACGTCGATGCGTTCGCCTTCGCCGGTTTGCAGGCGTCGGGCCCACGCCGCGCAGATGAGCACCGCGCAGACGGTGCCGCCCTCCAGGTCGGCCACCGGGAGTCGCGGTACCTCCGGGTCCCGACCATCGAGCGCGCGCGGGGCGAGCGCGCCTCCGAGCGCCTGGTAGTTCACGTCATGACCGGGGACGTCACGCATCGCGCCGGCTTGTCCGTAGCCGGTCAGCGAGCAGTAGATCACCGCCGGGTTCACGCTCGCGATGGCGGGATATCCCACGCCGAGGCGCTCCGCGACCCCGGGCCGCCAGCTCTCGGACACCACGTCAGCCGCGCCCGCCAGGTCGAGCGCGCGCGCTCGACCCCCCTCGGTGCGGAGGTCGAGCACCACGCTGCGCTTGCCGCGAGCGACCGAGGCGAAGATCTCCGGGTACGCGCGCATCGGGTCGCCCCCAGGCGGCTCGACCTTCAACACCTCGGCGCCGAGGTCGGCGAGGATCTGGGTGCCATGAGGCAGCGGCCGCCAGGCCGAGAAATCGAGCACGCGCATCCCGTCGAGCAAGCCGGCCATCTGAGGAGTCATATACCCACGGGTACCGTGACCTCAAGGTCGCGCCGCGCATTTCGTCACGGTCCGCTCGATCCGTTTCTCGAGAGCGGCCGCGGGCCGAGTTGTGGTTTGGCAGACTCGCGAGGAGACGCGGTTCCTACTGGGAGTTTCGAGATGCGCTACGTCAATGCGGGCGGGGTACGAGTGTCGTCGATCGGGCTCGGCTGCTGGCAGTTCGGATCTCGCGACTGGGGGTACGGCAAGACCTACGGCGATACGACGGCCGCGAAGCTCGTACACGCGGCCCTCGACATGGGCGTGAACCTCATCGACACGGCGGAGGTCTACGCGCGAGGCGCCTCGGAGGCGATCGTTGGTCGCGCACTCGAGGGCCGGCGAGACGAGGTGTTTCTCGCCACCAAGGTGTTGCCGATCTGGCCGACTGCCGAGCGCGTCGAGGAGCACGGCCGGCTCTCGTCGATGCGCCTTGGCGTGGCGAGCGTCGACCTCTACCAGGTGCACTGGCCGAACCCGCTCGTGCCGCTCTCGTCGACGATGGAGGGGATGCGGCGCCTGCAAGACGCGGGGATCGTCGATCACGTGGGTGTGAGCAACTTCTCGGTCGGCCGATGGGCGGCCGCCGAGCGGAAGCTCGGCGGTCCCGTGCTCTCGAACCAGGTGCAGTGCAACCTCCTGCAACCCAAGCATGGACACGGGAACGTTCCCTACGCGCAGGACAACGATCGAATCGTGATCGCGTACAGCCCGCTCGCGCAGGGAATCCTCGGCGGCCGCTACGACGCTGCGAACCCACCTCCGGGCCCGGCCCGACGCAACAATCCACTGTGCCTGCCCGAGAACCTCGAGCGCGCCGGAGCTGTCATTCGCGCCCTGCGACGCATCGCTGCGGAGCACGACGCGACACCGGCCCAGGTCGCGCTGGCCTGGCTGATCCGCAAGGCGAACGTGGTCGCGATCCCGGGGGCGAGCTCGATCGACCAGCTCCGCCACAACGTCGAGGCCGCCGATCTCGACCTCACCGAGGCGGAGGCGCAGGAGCTGACGGCGGAGAGCGACCGCTTCGCGCCGGTGGGAATCCCCGCGACCGCTCGTGGACTCTTGCGCGCCCGGCGCCGCGCCGCCTGAACCGACCGGGCGCACTGGGCTGGTGCCCGTCCCTTCAGCGAGGCCCCTCGGCGCGGCGCCACGGCCGATGGCGGGCCTTCCGGAGCGCGGGGAACACGCGGGTCGCTCGCAGGAACCGTTCGGGGGCGCGGGCGAACTCATGCTCGCAGCTGCGCGAGCAGAACCAGTGGTCGCGGTGGTCGACTTCGAGATGGCGGGCTGTGGCCGGGTCCACATGCATCCCGCAGACGGGGTCGCGTTGTTCACCGGTGAGACCGACGAGCCCCGCGGGTGCCTCGCGAGGCCGGGCACCGAGCACGGACGCGTACAGCCGGAGCTCGTCCGCGATGAGCCGCGTGAGCAGGAACCGCTCGCGGACGAGCTTCCGTCCCGACGCGCCCAGCTCGCGGCGCTGCTCGGGGTTCTCGAGGAGCTCGAGGGTTCGCTCGGCGCACTCCTCGATCGAATCGACCAGGAAGCCGCCGTGGCCGTCTTGGAGCTGGAGTGGAATCCCGCCGGCGCGCCCCGCGACGACCGGCGTGGCCTTCCACAGCGACTCCGAAACCACGAGGCCGAAACCTTCACGGATCGACTTCTGGATCACCACCTGCGCGAGACGCTGGAACGCGTTCACCTCGACATTGCCGACCCCGGTGAGGTTGGTGAACACATGGATGTCGGGGTCCTCGCGGGACGCGTCCTGGATCTGGTGGTAGACGTCCCAGCCCTGCGGGTCGTCGAGTGCCATCGAGCCGACCAGCGCGAGCTGCACGTCGGGTACCGCCTCTCGGACGAGCCGGTACGCGGCGATGACCCCGAGGGGGTCCTTCCACGGGTCGAAGCGTGACACTTGGGTCACCAGGGGCCGGTCCGTCTCGACGCCGATCCACTCCAAGACCCTGGTGGACAGCGCGTCGCCGAGCTCGAGATTCTTGGGGCTCTGCGGATCGATCGCGGGAGGGATGATCTCGACCCGATCCACCGGGAAGTCCGGCGGGACGAAGCCACCGAGGGTGAACACCGCGGCGTCGTAGCGCGCCAGCAACGGTCGCAGGAACCTCCAGACCGCGGGATCGGGCTCCGAGGTGTCGATGTGGCAGCGCCAGATCCACCGGCTGTCATCGCGGCCGTGCAGCTCCAAGAGCGCGAGCGGCTGCGGATCGTGCACGACGATCAGGTCGTAGTCCTCCTCGAGCAGCCCGGCGTTGTGTTCCGACTGCGCCAGATATCGCTGCTCGTCGCTCGAGCTCAGGCCTTCGGGTGAACCTTGGAGTCCGTTGTGTATCGCCTTCGTGACACCGAAGAACGCCTCATCCCCGCTGATCAGCTTCCAATCTGCCGAGAGTCCCAGGTCCCGCAGCAGCGGGATCTCCGACCGCAGGATCTCGGCGACGCCACCTCCGTACGGGGTCGCCGAGATATGTAGGACCCGCACTCCTTGCAGCGGCGAGGCGAGCTCCTGCAAGACCCGGACGGCATCGGCGCCCGCGCTCTGCTCGTAACGGGCGACGGACTGAGTCCCGACGTCGACCTGTTCGAGCATTCTGGGTACCCCTCGTGCCGGGAACCGGACCGAGAGCCTCGACCCGATCCGACCCTACCGGAGGCTTGGGGGAAGCCACGGTGGCGACCGGCACCCACAGGGCACGCGAGCGGCCGTGGGCCCCTCGCGGAGTAACGTGGCTGGTCGTGACCTCGGTGAGTCGAACCCTTCCTCCCTCTCCGGTGACAAGTTTGCAGCAGTACCTGGAGGGTGGCGGTGGCCGAGGTCTCGCCGCGGCGCGGGAAGCCGACCCCGAAGCCGTGATCGCCGAGATCGAGGAGTCTGGCTTGCGGGCCCGGGGCGGTGCTGGGATTGCGTGCGGACCCAAGTGGCGCACGGTACGCGCCTACGGAACCGGCGCGGCGGTGTCACCATCGGTGGTCGTCAACGCCGCGGAAGGCGAGCCTGGATCCTTCAAGGACCGCGCGATCCTGTACCGGAACCCGTACCAGGTGTTCGAGGGCGCGCTCATCGCCGCGCATGCGGTGGGAGCGAGTGACGTCATCATCGCCCTGAAGCGCATGCACACCGAGGTCCGGCGCCGGACGGCCGAGGCAATTGGCGAGGCGCGTGCGGTTGGCTGGCTGGACGGAGTCGATCTCCAGATGTTCGAGGGACCGAACGAGTACCTGTACGGCGAGGAAACCGCGATGCTGGAAGCGATCGATGGGCGCCCTCCGTTCCCGCGGATCGCGCCTCCGTATCGGCGCGGAGTGCACGAGATCGTCGATCGGGTGGTCGGTGTTGACGCGGCCAACGCATCGGCTGCGCACGTGGAGCTGGCCGGTCCGAGCCGCGACGCGGTCGGGTCGCCGACGCTGGTCAACAACGTCGAGACGCTCGCCAACGTGCCTGCGATCGTTGTCGAGGGGCCCGAATGGTTCCGTTCGATCGGCACGCGGGAATCGCCTGGCTCGCTGGTCTGCACGGTGACGGGCGCGACACGGCGCCACGGAGTTGGCGAGGTCCCCATGGGTACGCCTCTCCGTGAGGTGATCGATCTCATCGGAGGTGGACCCAATCCGGGCCGTGTCATCAAGGCGGTCATGGGCGGTGCCGCCACCCCATTGTTGACCGCCGACCAGCTCGACACGCCGGTCAGCAACGAAGGCATGCAAAGCGTCGGCCGACGGTTGGGCTGCGGCGGGTTCATCGTTTTCGACGACCACAGCGATATGGCTGCTGTTGCCGAAGGTGTGGCCCGGTTCTTGTCGATCGAGTCGTGCGGATTGTGCGTGCCATGCAAGGAGGACGGATTGGCGCTCGCCGATCTGTTTGGTCGCGTTCGTCGCTCGCAGGCCGATGACTACGATCTCGCCGCGATCGACGACTGCTTGCGAACCGTCACCGACGGTGCACGCTGCGACCTCGCCACGCAGTATCAACTGGTCCTGCAGAGCATCCTCGACGACTTCGGCGACGAGATCGACGCACACGTGCGCGGCAACGCGACCGCTGCCGGGCCGGAGCTCATCGCGTCCATCGTCGACATTGACGGGCCGCTCGCGGCCCTCGACGAGGCCCACCAGGGCAAGCAGCCGGACTGGACATTCGAGGCGCGGTGGTCGGGAAAGTCGCCGGCTGACCGACTCGCGAATGTTGTGAGTCCACACAGGTGAGCGAACCCCACGACCGGATCAGCTGAGGCCCGCGTCCGCCAACGGGTGATTCCGGCCGAGCGCCTGGTGGTCCAATGCGCTCCCGCGCACGGTACCTGGGTTGACGGTGTGGGTGCCGAAGACTCGTCCGGCACCGACAGGTCGACCGCACGTGGACTCTTGCGCGCCCGGCGCCGCGCCGCCTGAACCGACCGGGCAAGGTCTCGTCGGTCGCAGCTGGAGCGGGTCTCCGCGCGGAGTCTCCAGTCGGGCGACGGCGTCTCCCATGGCGGGTGACATCTCGAGCACGGCCTCGACGTGATCGGTTGCCAGCTCCGGAAGACCCTGGACGTCGGCCTTCGACCTGCCGATGGAATACGAGGATGGATGCTCTCCGCCCGCGACGCGGGCACCGGACGATCGAGGCGGCCGCCGCCCTCACCGTTGCCGGCGCGCTCGGCATCGTCGGTTGCTCGTCCTCGGACGTTGGGGGGAACAGCCCGAGACCACGACGTCGGTGCGGCCGACAACCAACGTCGTCGCCACGAGCGACTGCACGCTCCCTCAGGTCGACGACTCGTACATCGGGTTCACGGTCGGCAAGCCCGACGGGTGGACACTGAACGGCGTCGGCGGCTCCGTGATCGTCCGCAAGGATTCGGAGGGGTCCGAGCTCGCGATGCTCTATCCCGTCGTGCCCGGCAGCGATGACAGCGATGACCGACTGTTCCAGACCATGGCAGACCGGCTCTCGCAGACCGCACAAGCCGACGGCGGCGAGCTCAGCCTGACCAAGACCGGCGGCGGACCGGACGTGGTCGACGCCGAGGTCTTGGGTAACTTCGCCGGTGAGGACGTGACCGGCCGCGCCTTCATCGCACCGCTCGGAGAGCAGAAGGTGTTCGCTGCCTACTGGGCGCCCACCGACGTGTTCTCCTCGGAGCAGGAGACCTTGGCCGAGATCGTCGGCTGTTACGACAAGCAGGTCGGCACGCCGCTCGAGCCGTATCAAGGCACGTACTTCTCGGTGTCGGTCCCCGAGGACTGGCAGGTCGACAACGAGACGACCAACGGGATCGACATCTCGGCGCCCAACCGTGAGGTGGGCTACTCGTTCGCGTACGCGACGGGGATTCCGGGAGTCGGCGACCCGATCTCGTTTCGCGACCAGATCCTCGATGCCGTGGCTGTGACCGACGTCGACGTCGTCGGCACCCAGGATCTCGGCCAGATCCGGGATCCGACGGGCGTCCCGTGGACGTCACAAGCCACGGAGTTCGACGCCATGCTCCAGGGGCAGTCGGTCCACGGGATCATCACGTCGACCGTCGGTGACGCGGGGTACGGACAGTTCATCGGGATGGCGTCGATCCGGATAGCCGCGGCTGACCAGTGGGACAGCTACGCCAACGTCCTCGCGCTCATCGAGGAGGGCGCCCGGATCACGAAGGTTTCGTTGGCATCCACGCCGCGGGTGCGCGCGACGGTGCCCTCGAACGACTTCTCTCCGTCGTCGATGGACACGCCCGGGAGCGACGAGAACTTCGAGGGCTGGAGTGAGGCGATGCTCGGCACCGAGACCGTCCAGTCACCGAGCACCGGCGACCTCTACGACGTGCCGCTCAACAGCTGGGACGAGAGTGAAGGCGGCTATGTGCGCGAGCTCCCCGGCGGCGGCACGGAGCTCCTCGAGGACTACTGAACGGCTTGTTGGCGGTCTGGGATCGGAGCATCCCGCAACCGTCGCCCTCGCACGCGGGAATTGACCGATGTAACAGAGCCTGCTCGACTCGGCGCCGAGCGTGTTCCGAGCGCGTCGAGTGAACGTGGGAGGCGGCGCGGTGGGGGTCATCGTGGTCAC
>Ga0075530_1001340_pt1 | contig 11827 bp, 11 predicted proteins | sample NGEPerD_2_FD_75101 | JGI IMG/M metagenome (GOLD analysis project Ga0075530, IMG submission 75101) | Arctic peat soil microbial communities from the Barrow Environmental Observatory site, Barrow, Alaska, USA - NGEE PermafrostL1-D | ecosystem: Environmental > Terrestrial > Soil > Wetlands > Peat ...
CAGCTAGTGTCGGTTAAGGCTGTCAGCAATGAGTACCCTTTGCGCGGTGAACTCGAAATCCAGGGGGATTTCGAGTTCACCGCGCAAAGGGTACTCATTGCTGACAGCCTTAACCGACACTAGCTGGAAGGCATCGCTGCCAAACACCATGGTCGAGAACTCAACCATGCGCCCAGTCTCAAGCCCTCGCTCCATCGCTTCGGTAATCCAGCGCTCAGGCACGGGGCGTCCGTTTTCCGCCTCCAGTTGCCGGTCTGCTGCCAGGAACGAACTGGCGGAAGACACCAGGGTACGTTGTAACTGGCTGGCGAACAGAGCAATAGTAGCGACAGTGGCAACCGCAATAATCAGTGCCGCAAGCACCACACGCACATCGCGCTCACGCCAGTCACGGCGCACAGACATCAGCTTTTTTGCAGCAGCCATCAGTCAGCGAGCTCCGTTTCGATAACCGGTTCGGTCAACTCGCCCGCCTCAATATGGAACTGCCGCGCACAACGTGCGGCCAGCTGTTCATCATGGGTGACCATTACCAGCGTGGTGCCCTGCTCCTGGTTTAGCGCCATCAGCAAATCCGAGATTTCCTGGCCTGTGCGGTTATCCAGGTTGCCGGTAGGTTCGTCTGCAAACAGGATGGCCGGATCGGAGGCAAACGCCCGGGCAATGGCAACTCGCTGCTGCTCGCCTCCGGACAGCTGCCGCGGCGTGTGGGTAAGCCGCTCACCCAGACCTACTCTCTCAAGAAGCTCCCGGGCACGTTTTTCCGGCGCATCCATGCCGGCAAGCTCCAGCGGCAGCATCACGTTTTCCAGAGCGGTCAGTGCCGGCAGCAGTTGGAATGACTGGAATACGAATCCTACCCGGTGGGCACGCAATTTGGCCCGCTCATCCTCGCTTAGCCGGCTGATGATCGAACCGTCGAGTTCAACGGTTCCTTCGGTCGGAGTGTCGAGTCCTGCAAGCAATCCCAACAAAGTGGTTTTCCCGGAACCGGAGCGGCCAACAATGGCTACGGATTCTCCCCGATTGATTTCAAGGCTGACCCCCTTCAAGATCGTCAGCGTATCAGTTTCGAGACTTACTCGATGGGTCAGGTTTTCAACGCGCAACATCGGGCGCTGGCTATCAGGATTTATAGTCTGCATCTTGCTCACGGGGCTCCCGGAAAAAAGCACGTTCATTTATCAAGGGTTACGGGTTGTTTATGCATAGGATACTGCTGTACGTCAGATCAATCGTATTCCTTCTGCTGGCATTTATTGCCGTGCCTGTGCTGGCCGGCCAGCAAACGCTTCTGGTCTTGGGTGACAGCCTCAGTGCCGCCTACGGCGTAGCGTCGGAAACAGCCTGGGTACAGCTTCTGCGTGACCGTTTACACGGCAACGGGCTGAGCAACTGGAATGTGGTGAATGCCAGCATCAGCGGCGAAACCACAGACGGCGGCGCCCGCCGGTTGCCTGAGTTGCTTGAGAAGAATAATCCCTCCGTGGTTATTATCGAACTGGGTGGTAACGACGGCCTTCGCGGCTTCCCCCCCGGCGTGATCAAATCCAATCTTGCATCGATGGTTGAGAACGTTCAGGGCTCTGGTGCCCGTGCCATTCTGGTTGGTATGCAGATACCCCCGAACTACGGCCAGCGCTACACGCAGATGTTTGCCGACATCTTTCCAGCGCTCTCAGACAGCTATAACACCGCTCTGGTTCCCTTCTTTTTAGACGGTATCTACGACAAAGAGAACCTGATGCAGGGGGACGGCATTCATCCGACTGCCGAAGGCCAGCCCAGACTGCTTGAGAACGTATGGCCGGTGCTCAAGCCTCTCCTTGAATAAAGCCGCATTCCATCACGCCAATTACGCCACGCCCTGCAGAAACGCGAGAGCCCGGCGCTCAGACCAGTAATGTCCGTCACGGCCATTTTCCACAAACCCGACATGGCCGCCCCACTTGGGCGCGTCCAGGCGAACATGTGCACCAAGCACGGAAGGCGACTCCGGGAAACACGTTGGCGACAGAAACGGATCGTCCGCTGCGTTAACCATCAGAGCCGGTACCCGAATATCTTTCAGCCGGCCCAACGCGGAACACTGGGCCCAGTAATCTGCAGCATCCTTGAATCCGTGCAGCGGCGCTGTGTAGCGATCATCAAATTCGTGAAAGCTGCGGATCGCGTCAAAATCGGAAACATCGATCAGATCAGGAAACTTTTGCGCTTTTTCGTTCATTTTTGCGCGAAGATCCTTCAAAAACCGCTGCATGTAAATTTTCCGGCTGGGCAATGCGAGCATATCGGCACTGCCCGCCAGATCGCAGGGCACTGAATAGGCAACCGCACCGCAGATTCTGCTGTCAACGCGCTCACCCTGCTCGCCAAGATACAGCAGTGTAAGATTGCCCCCCATGCTGAAACCGGAGAGAAACATCGTTTGATAACCCTGTGCCAGGCCACGATCAACAACCTGGCGCAGATCTTCAGTGGCGCCGCTGTGATAAAACCTCGGTTGCCGGTTCATCACACCGCCACAGGAGCGGAAGTTCCAGGCCAGAACATCCCAGCCCTGGGCCAACAATGCCTTTGTCAGCCCCAGTACATAAGGTCGCCGGCTGTGCCCTTCCAGCCCGTGGGAGATAATGGCCAGGCGATTGCTGCCCTGGCGATACCAGTCCAGATGAAGCTCATCGTTGTCCGCTGTCGGAAGCACTTCTGCCTCCGGATCTTCCACCCGTACCTTGCGGAACAGCGACGGCCACACAGACTGAACATGACCACTGCGGAGCCAGGGAGGAGGACGATATTGGTGAGCCATACTACGGTACAAATTTTGACCTTTTATATCAGGGGGTTGACCGGCTAATTCAAAGCGCTTAATATGCCGCCCGACTTGACGCTGTTCCCCGATAGCTCAGTTGGTAGAGCAACGGACTGTTAATCCGTTTGTCGCTGGTTCGAGCCCAGCTCGGGGAGCCACTTCTTCAGAAAACCTGCTCACGCTGCATGAACTCTGCCAGCACGCGAAACATCGTAAAGCCATCCTCAGTACCAATCAGCTCACGTATGGAATGCATACCAAACTGCGGCACGCCGATATCAAGTGTTGTTACGCCCAGGTTTGCTGCCGTCAACGGCCCGATTGTACTGCCACAGCCCATATCACTGCGTACCACAAAGGTTTGGTGTGGCAATCCCAGTTCATCACTGATGTGCCGGTAAACAGCGGCTGAACGGCTGTTGGTCGCGTAACGCTGGTTATGGTTCACCTTGATGACAGGGCCCTTGTTCAGAATAGGGCCATGATTTTCATCGTGCTTGTCTATGTAATTCGGGTGCACGCCGTGGGCATTATCTGCTGAAATCATCATAGAGCGGGCAATCGCTCTGGCCTTGCCAAAGCCACACCAGCGGTCGAGAACCGTGGTAAGAAACGGGCCCTGAGCACCCTCGGAGGACACACTGCCCACTTCCTCGTGATCGTTACAGACAAGCAGCGCAGCTTCATTTCCGGACGTGTTCAGCAAAGCCTGCAGGCCAATGTAACAGCTAAGCAGGTTATCCAGCCGCGCGGACGCAATGAAATCATCACGCAACCCGACAAACCCGGCTTCCTGGGCATCGTAAAAACTCAGCTCATAGCCAAGAATCTTGCGTACTTTACTGCCAGACTCACTGACAATCTGCTGGCTCAGAAGCTCGTTAAAACTGGTCGCATCGTCTTCCGGAACCTGCATCAGTACCGGCGGAAGATCTGTCTGTGCATTCACCGTGCGGCTGCTATTGGCCTCCCTGTCCAGATGAATTGCGAGACTGGGAATAAAGGCCACGGGTTTACGGAAATCAACCAGTGTGTCACTGACCTTGTCATGGCCGTCGAGAAACGTCACTCTCCCCGCCAGCGAAAGATCCCGGTCGAACCAGGGGTTCAGCAAAGCACCACCGTAAACTTCAACGCCGAGCTGGAAAAAGCCTTTGCGGCGCAGTTCCGGGTTCGGCTTTACCTTCAGGCACGGGCTGTCAGTGTGCGCACCCACCATGCGAATACCCGATGCAGAGGCGTCCTGAGCACCGGTGCGAAACGCCACGATAGAGGAACCGTTACGGATGACGTAATAACTGCATTTCTGATCAAGAGACCAGTCGTCCTTTTCATCCAGCTCTTCAAAGCCGGCCGAGTCCAGTCGGTTTTTCATGGTCGCCACTGCGTGCCAAGGTGTGGGTGATGCGTTCAGAAACCCCAGTAAATCTTTGTTGAATTCAGCGTGTTCCATGATGTCCCTGATAGAATGAAAATTACTATAGCAGTATGGCATGAAGCCTTAATACCTCATACCGGGGCGACAGACATTACTCACGTGCGCCACAAATTCTGAGCCCACTATCTGCCACCCACTACTCGGAGCCCGACATGGCTGCACCAAGATTTCTCGACATCGAATACTGTCAGACCGACGATGCTCTCTTCCCGATTGCTATGGCTTGGTCACTGGCAGATGGCCAGATGAAAACCGTCGTGATTGCACCGGCAGATGAATGGCTGCCTGAAGACGGCGATATTGGCGACTTGGACCTGCACTACCTTGAAGAACAGGGCGTGCCATTGATCGAGCTAATTCATGAGCTGCACCAGGATCTTCCTGACCAGACAGTATACGTAGACGGCCTCGACCCGGACGAGATTCTGGTGGATCTGATTTTCAGCGCTCTGGATCAGGAAGCGCCGTTTGAAGTGGCGCCGATTACCGAACTGATCACCGGCATGAGCAGCGAAATACTGGAAGATCGCCGCCGCCAGTTGCTGTTTGAAGAGGGTCTTGAACACCATCGGCCCGAAAACGGTGTTTACGCCTTGTTATTGATGGCCCAGGAAGAAGGCCTGTTCGACGAGGACTAAAGTGTGACACGGGTCGACGTAACAATCGGTTACACAAGGCAAACTCAGCCCGTAACCGCTCACGTCAGGAAGCCCGATAACAATGAACAAGGCTGTGAAAACGCACCTAATACTCACATTGGTGCCTGCTTGTCTGCTTTCCACCCAGGCCGCGCTGGCTCAGGAAACGCCCCGGGGAGACAAACACTACTTGGGCCTGCTGGTAACCGCTTTCAGTCGATTATTTTGCCAGCTGGTACATGGGCCTGCACTACCCTGTTACGGACTACGCCAACGTATACGCCCAAGCCGGATTTTCCTTCATTCATGGCACCGCCGAACTCATCAATGCCGCCGAAAGGGAAAATGCCCAGTTCCGGGATCTGGAAGGCGACTTTCCCGACAGCAGCTTCAGCGTAAGCTGGGTATTCGGTCTGGATGTCGAAGTGCTGAGCGACACCTATCTTGTATTCGAGGGCGGAAAACTGTTCAAAGACACCGGCACGGGCGCCAATACTTTTCAGTTTTCCACCGGGCTCAAATACGAGTTCTGAAACGCCCGGTGCCTGGCCTGAGCTAAAATACTACGTGTTTTGCCGGATATGCCAGCAACGGTGAATCCGCGCGTTCCTCTGAAAATCCTTATCGAGAGTGCTGGCGCTCACTTCCTCAACCTCAAACTCCGAGGCCAGCTCTTCATCAAGCTTGAAGCGCCGGAAGTTATTGGAAAAAATCAGCAAACCGTCTGAACTCAGCCTGGTCATTGCCTGCCGGATCAGCTTTGCGTGATCCTTCTGAACATCCAGAACGCCGGCCATACGGGCCGAGTTGGAGAAGGTTGGCGGATCCATAAAAATCAGATCGTATAGCTGGTCCGGCGTCGGCCTGGCCGCCAGCCACGCCAGACAATCCTTCTGTTCCACCTTGTGTTTTCGGGGGTCGGCGTTGTTCAGCGCCAGGTTGTCCTGCGCCCAACCCACGTATGTATTAGACAGATCCAGGCTCAGTGAACGGCTCGCACCGCCAACAACCGCATGAACCGTGGCCGCGCCGGTGTAGCAGAACAGGTTCAGGAAGCGCTTTCCACGAACGTTCTGCTGAATCCAGTGGCGAACAGGGCGATGGTCCAGAAACAACCCGGTATCCAGATAATCCTTGAGGTTTACCTTCAGGGTGCAACCGTGCTCCTGTACCTGAAAAAACTCACCACTGGCGTCCTGTTTTTCGTACTGACTGATGCCAGTCTGGCGCTGCCGATGCTTACAGATCATTTGATCCCGCTCAACGCCCAGAGCTTCCGGAATAACGGCCAGTGCTTCAGACAAACGCTCCCGTGCAGAACGCTCATCGATTGTTTTGGGTGCGGCGTATTCCTGCACGTGCACCCAGCCCTCATAGATATCGATCGCCAGCGCATACTCTGGCATATCCGCATCGTACAGTCGGTAGCAACCTATCTGCTGTTTGCGCGCCCACTGCCCGATGGACTTCATGTTTTTCTTCAGCCGGTTGCCCAGCATGGCGGCGCGTTCCTCATTCGCAATCCGGGGCAGGACTTCACCCGGCACTGCAGGATCCCGGGGAGTGCGCACACTGGCTTCGTCTATTGTAAACAGCAGAAGTTGCGCCGGCAGTTTGCCGTTAAACAGCTTGTACTGCTTATAGCTACGCAGGCCAATGGATTTGCCGAACTCCGGAGCACCGGTAAACACGCCAAGGCGCCAGCCTGATGCAGCCTTTTTAACGGCATCGCCAAGTGATTCATACAGACTTGCAAGGGCTGCTCTGTCACTCAGGCGCTCGCCGTAGGGAGGGTTGACCAAAACCAGACCGGTTTCAGCCCGGTCGTCGCCCAACGTAAGTTCTTCAATCGGGTGAGCCTCGAACTCGACAAGGCCTTCAAGGCCTTCAAGGCCTGCTCGCTGAGCATTATTGCGCGCAGTGGAAATGACCCTGCTGTCCTGATCAAAACCCGTGAATTTGGGTATCCTGCCCTGCTTGCCTTCATAGGCGCGCTTTTCCGCTTCTTGGCGCAGGGCTAGCCAGGTTTCTGGCTGGTGACCCAGCCATTTCTCAAAGCCAAAACGCTCCTGACGACGACCCGGAGCGATATCCAGAGACATCATGGCGGCTTCAATCACCAGTGTGCCGGAGCCGCACATAGGATCGACAAAGTCGCCGCCGGCGGCTGCAATTTCAGGCCAGCCAGCACGCATCAACAAAGCGGCCGCGAGGTTTTCCTTCAAAGGTGCCAGGCCCTGCTCTGTGCGGTAGCCACGCTGATGCAAACTGTGGCCGCTGAGATCAATCCCCAACGCAAGCCGGCCTCGATGAAGCCGGGCCGACACAGTCACATCCGGCGTTTTTGCTTCTACCGCCGGGCGCTTTCCGCCGCTCATGGTAAAGCGGTCCACGATGCCGTCCTTTACTCTCTGGGCGCCAAACTGGGTGTTGCGGATCTCCTCATTCTCGCCAATGAACTTGACACGAAAGCTGCCATCAACCGGGATGTGCTGCTGCCAGTCGATATGAACTACGCCATCATATAGCTCATCGGCATTGGTAGCGGCCACCTCATCAATATGGAGCATGACCCGGTTTGCCAGGCGCGACCATAGGCATGCCCGGTAACCGGCTTCCAGCGGACCCTCCACCCATGCTCCCGCCGGTGCGTTTCTCACCAACCCAAGACCAAACGTGCTGAGCTCGTCCGCCAGAAGGTATTCAACACCCTTTGGGCAGGTTACAAAAAAGACAGATTTGGACAAGTTCAACTCCAGGTTCTTTGGCAATTCGCGGTAAGTCCCGGGAATCGCAGCGGTCATAGGTTTTTGGCAACTTTTCTTATCAACTGTCGGTCTATAAAATATCGTTTATAGATCAAAATGATAGTGTACTTCTGCTCGAGGTTAAGCTTACCTTGTAGATGACGCGTCGTTCGGGAAGGGTAACTCCCTCTCGTTAACAGGATCCTGACTGCTCTGGCTGAAGCTGGCAATAGTGGGTTATCCCGGAGTGGATTCCACATACCACAGCCACCGCAGAAGTGTACACGCTTGTTCTGTTAATCCATTAGTGAGGAACGGCATGAAAAGACAGAAAAGAGACATGTACGCTCGTGCATTCAAGCGGGGATACCTCGCTGGCGTGTCCGGCAAATCCAAAGACAGCTGCCCGCTCGATCAGGCAGAAGTTCGCCAGGAATGGTTGGGCGGGTGGCGTGAAGGCCGCACAGATCAATGGGATGGCATGACCGGTGTCTCCGGTATTCATAAACTGGCAAACGTCACCACAGCGTGATGCTTGTTGAAACCCTGATATCTTATATCTGATCTTTTAATACACAAACGCTACGGGGTTCGCTCCCCGTGAGGGCCCGCCAAGCGGGCCCTTCTTCGTTCCAGCGCCCGCAGAACTACCTGAGCCCCCGAATCGCCTCAACGGCTTCACCGATCAGTTCGGGCCCACGATAAATAAAGCCAGTATATAGCTGAACCAGCTTCGCGCCCGCACGGATCTTTTCAGCCGCACTCTCACCATCTGTGATACCACCCACACCAATAATCGGCAGATCGTCACCGAGCTCCGCATACAGCCCCTGTATGACTCTCAGAGATGCCTTCCGCACAGGAGCACCACTGAGCCCTCCCGCCTCTTCAGCATGAACGTGGCCGGCAACAGCATCACGGCTTATGGTGGTGTTCGTGGCAATAACACCGTCCAGACCGGCCGCTTTCAAGGCTGACGCGACAAACCGAATACCTTCATCGTCCATATCCGGGGCAATTTTGACGGCAATGGGTATATAACGACCAAACTGCTTCTGGCACTGTAGCTGTTCATCCTTGATGGCATGAAGCAGGCCCTTCAGAGAATCACCAAACTGAAGGTCCCGCAGGCCGGGGGTGTTGGGCGAGGACACGTTCACCGTGATGTAGTCTGCGCACGTGTATACCGCCGAAATACCTTTTCGATAATCCGACTCAGCTTCCTTATTTGGCGTGTCTTTGTTCTTGCCCACATTGATGCCGAGAATTCCCCGGTAGTTGCGTTTGTCCACACGCTCCAGCATGTGTGTCAGACCTTTATTATTGAAACCCATGCGGTTAATAATGGCCTGATGCTCCGGCAACCGGAACATGCGGGGTTTAGGGTTACCAGGCTGGGCGAGCGGCGTAACGGTTCCAACTTCTATAAACCCGAACCCGAGTGCACCCAGAGCGTCCAGATGGTCTGCGTTTTTATCCAGCCCTGCCGCGAGCCCGACCGGGTTAGGGAAATTCAGCCCCATAACCTTTACCGGCAACGCATCTGTTTTCGGTAAAAAAGCACCCAGCACTCGCAATCGGTGCGCCAGATCCAGACCGTTTAGCGCAACGGAATGGGCCTGTTCGGGTGATAACCGGAAAAGCAGGTTGCGGATAACGCCGTACATCTGAAAACTCCTCAATAAAACGTGAGCGCGAGTATACCGGAAGTTTTCCACAGCGGCCCGACCACGCCAAAAACAGAGCTAACCAACTGTATCATTGAGCTCTCTCGAGCTTGTCCACGGAATCTGTGGATAACCCTGTTGAAAATTGCGGGGCAACGTTGCCAACCCCTTGAGACCTGCGCCAATCTACGAATTGATCATTTTTTGATCATTTTATTTTATCATATTTTTCATCGGCTTATGACAATAATACCTTAAATGAAAGAAAACCTGACCAAACTGTCATTTAAGCGCAACATTGCTATGATGTGCATAAATCAAGTAGAGAAGCGCCAAAAACTGCCTTTGTAGAGCGTTATCAATAGCTCGCAACCCTGACTGATAATAAGGTTATACTGACTTTCGCAATTTGATCCGGAGTTTTTCAATGCAACAACCCGACTCCCCGGCCCGACGCCATCGTGAAAATCTCGCGTTGGACATGAAAGCGGCCTCGCGGGTCACCGTTATCGGAATGATTCTTGATGCCTTCCTGGGTATCATCAAAGTCATTGCCGGTACTCTTTTTCACTCCCAGGCTCTCTTGGTCGACGGGATTCACTCTTTTACGGATGTGGCATCCGACGTTGTTGTGCTCGGGGTGATGAAGCTCTCCCGTCAGGAGCCGGATGAAAACCACCCATACGGCCACCAGCGCATTGAAACCTTCGGCACCCTGGTGCTCGGTAGTATTCTGATTGCTGTAGGTGCAGCGCTTGCATGGGAAAACACCCTCAGGCTGATTGAAGGTAGCATTGATACCATTCCGGAATGGCCGGTACTGATCGCCGCCGGAGTGTCTGTTGTGGGCAAGGAGTGGATTTTCCGCTATACCCGGCACATCGGCCAGGTCATACGATCAGATCTTATTATTGCCAATGCCTGGCACAGCCGTACGGATGCATTTTCTTCTGTGGTTGTTCTGGTTTCAACGGCGGGCGCCATGCTTGGGCTTGTTTGGCTGGACGTGCTTGCGGCTGTTGCCATTTCGGTCATCATTATCCACATTGGCTGGAAGTTTACCTGGGACAGTGTTCAGGAACTTGTGGACACCGGGCTTTCTCCTGACGATACCGAAATGCTGAAAACCATAGCCCGCAATACCGACGGGGTTCTCAATGTGCACGAGCTGCGCAGCCGCCGCATGGCGCAGGACATTCTTCTGGATATTCACCTGGTAGTGCGGCCAGAAATCAGCGTATCCGAAGGGCATCAGATTGGCATGCAGGTGGTCAATGGCATGAGCAATGCCCTGGAAAACATTCGCGACATCAGTTTCCACATTGATGCTGAAAACGACGAAGACCAGTTCCCGCCCACTGAAAAGCAACCTTCGCGTGCGGAAGTGGGACGCATTATTGCGGAACATCTGGGAGAAATCCCACAGCGCAGCCGGTTAAGGCTTCACTACCTCAAAAACAAGCTGCATCTGGAAATTTTTCTGGACGAGCCCGACCCGGATACGGCATTCACATCGGAAAATGTCAGGCGTCATCTTGAGAGCTATCCCTGGTTTGGCAGTGTCAGAATATGGGTAGCCGGCTCGTAAGCCGGCTACCCGCCATCAACGCCGGCGGTTCTCTTCCATTCTGGAAAGAAACTCCTGCATGATCAGCGTATAGAGCTCGCCGCCGAGAAAAAGGTCTTCAACACCCGCATCAATACTCGGGTTATCGTTAACTTCGATCACTGCAACCCGATTTCCGGATTGCTTGATATCCACACCGTAGAGCCCGTTACCAATCAACCGCGTGGAGTTCAGTGCTGCCTGTATTACATTTCTCGGTACTTCGTAAGTAGGCATGGTTTCAAACCCACCACTCTCACTTTTTGATTCGCCGTGCTGATAGATTTGCCAGTGGCCTTTCACCATCATGTATTTACAGGCGTAGATGGCCCGGCCACCCAGCACGCCAATACGCCAGTCGTAATCGGTGTACAAATACTCCTGCGCCAGCACTAACGCCGACTGACGGAACAGGTCTTTTAACCCTGCCCTCAGAGATTTTTCATCTTCGGCTTTGTTCACACCCCGGGAAAAGGCGCCATCCGGTATCTTGATAACCGCCGGAAAGCCCAGCTCCTGAATCACCTGTTCCACTGCGTCTTTCTGATCTTTGGAAAGAATCAGGGTTTTCGGTGTTGGTATCTTATTGTTTTTCAACAGATCGGCCAGAAAAACCTTGTTAGTGCACTTGAGGATCGACGCCGGATCGTCAATCACCACCATGCCTTCTGCCTCCGCCTTGCGGGCAAAACGATAGGTGTGATGGTCGATGGCTGTGGTTTCACGGATGAACAGACCGTCGTACTCCGGCAGGCGCATATAGTCTTTACGCGTAATCTGCTCCACGTTGATCCCCAGCTTTCGGCCGGCTTTTTCAAAACGCTTAAGCGCCACCGCATCACTGGGTGGCATTTCTTCTTCCGGGTTCACCAGAATCGCAAGGTCGAACCGGTAACGCCGGCGAGTTCTCGGTTTACGC
>Ga0075530_1001341_pt1 | contig 11826 bp, 8 predicted proteins | sample NGEPerD_2_FD_75101 | JGI IMG/M metagenome (GOLD analysis project Ga0075530, IMG submission 75101) | Arctic peat soil microbial communities from the Barrow Environmental Observatory site, Barrow, Alaska, USA - NGEE PermafrostL1-D | ecosystem: Environmental > Terrestrial > Soil > Wetlands > Peat ...
ATGTGCGTTGTAATGGGTTTTCCTTAGATATTGCAAATTTAGTAACTCCAATGACAAATAATCCGGTATTTATTGAAAATACTAATTATTTAAATTATGAACGTGAGGCCAGTATATTAAATACTCAATTAAAGACTGATGGGATGTGGCACACTTCAAATTATTGGACAACTATTAGTTTGATGAAAAGTGTAATTTCTGAAGGACAGCAAATGCCGGTATATGCTAAATCTGATAAATGGCAGCAAAAGAAAATAAACACAGCTGTTTCTGCCTGGGTAAATTTACAATTACCGCTTGATGAATTATCTTTAACACCAATTTTTGAAGGTCAAACCTTAGGAGAGTTCTTTAGTTTTAATGAGTTTGTTTATGTTGAACCAAACATTGATCTTTTAGACGAATTAATAGCAACAAATAATATGATAGCAGAAATGTTTTCTGCTCTTGGTTTGAATAAAGAAATAAATTTATCTTCACAAACTATTAAAACAATGGGCGAAGATTTAAGTATGCTACGAGAAATTGTAGTTAAGGAATTAACGGGCGAAAAAATAAAAGAAAGTGATAGCGAAAGTTTACGAGATTTTGCAAAACGCTATAAGGTAGAGAATATAGATAATGATAATAAAGTTTTATATCATGACACGTCACAAAATAATAGGAAATTAGTTCAAGATTTAAGAAAATTAAATTTAATTGCTATCGTACACAAGATAGGTGAGAACAAAGTTATCGCTGTTGGACCGGTTTGGAATTACAAAGAAAGTCGCTAGAAAGGTAATATTGCGTTTCTTTTGAAATAATAAGTATAAAAAAATTATAAATATACAATATTTATAATTTTTTTAATACCTTTAGAAAATTTATTTTGAATTTTATTTTTTATACTGAAAAATAAAAATATCATTATTTCCAAGCTCCGTCCAAGAATTTGCTTCTAACTTTGCAGCTTTAATAATTTTGCCACTATCATTCCAGTATTTATTAATTACTAAGTACGCTTCATCAACTTCAACTAAAGACATAGCTTTTTTCATTGTTTCTTTACTAGGGCTCATATAAACCATATCCAAATAATATTGATATAAAACACCTCCAGTTGGTATTGGGTAAAAATATAAGGTACCTTGTTGGCTTTTATAATAATGATTAAAGCCATATACCTTTAAAGCGGCGGCAGAAACTTGTTGATTGGCTAAAACAATATATTTACCCTGAGCTAAATTATCAATTAGAGTAACGGCTTCTATATCTAGTGAACTAGTGCTGTAACCTCGTGAATTATAGTACTTATCAAAACGAGGGTAGGCAAGATAAAGAGAGGCGCTAATAAACGAGACTATTAACACAAGCCAGATAAGTTTAATTTTATTTTCCTGGAAACTAAATACTCTTTTTATTAACCAGAATATACTAAGAACTAAGAAGGGCGAAGAGAAAATTATAATTATTGTTAAAATGCGATTTGAAAAACCACCCTGTTCATAAGCAATTAACTCTGAGAAGTTAATTTGAGAGCTTAAAATAAAAGCAAACAATAGTGATATATTTATACTTATAAGCCCGCGCCAGGCATAATTTTTTTCAGCGGTTTTTTTCAATAGAAATTTGTTATTTATAAAAATATATAAACCACAAAGTATTAAAATAATAATTATTAATTGGTAATGATTATAAAGAGTATAGGTAGCATTTAAAAGCCAGTTTTCTGACCCGGCATACTTAAAATTAAATAAGCTTTTTAAGGGGTTGGTAAAATTAACAAATGATAGTTTAATATTTTCTAATTTAGCACCACTGCTTATAAAAAGAGCAAGAGGGATTAAAAGGGAACCTACGGATAAAATAATGGCGGATATTGGCTTGTGCCATTTAACATGTAGCTTTTGTTTATTTAGTTTAAAGAAGAGCCAGGAGCTCCAAATAATGGCTGGAATGCCGGCTATAGGATGAATTGCTAAGGCTGCAAATGAAAATACAAATGAGCGGGTTGGAAGTTTATCGATTAAACCTGAAAAAATAGCCAAGAAGAGAAATAAATAACTAAAATTTTGAGGAGTCGTGACGATAAATAAATAAAAACTAAAACAAAGCGCAATTAGAGTACTTAACCAGGCTGTAATTTCAATGAATTTATCATCTTTGTTAGCAATCTGTTTAATTAGATTATAGGTTAGTTTAGGCAAAATTAAAGCAGCAGATATGGGTACTAATATTTTGTTCAGAAATGTTAATGATAGGCCACTTAGCTGGTTAATGCTAGTTAATAGACCATATTCTCCAAGATAGTAAGGGGTTTTAGGGGATATAAAACCATTCTTAGCAATAATCTCCATGGCCGCCTGATGGATAAAGGGATCAAAACCATATCCTATTTTATAAACAATAAGCGCGACTGATAAACTTAAAAATAATTGTATAGATAAAAGTATTGAATTATGCCAACTATTAAGTAATTGTTTTTTAATAATAAGTATTAAAAAAAATAAAGAAAAAATATAAAATATAAAAAAACTGTAATTTACTACTTCCCACGGTGAAATTAATGACTTTACACTAGTTGCGCTAAATAGTTCCAAAAAAGCAGCCCCCAGGAATATAAAATAGGAAAGAATAATCAATTTGTCATTTTTTGTAATTTTTTTTAAATTTATTTTATCTTCTATCGATATTTCTTTATTGAGTTCTAAAAAGTTTAACTTAAATAATATAAAAAAACTTGTAAATGTTAAAAATAAGGAAATAAAGATACCTAGTAAATTAAGGGCATAAATATAATAAACAAATGCTGTAAAAAAAATAAGCAAGCTGATAACAATAGCTGGCCAACTCTTAACTTTAAGGATATTAGTAATTTTATTCTTAGTATTCATAATTACTAATATAATAGCAAATTCTTGCTAAAAATGGCAATTTCGGTTAACATTATATTGATGAAAAGAAGAATAAAATTCAATTGGAGCACTGTAATTGTCTTGTTTTTGGCGACCATTTTTTTTGTTTCTACGTCAAGTTTTAACTACCTAACCCAAGAACCAGACTATATAAAATGGACGTCTCCAGACGAAACTGCCAATTATTTCTTTGCTAGTCGTTTTAGCGAAGGGAGAGCCCTGGCTTTATTTGATGAGGCGGGGATAATTGGTGACAACATGGTTATGCCAAGGAGTTTTCGTAGTGACTTTGGTTGGCTTAAGCCCGTTAGTTTTTTAGGAATAATTATAATCTACGGTACCTTAGGTTCTTTAATTGGTACGGCATTAATTCCATTTTTAACTCCCCTTTTAGCAGCTTTTGGTATTATCATTTTTTATTTGCTTATAAGCAAAATATATTCTAAACGAATCGGCTTAATTTCAGCCGCTTTGTTAACTTTTTTCCCTGTATATATTTATTATTCGGTAAGAAGTATGTTTCACAATGTACTTTTTATTGTTTTACTTCTTACTTCAATATATTTTTTGGTTTTATCTGCTGGTTTTTATAAAAGAGAGAAAAGTATATCAAAAATTAGTGAAGATACGTTAAAAAATAATGGCGGGGAAGAAAATGTGATAAATCAGATTAAAAATGAAAGTAATGTAGCAGGGAATAAAATGCTAGAAGTTGCAGAAAGTAGCGATGAGAGCATAAAAGAAAAAAGAAAAAAATATAAATTTTTTACCTTTAAATTGCCGAAGAATACTTGGCTTTCAATGATGCTTGTATTTTTGGGTGGAGTTTTCTTTGGCTTAGCTGTTATTACCAGAGCATCGGAGCTGATTTGGCTAGTACCAGCGTGTTTGATTGCTTGGCTTTTTTATGCAAAAAGATTTAGCATAACTAAATTGATATTAATTTTAGCTGGTTTTTTCTTAGCAGTTCTGCCTAATATCTATTATAATCAATTATTATATTCCTCTCCTTTTTATGGCGGATATAATGAAATGAATAAATCGATTGATGACATTTCAGAAGCAGGATCAAATATAGTTCAGTCGGTATTTTCTGGTCAGGAAATATTTTCTCCTTTAAAAAGTATTTACCATAATGTTTTCTATTTTGGTTTTAATTATGAGCAATCCGTTGAAATGGCGAAGCATTATATTTGGGAAATGTTTCCATTCCTTTTAGGAGCTTTTTTGTTGGGTGTTTTAATAATGCTGTTTATTAATGTTAAACACTTTTCCAAAAAATATTTAGTATATTTTTCTATATTTATTATTGTTAGCGTTATTTTAATTTTTTATTACGGTTCTTGGCAGTTTAATGACAATCCCGACCCAAACCGTTTTACAATCGGTAATTCATATACAAGGTATTGGTTGCCAATTTATTTAATGTTGATGCCTATTGCATCCTTGGCAATTTATCGCTTGAGCCGCGCTGTCACTTTATCGATAAGAAATCCGAAATCTCTTGAGAGAAGCAGAATTATTGCAGGCATACAAATTATTATTATTAGTATCTTTGCGTTTACCAGCATAGACTTTGTTTTATATGGCTCAGAAGAGGGCTTAGCTCATTTGTACTATAATAATTTACGAGAGAAGGGTTATACCGAAAGAGTATTTAACATAACTGAGCCGGGTTCAATTTTAATTACAAAATATTATGATAAGTTTTTATTCCCCCAGAGGCGTGTTATTATGGGAAACATTCAAAATGAAGAAGTATTAACTGTAAGTAGTAATTTGGCGAATTATTACCCGATATATTATTTTAACTTTTATTTGGGTGAAGCTGATGTTAATTATTTAAACGATAGAAAATTACCTAAGTATAATTTAGAAATGTCTTTAGTGGAACGAATCAGCCATGATTTTGGTTTATATTCACTGAAAAAAACTGAAAATTTAAGTGATAACTTGGAGCAAGAAGAAGGAATGGGAGTTATTAAAAGTAATGAGCAATAAATTATTATAATAAAATTATGAAAAGCACTTTCCATATAATTACTCTTGGTTGTCAGATGAACCATTCAGATAGCGCCAGACTATCTGCTTTTTTAAAATCCAATAAATATAGCGAAGAAAAAAAAGCTGAGATTGCTGATTTAGTAATAATTAATACTTGTGGTATTAGGCAGTCTGCTGAAAATAGAGCTTATAGTTATGTAAATACATTAAGAAAAAAAAATAAAAATGCAAAAATAGTAGTTACTGGTTGTTTAAGTAAAAGATCTGACGTAAAAAAAAGACTGGTTTCTAAGGTTGACTTGTTTATGCCTATTAGTGAAATGTCAGATATATTATTGTTACTTTCTGGCCGTAAACTAAAAAGTGAACTAAGCCTTGATGAGGTTCGAAAGATGCAGGGTGAAAAATATTTAACAATTCTTCCTGATAATTCAAATTCATTTAGTGTATATATTCCAATTGGCAACGGGTGTAATAATTTTTGCTCATATTGTGTAGTGCCTTATGCCAGGGGGAGAGAGGTATATCGTCCGGCTAAAGACATTTTACGGGAGATTAAGGAGGCAATTAATAATGGGGCTAAAGAAGTGACGCTTATCGCTCAGAATGTTAACAGTTATAAAAACAATAGCTATGATTTCCCGAAACTTTTAGAAAAAGTCGCTAAAATCAAAGGAGATTTTTGGATACGCTTTTCTTCTAGCCATCCAAAAGATGTTAGTAGTGAGTTGATAAGAATAATGGGCGTTTATGATAAGGTTTGTCCCCACCTCCATTTAGCCTTACAATCTGGAGATGATAATATATTAAAAGCAATGAATAGAAAATATAGTGCTACCAAGTTTTTAAGTTTGGTTACAAAGGCAAAAAAAGTTGATTCCGAGATGGCAATAACGACAGATGTTATTGTTGGTTTTCCAGGCGAAACAATTAAAAATTTTAAAAATACAGTAAAAGTATTTAAAAAAGCAGAATTTGATCTTGCGTATATTTCAAGATATAGTCCTCGTCCTCAAACTGTGGCCTATCTTCTAGAAGATGATGTTAGTATGATTGAAAAGAAAAAAAGGGAGAAAATCTTAGAGGAAATAATGTTTAAAACTTCTTATAAAAAGAATCTTAAGTATAAAAATAAAGAAATGACTGTCTTAATAGAGGGTAAAAATCGTAAAGGTAAGTACTATGGGAAGACTAAAAATTCAAAGATGGTTCAAATAGAAAATAACGAGAAGATAAACACCGGAATAATCGGGAATTTTGTTTTAATTAAAATAAAAGATGCCGGAATAATAGGTTTAAGTGGAGATTTAGTATTATGTGAAAAAAATAGAAAGTATTTTATATAAACATGATTAGTAAATATATGGAGAAAGGTAATAAAAAAAATAAGCCAAAAGTAATAGCTCTTTTAGGCCCAACTGCTAGTGGAAAGACAAAAATAGGAGTTCGTTTAGCATATAAATTTAACGGAGAAATAGTTAGCGCGGATAGCAGACAGGTTTATAAAGGGATGGACATTGGAACGGGCAAGGATTTGCCAGATTATAAATACAAAGAAAAACATATTCCCTATCATTTAATTGATGTCGCTAGCCCTCGTTCTAATTTTAATCTTGCTAGATATCAAAAATTAGCTTTAAAGGCGATTGATGATATTTTAAATAGAGGTAAATTACCGATTATAGTTGGAGGGACTGGGTTGTATATCCAGGCATTAATTGAAAATTTTAAATTATCAGATTTTAAAAGTAACCGTAAGTTAAGGGAAAACCTAGAAAAATTAGGCGCTAAAAAATTATATGAAAGGCTAATAAAAGCTAATGCCGACTTTGCTGGTCGCATTAATCATAGTGATATGAATAATGCAAGACGTCTAAGTAGGTATGTAGAGTTAATTGAACAGGGAGAATATTTATTAGATAGAAAGGGTAAATCAAATTATAATTTTCTTGTGTTGGGAATGAAAGTTGATAACAAAAAAATGAGAGAAAAAATAGTTTCCCGTTTGCATAAAAGAATTGATGAAGAGGGAATGACAAATGAGGTAGAAACTTTGAGGCATGATGGAATTTCCTATAAGCGCCTCATATCCTTTGGCTTAGAATATAAATTTCTAAGTTATTTACTACAAGGCAAGATTAATCAAGATGAAATGAGGGGAAAACTAGCTACGGCAATATATCGCTTTGCCAAGAAACAGAAGTCTTGGTTTAAAAGATTTGAGAAACAGGGACAAAAAATTAACTGGATTGAAAATTACCAGGAAGGCATAAGTCTTGTAAATAATTTTTTGAAGAAGAAGTAGAATCTAATATTTTATTTTAGCAGGCCTAAAAGTATTTCTTTAACGATACCAGGATTAGCCTTGCCCTTGGTCTCAGCCATTACCTTACCTAGAAGAAATTGGATTATATTGTGTTTGCCTTTTTTATATTCTTCAACCAGCTCTGGGTTGTTGCTAGTAATTTTTTTTACCGTTGCTTCTAGGTTTGCTCTATCATCAATTTGTTCTAAGGACATATCTATCATAATATCAGTCGGGTCTCCTCCGTTTTTATACATATACTCCAATATGGTTTGTCCAGCAGAAGAGTTAACTTTTCCTTGGTAAATAAGACAAACTAGTTCAGCAAAATTCTCAGCACTTAGTTTTAAGTCACTAATAGTTTCTTTATTAACCTTTAAATGCTTTAATAACTCACTACTTATCCAATTGGCGGCTGTTTTAGCGAGTTTTTTGTCTTGGCGCTCAGCGTCATCACCGTTAGCTTCAATCCAGGCGTTTAGTTCAGAAATTACTTGTTCGCTCCAATTAGCCAGTAGCTTATCTGCGCATAAAAGTTCAGCCATATCTTGACTTAGGCCATATTCATGAGTAAATCTAATTATTTTATTGGCTGGCATTTCTGGCAAGCTAGCTTTTATTTTAGCAAGCCATTTTCCGTCGATTTGTAAGGGTGGAATGTCTGGTTCAGGGAAGTAGCGATAGTCAGCAGATGTTTCTTTTATTCTTTGGCTAACAGTTTCATTTTTGTCGTCATCCCAGCCACGTGTTTCAGCACTAATTTCACCATTATTTTCTAAAACTTCTTTTTGTCGCGTAATCTCAAATTCTATTGCTTTTTCAAGGGAGCGGAAAGAATTGATATTTTTTACTTCAACTTTTGAATTCAACTTATAATTTTTTAAGGGTTTAATTTCTTTATCTTTATATTCAAATTTACCTTCTTCTTGCAGACTTACATTTGCTTCGCAGCGCATTTCTCCCCGTTCCATATCTGCTCGGCTTATATCTAAATAGCGTAGTATTTGTTGGTATTTCTGACAGAATTTTTTTGCCTCTTGTGAGGTTTTAATTACTGGATCTGTTACTAGTTCCATTAGAGGTGTACCGGCACGGTTAAAGTCAATTAGAGTATAGTCCTTTTCTTTGGGATGAGATGATTTACCCGTATCTTCTTCAAGGTGAATTCTAGTTATGGCAATTTTTTCTCCATCTATGTCTAAATAACCATTAAAAGCTAGAGGATCATCAAGTTGTGATATTTGATATCCTTTTGGTAGGTCGGGATAGAAATAATTTTTACGATCAAATTTTGAATTTAAATTAATTTCACAATTTAAAGCTAAACCAGCGGCAATAACAAATTCAATCGCTTTTTTGTTAGGTACTGGTAAAGTGCCGGGATGACCCAAACAAATAGGGCAGACTGTGCTATTAGGGCTATCATTTTCAGGCTTGTTATCACAGGAGCAAAACATTTTGCTATTTGTGTTAAGCTCAGCATGAATTTCTAAACCGATAATTGTTTTATAGTTTGGCATATATGTTTGTTAAAATTTTCCTGAACTACCAAAACCATTGTTTTGGCGCTCAGTGTTATTTTCTATATTACCTTCTTCAATCTCAAGATTTTCAATTTTTTGGATTAAAATTTGGGCAACTTTTTGGCCGGGAATTATATTAAAAATATCTTCGCTCAAGTTTTTAATAATAATTTTTATCTCACCTCTGTAGTTAGAATCTATTAAACCGCCCATGGTGGTTATACCATTGTTTGCTAAACCACTTTTATCCCAGATTAAACCGGCACAATTTTCTGGTATTTTCATTTTTATACCACTTGAGACAAGAGCTTGCCCGTAGGCAGGAATTGAATAGTAGTCAACTGAAAAAAGATCATAAGCGGCATCTCCAACATGGGCTTTTACAGGCAATTTAGCCTCAGGGTGTATTTTTTCAATTATTAACTTATCTTTTGACTTATTCTCTTCCGCTTTAATAAATGGTGGTTCGGGATTAGGAGGGAGGGCGCTATTTTTTACTTCAGTTTGTTTGAATGTTTGTGCGGCATTTTGCTCAATACTGGCTGGTTGATAATTATTTTGTCTACTTTTGTTAGCTTCATTTAATATTAACTCTCGGTTATTTACGATTTGTTTATTGGAGCCAATAATATTACCAATTGCCTGGAAATTTTTACCAGATTTATTGTCATGTTTTATAATTTGACCAGCAGTTAACCAAACTAGAAAATGAATAGCCTCGGGGCTTAATATTTCTCCATTATGAGTACATTTTACCAGCCTGAAGCCAGGGAGACTCGATGATATTTCTATATATGTTTGCTCGGCTTTTTTTAAATGGTCTAAGTCATCTTCATGTATATCTTTAGTTTTACCAACCCAATCTTCTCTTTTTCTAGCTTTAGCTAGTTTATATGAAATTTCTGGTTCAACTTGAAGAATAATTGTTAGGTCGGGTTTGGGAATTTCAAAAATTTTATATTCTAAATCGTAGAGCCAGTTAAAAAAAATCTTTCTTTCTAGAGGATTAGCAATTTTTCCTCCTTGATGACCCAAGCTAGCGCTGGTGTAACGATTAGCTAAGACTATTTTACCACTTGCTAGCCAATCGTATATTTGTTTACTAGCATCAAAGCGGTCAACAGCATAAAAAATAGAGGCTTTGTAGGGGTCTACATCATTTGCGCCACCATATTTTCCAGATAAGTACTCCTCTACTAAGCCAGCGGATTTAGTATTGTACTGTGGAAAATCAGCTACTTTAACATCAAAGCCCTCTGACTCAAGTTTTTCTTTAAGTAAGTTTAATTGTGTAGTTTTGCCTGAACCATCGGTGCCATCAATGACAATAAATTTTCCTAAGTTATTATTATTCATAATTAGTTATTTTAGCAAATATAATATCAATTTGTCGATAGAGTTCTTCTAAATTGCCATTATTATCAAGACTGTAGTCACTTATAGCCATTACTTTCGGGATTGTAAGCTCGGTTTCTCGATTTTCGTCCGCCTGAAACTGTTCCAGAGTTTTTAGTTTATCACCTTCATTTTCGTTTCGCTCTTTAACTCTCTGATAGCGTATTTCCATATCGGCTGTCACACTAATCAGCTTAAATTCGGCTAATGGTTGTAAATGTATTATATCAGCTAGTCTTCTTACTCCGTCAATAACGATTACATCCGTCTCATCTTCTTTTACGTCTTTTGCAATAATTTTAGCAAACAAATCTTCTCCAAATCGTGTTCTTAGGTCGAGGGAGATGTTTTGCATATTTTCTCGACTGATAGGTATGTGAAGTCTTTTTAAAACGCTTCTTATCGGATTAGAAAACTTATAGCTTTTAGCTTGATATTTTTCACAGATATAGTCTTTAGCCACTCCTTTCCCACTAGCTAATGGACCGACTAGGCCGATAATTAATTTTGGCATAATTTAATAAATTACCTTATATCTAAGCATTATAGTATTGTCATTTAATTTTTTCATTTCTAATAATTCTAAATTTATATCAAAGTCTTGGTTAAAAAGAGATAGACCACTACCAAATAGTTTTGGTTCAACTGTTAAAATTATTTCTGTGATTAGTTTTTCTTTCAGAAATAGCGAGTTAAGAAAGGACCCACCACCTAAAAGCGCAGAACTGTAGCCTAAAGATTCCAATTCTTTTAAAACTAAACCAGGATCTCCTGATACCCATTTCACCCCCTCAATTGAATTTGGGCTCTCTAGTCTGGTAAAAACAACATTAAGTCGGTTTTTAAGAGGTGATGGAAAAGTGTTAAAAGTGTTTTCGCCCATCATAATAACACCGTGTTGTTTGGAAACTTCAACAAACAGTTTTTTATCTTCTCGACTGGTCCAATTAGCAAATTGTTTAGTGTCTTTAGCAATTTTGCCATCAACGGTTATGGCCATCATCATTGTTACTGGGATCATATATTTTTAAAAAAAGCCGTTAAATGTTAACGGCTATTAAGTTTTAAATCGCAATTGGTGCCTTTATTCCTGGATGAGGGTCGTAACCAATAAGCTCAAAATCTTCAAATTTAAAGGAAAAAATGTCGTCCACATCAGGATTAATTTTCATTTGAGGCAGTGATCTGGGTTCACGCGTCAATTGCAGCTCTACCTGATCGACGTGGTTGTTATAAATGTGTAAATCACCAAATGTATGTATAAATTCACCAAGCTCTAGCTTGCATACTTGGGCAAACATCATAGTAAGTAGAGCATAAGAGGCAATATTAAAAGGAACACCTAAAAATATATCAGCACTTCTTTGGTATAGCTGACAAGATAATTTCCCGTCTACTACATAGAATTGAAATAATAAGTGGCAAGGTGGTGGCGAGCTTTTTACTCCCTTAATTAAGCCTTGTAGGTCCGCAACATTCCAGCCGGATACAATGATTCTTCTTGAACTAGGGTTGTTTTTTAAATCATGGATAGCGTTAGCAATTTGGTTAATTTTTACGCCATCTTTTCCTTCCCAGGCGGTCCATTGCTTGCCATATATTGGCCCTAGGTCGCCATTTTCATCAGCCCATTCATCCCAAATCCTAACACCGTTGTCGTTTAGGTATTTAATGTTAGTATCGCCCATTAAAAACCAAAGTA
>Ga0075530_1001344_pt1 | contig 11808 bp, 11 predicted proteins | sample NGEPerD_2_FD_75101 | JGI IMG/M metagenome (GOLD analysis project Ga0075530, IMG submission 75101) | Arctic peat soil microbial communities from the Barrow Environmental Observatory site, Barrow, Alaska, USA - NGEE PermafrostL1-D | ecosystem: Environmental > Terrestrial > Soil > Wetlands > Peat ...
ATACCCCCTTGGGCGATGCGGGGGGCCCATTGGGGCCCCGCCCGCGTCAACCCGCATAGACGTTGCGGGACATTGCGGGGGTTGCGGGGTTTGGGTCTGCACAGCCTGCTTCCCCGCCGAAGTCAGCACGAGCCCTTCGCGCTCGTCGGATCGGCCGCCCGCCCGCGGCACCTTTATCTTGTCTACCTTCACTAAGGCGCTGCGGATGAGGTGATCGAGGACAGCTTTGGCTTCAGTTTCAGAAGAGTGCCCGCCGCGATGTGGGGCGATCGCCTTCTCAATTTGAGGGCCGGCGTACCGTCCAGTCGCACGCTTGGATGGGCTTAGGGCGACTGCGGCCCCGCCTATAGCCATAAGTGCATCGCGAACCATGCCAGTCGGGAACGCCTGTCCGGAGACACCTGGCTGGAAAACCTCGACCACACCCACCTTGTCGCCGTTTGGGTAAATCGGAGGCTCGGCGTTTCCCATTTCGACGCTGATGAGCCGGAACCATCTATCGTTTTCGGATGGAGCGCTCAGGTTCTGCTTCGTGCCCACGACCCTGAACACCTGGCGAGCGTCCCAGGGCGGTAGCCCGACACTACTTGCGTCCTTCTCGGCCAGCGGCTCGACACCAAGGGCGATCCGAGACAGGTTTACGAAGGACGCTGCCCCCATCGCGCTCTCCGCAGAGATCGGGTCTCGTCCCTTGGACGCGTGATGGGCCACCATGACTGCGATCCGCCGCTTGGCAGCCACGCTAACTAGCTGCCCCATGAACAGGGCCGCGGCCGCGTTGTCGTTTTGCGAGGCGCCACCCATGACACTCATGAGTGGGTCAAGGATCAGAACGTCGGGTTCAAGACCATCAAGCTCAGCGGTAAGCGCGTCCCAACCAGACTTATTCAGCGTTGGACCACTTGCACCGGGGCAAAGCAGGGACTGACCCCAACGATCCGCACCAATAATATTTAACCCTGGAACGTCGGCGTCGGTCACTCCGTGGTGATGCATGGTGGCCCGAAGACGGAGTGCGACTTCTGCTTCGGGATCCTCGGCGCTGATCAGCAGCACGCGGAGGGGGCCCCCGAAAACGTGGGCTCCGAGTAGCGGTCGGCCTGATGCACATGCCAAGCTCAAGGTTACGAGCCACGAAGATTTGCCTCGTCCGCCAGGGGCCACGAGCAACGACACGGCACCGCGTACCAGGTCGACCCCATGCAGCCACTGCCGCTTGGGGGGTATGCTGGGGAGCGCCGCCACGTTCAGCGCTCGCGAAGAGTGTGGTCGCGGCGAAGATGCGGAGACTAAGGGGGCAGCCGGGGCGCCTACGGCGTGCAGTCCCGTGAGGGCTGGATCGCGCCACGGCGACAGATCAAAGCCGGCATTGCGCGCCATGGCGAGCAGCGTGCCGACCGTAACCCCGCCCGGCTTAGGTTTGTAAGAGCTCCATACCGTCTCAAAGTCGCCCTCGCGGGTCCATGACGCGCCTAGACGGGACCACTCGAGCGCGAGTGAGCGAGCGTCTGGGCAGCCAAGCCGCTCGGCATCGCGCACAGCGAATAGCGCGCGGAGCCAAGTGTCGCGTGGGTCTGTTGCGCGGTTGTTGAGAACTTCTAGGCTAGAGGCGACAAGAGTTTTTTTCTCTTCCGCTGTAAGGTCCACGAACCAATGTGGGATCTCAATGCCGGCGCTCAGGTCGTTCGGTAGGGGGGCAGCATTTAGGCTTTTCGCGGCAGGGAGGATGCTGGCGTCGGCGGGTCCCCAGTCTGCCGACGATGCGCCCCCGGCCTGAGAGCCAACCGCACCTAGCAGCGGCCCGCAGGCAGACAAGAAGGCATCGATCTCCGCTTCGGAGACAGTAGGGAGGTCGCTCAGGCACACCGTATCGGGTCCCCGCCCGTCGGCCCAGTTGAGCGGCGAACCAGAAGTGTGAATCCCATGGACAACAACTTGCTGTCCGGCCCCAAGAACCTCAATTTTGCCGTCAGGCCCGTCGATCGCCCGTTTAGACGGCTGCCCTGCAGCGGCGCGGTAGAGCATAGCCACCCGGGGCGAATTGGCGCGACCGCGCATTGGGGCGCCGGCGGGGAGATGTAGGCGCGCCTGGTCCAGGATCTTGGCAACTAGTTGCGGATGATCAACATCGACGTCGACGCAGCGCAGGCCGGCGAGCAACAGACCAGTGTTGAGCGCGTCAGGCCTCACGTCCAGCAGCGCTTCATCACCGTGTTGCCACGCGCACGCGAACGGCAACTTGGAGCGACTGCGCACGCGTATAAGAGCATACCGGTTCGCGATTGCGTGCTGGCGGAATGCGCGCACTTCCTTGAGGGAAATGGTCTGCTCGGTTTGTGAGCACGGCGGAGTCGAGCTCACGGCTCGCTCCTGTCGCGAACACTTTCCAGCTCTGAGGATGAGTGAACGGGCCCGCGTAGCCGTGCCTGAGCCCAATCTAAGGCATCCGCCCAGCTGTAGAGCACCCTGCTGCCGAACTTATGAAAACGAGGGCCACCGCCACGGGTGGCCATAGATGCGAGGGTCTTGGGGCTGATCGGATAGCCGGCTTCGTTCAACGCCTTGGCGCAGTTCGCGCGATGCAGCAGGGTGGCAGGGGTAAGATCAGATAAGTCCAGCATATTGCGCCTCGCTCTGGTGAATAACCATGAGCGAGTTTTCGCTAGAACTTCAGGATCACAAAAATAAGCTTGAGGCGAAAAATAGGCGGGCGTTCGTCGCCTATTTTCACTTGAGTTGTTCCTGGAGACAGGGCAACGATTTTACGTTGGCCACACCCTCATCACCCCGAATAACCGGCGGATGCCCTCGCCCATTTATGCCGACGCCCCGGACGGCCTACCCCGGCGATATTTCATGTCATCGGGAAGGGCTCCATATGCAGTCCGGGCTTCATCCCTGGTGCAGTGAGTCCCGTTCATGCAGCGTTGGACCATATCATCCCGCTTGCCTATACCACCCTGCATTTTCAGCCGTTCGGCCTCTTTCACCATCCAATAAATGGCAGCTTCACAAGGCGGCCTGGGCCAAGCTCGCTTGACTTGGTCTGCATTGAACTCGATCGCGCCCCACTTAGGGCCATTGTATGAACTGAAGACCTGTCGGCTGACCATTTCGCCGTAGGGATTCACCACTACAGGGAGATTCGTAATGCGGAATTGTCCGGCTGCTACCGGCCCAAGTTCCTCATGGGGCCGCGGTCTGCCCCATGCGTGCACCTGCTCGGACCCGATAGCCTTGGCGAGGGCCTCCTGAGCGGCCTTGATCTTGGGCCCCATTTCGGTCATCCACTGACCGATCTCCTTCGCCTCCCCACAGATGATCCACGAAAGCGCCTGCGCCGCCGACCACCTCATTTGATGTCTCCGCTGCACGGTGGCCCGGGCCGTCGCCGCTCGCACATCAATTCCGCAGTCTTATCCGCAACTGCATCGGCAGCGGCAAGGAGCACAGCGTCGGCGGCGTGCATATATCTGGCTGTAACCGAACGTCCTGCGTGCCCAATCAATGCGGCAATGGTGGGTTCTGAATAGCCCAGGTCGCCGGCCAGACTGGCAAAGCTATGCCGCAACACGTGTGGTGTTATGTCTGATGGCAGGCCACCGAGCTTGGCGATTCGCAACCAAAATTTGCGGAATCCCGTCATTATTCCGTCGCCTCGGGTTGCCGGGAACACGAGTTCGCTCCCACCTGAGCGGTGTTTGTCCATTGATCGCAGCACATCGCAGGCGAGGCACGACAGAGGTCGTACCGAGCGGCCGGATTTTGTACTGCCGAGGGTGGCGGTGCGACGAACAAGGTCAACTTCCGACCAGCGCAGCCCCAGTGCCTCGCTGCGACGCCAGCCAGTGACGGACAGGAGCCGAATGGCTGCGAGGGCGGCCGGCCAAATATCTGCATCCGCACCCTTAGAGAGCGCCACGCCGAGAGCGGCATATTCGTTATCTGAAAGCCGCCGCTCGCGCATGGCGTCCGCGAATCGCTGCACGCCATGCGCTGGGTTGTCTGCCCGCATGGCTTGCCGGACGGCGTAGGTAAAAATAGCACCGAGTAGGCCGACGCTACGATTGGCTGCCGTTTTACCGCCCCTCACTTGCGCAAGACCCCGCGCCTTGGTCTTGATCCGCGCCTTAGTCTTGCCTTCGGCCACGTCGTGCAGGAAGCGCTCCACATCATGTCGCGTGACGGCGGCGACTGGATGCATACCGAGCAGCGGCTTGATGTGACGTTCGATACGGCCCCTGTCGAGCTCCAGCGTGCTGGCGCTCTTCGCGGTGCCGCTACGCTTGAGCACGCGGCCCGCCAGCGCATCGACTAGGTACATGTCGCAAAGCTCGGCGACAGTCGTGGCCACACGCCGAGCTCGCCTCTCAGCTGCTGGGTCCCGGCCCTTAGCGACCTCGCCTAGTAGCTCCTGAGCATGCGCTCGCGCCGTCGTGGGAGTCCAGGGCGCGCCGTGCCGGCCGATGGTATGCCAACGCTGCCGACCTTCGATGGTTCGGTACTTCAGAATGTAGGCGATCGCAGCACTTGCCTGCCGACGCGCGGCAAAGCCGGGTACGGTCCCATCCCAGACGATCTGGCCCAGCTCGAGTGCGCGTACTTCACGAAGCCCGATGCGACGCTGTTCCGACACTGTTTCTCCTCTTCGGGAGCCATGTGTTCTGTTAGAAAGCTACCAATTAGCTACCACATTGGTGCAACTCCTAGCAAACAATGGCAGGAGATCGCAAGCAAAAATATAAGTGGGTAAAGGGCTTTAGCAAGGTATCGCAAAACCCAGCAACCTATGAAAAACGCTGGTACCTACCTTGCCAAGGTTGGGGTCGTGGGTTCGAATCCCATCGCCCGCTCCAATTTCATCCCCGCGCGGGCGGGGAACACGAAGGGCGAGGCAGAGGAAATCAAGTCGGCACTCGGATCATCCCCGCGCGGGCGGGGAACACACCTATACCGGCGCACGACGATTGCCGTCCCTCGGATCATCCCCGCGCGGGCGGGGAACACCAGATCAAGGCGGGCTCCGTCAGCCTGACCTACGGATCATCCCCGCGCGGGCGGGGAACACACAGGCTTCGCGGGAGCGACAAATACGGGCTTCGGATCATCCCCGCGCGGGCGGGGAACACATTGGCGCGCCTATGCGGGCCAAGGTCGCCGTCGGATCATCCCCGCGCGGGCGGGGAACACTTCGGTGGCTCAGTCTCTTCCGGCTCTTCAGCCGGATCATCCCCGCGCGGGCGGGGAACACGCTCAGGCTTCTACGAAGATCAACCCTTACAGCGGATCATCCCCGCGCGGGCGGGGAACACGCTCGACCAAAGGCAAAGCGCATGAACGGCCCCGGATCATCCCCGCGCGGGCGGGGAACACTCAGATGTCTCGGTCAGCTCGTACCAAAGGAACGGATCATCCCCGCGCGGGCGGGGAACACTTATGAGGGAATGCCGCCCCACCATCAGGCTTCGGATCATCCCCGCGCGGGCGGGGAACACGTCTGTCTATCGTCGAGGCAGCGGTTGTGACCCGGATCATCCCCGCGCGGGCGGGGAACACACCGCCATCCGAAAGAAACTCGATCAAGTCGCCGGATCATCCCCGCGCGGGCGGGGAACACCCCAATTCGCATTCTGCTGATTTCGAAGAAGAAATCACCCACACAGATTTGCCACCAGGATTCGGCGGGGTTAGAAGTTCGATCGATGGCGGGAACCTCAGCCGGCCTCTTGCGGGCGAAAGGCAACCAATTTGAGCCCATCCACAGAGACGGGTACCCGCCGGTTGTGTCCCGTCGTCTCGAAGTCGAATCCGGCGTCGTTGGGCGCATTCCAGGCGATGACGGCATCACCGTCCTCGATAAGTTCATGAACTTGCTCCCAGATCATCGCGCGGGTGCGCGCCGAATAGGTGCCAACATACACTCCGGCCCTGATCTCCAGCAGCCAGACGGCCAGCCGCCCCCGCAGGCGGGGCGGTGCGTTGTTCGCGACCACGACCATCATCCCCGGCGGCCCTCCTCACCGATCGGCGCTGCGTCAACGAAGGCCGGACCGACTGAATCCGGCGGAGCCTGTGGCCTGTCCAGCCCACCGGCGAAAAGCACTTCCTCAATGCCGGGAATGAGCCGGGCGAGGATATTGTTCCTCCGGAAGGCATCGCGGCACGCCAAGCGCGTCGCGCGCACGGGATCGGAGCCGCCAAGCTTGCCCTTGGCATGCTGGCCGGCAATACGAAAAGCTTCGGGAACGACGGTGTCGAACTTGTAGATGTCGGCAATGTCGTAAACGAATGAAAGCGGCTTGCCTGTATGCAAGAACCCTACCGAAGGGGCATAGCCGGCAGCGACGACGGCCGCTTCGGTTATGCCGTAAAGACATGCATTGGCCGCCGACAGGCAACGGTTGGGCACATCGGACGCGTCCCATTGCGTAGGGTCGTATTTGCGCCGTCGCCATGCCACACTGAACTGCCGCGCCATGCCTTCGTAGATGGTTCGCACACGGGCGCCCTCGATGCCGCGCAACTGGTCGACCGAACGGCGCGAGGGGGCTGATTCGCCGAAGCGAAGCTGGAACATGCGGCGCACGATATTAAGGCGGGCTTCGGGATCGAGCGCCATGCGGCATTGCCAGAGAAGCTTGTCGGAGCGCGCCCCACCTGGCTGCCCGGCGGCGTAGAGGCGGACACCGGCCTCGCCCACCCAGATCAGGAGCGTTCCCGCGCGGGCAGCTAGTGCAGTGGCCGCATGGCTTGTCCGCGTGCCCGGCTCCAGCATGATACAGGCCAATCCGCCGACCGGCAGGTGCGTCCGCACGCCTGCCGCATCGACCAGCACGAACGCGCCGTCGATCACATCGAGTTGGCCCTTCTCCACGAACACAATCGAGGCGCGCTCCTTAAGCGGTATCGGCCGCGGAGGCGGTGCCCCCGGCATCCGGCGCGCTCCTTGCTCGGTCATGGTGAGCCTGCCCGTCGCACCAGCATCAAGCCGCAGCCGAATGCCTTGGCCCGGCCGAAGCCGTGCGCCACCCGTGCGACAAACGTCTCTGGCTCCCGCACCGTCAGAAGCCCGCGAAGATCGAAGACGCCGATCCGACCTGTCGCTCCGGAGCGCCGCCGCAACGGCACCGCGCGGTAGCCATCGAGATGAAGGGCATCGACCGTGAAGCCGCCGGATGCGGCGCGAGCGGCGAGCCACGCCTGCGCCGCCTGCGCAGCGAGCTGCTGGCGGCGCCCGGCCCGGTCAGCCTGCGCGACCGGGTGGAGCAGGTCCATCGCCACGTCGCTGCGCTTGCGCTTGCCGTGGCGCCCGCCCTGGCGCCGATCCACCGTGGCGTTCACCCGCAGCACGAATTGCAGGCGGTCTCCGGGAAACAGTTGCACATCGAACGGCTTGGACTCGATATGGAAGAAGGCCGAGTCGGCTCTCGGCTGCGGCCCGAGCACGTAATAGCGGCCTCTTGCATCGTCGCGTCGCCAGAGAAACGGCGCTTCGCCGCCGCGCTGCCGTGCCGACTGGATGTCCTCCGGCATGGCAGACCAGACGAGCCGGTGGTCGGCCTCGATGGCCTCGGACTGGTCGGACGGCTGCAACACGTTGATCAGCGGCGTCAGCTCCGATGTCCTCTTCAGCGTGAGGCGCGAAAGATGAACTGGCCCGGACATCAGTTGTTCTCCTCCTGGTCGAAGGCCGGCAGAACGAATTCGTTGCGCGGCGAGAACTGCCAGGTCAGACGGTCGCCCGGTTCGTCGTGGCGGCGATGGCGACGGAGCCGCGGGTTCGCGCGGCCGAGATCATCCCGCCGCTCGGCGGCGATCACCCCGCCGCGATGGCGCCAGGCGCGGCGGTCGTGAAGCGGCGCGTCGGGGTTGAGCCAGGCGCTCCTTGCGCGACGATCGGCAAAGATCTGGACGAGGCTGCCGTCCAGTATCTCCGGGTTCAGCGGCGCGGCGAGCGCACAGGACTTGCGGCCGAGATAGACCGCGAAGCGGGGGCGGCGGAAAGCTTCCCGGGGCTCTTCCAGGGTCCAGTGCGAACCCTCCTGCGATGCATAGGCAGCCTCGTACCAGCATCGGCCCGATATTCTCGGCGGGTGATGGACGTGTTGAGTTCCCCCCGGCGGGCCAGCACCTCGGCCCGCGTCTGCGGCGCGGGCTTGGAGGCCGACGGCAGCGACTGATAGGTGTGGAAGTCCGATACCAGCGTTCCCGTTCCCATCGTGGCCGACGCCACGCGGAAGCTTGCCGCCAGATGTTGCTGGCCGGCATTGTCGGCGCGGCAGATGCCGAGCGCTGCGCCGGCCAGGCCGATGAGAGCGGAGCGTGTCGGCCGCTCGGCGGTTGAACGCTCGACATTGCCCGCCCGCTCGCCGAAGCTTGCCAGCGGCGCGATCAGTGTGACGGCGAGCCAAGCGGTCATGCCGCCGGCTCCGGCAGGTCCGCGGCGCAAAAGCCTGCGATCTCGTCCAGTGTGGAACTGTCCGCGGCACCGACGTGCAACCGGATGTCGTCGTTCCAGTCCTTGCCGTACACTTTGGCGAACGCCTCTCTCCGGGCGGTCAGTTTGGCGATGGCAAGCGCAAGCTGATCGCCCTTGCCAACCGGCTCGATGAAGGCACTGGCGAGCGAGCGCGGCTGGGCATCGCCGCGCTCGGCGAGCATGTATTCGGCACGCACGTGATTGGCGAAGCTGTTGCGCTTGCCTGACGGCGAGGCGGTGGCCAGGGCCTTGACCATCGCATCGAGGGCGCGGCTGGCCAATGCTCGGTCCCCGTCCAAATTGGCAAGAAGCAGCGGCCGGTCAATGCAGGCGTAGAGATAGAAGACGCCGGCGGCAAAGCCCGCTTCTCCGATGAAGCCGGCACCGGCATCTTCCGATCTCTCCTTCAGATCGTCGACGGCGGTGTAATAGTCGTTCTCCACCTCGACCTTGTTCACGGTGATGGCATGCGCCACCTGCACCGCAGCGTCGCGGTTGAAGTCGGGACTGTCGGCAAGCATGCGCCCGAACATGGCAATATCGGCCGCCCCATCGGCGTGGCGCAACGCGATCTTTGCCAGCTCCTTCTCCTTGGGCAAGTCTTCGCCGGATGCGATGCGCTCGGCGAGCTCGAAGGCGAAAGCTTTTTCGTCGGGCGAGATGAAGGCGAGCTGCTCGATATGGACGCGCTCACGCTCGTTCTTTTGCTTCTCGCTCTTGACCTTGCCAAAGGCGCTGGCAACTTGGCGGGCAATCTCGGCGGCTCTCTCCGCCTCGACCTCCTTTGTCTGCAAATGGTCCAGTACTTTCTCCCCGAGGCGTTGGGTGCGGTCGCCCAAGCTGCCCTGGAGAGCAGCGCGAAAATCGATCGATTCGCGGATCGCCCGCTTGATTGCCTGGCTTGAGATGCGCATGCGCGGCTCGTTGCCGAGCAGCGCCGTCTTAGGGCGACCGAGATCGTCGCGATTGGGGTTGGACGGCGGATAGGCGGTGAGGATATGCAGTTGAACAAAGCGGCTCATTGTGCGGTGTCCTCCTCGGAGTCAGGACTGTCGGTTTCGGGCGCGGCACGGCCCTGCTGGTAGTATTCGAAGATCCAGCGCCGGCGCGTGACGTCGTTCCAGCGCAGAATGTCGTCGGCGAAGCGCGCCACGTCGAAGCTTGCGCCGCGGCTGACGGCGACCGCCCGGCGCAGATGGCGCAGCCGCTCCTCGGCGTCCTCGGTGCGGATGAGAGAAGCAAAACGCGTCGGCGAAAAGAGTGGTCGCTCGTCTGCTCTTGGCGGTCTGCCGTCGGCGGTCTTCCCGAGCATGGCGGCGAAGGATGTATAGTTCGTCCGTGCAGCCGGCTTCACTACGGCCAGCACGCCGGCGAGGACAGCAACGCTCTCGCTCTCGCGTTCGGAGAGCCGTTCGCGCTCCAGCGCCTTACAGACGATGCCATGCAGGCGGATCGCCTCGGGTACGACGATTACCTCATTCGGCGTGGCGGCGCGGCGCAGCCTGGCGGCGGTAGCTCGGTCGCCCCGGCGGCCTTCCTCATTCGGGTGCAGCACGCGCCACCAGGCGGCGATCGCCCGGCCGGTTTCGTTGCGGCCAGCCTCCTTCATGCCGGTTCCTCCTCTCGTGTCTCGCGCTTCTGTGGCACGGGCAGGTGCAGGATTTCGAACAGCGCCTTGCCGCGCTTGCCCCAGCCGCGCAGCGTCCAGTAGAGGCCCGCACGGGCGGCGACCACGCGGGCTGCGGCCTCGGCATCCTCCAGCGGCACCGGGCAGGTTGCGTCGAAGATGTTGAGCGCGGCCGAGCGCATCGCGTCGAGCCAGCGCCGCGCCGCCTCGCCGCGGCTATCTGCGCCGATCTCCAGCACCACCTCGGCCAGCACCTCGTGGAAGGCGTCGTCGGTGCGTTCATAGAAGGCGTTGCGGGCTTGCCCGACCGACCCCTTGTCGTCCTTGACGTCGAGCGCGTTTTGGATGGCGAAGCGCAGCGCACGATTGACGGTATCCCCAGCCTCGGCCATCTCGCGGGCGAGGTCGTCCATGAAGGCGACGTCAGCGGGATCGGCGAGCGGCAGCGGCTGCTCTGCGACGACGTAGGAGATCGCTTCCATATTGCTCATTGCCCATCCGGCGAGCCGGATGCGCGCGCTGGGCCGCGAGCCCTTCTCCGAGAGCACATCGGCCCGCTCCCGGCGGGCGAGGGCGACGCTGCGCGCGGCGAGCGACAGCTTCGTCTCGTCGTCGCCGGCGCCGCCGACGGTCACCGCCACCCAGTCGCGATAGCCAAAGCGGCCGGACTTGGGCTTGACCGAGTAGGGGGTTTCGGCCTGTCTCTGCCGCCGATAAGGGGTGAGCGGATGTATCCAGCCGCCGTAGTTGAGCCCATGGGGCTTCTGCAGGAATCCGGTGACCAGCGGCCCCTCGCGTCCCGTCAGGTCGCAGGCTCCGTTGCCCGAGACCTGGAGCCAGATGCGGCGGGGCATACCGAAAAAGGGGTGCAGCCGGGAGTCGAAGGGCGGCTGTCCCTGATGAATCTCGACGCCGCCAGCCTCCCTGCCCACGGGGAGATCGGATCTGAGCCAGGCGAAAACCGTATCGGCGGGCGGCACCGGGTGTTCGCCGGGCAGGATGTTGGCCCACAGCGTTTGCCACAGCGGCGGCGGCCCATCCTCCTCGCCCTGCGGGACGACGAGCGCGGAGAGCGGCCCGCCGCCGCGCATGGAGGTGCGAATGCCCGCGCCGCCCGCCGGCGCAAAGGCCTGCAAGGTATAGAGCGCCATGGCGGCCGCCGGCAGGCAAAGCGCCCCGTAACGTGCACGATGGGTGAGAAGGTCGGAGTTCTTGCGCTGGGCATTGGCGCCGGGGGTGTCAATGAACAGGGCCTCGACGGGGATGGCGTCGCCGTCGATCCCCGGCTCCTGCATGAAGCGGAGGCCATCGCCATCGACGTTGAAGGCCGGCACAAGCGGCGCAAGCGCGTCGCTCAGCTCCTCGCGCGACGGCGGCGTCCGGTAGCGCGCCCGCCAACTCCTGTGGTCCTGCGGGCCCGTGGCGAAGGAGAGCAGACCGATCAGCAGCTCGCATGTGGCCGTGTCGAGATCGGCGGTCGACCCATGGACGAAAGGAATCTCACGAGGGTAGTATCCTCGCTGGACTCATGGGTTTAATGCCTTTCGTCATAGTTCCCCGTTATGTCCAAATGGGCGCGCGAGGCCAGTGAACACTCCAACTCCTATTTCCTCCGACCGGCTTCAATCTGACTCGGATCGCCTCAACCAAACCTGCTTTTGCGTCACGCTCGACCGCGCGTCGCTGTGCGAGGCATTAGAGC
>Ga0075530_1001346_pt1 | contig 11793 bp, 7 predicted proteins | sample NGEPerD_2_FD_75101 | JGI IMG/M metagenome (GOLD analysis project Ga0075530, IMG submission 75101) | Arctic peat soil microbial communities from the Barrow Environmental Observatory site, Barrow, Alaska, USA - NGEE PermafrostL1-D | ecosystem: Environmental > Terrestrial > Soil > Wetlands > Peat ...
GCTCCGCCGAGGACAGAGCTTCTTCTGCTTGAGCGTAGCACCGGCGATGCCGGTTGCGTAGTACCTTCTGGATAGTCGGAGAATGAGCGACTCACGGATTCCCCTACCGGCCAGCTCGGGCTGTGGCCGCCTCTTCTCGGCCGGACCGGGAGATGGCTGCTTCGAGGTCCCCTAGGAGCCCCTCCGCCCGCCGCAGGAGCCCGTCGGTCTTAGACGCCCACCTGCGATCGAACAGACGGACTCGCCGGACCGTGATCTTTGTGAGTATGAGCACCTCGTACAGCCGGGCTCGCAGCAGGCGAACGGGTTCTATCTCGTGCCCATAACCTTCGAGGAAATTCCGCTGGGCGCCCAGCATCTGCTCCTCTCCACCCGCCGCATACCACCAGTGAAGATCGGCGAGGAACTTTCCGAGATCCAATGCCGGGTCCGCCAGCGAGCAGGTGTTGAAGTCGATGAGAGTGATGCCGGTCCGCCCCACCCAGACATGGTCGGCTTTGTAATCACCGTGGGCCAGGACCGGGGACTCGCCCGGCAGGCGCGCTTCCACGGCAGCGGCTCTCTCGAGGATGCGATCGATAGCAGCTCCGGCGGCGGGAAAAAGCGGTCTCACGTGCTCGGCGGCCCGCGCCACTGCGCGCGCCTCACCGGCGAACGAATGCGGGCGGACATCGTCGAATAGCCCCACCGGCGCCCGCTGGAGAGCACGCAAGACTGCTCCCGCTTGCGCTAGAGGCTTGGCGGCGCGCGCTGCCGGGTGGTGGGACAGGGGCGTCCCGGCCAGCTCTGGGTAGATTATGAGCCCGTCCTCACTCAAATGGGCCAAAGGCCTGATTGCCGACGCCTCAGTGGACGACGACACCCAATCGGCAATACCAGTTGCGACGCGAAATGCAGCAATGTCCTCGCCGTCGTTGTACAGCTTGGCGAACAGAGTCTCTCCTCTCTGGATGCGGCCATCCGGAGCGAGGCAGTCGTAGCGAAGCACGTGGCGCTGTCCGGGCCGGTATCGCACGGCAGTCACGTCGACGGCCGACGGGAGCTCTGGCGAGCTCCCGCCGGCCGCATCCTCCATCAGCCGGGTAACCAAATCAGCAACGTGATCCGGGCTGGAGACGCGGACGAGTTGCGGATAAGCGGCATCGAGTGGAGCCACCAGAATTCGCATTCCGAGGTGAGGGTCCCGCGCACTCAGCCGGGAGAAGGGAGCGGCGACACCACCGGCTAACGCTTCGGACTCCAGATCGACCTCGCTAGGGTCTTCAGAGGAGAGGCTGCTTGATCCTTCAGGCTGCCAGGTCACCGCTATCGACCGGGCCGGTCCGGCACCTGTGGCCAGGCCGACGTCGTAGTAGGCAGTGAGCTTGCGGCCGGGTTTGAACTTCGCCCGTCGTAGAACGCAGGGCCCAAGGTGCGAGGGATTCGACAAGAGGCCGCGCAGCTCCTCTCGAATGATGCGACGTATCGGCCGTCCTCCCAGGACCCAGCACACGCCCTCGATCCCGGCCTCTCCCGACAAGGCCTCCTGTAACCGACCGGACAGCCTCGTAGCCGATCCCGGAACCTTCTCGGTGGGAGCCGTTACCACGGCGCCCGATGGGTGAGTCTCATGGTCTCCCGTCACGAAGCCTCGGTGAGCCGGACATGCCTTTCCGCCTGCGGATATCAAAACAATATCCTCACAGGACTGTCAACGAGGTTGACCTAGCCTCTCGGCAACGACAGTATTACGATGCAGCTGCTTTGGAGGGATGGCGATGGGCCGCCCCGCGGCTGGTGGACCCAGGGAGGGCGGCCCGGGTGCAGGAGAGGTCGAGTGGCGACGGTCCAGCCGGCAATGGGCGGGCCGGCAAGCGGTTCCTGATCTATTCGCAGGACGGTCTGGGGCTGGGGCATCTCAGACGGACTACGAGCATCGCGAACGAGATCTTACGCGTCCTCCCCAAGGCATGCGTCCTGACCCTCAGCGACTCCCCTCTCGGCGGGTTCTTCGACTCGAGGCCCAATCACGACTTCCTGAAGCTCCCTTCGATCGTGAAAGCAGGGCCCGGGGACTGGCACGCCCTGGCCCTTACCATGGATTTCGACGAGGTTTCGGCGCTGAGAAGAGAGCTGATTCTCAGTTCAGCGAGCCACTTCCAACCTCATGTTCTTCTAGTCGACCACATGCCGCACGGCGCCATGGGGGAGCTCGTTCCGACGCTCGAGGAGCTGTCCAAAAGGGGGCGAACAAAGGTCGTGCTGGGACTGAGAGATGTCCTTGATTCCCCCCAAGTCATACGCGAACGGTGGCGCATCGAGGGTGCCTACGACGCCATCCGGCGCTATTACGATCTGGTCCTCGTTTACGGAAGCAGGGAGCTCTTCGACCACGCCGCCCGATACGATCTCCCGTCGGATATAGCAGCAAAGCTTCGCTACTGCGGGTATGTGTGTGCGCCTCGGCGTGCTCGATACACCCGCAGCATTCGCGCCGAGTACAAGAAGCGCAGCGACGCGCCGACCAAGCTAATCGTGGGGATGGCAGGCGGAGGCGCCGACGGATACACAACCATGCGCTCGTTGCTCGACGCCGTCCCTCTGCTGGAGGCGAGCATCTCCCGGTTCAGGCTTGTGATGATCACAGGTCCCTTTATGCCGGAAGAACACCGCCAGGAACTGCAGGCCCGGGCCGTCGGCTTGCCGGTCCGCGTCCGCAGAACTGTGGCCGATCCTTACAGCTATATATGCGCGGCCGACGCCGTCGTCGCCATGGCAGGTTACAACTCCACGATGGAGATCCTGCGATCGGGGACACCGTGCATCATGGTGCCGCGCATGGGGCCAAGCAGCGAGCAGAAGATCCGAGTGGGCCTTTTTCGATCCAAGGGGTGGGTGGACACCGTCGATCCCTCCAAAGTATCCGGCAGAAAATTGGCGGATGCGATCTGCCGCGCCCTCGACCGAGGCAAGGACAAGGAGGCGAGCACCGGGCCCGATCTCGACGGGCTCCCACGAGCGGTTAACCATTTGCGGTCGCTGCTGCCCCCCAGCACTCCCGATCCGAAGCTGACGTCGAGCGCCCCTCTGTAGTGGAGCACTGGTGGTCGCGGTGACGACCGGGGAGTCGCAATGGAGTCCCGACTTCGACCCTGACTTGCCCATGCTTCCCCTCGCATTCGACTTTCGCTCTGTGGGCGCGCTGTTCGAGCGCAAGCTGGCGAGGGCCCAGCCCGAGGCGGCGACCACGGGCGTGCGAGTGCAGGCACTACAGGACGTCAAGTATCAGCCCGGCTTTCAATGTGTGTCGACCTACGAGCTCGTGGTCGGCGATGCTGGGCCCTCTCCCTTGAAAGCCATTGGAGTCCTGCACATCGGTGCAGAACAGACTCTGGTGCTTCTGCCGAACGAAGACCCTGAGCTCGATCGCCTCGGAGAGGCAATGGATCCGAAATACATGCGCCACCGTTTGGAGGCCGCACCTGAGCTAGTCGCAACGTTAACCAGTCCCCCTCGCATAGAAGCGCTGCGCTACAAACCGCGCTTGCGCTGCTCGCTGCGCTACGAGCTGGAGACCCAATCGGGAAAGCAGGTCTTGTTTGGGAAGATGTTGGCTCAGGGGGGCGAGCTCCTGATGTCCACGCTTGGGCAACTAGACCGGCAGAGCCGCGAGCTCGCCACCATGCCGCGCATCGCGCCACCGCTCGTCTACTGGGCCGACATGAGGCTGCTGTTACAACGGGCCGTTGATGGGGGTGACGAGCTCCATTCCATCGCCTTCGACCAACAGCGCAGCGTGAGCGAGCGAGCTGCGTGGATGCACACCGCCGGCGAACGCCTTGCGGGGCTGCACTCCGCTGGGCGTCCCCCTGGGCCGAGCCGGACTCTGAGAGACGACGTGGACGAGTTGTCGGGCTACACCAAGGCCATTGCGGCGCCGGACTCCGAGCTTGCTCGTGAGTATTCATTCGAGGTGAAGCGCCTCAGCAAGGCCGAGGAAGCGGGCTACGGCTCTGTTCCCAGTCATGGCGCTTTCCGCACCGACCAATTCATGATTCAAGACGGCGAGCTCGTGCTCATCGATCTCGACGGCTACTGCTGGGCCGAGCCCTCCCGAGACATCGGCAACCTGTTGGCTTACATCGGCTGGAAGGCCATGCGGCAGCCGCAGCACGGTCACTTCGTGGAGCAAGCTACAGATCAATTCTTGGAGGGCTACGCATCCGTAAGAGAGCCGCCGGACGAACGACGCATCGCGTTGTTCGAGGCAGCGTCGAGGCTCAAGATCGGTGGACGGCGCTACCGAAGCCTGTCCTTTCGCGAATGGCCGCTCGTTCCGCTCCTGATCGAGAGTTCCCGCAACCTGCTCGGGAAATGATCAAGGAAATCACACCACCCTCCTGGCCCGGGGTCGCCTCTGATCGGGGCAGATGTCCACGGTCCGCGTTTACCCACGGTTTTCTGTGGGTGGATGTCCACGGTCCGCGTTTGCCACCCTCCGATCGCCCCCTCAATGCCCTCGGCGGCGCCCCGCGTGTTGTTCCATCCGCGCCGTCTCCAGCAGTGATTCCACATCCTCGTGCGAGGGGTCCAAGCTCAAGAGTCGCTCCAAACGCTCGACCGCCACATCCCACCGCCCACGTTTGAAGGCGGCCACGCCCTCTTCGTAGAGCTTGACGATCGGATCCTCTTGACGCGAGCTTTCGACGACAAAGAGGAGACGCTCGACCGCGACGACCATGTCGGCCGCGCGCTGAAAGCGGCGGCTTGGCTCCTTCATCAAGGCCGTCTGTAGCAAGGTTTCGGCTTCCGCGGGCAAGGCCGGGTTGAGCTGACGAGGAGGGGGTGGGGGCTCGTATGCCTGAGCGGACAGCATCGCCTGAGCAGAATCGCGCACGAAGGGAACCTGGCCCGTCAACAGCTCGTACAGCACAATTCCGACCGAGTAGAGATCCGACCGCCCGTCTACCTCCGTACCGAAGGTCTGCTCTGGAGCCATGTAGGCCGGGGTCCCGATCGCCATGCCCTCCCGGGTCAGACGCTCCCGGGAGGGGTCATTAAGCAACTTGGCGATCTCGAAACCAGTCAGCATGGGCCAAGTTGGGAGCGGTAGGAGGATGTTTGTGGGCTTGACGTTTCGGTGCACGACGCCCTGCTGATGGGCATGCTCAAGCGCCGAAAGCACCTGTGCGACAAGCCGCAAAGCGCGCCCCGGTTCGACGGGCTCGCCCACCATGTCATCGAGGGCTGCTTCGCTGTCCAAGTACTGCACAACTAGGTAGGGGACGCCGTCCGCCTCTCCCTGCTCGTATATCGGGAGAATGTTGGGATGCTGGAGACGCGCAAGAATCCTTGCCTCTCGCTTGAACCTCGCCCTGAACTCCGCATCCCCTGGGTCATTCAGAACCTTAATAGCGACGTAACGATCCAGGGACTCCTGAAAGGCTTTATGGGTCGTAAACATACCGTCTTGCCGTAAGACCTCACCCAGCTCATAGGAACCTACGCTGCCGGTTCCGTCGGCTCCTCGAGGCTCTTCGGAAACCGTCTGGGTAGTCTGCATGCTCACGTGAGCTTCACTCTGACCTACCTCGATGACGTCACCATCGGACAGAGGGGTGGGAGCTCGCACAGCCACGTTGTTCACCAGGGTCCCGTTCAGCGATCCGACATCGTCGATTACGAAACCTTCTTCGGTTGGACGAATGACGGCGTGCTTGCGCGAGACTTCGCGATCATTCAGAATCAGGTCGGCCTCCTCGCGTCCGATCAAGGTCTCCGATCTGATGCGCACACGTTCGCCGGCGCGAGGACCAGTGTTGAACCGCAGCTCTAGCACAGGTTCTCGCGCCTCATGGCCCGCTTCGACCTCCCGCCCTAGATGGTGACAGAACCTCGGAGAGCATGCCGATCGGCGGCACCGCGCCAATATTCGCTCTCCACTCAATTCTCATGCGCTCCACTCGGTCCCGATACTCCGCCATTCGACCCTGGCTCTCGTAGAGCCTGCGCGGTTGCAATAACTCAACGTCGTCCACCTGGGGAGCCACAGCGGCCACGTCGAGGCCGAGCTCGTTGGCACCGTCCCACTCCACAGTCCCGTCGACGAGGGCCTGAACCAGTCCTAACGAGCAACTGAACGGGATTCTCTTGGATCTCGGGTCAGAAGGAGGGCCCCCGACCGACCCCGTGTTCACGAGAAAGCACTCGAAGTCGAGGCCCGACAGAAGTTGAGCAAGGCGCTCCCCGCGCTGGGCGATACCGATGAGAGATTGATCTGCACGTGGCCCGGGCAACGACCCTTCCCCATGTGCATCCCTGGCGGTCCAGCCTCGCAGCTCCCGTAACAGGAAGTGCTTCACGGCATCCCTGCGGCTTAGTCGCGCGACGGCCGGCAGAACGCCATCGCCTCGCATGAGAAACAGCAGCGTCGTCAAGGGCGGCACATCGTTCACCGGGAAGGAATTGATCGAGCGGAAGTTAAAAACGGCGCGTCCCGCTCGCCGATCGGTCTCCATCGAGAAGTCCGGCAGGTTGCCCCGCTGCATGACGTTTTCCAGGTATGCATCCGGCTTTGTTACGGCCGCGTAGATTTCCGGCTGTAGCTTGGAGTCGAGCCCGTAGGTCTTCTCGATGCATCCATCCTGCGGAGAAACAATCTGGCCCTTATCGAAAAGTGCGACGAAATCATCCTGAACAACTCGCGAGCCATTGTGTTGCGTGAAGGTAATGGTGCTCTTGCCGCTATCGGGCAGGCCCATAACCAGCACGCTCTTTAGCCCTCGGGTACTCGGCACCACCTTGCACCCGGAGTGGAGCACCAAACCGCCGGAATCATAAACACGGCTGCCCCACATCCGCAGGCCCGCCTTCTTGGCTTCGTCGAAGTAGTCGGAGTTCATGATCCTCGTCACGCCCTCCTCCAGCCAGGCGGCGATTACTCGGTTGTTTCTGTAGCCCTGCACTTCGAGACCAGGAGTGCAGATCACGGTCAGCTCCGGATCGAGATGCCGGTCATCGCTGATCGGGTCGAAATAGAGAAGCCTCTGCATCGCCGCTATGTTGGCGTTCACCCTTTCCACGATCAGACGGGCCGCCATTCGGTAGGGAGGAACGTTGCCGACAAAGCCATCTACAACGATCAGGTCGCGCGATCTGATGTACTCATCCTGGACAGCGGCCAGTCGCCGTCCCTCGGCGCGAGGCATCGTCTGGTCCGAGTAACGTTCGGGCTGGTCGGTGACAATGAACGTCGAGCTTCTCTGTCTCGCCCCGACGTTCGACTGCACGTTGAGGTTTCCGTACACGGTCTCACTGGCAGTCGGCATTGCTTCAGTCAAGCTGCGAAGCAAGGTCTCGTTGGGACGGAACACGACAGATCTGCCCAGGCTCGAAACATCGATCGACTGGTTCACTCCGGCAGCGCCTTGTCCGCAGCTCCCGGTACAATCGAGTCGCCTCTCATGATCCCCTCGAGCACCTTCAGAGCCAAGGAGGCGCGCGCCGGCTTGAGCTGCCGCCATCCACGAATAGCCATCCGAAGCAAGCTGACCTGTTCGTAGGTGCGCAAGCGCTGTTGGAACTCCTCCGAGTTCGACATCCCCGAGGCTTCGGCATAGGCCTCGAGAAACCGACGACGAAGCCGGGGGCCGACGCCCTCCACGACTCCGCTCGCTAGCTCGGCCTTCAGAGTTGCGGTGGTCAAGTAAGCGCAGAATTGGCCGAGATCGAGCTCGGGCTCGGCCTCACCCAAGTTATCGAAGTCGATGAGACCGACCTCGGCTCCCTGGAACAGGATCTGGGAGGGAGTGAAGTCGCCGTGGCTGAACTGCAGCCGTCCCTCACCTACTCCCTGCCCTGTGTTCCTAACTTCGGAGAGCAGCTCGTCGAGCGGAGTCATCTCTTCCGGGATAACCCGGCCAAGCGCCGTAAGCTCGGCTTGGAGCTCTGCCAGCTCATGTCTCAGTTGACGCTGCCGGCCCACGCGGATCCTGCAGCGATGCACTTCCGCAGCTACCAATCCGGAGGCCTCAACCGCCCGCTCCAGAGCATGCGAATCATTCTTTCCATCCCCGCCGGCTCTCGCCTTCAGCAGAGGCGCGATCTCGGGGCTTCCCGGGATGCCCTCGATGAGCGTCAGACCGAGGTGCGGGACGTGACCGACATGACGGGGAATGCGGACACCGCCGATGCCGTCGCCCAGCTCACGACCCAGCTCCTCCATCACAGCTCGGTCCAAAGCCTGCTCGCCCACCGAGGAGACCTTTCCGAATACCAGCACTGAAGCTACGCTGCCCCGCCGGCTCCCGTTGACCTCGTAACGGAGGACGCAGCGATTGCGGCGTGGATAGTGAGCGACTGCGATCCGGCAACCCTCCACTTCCAGGTCGGGATCGAGCGAGCTCGGGACGAGTCGCCCGAGAATGTCTGCCATACGCGTGGGATCGGTGGCATCGATTAGAGAAGGCAGATCAGGATCGATCGGGTAGGCATGAACGGCCAATCGCAGGCTCTCGAGCACGGCCACGGGAGTATCGAACCCGGCAGTCTCAGGGCGACGCTCGGCGTGCCCGGTTAATGGTTGCAGTCGTTCCTGGAAGAACGCCAGGCAAGCATCAGAATCCGCAAACAGCCGCCCGGTGACCACAACGGAACGCGATTGGCCCGTAGCGGTATCGCGCAAGCGAATCGCATAGCGTAGCAAACATTCATCAACATCGACATAGGCTTTGCCTGGGCTGCACTCCTCGATCGCATGGCCGCCGCGATCGCCGATGAGAGACTGCTGCAGTAGCTCCCCCATGACATCAGGATCGAAGGACTGCCGCAACCCGGGGAAGCGGGCCTCGAGCTGGAGGGTGCGCCGAGCATCGAGCCGAAGAGCCGTCACCTATCCCTCACGCACAGAACGAGATGGACCTTGAACGATGCTCTCGACCTCTCTGCGCGGCGCGGGCATGGGAAGAGCTTCCAGCAGCATCGTCTCGAAGACCCGTCTCGACTCATCCTCGTCATCCCCGTCGAGGTCGGCGGCACTCGGCGTCACCGAAACGGGTTCCCCGGCCCCGAACTGTCGCTCGTAGAGGGAGGCATAGAGCCCTCCTCGCTGCAGCAGCTCCTCGTGATGACCCACCTGCTCGATGCGCCCTTCGCGAATCACGACAATCCGGTTCGCGGAGCGGACGAGACTCAAATCATGGGAGATGATTATCGTCGTCTTTCCCCTCATGAGCCTATGCAGCGCCTGGAGGACGAGGTCGGTCGATTCCGCGTCTAATCCTGTCGTCGGCTCGTCGAGCATGAGGATGGGCGCATCCCGGATGAGTGCGCGCGCGATTGCTATTCGCTGCCGCTGCCCTCCGGAAAGGTTCGCGGCTCTCTCACTGAGCTCGGTATCGTAGCCGCCGGGCATTCTTTCGATGAACTCATGAGCGTTTGCTTCCTTTGCGGCCGAGACGATCTCCTCGCTCGACGCCTCTGGCCTGCCGTAGGCGATGTTGTAGGCAACGGTTCCGGTGAACAATATGGTGTCTTGCAAGACCATGCCGATCTGCGAACGAAGAGAGTCGAGTGTGAAATGTCTGATGTCCTGCCCGTCGATGAGGACCGCACCAGCCTGCGGATCATAAAGCCGAGGAACGAGCTGCGCAACGGTGCTCTTTCCGGCGCCACTGGGGCCGACGAGAGCAACGACTTCGCCCGGGCCGACGCGAAATGAGACATCGTCCAGCGTCAGGCGTATCGCATGGTCATCCGACCCGGCTGCGTCAGGAGGTTCTAACTGATAAGCGAAGCTGACGTGGCGCAGCTCGACCCAACCCTGAAACGGCGGCGCCGGTACCGAGTCGGGGAGGTCGTCGACCGACGGGCTCCGGGCTAGAAGCTCGGCGACTCGCTCGATGCTTGCCAGTACCTTGCCGATGAGGCTCCACTCCTTGATGATTCGCCGAGTCGGCTTGAACATCTGGTCGACGAGTGCAAGAAACAGGACCAGCTCTCCAATCGTGATCGCGTTGTTTCTCTGTCGCAACAGGACAACGGCCCATACAATTGCCGCCACTGCAAGAGCTTCCAAGCTCTTTACAGTCCAGCTGAACCCAGCTTCCAGCTTGGCCGTTTGTAGGGCGGCCTCCATCGTATGCCGGCTCTGCTGAGCGAAGCGCTCCTGTTCACGTTCGCCACGCCCGTACGTCTGTATGACTCGGATGGATGTCAGCATCTCTTGGGCTGCCGACGCCAGCTCACCCTCCCGTGCTCGCTCTCTCTTGGAGCTGGCCTTGATGCGTTTGGAGAAAACCTGCGACACGACGGAAACCACCGGGACGATCAACAGAGCTGTCAATGCCAGCTCCCAGGATTTCTGGAGAATCGAGATCAGGATGATTGGGACCAGTAGCAGGCTTCCAGCGAGATCGCTCAGAGATTCGGTCAAGAAGACCTCGATCTGCGTAACATCGCTGGTTATCCTCGTGAGGACATCGCCGGTCCTCCTTTGATTGTGAAAAGCAAGAGACAGGCGCTGAAGGTGGGAGTGCAGAGTCACCCTCAACGACAGACCAAGCAGGCGGCCACCTCGGGCAAGATAGATCTCCGCGAGTGAATCGGCGAGACTGTTGATCATGGCGAGCACGATGACGCCGATGGTCAGCACAGCAATTGTTGGGAAGAGAGGCGGGATTTGATCCGGGGCTGTTCGGAAGAGGTCGATGAAAGGTTCGAACAACAAGGGAGGCTTGTTGGCGTTCCTACCGCCCTTGAGAAAGTCGATCAGATAAGCAAGGGGCTTCAGCGCATAGACCGCCGTGAATGCCTCCAGCACGAGCATCGTGAGCCCAAACGCAAACCACTTGCGGTTGCCCCGAGCAAAGCGGCTTAGGAGCTTGACGGCTCTTCTGCCCTCACGCGGCGGCGGCTCAGAACGGCGGCGGCTCAGAACGGCCCTCTTCCACTCATCGCTCGAATCTCGGGCAGGCTCACGACGCTTTACCCCGGACCGTACGAAAGATAGTAGCAAGCTCGGCGGCCTGAGCCCAGGCGGCGAATCCTTCGGTGACGGTCTCCCGTGCCGCCGCACCCAGGCGCGCTCTGAGATCCCCATCCTGCAGCAGCCTCTGCAGTTCCGCAGCAATGCCGTTCACATCGCGAGGCGTCGACATTAGACCGTTCGCTCCATCTGTCACGAGCTCCGATATCCCTCCGGCGTTAGTCACGAGGACCGGCAATGAGCACGCCATCGCCTCCATCAAGGTATTGGGTATCCCGTCTCGGTCGCCGTCGTGGGTCACGAAGGGGGTCAGGGCGAAGATGTCTGCATGCTGATAGACGCTCACAAGATCTTGCTGCGTGCAAGAACCCATCAGGCGGACGCGGCTGGTAAGCCCTATGGCCTCGATGAGTGACGATAGCTCGCCTCTCTCCGGGCCCTCGCCGTAGATGAGGCAGGTGAACCTATGACCATGCCCGACGGCGATGCCACAAGCTCGAATCAGATCCGACAGGCCCTTCTTTTCCACGAGGCGGGCTACGGCCACCACCGTTGGCGGTTCTCCGGTAGCTTCGGCAACCGAGGATTCGAGAGGATGAAACTCCCGAGAATCCACCCCATGATGTATCAGACGGATCCGTGATCGAAAGCGCTTCGGCAGGGTCGCGTCGAGGTATTCGCCATTTGCCCGACAGCACGTGATCACGTGGGTTGCCTTTGCTGCTCGGCGAACCAAGGATCCCTGGTCAGTTTGGTACAGATCCCGGGCATGGGAGGTGAAGCTGTAGGAGACGCCTGTGAGAAGGTGAACTAGCAGGGCCACGAAGGCC
>Ga0075530_1001348_pt1 | contig 11770 bp, 8 predicted proteins | sample NGEPerD_2_FD_75101 | JGI IMG/M metagenome (GOLD analysis project Ga0075530, IMG submission 75101) | Arctic peat soil microbial communities from the Barrow Environmental Observatory site, Barrow, Alaska, USA - NGEE PermafrostL1-D | ecosystem: Environmental > Terrestrial > Soil > Wetlands > Peat ...
CACATAAACGTGCACGTCTTCGCGCGCGGGATGCTGGTCCATCTGACGACCCGGATCTTCTTCGAGGACGAAGAGGGGAACCGGTCGGACGCGGTACTAAGCGCCCTTCCCGAGGCCCGCCGACAGACACTGCTGGCGCGCCGCGAGGACGAGGGTTCCCGCGGCGACCTTGTCGTTTACCGGTTCGACATCAGGCTGCAGGGCGAAGGGGAAACGGTCTTCTTCGAGCCATGATGGACTCTCGCTGCCCACTCCCGGCTCGCTGCCCGCCTCCGGCGCCGTTTCGCCCATGAGCTTCTCCCCCGCCGACTCGGCGCTTTTCGCTCCCCTCTTCACCGACCTCCGCGTCGCCAAGCTGTTCGGTGACGAGGCCATGCTGGCGCGGATGGTCGAGTTCGAAGCGGCGCTGGCGCGCGTCGAGGGGCGCCTCGGGGTGATTCCTGCCGCGGCGGGCGAGGAGCTGGCCGGCGCCCTTAGTGGCTTGCAGCTTGCTTCGCTCGACATCGGGCGACTGGCCGGCGACACCGCTCGCGACGGCGTGCCGGTACCGGGGCTGCTCGGGCAGTTGCGAGAGCGCTTGCGTGAGACGGCGCCCGGGGCGGAGCCGTACTTGCACTGGGGAGCTACCAGCCAGGACGTCATGGACACCGCCTTCGTCCTGCAACTGCGCGCCGCGCTCGAGGTGCTCGCTGAGACGCTCGAGCAGACCATCGACCGCCTGAGCGGGCTTGCCCGGGCCCACCGCCTCACGCCCATGCTCGGCCGCACCCACGGCCGGCATGCGGTGCCTATATCCTTCGGGCTGAAGGTGGCTGGTTGGCTGGCCCCGCTGCTGCGACACCAGGAGCGGCTCGACCAGCTCCGGCGGCGCGTGCTGGTACTGCAACTGGGTGGGGCCGCGGGGACACTGGCGCCACTTGGTACGTCCGCCTCCGACGTTCGGGCAGCCTTGGCGGCTGAGCTGGGCCTGGGGTCATCGACGGTGCCGTGGCATACCGCCCGCGACGGCTTCGCTGAGCTAGCAGGCTGGCTGGCGGCGGTGAGCGGCTCGCTGGCGAAGGTGGCGCAAGACGTGATCCTGCTGAGCCAGGAGGAGGTCGCCGAGGTGCGGGAGTCGGCCGGCGGCGGTGGCTCGAGCACCATGCCGCAGAAGAGCAACCCGATCCGCAGCGAGATGATCATCGCCGCGGCCAGGGCAAACGCCGGGCTGGTGTCGACGATGCACCACGCGCTGATCCAGGAGCACGAACGCGCCACACATGGCTGGCAGCTCGAGTGGACGGCGCTGCCTCAGATGGTCGCTTACGCCTCGTCGGCCCTTGAGAAGGGCGCCGAGCTGGCGGGGGCGCTGGTGGTGAACGAAGAGCGGATGCGCCTGAACCTTGAGGCCACGAACGGACTGGCGTGGTCCGAGGCGCTCACCTTCGCCCTTGCCCGGCACTTGCCGCGGACCCGCGCCGCGGAGCTCGTCGCCGAATCGGCTCGCCGCTCCCGGAATGAGGGCTTGCACCTCTTCGCCGCCGCGCGCGAGATGACAGACGCGCCGGTCGACTGGGAGGGGCTGCGCGACCCAGCCGGTTCGCTGGGCGCAGCGGGCGAACTGGTCGACGCGCTGCTGAGTCAGGTCGAGGGAAGGGATGACGAGTAGTGGGTTCGCTGCGAGAAGTCGTGATAGTGAACTCCGTGAGGACGCCGATCGGGCGGCTGAGGGGTGCGCTGCCGCAGGTGAGGCCCGACGACCTGGCGGCCCTGGTGATCCGCGAAGCGGTGGGCCGCTCCGGAGTGGAGCCCGGTGAGATCGAAGAGGTCTACCTTGGCTGCGCCAACCAGGCTGGAGAGGACAACCGCAACGTGGCGCGTATGGCCGCCCTCCTTGCGGGCCTGCCAGAATGCGTTGCCGGCGTGACCGTCAACCGGCTGTGCGCCAGCGGCCTCACGGCCGTCAACCAGGCGGCCAGGGCCATCGCGGTGGGAGAGGGCGACGTGTTCGTCGCCGGCGGGGTGGAGAGTATGACGCGCGCGCCCTACGCCCTCGCCAAGAACCCCGTCCCGTTCGGGCCTGCCGGCAACGCCACGGCCTGGGATACCAGCCTGGGTTGGCGCTTCCCCAACCCCGCGCTCGCGGCGCTCTACCCGCTGGAGGCGATGGGCGAGACGGCCGAGAACATCTGGCAGGCGAGTCGCGCCGCTGAGATTCGTGGGGGCGAGATCTCCCGGGAGGAGCAAGACCGTTTCGCACTGCAGAGCCACGCCCGCGCCGTGGCGGCGATCAACGCCGGGCACTTCGAGGAGGAGATCGTGCCGGTCGAGATCCCTGGGCGCACCGGGGAGCCCCAGGTGGTAAGCGTCGATGAGCACCCGCGTTACACGCGCAGCGAGGCCGGGTTCGAGCTGGCAACGAGCCTCGAGCAGTTGGCGAAGCTGCAGCCGGCATTCCGCGAGGGAGGAACGGTCACTGCCGGCAACTCCAGCGGCATGAACGACGGGGCAGCCGCACTGGTGCTCATGGCGGCCGACAAGGCGCGCGCGTTGGGGATCGAGCCTCAGGCCCGCTGGCTCGCTTCGGGAGCCACCGGAATCGACCCCAGGGTGATGGGGCTGGGGCCCGTCGAGGCGACCCGCAAGGCGCTGCGCCGCGCTGGTATCGACCTTGAACAGGTCGACCTGGCCGAGCTAAACGAGGCGTTCGCCGTGCAGTCGCTGGCCGTTCTGCGCCAGCTGGGGCTATCCGAGGAGATCACCAACGTCAACGGCGGGGCGATCGCGCTTGGTCACCCGCTCGGATGTTCGGGCGCGCGCATACTCACCACCCTTCTGCACGAGATGAAGCGGCGAGCGGCGAACGGGGCGCCGATGCGCTTCGGCTTGGCGACGCTGTGCGTGGGCGTGGGACAGGGGGAGGCCACGGTAGTTGAGTTCCTGCCGGCCGAGGTCCCCGCATGAAGAGGGTGCCCGTGATCACCGCCGACGAAGCGGCGAAGCTGGTGAAGCGCGGCGACACGTTGCTGGTTGGGGGGTTCGGGATGACCGGAAACCCGGTGCATCTTGTCCACGCGCTCGCAGAGACGGATATAGATGACCTCACCTACGTTGGCAACAACGTCGGTGAGCCGGGGCTGGGTGGCGGGCGGCTACTGCGCAACGGCCAGTTGAGCAAGGCCATAGGCTCCTACTTCACCAGCAACCCCGAGGCTGTCGAGGCTGCCCAGAGCGGGGCTGTGAGCGTCCAACTGCTGCCGCAGGGAAGCCTCGCCGAGGCGTTGCGCGCCGGCGGCGCCGGACTCGGCGGCTTCTTCACCCCAACGGGAGCCGGCACCAAGGTCGCCGAGGGCGCCGAGACCCGCGAGTTCGACGGCGTCCTGCACGTGTTCGTTCCTGGCTTGCGCGGCGATGTCGCCTTCGTGCGCGCCTGGCGGGCCGACACGGCAGGCAACCTCGTCTACCGGATGACGGAGCAGAACTTCAACCGGGCGATGGCGACCGCGGCCACCACGGTCATCGCCGAGGTCGAGGAGATCGTGGCGGTGGGTGAGCTCGCTCCGGAGTCCATTCACACGCCGTGCAGCTTCGTCGACTTCCTCGTGCAAGCGACGCTCACCGAGGAGGACCTGGGTTCCTCTGCCGCCGTGGAGAGGCGGGACAGCGGGCGGCAGGAGCGGGAGCGCATCGCGGCACGGGCTCTGCAGGAGTTCTCACCGGGCGACATCGTCAACCTAGGTATCGGGATCCCCACGCTCGTTGCCGACCTGATCACGCCCGAACACCGCATCATCCTCCACACCGAGAACGGCATGCTGGGCGTCGGGCCGGCCCCGGATTCGGGCGGCGCCATGGACTACCCGGTGAACGCCGGCAAGATCCCGGTGACGGCTCTGCCGGGCAGCAGTTACTTCGACAGCGCCGAGTCGTTCGCGATGATCCGTGGCGGTCACGTCGACGTGGCGGTGATGGGCGGGCTGCAGGTCGACGCCCATGCGAACCTCGCCAACTGGGCGGTCCCGGGCAAACCTCTGCTCGGAGTTGGTGGCGCCATGGATCTGGCTTCCGGAGCGAAGCGACTCATCGTCACCATGAGCCATACCAACAAGGACGGCAGCCCCAAGATCGTCGAGGAATGCGACCTGCCCCTTACCAGTCATGGCGCGGTCGACACCGTGATCACCGAACTGGCGGTGTTCGGCTTCGTTGACGGCATGCTCACCCTGACCGAGCTCATGCCCGGCGCGACCCTCGAGCAGGCTCGCGCCGCGACCGGTGCCGACTTCGAGGTGGCGTTATGACGGCAATTCATCGCGTCGCTCCGGGAGGTGGCATGAGGTGAGCGGGTCGCGACTCGACTTCGGTGGGCCCAACGAGTCGCGATGAAAGGAGGAAGTGGCCAAACTTAGGCAACGGACGGTGATAGCGCCGCGGGCTGAAATCTATTTCAGCAAGATGATGGAGGAACGATGTACAGAAGAGCGTCAATCAGAGCGATCCTTGGACTCCTGCTGGCAGTGGTCCTCACCACCGGGACGGCCTTCGCGCAGGACGAGGCCCCGGAGTCGATAAAGATCGGCTACGCGATCTCCAAGTCGGGTCCGTTCGTGGGCGGGGCCAGTGTCACGACCCTGCCGAACTACCAGCTATGGGTACACGACGTCAACGAGAGGGGCGGCATCTTACTTTCGGAGTACGGCGTGCGCGTGCCCATCGAGGTCATCGAGTACGACGACCGCAGCTCCTCGGAGGAGGCGATTCAGGCGGTCCAACGCCTCATCAACCAGGATGAGGTCGACTTCATCCTGCCGCCGTGGGGTACCGGCATGAACCTGGCCGTGGCGCCACTGCTGAACCGCGCCGGCTATCCGCATCTGGCGGTTACGTCCGTGACGGACAGGGCCCCCGAGTTGGCTCAACGCTGGAACAACGCGTTCTTCTTCCTCGGCACCTCGACGCAGGGGTCCGAGGCCCTCGTTGACATGCTCTCTGCCATGCGTGAACGCGGCGAGGTGGGCTCCAAGGTAGCCATGGTCGCCGCTTCCGATGAGTTCGGCATCGAGCTCTCCAACGCGGCGCGCGACAGCTTCGGCGCTGCCGACTTCGAGCTGGTTTACGACAGGAGCTACCCGGGAGGCACGCAGGACTTCCAGAGCATCGTTGGCGAGGTGGCGCGTCTAGAGCCCGACATCTTCGTCGCTTTCAGTTACCCGCCCGAGACGTTGGCCATCACCGACGCGGCCATGGTCCTCGACTTCAACCCTACCGTCTACTACACTGCCGTCGGCACCGCGTTCCCGCTCTTCGTCAACCGCTTCGGCGACGCCGCCGAGGGTGTAATGGGGATCGGCGGCTGGGACGCCAATTCACCCCTCATCCAGGAGTACCGCGACCACCACATCGACGTTATCGGCGCCGCGCCCGACCGCTGGGCCAGCCCCAACACCTACGCCAGCTTGCAGGTCCTCGAGCAGGCAATCGAGCGCGTCGGCCGCATCGACCGTGCAGCGGTGATCGAGGAGATCGCCACCGGCACCTTCGACACCGTCCTCGGTGAAGTGACCCTGCAGGACGGCCTCCTCACCAAGCTGTGGTGGGTCGGGCAGTGGCAAGGCGGCGAGTTCGTCGCTCTGGCGCCTATCGAGCGTGAAGGCATAGGCGAAGCGATCGTCCCGAAGCCGGAGTGGCCCGAGGCGGAGTGAGCCAGTGATCGCCGCCGATATCGCCATCACTGGTCTGATAGTTGGCGGGGTCTACTCGCTCATCGCCATCGGTCTGACGCTCCAGTACGGCGTCGCCCGCATCCTGAACCTCGCCTACGGCGAGACCTTCGTTGCCTCGGCCTTCGGCGCCTACTGGCTTTACGACTCCCTCTCCATGAGCCCGCTCGTCGGGCTCGTGGTGATCCTTCCCGCAGCCTTCATCGTCAACTGGCTCATCTACAGCTTCCTGTTGACACCGTTGGTGCGTCGGGCCGCGAACCGGGACGCGCTCGAGGTTGACAGCATCCTCTTCACCTTCGGCTTGCTGTTCGTCGTCCAGGGCGTCCTGCTGGTCATCTTCGGCGGCCAGTACTACAGCTACTCCTATCTGGCTGTTCCACTCGACTTTCTGGGAAGCGTCGTGCCGGTTAACCGGCTCATCGCGTTCGGCGTCGCCGTGGCGCTGGGCCTGGTCCTCTATCTCCTGCTCGTTCGCTCCCGCATCGGCACCGCGGTGAGGGCGGTCGCGGTCGACCCACGTTCGGCGTCGCTTGTCGCCATCAACGTGCGCTCCGTCTCCGCTCTGGCGTTCGCCGTTGGCGGGACTCTTTGCGCGGCTGGCGGGGCGCTCATCAGCATGTTTTATACCTTCAACGCCTCGATGGGCGTGGCGTTCACGATGAAGGCCCTGATCGTGGTGATCATGGGCGGGGTGGGGAACGTGCTCGGAGCGCTCGTCGCGGGGCTGCTCCTCGGTGTGGCCGAGACCTCGGTCTCGCGCCTCATCGACCCAGGGCTCACCCTCGCCGCCACTTTCCTGCTGTTCATACTCGTGTTGCTGGTCAGGCCAACTGGCCTGTTCGGAAGGTCGAGTTGACGGTTTCGGGGCCTTGGCGGGGGACTGCATGAACCGGCCGCGTTGGCTGGTCCCGGCGCTGTTGACCGTGGCGGCGGCTCTGCTGGCGCCGCTGCCGTTCATCGTCAACGACTACTACCTGTCGTTGGGGATCAGCCTCCTCAACTACTCGATCCTCGCCACCGCCTGGGCGCTCTTCTCCGGTCCCACCCGCTACATCAGCCTCGCCACGGTCGCCTTCTTCGGTATCGGTGCCTACACGGTGGCTGTCCTCTACGAGACGCTCCCGCTCGCGCTTTTACTCGTGGCGGTGATCCTCGTAGCGGCCCTGTTGGCCGCGGTGGTCGGCCTGTCCACCCTGCGGCTGTCCGGCGTCTACTTCGTGATCTTCACCTTCGGGCTGGCCGAGTTGATCCGCCAGCTCGTCACCTGGTTCGAGGTGAATGTCTCGCGCTCTCTAGGGCGCTACATCTTCGTCGAGTACGGGTCGAGCGTGATCTACTGGCAGCTGCTTGGACTGGCGCTCCTGGTGTTCGTGGGCGGCTGGTTCCTGAAGCGTTCACGCTTCGGGTTGGCGCTCAGGATGATCGGCGACGACGAACCGGTGGCGCGCCACGCCGGAGTCGAAACGACCAGGGTGAAGTTGCTTACCTTCATCCTGGCCGCCGTGGTCATGGCACTATGCGGCGCGGTAATGGCGCCTCGCTGGGTCTACCTAGATCCGGTAATCGCCTTCAACCCCACGCTCTCCTTCGAGGTGGTGATCATGGCGTTGCTGGGCGGCGCGAACAGCTTGTTCGGTCCGCTGCTCGGCGCCGTGCCGTTGGTGCTGCTGTTCGAGGCGATCACCGCCAACTTCCCCAACACCTTCAGCATCCTGCTCGGCGTGGTTTTCATCGCCATCGTCTATTTCCTGCCTAAGGGCGTTCTGGGTCTGGTAGCTGGGCTCCGTCTGCGGCGTGGAAGCGTTTCCACGAGCGGCTTTGACGCCGACTCGGCCGTTGCCCTCTCGGGCGCAGTGGCCGACAGCGGGCAGGGCGCCGCGGCTTCAGCACCGACCGCCGCTGTGAGCGCACCGTCTGGCGAGCCTGGCGAACCTCTGCTCGAGGTGCGTGGCCTCAGGCGGACCTTCGGCGGCCTGGTCGCCGTGAGGTCGCTCGACCTCGGGCTACACGAGGGCGAGATCGTCGGGCTCATCGGCCCCAACGGTTCCGGCAAGACCACGGCTTTGAACGTGATCTCGGGGGCTCTCGCGCCGTCGGAAGGGACAATCCTGTTGCGGGGCCGCTCGATCGGAGGCAAAGCACCTGAGCGGATCGCCGACGCCGGCGTTGCCAGGACCTTCCAGCTAGTGCGGGTCTTCGGCTCGCTTAACTGCCGTGAGAACGTCGAGGCGGGCTTGGCCTTCCGTCCGCAACCCCTGCAAGGGGCTCAAGCGCACGACGAGTCGGAGCGGTTACTCGCGCAGGTCGGTTTGGCCGGGAAGGGCGAGTGGCCTGCGGCGCAACTCACCTATATCGACCAGAAGCGGTTGGAGCTGGCCCGCTCGCTCGCGCAGGACCCGTCGGTTCTGCTGCTCGACGAATGGCTCGCCGGGCTGAACCCTTCGGAGCTAGTCGTCGGAATCGAGCTGCTGCAGTCGTTGCGCGGCCAAGGCATCGCCATCCTCCTGGTCGAACATGTGATGGACGCCATCCGCGCCCTTTGCAGCCGCTGCGTCGTCATGAGCGCCGGGCAGGTCATCGCGAGCGGGCCGACCGACGAAGTGCTTTCGGACGAAGAGGTCGTGAAGGCGTACCTGGGGGCAGAGGATGCTTGAGGCGACCGGCCTGTCGGTGATCTACGGCAAGCACCTGGCTCTCGATCGGGTGTCATTGGCAGTGGCGGAGGGCGAGATCGTCGTCGTGCTGGGGGCGAACGGGGCCGGGAAGTCGAGCCTGCTGCAGGCGGTCGCCGGGCTTACGGCCTCTTCGGGGGAGATCCGCCTGCACGGCAGTAGCCTGAGGGGCGTTCCACCGCACCGCGTGGTCGAGGCGGGTGTCGCGTTTGTGCCGGAGGGGCGAGGCGTCTTCGGACCGCTCACCGTCGCGGAGAACCTGCTGCTCGGTGCCCATGCCCAACGGGCGCGTGGCCGCGAGAACCAGAACAGGCGTTTCGTGCTCGACTTGTTCCCGAGGCTGGAGGAACGTTTGGGGCAGGTGGTGCGAACAATGAGCGGCGGCGAGCAGCAGATGGTCGCCATCGGTCGGGCGCTGATGAGCGCTCCCGACCTGCTGCTGTTGGACGAGCCCTCGCTAGGGCTGGCGCCCCTGTTGAGGCAGGAGATGTTCAGGGTGCTTGGTCAAGTGCGTGATCGCGGCATGGGAATCCTGATGGTGGAACAGAACGCGCGGCAGAGCCTGGCGCTGGCCGACAGGGGCTACCTGTTGGAGACGGGCAGGATCAGCGGCTCCGGCACGGCGGCGGAACTGAAAGCCGCCCCGGCCGTACAGCGCGCCTACCTCGGATTGACGGTCACCTGAAACCGGAACCGGCTTACAGCTTCCTTCAACCAGGTGAGCTGGCGACTTCCAGCCGCCACTTACGGGTTCGAGGCGGAGGCGGGTTGATCGGCGATTCTTCACGCCACCGACGCAGGGCGAGTCCCTACCCCTCCTTTAAGGTCCACTCCAGCAACTCATCAAGCCGCGCCGTCGCCAACCCGATCACCCGATCAGCGCCACCGTAGTAGAGATGCACGACCCCGTCGTGAACCGGATTCGCGCACCCGAACACCACGTAGGGCACATCCCCCTTAATCTCCCAAGTCTCCTGCGGCTCGAGTATCGCCGCCTCGGGTCGCCTAAGCACTCTGCGCGGATCCTCGAGGTCCAGCAGCGCAGCTCCCATGCAATAGACGTGCGCTTCGTCATACCCGTGATACAGCACCAGCCAGCCGGCCTCGGTACGAATCGGCGGCCCGCCGGCGCCCACGCGCTTCCCGTCCCATAGCCCGGGCCGGGGCTTGATGACCTCGACGTGGTCGCCCCAGCTGAGCATGTCTTGACTGAAGCCTAACCAGATCGAGGGCGGTCTGCGGTGGAAGGTAACGTAGTTGCCGGCGACCAGTTCGGGGAAGAGCGTGTGGTCCTTATTGTCCTCGCCGACGACCACGGGCGCCAGGCGTTCCCAACTGATCAGGTCGTCGCTGACGGCGTACATGGGGGTGATATTGGTGGGAACCGAGCCGGTCTCCGGGTGCGGGCCGCCGCGGCCGTAGGCGGTATAGGCCATGTAAAACCGGCCGTTCAGTTCGGTGACGCGTGGGTCCTCCACGCCTCTGGCTTCGTCGTCGCCCTGGGGCGTGAAAACCGGGTCTCGTAGGCGGTTCCAGTGGACGCCGTCGGTCGACACGGCGTAGCCGATGCGGGACACGTAGTCCACGCCCTGAGCGCGGTAGTGCATGTGCCACAGGCCGTTGTGGATGATTACCGACGGGTTGAAGACGTTGAGCGCCTCCCAGGCGCTGGTCGGCTCCGGCTTGAGGACGGGGTTGTCGGGGTGACGGGTGAGCTTCAAGGTTCCTCCAACGTGATCGCGAAGGCGTGCATGGTCTCGCGGTCCGGCAGTCCGATACGCGTCAGCTCCTTGCTGGGGTCGACACTCAGTCTTTGCAGGAAGATGCGGCAGGTGATGCGTTCGATAGCGCCTCCGGCGCCGCGCCGCTGAGGGAACTCGAGCAGAGCCGGCTCGCCGTAGCGCGGCAGTTGGCACCAGTCCGAGAGGCCAAGGTCGACCTGCTCGGAGCTACCGTCTGCGTACTCCAAGGTCACGGGCATCTGGTAGTTGCCCTGCTCAGACGAGCCGAGGACCCAGATAGCGGCGTAGTGGCCGCTCGGGACGACGAGGCGTTGGCCGAACATAGCGACGTTGTTGGCGTCGGCTTCGCTCGGCGGGAACAATAGCGAAACACCGCCGAGCTCGAACACCTCGTTCGCCGCCGGCGCGCGTTCGGCCATGTAGGTCGCTCCAAGCGCGCCGGAGCGCGAGTCGAAGTTGCCCTTAGCTGGGTTGCGGCTGTCGGAGAAGGCGTCGTTGTTGAACAGGGCGTCTAGTGCGAGCCCGTGGAAAGGGCCCTGGCTGAAGGCGAATTCGACGGTGACGGGTTCGCGGTCGACGCGGCTGCTGGTGCGCAGGTCGGGCAGCGCCTCGCTACTGGCGAAGCTGATGATGGCGAAGCCGAACGCGGGCAGAACGGCCGCGTCGTCTTGCTGGTTGGCGAAGCGATCGTACACGCGCACGGTGAGATCGCCGCGTTCCTGAGCCCCGATGGCGGCCAGTGCTTCGGAAACCAGCCCGCCGGCGTCGAGGTCGACTGGTTCGTCCGCCCAACTCTTCACCAACAGCATCCGCTCGCCCTCGCGGCCATAAAGTTTCTGCGTGAGCAGCGGCCTCAAGACGATGGCGTCGAAGCGCAGTTCGTCGCCGCCGGCGTGGCTGACGACGAACCGCGTCTCGCCCGCCTCCAGGCTCACGACGCCGAGGTCGACGAGGCGGTGATGGGCCGGGCCGTCGCCGACGTTGCTGATCGTGCCGAGCCGTTGCTGGCCGAGCGCGATCGTCGCGCTGGCGTCCCACGGGTCGTTTCGGTGAAGCGCCTGCAGTCGGTATTCACCGCTGCTCGGCACGACGGCGTCGACGACCACAGCCGCGCCCGGCTGCAGCACTGCGACGAGCTGGCCGCTGGCGGCCGAGTCCGACTCGACCTCGGGCGGCTCGCCGAAGTCCAAGCCGGTCTCCAGCTCTACCACCACGTCGTCTAGTTTCCACAACCACTGCCAGTCGAGCGCGTCGGCGGCGACCTCACTGCGGTTGGCCTGGAGCAGCGCGAGCAGCGCAGTGATGGTCGACTCGGCGCCGGAGTTGCGGTTGATAACGCCGCGCTCGAGCCCGTCGTAGGTGCGGCCGCTGGTCGGGTCATACATCCGCTCGCGCAGCTCGTTGTTGCCAGTGAGCCACGAGGTCATGAGGCCGCCGAGTTCGGCGTAGACCTCCTTGCCGGTGGCCGCGTGAAGCTCGAACAGACCGCTGGCCAGCGACTCCATGCCGAAGGCGATCTGTGGGCCGCTCTTTACCGCCGGCCTCATGCTCTCGACGGGCCCTTGCGAGGCGAGCAGTTGGACGAAGAAGTGGCCGGCCTCGGCCTCGGCGCTGGCGAGCCAAGCGGCGGCGTCAGGATGGTCGTCCATGACTC
>Ga0075530_1001349_pt1 | contig 11766 bp, 8 predicted proteins | sample NGEPerD_2_FD_75101 | JGI IMG/M metagenome (GOLD analysis project Ga0075530, IMG submission 75101) | Arctic peat soil microbial communities from the Barrow Environmental Observatory site, Barrow, Alaska, USA - NGEE PermafrostL1-D | ecosystem: Environmental > Terrestrial > Soil > Wetlands > Peat ...
ATATTACAGGCCCAGGAGCGAGAGTCCTTACAATCTAAGGCTGATGAGGGAAATCGACGCCCATTTTCTGGAACACCCGTATTATGGCGTGGAACGCATGACGGATTGCCTGAACCTTGACCTGGGCCATCACGTCAACGTAAAAAGGATCCGTAGGCTATATAAGCTTATGGGGCTCCAGACCGTTTACAGAAAAGCCCAGGACGACCATCAAAGACCCCAAGAGCTATAAGTATCCCTACCTTCTGAAAGAACTGAAGATCGAGCGTCCCGGTCAGCTCTGGCAGACCGATATCACCTATATCCCCATGCTGCGGGGATTTATGTACATGAACGCTATCATAGATGTCTACAGTAGAGTGAAATGATGTATTGATTGTTGCATTGTCTTTTTTCTCCCAATCCCTAAATCCCTTTGCGCTTAAATGGACAACTTTCCCAGAGTCGATTACGGCTATTGCAATTGCGGGAACTTTATTCGATTTCAATTCCTTTCAACCAATGTATTAACTTTGGGCAAGGTCTGTCCGAAACTGAAGGCTGATAGAAAAAGAAATATTATTAAAATTTTTGTTTTCATCTGCGAGATTTGTTATAATTGATTACAACAATTGAATATGGGTACCGGTACGCTTATTTCTATTTTAAATGTTTCCCTGTTTTAAACTTTCCTAATTAGTTAGCCACTTTTAAAGTCCTTCCAACCCTCCGGAAACATAGGCCAACCCTCCAAATAGTACAACTAGGACTATCGCAATAATGTAACCTATTGAACCATCAATTCGGTCACCCATAATTATTTGTTTCGTTTATTTGAACTCAACTATGCCGCTGTCGGCGGCACGATTTTAATACCGGAATATTTTGTCATCCACTACGGGGAAGAATTGAATTTCCATTATTTGGAATCAGGATTATCCTTAAATTCCGTCTTCATGGTTGAACTCAATTCTTTTTCAATTTTTTCTATCGTAAGTAAGTCCGGTTTCAATCCATCGGTTATAGCCCTGTTCAAATCGTATTGGGCTATACCGATCGGTTGGGTTGTCCCCCGTAGTGCATACTCGGCTATAATTTCCGATTTTGACTTGCAAAGCAATAGGCCTATCGTTGGGTTGTCACTTTCTGTTTTCATCTGGTCGTCCACGGCGGAAAGGTACAGGTTCATTTTGCCCGCGAACTCGGCCTTGAACTCTATAGCTTTTAATTCGGTAACGACGTAACACTTAAGTTTTATATGATAAAAAAGAAGATTGATGAAAAATTCCTGTCCGTCGACCTTCAATGCGACCTGTTGCCCGACGAAAGGAAATCCTGTCCCAAGTTCGAGCAGGAAAGAAGTGATGTGTTTGACCAGTTGCAATTCTATGTCCCGCTCCAGTATTTTCTCCCCCAAATCCAAAAAGTTAAGTTTATAGGGATCCTTTAAGGTTTCCCGTCCCAGTTCGGATTGAGGTTCGGGCAAAGTATTGGAAAAATTGGTGGTCGCCCTTCCGATCCTATTCCACAGATCGCTTTCAATTTGATTTAGCAAAACCGCTCTCGACCAGTTGTTCTCGATCGTTTTTTCGCAGTAGAACAATGCCTCCCGATAGGATTTAGACTTGGAAACGATTACCAGATTGTGGCCCCAGGGAATTTGTCCAACAACTTGTTGGACTTTTTCGTAACCGGTGTTTTCGACCGAGTAGAACTCGAACCACTTTTTCATGTGGAACAGGTTCGAGCGGGAGAATCCCTTTTGACCTGGGAATTCCCTTTTCAGGTCCGTTGCCAGTTTGTCGACAATGGAACTTCCCCAATCCGATTCTCTTATTTTATGCGAGATCGACTTTCCGATTTCCCAATACAGGTAAAGCATTTCCCTGTTCACGGAAACTGCGGCCTTTATCTGCGTCGATCGGATTTTTTCCTTTAATCCTCTGACCCACTCGACATACTCGTTGGTGTTCAATGAATCTATGCCCATTCTGTAAAGGTAATTACATGGTCATTGCTGACAATAGCCTATCAGTTTCCGGTCAAAAGGTTTGAGGGGTTTATCAATAACAAGACCATTGTCGGAGTAATTCCCAAATGGAACTTTTTTGCGCCTACCCCGGGTGTCCATAATTTCCATCTGCTATATAGGGACCAACTGGGGAACGGCTCCCTCGGTCTATGGAAGGAAGTAAGATTTGGAAAGGGAAAAACCTATTTATCTTGGGTATGGAACCCAGGAAAAAGGATTATAAAAGCGGCATTCGATATCGTTGTGACACTCGCCAAAATTATAGAGGAAACCAAGGAACGGGAATATATCCAAGTTTCAGTTCCATATTTAACTATTTTGAACTATATATCAAATTTACCGGCCTCCAATTTAGTTGCGGCCAGACAATTCGCCCTTATGCAAACTTCCATCTCCGACGAGAAGCCACGATTATTATTTTTGTCCAACCTGCACAGATTATAAATGTTGTCAAGCGAAATTTTCGGTAACATATTTTGCCTAAAGCTCACAATGGTTATAGTATCCATAGGGTCGGTCATTACCGCCATTGAAGACCTATCCATACTTAAACATTTTAAAAACGAAGAGATTCTTAGTTGGGAAGTATCCAGTTTAAACTATCCTTGGCTGGTAAAGGGAAGGATCGCTGCGTTTATCGACCATGTTCTTTCCTTTAAAAGGTTCAGGTACATTATTGTTATCAGGCTGATCTCCTCCGGTTTGATTGCTTCTCTTGCATTTTTCCTATATGATTGGCTACTGTCCATACTACTGCTATTGGCAGCATTGACCACCTTCAGTTTTAATATAAGAAACCCCTTTGGACTGGACGGGGCACATCAAATGACCGTAATCCTGTTCACAACCTTATTTTTGGGCAGTATAGCGGAAAATGCTTCCATTGGCCAACACGCCTGCATCTGGTTCATCGTTCTACAAGCTTGTTTATCCTATTTTGTTGCAGGAGTCTATAAGTTGAGCTCGCCTGTATGGAGAAACGGGCACGCCCTAATTGGAATATCCAGCACCAATATGTACGGAAACAAATGGGCATACGGCCTTCTATCGAATAATGTAGGACTATAAAAATTACTTGGTTGGGCGGTTATAGTTTTTGAATGTACTTTTTTGGACATTTATGGCCACCTATCCCGTCATTATATATTGCATAAACACAATTTATGCGTTCTGAATTTGTCCATAGGATTATGTATTGTTTTCAATGTAAATTAAGCCGCGAATAGAAAATAAAATCCACGTTTATTTGGACTTTGCAAAACGGTAAATTAGCGTTTAAAGATGTCTCTTAAAATCCTGCCGCTGTCCTAAAATGCGAACGACGAATATGCCGTTTTTGGTTGGTTCATAAAATATTGTGTGCGCTTTGAAATTATATCTTTTTAGTGGAGGCGCATATTCAGAAGCACTACGCCCAATTTCGGGACTGTCGGCAAGAGTCTGTAAAAACTGTAATAATTCGGTAACATGCTCATGGGTCTGTGATTCACCCCAAGTCTCTAAAGTATAATCTACTATATCGTCGATATCGCTATCAGCCTTCGAAGATAAATTATAACTAGACATGCCTCGTGCTTTGAATTCCGTTGTTTTTGCGATTTTTGGCAGCCTCAACAATTTCATCAACAGACCTAATTTTAGAGCTCATACCGCTATCATAGCCTTCTTGTATAGCCGCTTTGGTGATCAAATACTCCCTATTGCGTTCCTCATCTAAACGTATTAGATGCCGCATATATTCGCTGTCATTCGCGAAACCGCCATTTTCAATTTGTAGCTTTATCCATTGCTCTTGAGCGGTGGTAATGGTCAATGATTTTCTAATTGTTGCCATAATTTAAAACTTATTTGCATACAATATACGCAAAATAACATACTATCGACATACTACTTATTGAATTATTGTCAAAATACAGGATTTAAGGGTCTGTAAGTAGTAGTAATTAACCCCACTCTTATATGAACTTTACGGCTTACAACTTTTAGTTAAGGGTGAAGACGATTAAAATCTTCGAAGATCTTTCGGATGTCCTCTCTGGTTGGGGGCCTGACAAAGAAACCCTTTATCTGTGGGAGGCCTTCATCGCTTTTGCGCTCACCGGATATCCTGAAATCCGAAAAAATGTATAGGGCGGTCTTTTTGGCGATAAGGTCATTATCCTCCAGGGCCTTTAGAAAGGAGATCCCGTCCATGCCCGGTAGATCAAAGTTCGCGATTATAATGTCCGGCAAGCCCTGTTCATAGCCAAAATTGGAATCGAGCATCCTCATTGCCGCAAGTGTATCCCCGAAACTTACAATCTTACAGGCCCTTTCGGATTGGAGTATCATTATTTCGATCTGGAATTTCGAGATCAGGTCGTCGTCCACTAGATAGATCAATGGTTCTTTCAAGGTCCAGCTATTTTTCCTACAAATTACTGCCGAACTTTAAAATTTCCAAACCGGACCCAAGTTTATTTTAAAATATCCGTTATGGCGGTTCCGCAATAGGACATTGGACATATTGCGGCCATATGGGCAGGGTGCCGCGGTACGGTCTGTTCTAACCTGGCGTTCTTTTGCTGTGGAACCGGATATGTGCAATATGGGGAATTGCCATAAATAATTAAAAAGTGGACCGGACCGGAAATAAAAGAATATGGATTCGTCTATATTCCTTTTTTTCGGAATATCTAGTGGGCAATAATAACCCACGTTTATCTAGACTTTTTTAAATTGGCTATTGGTTTACTTTCAGGGGCCGTTTAAGGAAACTTTTTTAGTAAAGGGTAATTCTCACGCTCCGGATCAACAGCCACCTTTAATCCGAGATTTCAACAAAGACATTGAAATAATTATAGAATCTTCAAAGCATACATCAGAACGTTATTTGCATCATAACCTCGTGGGTTCCTTTATCGCTGCCCCGGATGGGATTTTCCACTGCTATTTCATAGGCATAGCCAATATCGAACCAATCCGTCCTAAACAAAAATAGACCACTTACACTTTCATCCAAGCGATAGGCGGCCCCCAAGCCAAATCTTTCGTGAAACTCCACCAAGGTTGTAAGATCCAGGGATATGGGTGATGCACTTACATATCTTAGTAAAGCTGTCGGTTTAAAGATTACGTTCTCACTTAATAGAAAATCATAGCCTCCCGTTAGATATAAATGTACTTTTTCCACACCCAATCTGGCCAGTCCATCGATTTGTTCGAGGCGGTCAGGAGTCAAAATCTTGGGTACCGAAAGAGATAAAAAATACTTTTCGTTCTTCAGATATAGTCCCGCCCCTACGTTCGGATTGAAACGGCCATCTATATCCATCAGGGACATATCCTGTTGTATGCCATATGTCATTAGACCGTCCGTATTTACATCGTATGAAGCGAAACCACCCTTAATCCCGAAATACAGGTCGTTGCCTTCGTTCAATTTCAGTTTATAAGAGAAATCCAACGAAACCGAGGTCTGGTTCTCGACAAAGGTTTTGTCATTGATCACCGAAAGACCTACTCCAACGTTTTCGCCTACCGGAGTCCCAAAGATGAGACTCTGTGTTTCAGGTGCTCCCTCAATACTTGCCCACTGACTTCTTACGTTCAGTCCAATATTGGTCTTATCCATTGCCCCTGCAAATGCCGGATTGATAAGGTTCATGTTGAACCTGTAAAAAGTATAATTGGGGTCTTGCTGTGCCGAGGTCGTGCCCACTGCCATCATCAGGAACAGGAAGAACAAAATATTTATATTATTGACTTTCATTTATAAGCGTTTTGATATTAATAATTAAGAAATAACCAACCTCTGAGCGGAGTGTTACCGTTACCGAGGTCTATAATATAGAGATATGACCCGGGCGGTAACCTTTTCGAACCGGAACCATGGTCTCCGCTCCAATTGTTACGATAGTTGATAGCGGCAAATACCTCATGTCCCCAACGGTTGTACACAACTACTTTTGCATTTGGATAGTTGTCTATTCCAGGAATCATCCACGTATCGTTGTTGCCGTCTCCGTTAGGCGTAAACGCTTCGGCAGGTCTTAGCATTGGCTCCTTCTCTATTGGGAAGTCATCCAAATTGTCCGCAACCCCATCGTTATCATCGTCATCATCCATAGCATCCGGAATTACGTCTTTATCTGTGTCCTGAGGATTGCTGTTCGAATCTTTGGTGTCAGTTCCCTGTTCGTCTTCTATAATATCCAAGTATCCATCATTATCGTCATCATCATCGGTATTATCCCCGATTCCATCCCCATCCGTATCGGTATCCTCGTTGGCATCAGTAGGAAAGGTATCCTCGGAATCCGAAATACCGTCATTATCGTCGTCATCGTCTACATTATCACCTGTGCCATCCCCATCTGTATCAACATCTTCAATGCCATCGTTGTCGTCGTCCATATCGGTATTATCGCCTGTTCCGTCTCCATCGCTATCCAAATATTCGTTTGGATTTTTAGGAAAAGCATCCTGATTGTCAGGAGTACCATCATTATCGGAATCGTTATCGGTGTTGTCACCCATACCGTCGCCATCCGTATCGGTATCTTCGTTGGAATCCTTCGGGAAGGCGTCCTCGCTATCCGGCGTGCCGTCGCCATCATCGTCTGTATCAATGTTGTCGCCCATACCGTCGCCATCGGTATCGGTATCCTCGTTTTCATCCAATGGGAAAGCGTCATCCGTATCAAGAGTACCATCATCATCGTCATCGTCGTCACATACATTACCGAATGCGTCACCATCGGTATTCAATTGATCTGTGTTAGAAACGCTTACACAATTATCTATGGCATCGTTTATGGTATCGTTATCCGAATCCTGTTGTGTATCGGAACAACCATCTATATCTACACTTTCCCCATTTGGAGTATTCGGGCATAAATCAATGGAATCGTTTATTCCATCACTATCAGCGTCTTCATCGACATTGTTTATGGTAATGGAGAATTCTTGTTCAAAAGCCAGTCCGCCAGAATCAGTAACCCGTATCCGTATCAAATAGCTGGCTTTATTCTCAAAATCAAAGCTGGCGGCCGTATTTACCTTGTCTCCAACAATGGTAAAGCTGTTGTTATCGTCATCTCCAGTGCCAGCCACCAACTCATAGGTGAATGTCTCTGTAGTGTTCGCATCCGTTGTGGTCAAGGTTCCCACTTCGGTACCTGAAGTTTGATTTTCAGCTACGGTGGTGTTCGACAAGACCATTGCAGAAGGTGGTCGGTTAAACACAAATCCTGATTGAGTGGCGGTACCGGCAGAATTGGTTATCGTAACATCTCCTGAGGTTCCACCACTACCAACGATCGCCGTAATTTTCGTATTGGAATCAACAACGAACGAATCAGCATCCGTACCTCCGAACATTATGTCCGAAATATTGTAAAAATTTGTGCCCGTTATAACTACCTCTCCAAGAGCTCCCATAAAATCGGGAGTAAATGAAGTAATCGTTGGTAAAGGATTTTCAACTTGTAGGATCTTTATGGTGGTCTGCCCACATAGGGTATATTGTAGTCCAACCGAACCAATTGCTACGCCCGTTACAAGTCCAGATTGGTCAACGGTTGCAACACCCGTATCGGAACTCGTCCAAACGCCGCCGCTTTCCAGGTGCGCAAGTTGAATCTGACCACTTACAGCAACTGACTTGTTTCCAGAAACTTGCGGGAAATAGCCTTGTACCCAATTGCTAGTGCTTCCTGTTTGCGACATATTAAAAAGGGTGCCGTCATTGGAAGATGGACTTCTATCCGTTAAGGTGGTGAGGCCCGTATTTGTTCCGTCAGCAATCCCTTCGTTAAAGTTATAATACCCTACTAAGCCCGTTTCGTTACCGGTCAAAGTAGTATCTATGTTATTCGCTATCTCGGTTGCCGTTCTGGATACGTTCCAAAACCGTACATCATCTATTTTTCCCGCAAAATAATTGTCTATAAAACCTATCTGATAAGGCCCTGCCATATGTAGTGCGTTAGGCGCCGGAGTCGTAAACTCAGCGACTCCATTTACATACACCGTAAAGACGGTTCCCTGTTTAACCAATGCGATATGGCTCCATACATTTTGTGCTATCAAGGCTTCATCGGTCAAGATATCAAAGCGCACGTTGGTATTATCTTCATAGGAATCCACATGAATTTTACCATCTATAATATAAAAGGATGGGTTTCTTAAATTTGGAGAACCATTGGACTGTCTTCCGAATATCGCATGATAGCTTCCGTCATAATTGGAATTATCCGGGAGTATCCAGGCCTCAATGGTGAAAGCGGTAGTTCCGTCCTGGAGACTGTTCCCTGCTAATTCTACGTAATCGTTTACTCCATCAAAATAGAGGGAATTATTCGTTTCGGCGGTTACGGCCACGATTTCGGATACCGTTCCGGCGGCCATCGATACATTTCCTAAACTAGTACCATTCTGTGCTGATGCAACATGTAAATAAATGTTTGTGCCAGCAATGGCATTGGAAGAGGGTGTAATCGTAACGCTTGCTCCAAATCCAGTGTTCTCGCTTAACGAAACTTCAAAACCTGTTGGTGCGGTGATAACCATATCCTGAAAGATATCAGTTGCCGAAACCTCAAAATCAACGGCTGAAGAAACTTGGCCGCCACAATAAATAATAGGATTAAGAGAAGCCTGCGAAGTGGTTATAACGGTTTTTGACGTGAAGATAAAGCCACTGGCAATTGCGGTGCCTCCGGCAGTGGTTACTTCAATAGTACCAGATGCGCCATTGTCTATAACAGCTGTAATCTGTATGGAAGAATCCACGGTATAGGATAAGGCATCCTCACCACCAAAGGTTACTTGCGTGGCCCCGTCAAAATTAGTGCCGGTTATGACAACGACGTCTTGTTCCCCCGCATCGGTAGGTGTAAAGGAGTCTATCGTAGGTTCAGGCAATGCGGTAACTTCCTCGATTTCCAAAGCGGTCAGGGCACGGTCCATGATGACCAAATCGTCGATACAGCCGTCGAAATACTCCCAAGTAGTGTTCGCTGGGGCGTTATAGGCTTGTGTATAGGATAGCCCTAACTGATTATAATCCATTGATAAATGCACAACAGAGGCACCACTTTGGCTAGCTTCCAGATTTCCATCCAAATAGATTGAAACGGCATTGGTATCTCCTACAAAATCTACTTGATGCCAGTTGCCGTCGTTCACTGCATTGGCAGAAATAGCTTGAATAGCGCCGCTAGGACCGGTCCAAAGAGTTCCTTTTAATTTCCCGTTTGAAGTAATCAGCAAAATTGGAATCCATTCAGTAGGGCTACCAGAATTTGCTGCAATATTTTGATAGCCTAGAATGCTGCCAGTACCCGTAGTCCTAAAGCGCAAGGAAATGGTAAACTCCGATAGACTTCTGATCATATTATCCGGTAGTTTTACATAACCTGGTCCATTGTCAAAACAAATCGCTTGGCCCTGGGCACCGGTCTCATAGCTTACGGTATTTATCTCAGTGCCATCGTAATTGTTAGCAGTAGCGTCGAGGGGATCGTTCTCAAAATTATATTGGGCAACCTTGTAGATGAACCCTGCTTCGGAATCACTACCGGCTGGATTCGTAACCGTAATCGCTCCGGATGATCCGGTGCCCACAGTAGCTGTTATTTCGGTATCGGATATTATAGTGAAATCAAATGCGGCCGTAGCTCCAAATGAAACCGCAGTTGTTCCCGTAAACCCTGTACCCGTAATTGTTATTGTTTCACCGTTTCCGGCTATAATCGATGTAAAATTGCTGATTGCCGGTTGGTCTAGTATGTTTACGGAACCCTCGGCACTATAAGCACTACCGCAACTGCCATTCATTAGCTGGGCGCGGAACAATGTTTTGGTTGCAATATTGGAATATGCATAGGTCGTACCCGTATTCACGATATTTGACCAAATAATTCCATTATCAGTAGATTGTTGCCACTTGGCAATTGTTCCCGTATGACCCGTTAAAGTCAAGGTCCCATTGTTGGTTGTTCTTATTTCCGTCTCTGAGCTTACGGCCCCACCTACAGGCGCAGTGCCCGATACTACGGTTATCTCCTTGGCATCTGAAACGACCGCCGATCCACAACCTGATATTTGCACAAAAGCACGATAGTAATGGTTTCCGACCGTTGCTACCGGTTCTTCTAATGTTGTTGCGGTATTTGCAATATCCGACCAGATGGCATTATCGGTAGATCGTTGCCACTTTTGAACATCACCTTCTTGCCCTGTCAAAAAGAGTTCAACATTGGCACCTGCACATATTGTGGTATTGTTCGCTAGAACATTGCCAGCGTTGGCATTTTCTACCAAGAGGGACGCACTTGAAGTAACCAAACCATTACAATTGGATGGGGCTGTTGAATTCACTACTGCCCTATAAAAGGTAGTTTGCGTTATATTTGAAACAGTTAATGTTGATGTATTGTTCGAAATTTGAGTACCTGGGGTAATAAAATTGTTCGTTGAACTTTCCCATCGAATAACGGTACCCGTTAGACCACTTAAAGTTAAAACGGTACTATTTGTTCCGCTACATACCGTAACATTACCACCAGAGATTGAACCACTGGAAGATCCTTCAATAAATATATCTTTGCTAAATTGTGATGCGGACACCGTTTCATCGCCTGGCATATCGCCGAACTCCATTATCCCGTATATGGTCTGCGTATCCGCAAAATCGTTCCAATCTCCGGATGCTGAATATACATGGCCATAATGTTCGGTTCCTGAATTATTTGGTTCCCCGTTCCGCCAGTTTTGATAGACACTTGGAATAGTATTTCCATTTCCGTTATTCGTTGTTAATTGAGTCCCTTTCTCAGGTCCTGTCACCCAAAAGAATTTTCCTTCGGCCGCACTTTGGTTTGGAAAGGCATTATAGCCCAGGGCATCATTTATTTGCAAGTAGTCGTCGGACGCTCCCATCCAGGAATTCTCGCCTACCAATCTCGAAACATATGTATTTTCCGCTGCGCTCGTTAATGTTACCAAATAACCTTTTTTCCCATAATAAGATATGCCGGAAGCAGTATTTTGGGAATTTGTCCAGCTAGTTTGTGTCGCAGTCAACCTGTAGAAGTGTCCGTTCAAAGGATTGTAATAGGATTCGCCCGCTGCAAAAGATACTTTTCGAGTCTCAGGAGAGCAAGCATCACCAGTCGTAATCGCTATGGTTCTTAAAAATGATTGCCAATCGGCCGCACTCTTTGTCCCTTTGAAAACTATGGACCTTGTCGTCATACTCCAAGGAATTACTGTAACTCCTGAAGGCAAGGTTCCGGAAGGATAGGATAATTGATCATTTACGGAATATGAATCGATAATGGATACCGTGAAATCGGTAATATCCGCTGAAGATGTAATAGTCAATTCCGGAGCCACTGGCGATGCAGTATTGGCAGTAACAGAAGTAGCCGCACTTGGACCTGAAACTTGAATTTGTGCCTGTAGGGCGATAGCTGATAGTAGTGCAAATAGTGTAGATTTGCTTCGTATTGTGCCAAGTAATTTGCTTAGAAATGTCATTTGGTTGAGTGAAGATTATTTAGTACATATTCTCTGTGAAACGCTCACTTTCTCAGTTCAAATGCAATAATACAATACCAATAACGTATTTTCCTACTTTTGTTGTGAATGGCTCTAGTTTAAAACAGCTATTATAGTTGAGCCTCCTAAATTTAGGGGCTTTGAGCTTGTTCGACATCAAAATTTATAACAATCAAACCAAATTATCAACACTAAACGCAAATATCAAC
>Ga0075530_1001351_pt1 | contig 11762 bp, 9 predicted proteins | sample NGEPerD_2_FD_75101 | JGI IMG/M metagenome (GOLD analysis project Ga0075530, IMG submission 75101) | Arctic peat soil microbial communities from the Barrow Environmental Observatory site, Barrow, Alaska, USA - NGEE PermafrostL1-D | ecosystem: Environmental > Terrestrial > Soil > Wetlands > Peat ...
GCGAGCTCGGCGAGCGCCCGCTCGGCCACCGCCAGCTCGTGCTGCGCCAGCTCGATCATGTCCCGCAGCCCGGAGGCGCCGAACCGGTCACGGACCCCCTCGACGGCATCGACGACGACAGGGTCCGGGCCGGTGTGTTCGCTCACGGGCTCAACGTACCCGCCGAGTCACGGCAGCCGGCCGAACCACGCCAGGGAGCCGAACGCGCTCAACAGCAGCGCGACCAGCGCCGCACCGACCCAGCGGTCGGTCACCTCCTGCTGACGCAGCTCGAAGCCGACCGAGGACCCGATGTCGTCGTACACGTCCTCGAGCTCACCGGCGGTCTCGGCCCGGTAGGCCACGCCCCCGGTGCGCTCGGAGATCCGCCGCAGGTCCTCGACCTCGACGGGCACCGGTTGGTCGATGCCTCCGAGCTCGACCGTCCCCTGCAGCGTCCCGAAGGCGATCGTGTAGATCGGGACGCCGGCAGCCCGGGCGGCGTCGATGCCGTCCGCGTTGGGCCGCCCGACCGTGGTCTCGCCGTCCGACAGCAGGACGACGCGCGCGGGCACGGGCTCGTCCGGCGCCGACGGGTCCTCCGGCACGGCCTCGATCGCCGCGAGGGACGTGAAGATCGCCTCGCCCACCGCGGTGTACTCGCGCAGCTCGAGGTCGTCGATCGCCCGGCCCACCAGCGCGCGGTCGGTCGTCGGCGGGACCAGGACCTGCGCGGTACCGGCGAACGCGACCAGCCCGACGTTGAGCCGCGGGGGCAGGGTGGCGACGAAGTCCGTGGCCGCGGTCTGCGCCGCCCGCAGGCGGTTCGGCTCGACGTCCTCCGCCTCCATCGACAGCGACACGTCGATCGTCACGATGATCGTCGCCCGTTCGCGCGGGACCTCGACCTCCCCCGCCGGCCGGGCGAACGCCAGCACCAGCAACGCGAGCGAGAGAAGCAGGCCGAGCGCGGCGACGTGCCGGCGCCAGGCAGGACGGCGGGGTGCCACCTGGCCGAGCAGCGCCACGCTGGTGAACCTCAGGGCGTACGACCGGCGGCGGCGCTGCCGCCAGAGGTAGAACGCTGCGAGCACCGGCAGGCCGAGCAGCAGCCACAGCCGCTCGGGGGCCAGGAAGTCGTTGAGCGGCAATGGGTTCGACAGCAGTGGTTGCGACAGCATCACACCATCTCGCGCCGGGTCGCGTGCAGCCGGTGCGCCACGCGTCGGTGCCTGAGCACGAAGCGCGCCACCTCCGTCACCCAGTCGGCGTCGGTGCGCAGCACGAGGTGGGCGCAACCGGCCCGCCGCAGGGCCGTCGCCACCTGCGAACGGTGGGCGGCGGCGCCCTCGGCGAAGGCGCGACGCACGGCCCGCCTGGACGTGTCGACCTCGACCACCGTGCCGGTCTCGGGGTCGGTGAGCTCGACCACGCCGACGTTCGGCAGCTCGGCCTCGCGCGGGTCGACGATCTCGACGGCGAGCACCTGGTGCCGGGCCGCCAGCCGTCGGACCGCCGTCTCCCACGGCAACGCGGCCGCCGCCGTCCCGCCGGGCTCGACGAAGTCGCTGACCACGAGGCGCAGCCCGCGACGGGTGTGCGCCCTGGCCATCGCGTCGATGCCCGCTGCCAGGCTGCCGGTCTCGCGGTCGGTCACCTCGCTGCGCGGCTCGGTCAGCAGCGACCGCAGCAACGAGTACAGCGCCAGGCGTCCCGAACGCGCCGGCCAGCGGCGCCGCCGTCCGTCTCGCAGCACGTACCCGCCGAACCGGTCACCCATCCGCTGGGTGAGGACGCCGATCGTGGCCACCGCCGCGACGGCCAGCTCGCGCTTGTCGCGGGCCGCCGTCCCGAAGTCCATGGACGCGGTCAGGTCCACCAGCGCCCAGGTCTCCAGCTCGCGGTCGGCGGTGACGTCGCGCACGTGCGGGACGGTGGTACGGGCGGTGACGGCCCAGTCCATGTGCCGGACGTCGTCGTCGCCGGGTCGGTACTCCCTCGCCTCCGCGAGCTCGCTGCCGGGCCCCGGCAGCAGCCCCAGGTGCTCGCCGCGCAGGTACCCCTCGAGGCGGCGGACGATGGTCAGCTCCAGGCGCCGCAACGCCTCCTCGGGCGCGTAGTCGCCGAGGACGCGGGCCGGCGCCCGGCTGGTGCTCACGTCGGCTGCGGCGGCCGCACCGCGGCCACCACGCGCTCCACGACGGACGCCGCCGTGACGCCGTCCGCCACCGCGTCGAAGCCCAGCACCAGCCGGTGCGCGATCACGTCGGGGGCGAGCTCGCGGACGTCGTCCGGCAGCACGTGGTCGCGGCCGCGAACCAGCGCCAGCGCCCGCGCGGCCGCCACCAGGCCAAGCGTCGCGCGCGGGCTCGCCCCGACGTCAAGCACTCCGTCGACGTCGTCCCCGACCCCGTAGTCACCCGGCGCGCGCGTCGCCATCACCAGGCGGACGACGTAGTCGGCGACGAGCGGGTGCACGTACACCTCGTCCGCGGCGCGGGCCAGGCGGTTCACCCTGGCGGGGTCGAGCACCTGCTGGGCGGTGGGCGGGTCGACGCTCATCCGCCGCAGGATCTCGGCCTCCTCGTGCGCCCGCGGCAGGGGCACGTCGACCTTGAGCAGGAAGCGGTCGCGCTGGGCCTCCGGCAGCGGGTAGACGCCCTCGGACTCGATCGGGTTCTGGGTGGCGATCACGATGAACGGCGTGGGCAGGGGGTAGGACCGTCCGGCCAGGGAGACCTGCCGCTCGGCCATCAGCTCGAGCATCGCCGCCTGCACCTTGGCGGGGGCGCGGTTGACCTCGTCGGCGAGCACGAAGTTGACGAACACCGGGCCGAGCTCGGTCTCGAAGGTCTCGACGCCGGCCCGGTAGATGCGGGTGCCGACGATGTCGGAGGGCACCAGGTCGGGCGTGAACTGCAGCCGCGCGAAGGTGCCTCCGACGACGGTCGCGAACGTCCGGACGGCGAGCGTCTTGGCCACCCCCGGCACGCCCTCGAGCAGGCAGTGCCCCCGCGCCAGCAGCGCCACCAGCAGCCGCTCGACCATCGGGTACTGCCCGACGACGACCCGGCTCACCTCGGCCGCCGCACGCCGCAGGTCGTCGAGGTCGTTGCGCTGCAGCGCGGTGGACGGGCCTGTGGTGGACGGGCCTGTGGCAGTCACCCGGCCATTCCACCATCCCCGCTGCGTCCGCACTCTCGGTCTCCCGGCGGCGTGTGGTGTCATGCGGTGGTGCCCGCCCCCGTGCCCCCGGCGCCGGACGACCCGGCACAGCTGGGGCCGTTCCTGCTCCGTGGTCGCTGGCAGCACGACGAGGTCGGCACCGTGTACCAGGCGGTCGCACCGGACGGCCGGGCCGTCGCCGTCGTCGCCCTCGGCCCCGGGCCCAGCCGCGACGCCGCCGCCCGCGACCGGTTCGCCGCAGCCGTCACGGCGAGGCAACAGCACGGGCCGGGCACGATCCTGGCGGCCGAGCCGGGCGGACACTGGCCGTGGGCCGCCGTCCCAGCGATGACGGGCCAGCCACCCGAGCCGGGCCTGGTCCACCCCCTGCTGGACGCCGTCACCCCTCGCGTCGGCGTCGGGGCCGCCCAGCGCGGGCCGTCGTTCTCCCCCCACTGGGCCGGCGCCCGCCGCCTCACTCCGCCTCCGCCACCGGCGCCCGCCCCCGAGACACCGAGCCGCCGCGGCCTCTGGATCGTCCTCGCCCTACTGCTCGTGCTTCTGCTGCTCCTGGTGATCGCGCTGCTCAACCTGCGCGGGGACGACGAGCCGCCGGACCCGTTCGCGACCCCCGGCCCCACGTCGTCCGGACCGACCGAACCGACCGAACCGACCGAACCGACCGAACCGAGCACGCCGTCGCCCGGCCCGTCGACACCGGGCCCCTCGACACCGGGCCCCACCGCACCGCTGCAGAACGGCCCCGGGGTGTCCGGGCCGTCCTTCGGCCCCCAGGACGAGACCAGCGAGATGCGCCTGGAGGGGCTGACGTTCGGTTTCCGCACCCCCGCCACCTGGGGGTGCCTGCGCAGCGACGGGGCCGTGCCGCCGGCCGTGCGGTGGGTCTGCCTCGACGACCGCTGGCTGCTCGAGGAGCGTCCCGGCAACCCACCGGGCGGAATCATCCACGCCCAGCCGTGCCCGGCCCCGTGCGGCGAGCCCCAGTGGCAGGCGCTGCGCGACGAGCACGCCCCGGACGCCGCGTGGCGGCTGGTGGACGTCGCGACGGTGGTCTCCGAGGACGTCGACCCCGGGACCGGGGAGTTCAGGATCCGGATGAGCCACGTGTTCTCCGCCACCCCCGACGGCCCCCTCGACACCCACGTCTTCGTGCGGATGACGGCCCCGCCCGGCTTCGAGGACGACGTCCGCAAGGTCGTCAACGACATCCGCGCGAACACCCCCTGAGGTTCCACCAAGAGATCGTCAAGATCGCCGACCCTCACTCACCCGGCGGACCACAGGGGAGCCAATATCTGCGACCATCGGGGCATGGCCGCCGAGCACCCCGCTCATACGTCGACGGGGTCGTCGTCCGAATCGGGGACGACGGTCGCGCACCACGCCGTCGACCTGCTCGCGCGCGCCCAGGAGCACGCCGACGAGCTGCGGGCCACGGCCGAGAAGGAGGCCGGCGAGGCCCACGCCACCTCGAAGCACCTGCGGAGCGAGGCCGAGCGGCTGCACGCCGAGGTGTCCGAGCTGCACGATGCGGCCGCACACGACCGCGAGTCGGCCCGCACCACGCTGGAGGCGGCCGCCGCCGAGGCCCGCCAGCTGGTCGGGGACGCCGGCGACCAGGCCGCCCTGGTGATGGAGGCGGCGGGGCAGAGCAGCGACCAGCTGGTGGGCCAGGCCGAGTCCGAGGCCGCCGAGCTGAGGGCCGCCGCGGAGGCGGACGCCGGCCGCGCGCGGCAGGACGCCGAACGCTGGCGGTCCGAGGCCGGCGAGGAGGCCGAGCAGGCCCTCGCGCGCGCCCGGGCCGAGATCGCCCGGCTGACCGAGGAGGCGGACGGCGAGCGGGCCGGTCTGAAGACGACGGCGGACGACGACGCGGCGCGGGTCCGGCAGGAGGCCGCCTTCGGGGCCGATGCCTTGCGGGAGCAGGTCACGCAGGAGGTCGAAGCCGCCCGGGCCGAGGCGCGCGCGGACTCCGAGCGGGCCCGCGCCGAGGCGGAGGCGATCCGTTCCGAGGCGGCCGCCGAGGCCCAGCGCCTGCACGAGGAGGCCACCGCCGAGGCGGAGGCCGAGCTGGCCGCGGCGGCCGACCAGACCCGCTGGACCTCGGAGACCGTCGACCAGCTGCTGGCCGCCGCCGAGGCCGAGGCCGAGCGCAACCGGACCCGGGGTCACGACGCCGCCGCCGCGCTGGTGCGCCGCCGCCGGGGCGAGATCCACCGGCTGATCGGCGCGTCCACCGCACGCCTGCGCGAGCGGCACCGCGCGGCCGGGGACGATGCCTCCGCGGTGCGGGCCGAGGCCGACGCCGTCCTGGAGGCGGCGCACACCGAGGGCGACGCCGAGCGCGAGAAGGCACGCAGCGAGGCCGAGAAGGTCCGGACCGAGGCCGAGCGCGTCGCCGCGGAGGCCGAGGCGCGGGCCGCGCGGCGCGAGGGAGAGGCCGAGTCGGGCACGCGGTCCCTGCGCGAACGGGCCGCCGGCGACCTGGCCAAGGCCCAGCGGGAGACCCAGGACCTGCTCCGCAGCTCGCGGGCCGAGGCGATGCGGCTGGTCGCCGACGCCCGTGCCGAGGCCGACGACCTGCGCACGCAGGCCCGGCGCTCTCTCGCGGACGCCCAGAACCGCGTGGCCGCCCTGACCCAGCGCCGCGACGAGATCGCCGAGGAGCTGACCCAGTTGTCCGGTGTGATCGATGCGCTCGCGGTGTCGGGTGCGGTCCCGCAGGGCAGCGACGAATCCGACCGCCGTACCGTCGAGTCCGACACGGACGCGGACTCCGACCACGTAGTTCCGCAGCAACCCGAGGTGAGCAGACAGCCATGAGCGAGACCAGCAGCAGCCAGTTCCGGACCGTCCTGCGGGGTTACGAGCCCGCCGAGGTCGACCGCAGGCTCCGGGATCTGACGGAGTCGCTGCACGCGGCGCACCGCCAGACCGAGCAGCTGCATCGCCAGGTGCAGGTGCTGGAGAGCGCCCCCGCGGCGAAGCAGGCCGAGTCCGGCGAGCCGGCCCAACCGACCTTCAGCGACTTCGGTGCCAGGATCGGCAACATCCTCGCGCTCGCCGAGGAGGAGGCCAGCGACCTGCGCGCGAAGGCGCAGAAGGACGCCGACGACCACCGGCGCCTCGCGGAGGAGGCGTCCGGGCAGGTCAAGGCCGCTGCCCAGCGGCACGCCACCGAGCAGCGCAGCACGACGGACGCCGACATCGCCCGCGTGCTGGAGGACGCCAAGCGCAAGGCCGACGACATGCTGGACGAGGCCGACCGCGACGCGACCGCACGCCGCGAGGAGGCCTCGGCCGTCTACGAGCAGCAGCGGGCCAAGGCGGCCAAGGCGGCGGCGGACTTCGAGACCACGCTGGCCCAGCGCCGCGCGCACTCCGAGCAGGACTTCACGGCCCGGTCGGCGGCCAGCGAGCAGGAGCTGGCGGGGATCACCGACCGCGCCGAGCAGATGCGCACCGAGGCCGAGCGCCTGCACGCCGACGCCCAGCGTCAGGCCAAGCGGATCGTCGAGGAGGCGCAGCAGCAGGCGAACGAGCTCGTGTCGGCGGCCAAGACGCGCGGCGACCGGATCCGCGCGGAGTCCGACCGCGAGCTGAGCGCGGCGAGCCAGCGGCGCGACAGCATCAACGCGCAGCTGACCAACGTGCGGCAGATGCTGGCCACCCTCTCCGGGACCGCCCCCGTCAACCCGCTGGGCGACGAGCAGCCCGAGAAGGCACAGCCCGCACAGCCGGCCCAGGCCCCCCAGGGCAAGCCGGCCGAGGGCAAGCCCACCGAGGGCAAGCCGGTCGAGGGCAAGCCGGCCGACAAGGGACAGGCCGACAAGCCCGCCGCACCGGGGGCGACCAAGCAGGCCGAGCCGGCGTCCGCCAGCAAGAAGTAGCCCACCCCTTTCGTGATCAAGGACTTCATGCCCGCCTGGACAGGGTGGGAACGTCAGGCGCGGCCGTGCGAGCGCCGGCTGCGCCGGGAGAGCGAGTCGACGATGACGGCGAGCAGAAGCACTGCGCCGGTGATCATGTAGCGGACCGACGAGTCCAGGTTCATCAGCGTCAGGCCGCTCGAGATCGACTGGATGACGAGGATCCCCAATAGCGCCGAGTAGGCGCTGCCGCGCCCGCCGAACAGGCTGGTACCACCGATGACGGCAGCGGCGATCGCGTTGAGGTTGGTGTCGCTGCCGCCCGAGCTCTGGTTGGCGGCGGCCACCCGGCTCGCGGCGAGCACGCCTCCGAGGGCGGCCAGCGTCGAGCACAGTGCGAAGACGCTGACATAGACCCGGTTGACGGCGATGCCCGCCCGGCGAGCCGCTTCGACGTTGCCTCCCACCGCGAAGACGGAACGGCCCCACCGGGTTCGCCGCAGCACCTGGTCGGCGATGATGACGAGCGTCACGAAGAACCCGAACATCACAGAGACGCCACGGTCGATGCCCAGGTACCAGACGCCGAGCAGCAGGACGACGGCGAGCGCGACCGCGCGCACGGCGATGTCAAGGGGCGCCGGTGCGGACAGGCCGGCTCTCCCACGGCGCCTCCCCGAGGTCCACCGGGCGGCCGCGTAGGAGGTGGGGACGCCGATGGCCAGCGCGTACGCCAACGGTGTCGGCAGGAACGCCTGCTGCGCGAACTGCACCAGGAACGAGTCGAACGGCAGGTTGATGGACCCGGTGTCCCCCAGCACGAACAGCTGGAGGCCCAGGAACCCCAGCAGCCCGGCGAGCGTGATCACGAAGCTGGGGACGCCGAAGCGTGTGTACAGCAAGCCGTAGAGCAGGCCGATCAGCGTGCCGGCGCCGATGGCCAGGACCAGCACGAGCGGCAGCGGCCAGCCCCGCTGCACGAAGGTGACCGCGAGCACGGCGGCACCGACACCGCTGACGGAGCCGACCGACAGGTCGATCTCCCCCAGCAGCAGCACGAGCACGACCCCGAGCGAGATCGTCCCGATGGCCGCGCACTGCAGGGTCAGGTTGACCAGGTTTCGGCTGGACAGGAAGACCGGGCTCTGCAGGTAGAAGGCCACCCAGATGATCGCGAGGCCGATCACGACCGGGAGGGAGCCGAGGTCACCTGACCGCAGGCGGGACAGGAAGCGCAGCACGTAGCCACGCGGACCTTGCTCGCGGACGAGGCGGTCGTCCTGCAGGTCGGGGGGCAGCTGGGCGGCGCCAGTGGACGTCACGACGTCCCCTCCTCGTCTTGTCCACCCGCGGCACCGGAGGCGCCGTCCTCGCGCCTGCCGGCGCGCTCGCTGACGGCGTTGGTGCTGGCCCCGGTGATGGCAGCGACGACCTCCTCGTGCGTGGTCTCGCTGACGTCGAGGTCGCCGTTGTTGCGGCCGAGTCTCAGGACGACGACACGGTCGGCCACGGCCATCACGTCCGCCATGTTGTGGCTGATCAGGATGACCGCCAGACCCTGGTCGCGAAGCGTCTCGACGAGGTTGAGGACCTCCGCCGTCTGAGCCACCCCGAGCGCCGCGGTGGGCTCGTCGAGCATGACGACCTGAGGAGCCCCCAGCAGAGACCTCGCGATCGCGACGGTCTGCCGCTGCCCGCCCGAGAGACTGGCGACCGGAATCCGCACGGAGGGCATCTTGGCCGAGAGACGACGAAGCAGGTCCCAGGACCGGCGCTCCATCTCGACCTCGTCGAGAGCACCGGAGTGGGTGGCCTCGTTGCCGAGGAAGAGATTGGCGACGACGTCGAGGTTGTCGCACAGCGCCAGGTCCTGGTGGACCGTCGCGATGCCCGTGCGCTGCGCGGCGGCCGGGCTGTCGATGGTCACCGGACGCCCGCCGAAGGAGATGGTGCCGGCATCGGCCGGGTGCACCCCGGCGATCACCTTGACCAGCGTGGACTTGCCCGCGCCGTTGTCGCCGACCAGTGCCACCACCTCCCCCGGTCGGGCGTCGAAGGACACGTCGGACAGCGCCCTGACGGCACCGAAGCGCTTCGAGATGCCCTCGAGCTGCAGGACGGGAGCCACCCCACCGCTGCGCACGGAGCGCCCCGGCCCGGTCGTCGTCGTCATCGCGTCCGTCCCTCCGGCGGGTCAGCCCAGGCCCGCGGCCGCGCAGGCCTCCGCGTACTCGGGCGTGCAGATCTCCTCGACGCTGTAGAACTCGTCGGCGACGATGGTGTCAGCGATGTTGTCCACGGTCACTGCCACCGGCTCGAGGAGCACCGAGGGGATGCCCTCCACCTCACCGTCGACCTCCGGCGTCTCGCCGTTCGCGAGCGCCACGGCCAGCTCGGCGGCCTTCTCGGCTTCCGGCTTGATCGCCTTGTAGACCGTCATGAACTGGCTGCCGGCCACGATCCGCTGGATCGCGGTGAGCTCGGCGTCCTGTCCCGTGACGGGCGGGATCGGGTCCATGCCGGCGCCCTTCATCGCAGCGATCGCACCGCCGGCGGTCCCGTCGTTGGCGGCGTACACGCCGACGATGTCGGTCGAGGCAGCGAGCTGGCCCTCGGTCCAGGCCTGCGCCTCGTCCGGGCTCCAGTCCGGCGTGTCGAACTCCGCCGCGATCGTGTAGGGGCTCTGGTCCAGCACGGAGTGGGCGCCCGCCTTGAAGAGGCCGGCGTTGTTGTCCGTCGGCGACCCGTTGATCATCAGGAGGTTGCCCGACGTGACCCCGTCGGCCTGGAGCTTGTCGACCAGCGCCTGCCCCTGCAGCTGCCCGACCTTCTCGTTGTCGAAGGAGATGTAGTAGTCGATCGGCGCCTCCGCGATGAAGCGGTCGTAGGCGATCACGGGGACGTCCTGGCTCTTCGCCGAGTTCACGCTGGACGCGGCGGCCTTGGAGTCGACCGGGTCGAGCACCATCACGTCCACGCCCTCGGTGAGGGCGGCCTCCGCCTGCTGCAGCTGCTTGGCGTCGTCCTGGTCCGCGTTGGCGTACACGACCTCGCAGTCGGGGCACAGCTCGGCGACCTTGGCCTCGAAGAGGGGCCGGTCGAAGGCCTCGTACCGCGTCGTCTTGGACTCGGGCAGGAGCAGGGCGATCTTGGCGGCGGCCGCCCCCTCGACGGACGCGTCGGACCCGCCGCCGGCGGCTTCGTTGGCACCGCATCCGGTGAGCCCAGCCACCAGGACGCCGGCCAGGGCGACGGTCAGGGTCCGCCTCACGTTGGTTCTGGGCACGACGACCTCCGGTTTCGGACGAGCAGCCCGCTGCGACTCGTGTGCCGGTCAGTGAAGTCCGTCCGACACCTTGTCGTCAAGACTTGAACGCAATAGCCTTGCCGGATCTCGCGGTCGAGGGGCCTCATCGGATCGGACCCCCCAGCATCACCTCGGCACGTTCCGCCGCCAGCGCCACCGCACCGATCACCTCCGCGCGCTCGGCCAGCTCGCTCACGGTGACGGTCACGCGCTCGGCGGCCGAGGGGATGGCGAACCGGTTCACGACGTCCCGCAGCGGATCGAGCAACAGGTCGCCCGCCGCGGCCAGGCCTCCGCCCACGACGATCCGCTGCGGGTTGAGCAGGTTGCACAGGCTTGCCGCGGCCACACCGATGTGCCGTCCGGCGTCAGCCACGACCCGACGGCACCCGGGGTCACCGCCTCGGGCCCGGTTGGTGACCTCGCGCAGCGAGAGGTTCCCGTGCGTGGCGCGAAGGGACTCCAGGAGGACGGGTGCCCGCACGAACGTCTCCAGGCAGCCGCGGTTCCCGCAGCGGCACACGGGGCCGTTCTCGTCGATCGAGACGTGGCCGATCTCGCCCGCGGTACCACCGTGCCCGCGGAACACCTGGCCGCCGACCACCAGTCCCGACCCGACACCGTGAGACACCTTGATGTAGGCGGCATCGGTGCATCCGCGGGCCGCGCCGTGCATGACCTCGGCCAGTGCGCCGAGGTTGGCGTCGTTGTCGACGTGGACCGTCACGCCGAGCCGGGAGCCCAGCTGGTCCGCGAGGCGGATGCCTCCCCATCCCGGCAGGATCGTCGCGGACCCGATCTCCCCCGCCAGCACGTCGACCGGGGCGGGGACGCCGAGGCCGACCCCGACGACCTCTGTGGTGGACGAGCCGACCTGCTCGAGCAGCTCCATGACCAGCAGTGCTGCGCGATCCAGGCCCTCGTCGGCGCGGTGGTTGGCCGGCAGCGGCAGCCGCTGCTCGGCGAGCAGATGCTGCGACATGTCCGCGACCGCGACGCGCAGGTGGCGGTAGCCGAAGTCCACCCCCACGCAGACGCCGGCGGCGCGGGCGAACGACACCTGCTGCGCGCGGCGGCCGCTGCGCGACGTGGGCTGCACGGCCAGGACGTCGAGCGCGACGAGCTCGCGCACGATGTTGGAGACGGTGGCCGGCGACAGCCCGGTGGCGGTGGCCACCTCGACCTGGGTGAGCGCCCCGTGCCGGCGAACGGCATCCACGACTCGACCACGATTGGCTTCGCGCAGCGAAGCCTGGGAGCCCGGCGTCCCCGGCTGCGTGGTCGTCACGGCCGTCAAGATACCGGCAGGGACGGCTCCTGCGTCCATGACTCGAACGAACGGCGACGGCGGCCGCCAGATGTCGAACGCCGTCGGCGATCCTCTCTTCGGGGGATCGGGTCCGGGGCCGTTCGGACATTCC
>Ga0075530_1001352_pt1 | contig 11760 bp, 11 predicted proteins | sample NGEPerD_2_FD_75101 | JGI IMG/M metagenome (GOLD analysis project Ga0075530, IMG submission 75101) | Arctic peat soil microbial communities from the Barrow Environmental Observatory site, Barrow, Alaska, USA - NGEE PermafrostL1-D | ecosystem: Environmental > Terrestrial > Soil > Wetlands > Peat ...
CGTCCGTCATCCCGAGCGCCTCGAGCTCGAGTGGACGAACCACGAGCTCGACCGCACGCTCGCCGCCTTCGACGAGGGCGAGATCGTCGGTACCGGCCGCCTCTACTCGTTCGAGTTGACCCTGCCGGGAGGCGACCTCGTGCCGGGGGCGGCGGTGGGCTGGATCTCCGTGCTCCCGACCCATCGCCGGCGCGGGATCCTCACCGAGATCATGCGCCGCCAGCTCGATGACGCGGTCGCGCGCGGCGAGTCGATGGCCGTGCTCAACGCGTCCGAGGGCGTGATCTACCGTCGCTTCGGCTACGGCGTCGCGACCAACACGATCAGCTTCACGCTCGAACGCCGGCACAGCGCGTTCCTCCTCCCGTCACCAGCGGGCGGACGCGTCCGCATCGTCGACGACGCGACCGCGCGCAAAACCTTCCCGGAGATCTTCGACCGCGCCCGGCGGGCGCAGCCCGGCGTGGTCTCGCGCATCCCCGAATGGTGGAGCGACCAGTACTTCTGGCTCGACGAGAAGGAGGACGGCGCCCGCTTCTTCGTCGCCTATGAGTCGCCGGCGCACGACCTCGACGGCTTTGCCTCCTACCGCATCCTCGACAAGTGGGAGGCGAACCTGAGCCGCAGCGGCCTCCAGCTGGGCGACCTCGTGGCCGTGACGCCCGAGGCGCACGCCGCGCTGTGGCGCTACCTGTGCGACATCGATCTCGTCGAGACCATCACGGCGTGGATGCGCCCCGTCGACGAGCCCCTTCGTTGGCTGCTCGCGGAGTCGCGCCGGCTCCACGTGAACCAGATCACCGACGAGCTGTGGGTTCGCCTGCTCGACGTGCCCGCGGCCCTGGCGGCGCGGGGCTACGTGGCCTCGGGGCGAGTCGTGTTCGAGGTGGCCGACGAGTTCCGCCCCGACGGTGCGGCCGCGGGCCGCTTCGCCCTCGATGCCGGCCCCGACGGTGCCGACGCGTCGCGCACCGACGCCGAACCCGACCTGGTGCTCTCGGTGGCCGACCTCGGCGCGGCGTACCTCGGCGGGGTCAGCTTCTCGAACCTCGCGCGCGCCGGCCTGGTCGAGGAGCGCACCGTCGGCGCGCTCGCACGCGCCGACGCCATGTTCCGCACCGACCCCGCACCGTTCGGAATGACCTGGTTCTGACTCTTCTGGTCGCGCTCGCTGCGCTCGCCGCTCCCGCACGCGGCTGGCGGCCCGGGGACGGGCAAAGCCCGCCCCCTCAGCGGCGGATGGCAGCTCCTAGGTCAAGAGGACCAGCCTTCGGTGGCGCCCTGGACCATGCCGAAGGGGCCTGTGGGCCAGCGGAAGCAATCCACCATCAGCGCGTCGACCTCGGCGGCGGTGGCGATGCCCTCGTCGACGACCTTCTGGGCCTCGGCGATCATGGCGAAGTAGACGCGATTCGTGACGAAGCCCCATCGCATCGCGGTGTCCTTCACCACGATCGGGTTCTTCGCGCAGCGGGCGGCGACCTCCCTGACGGCCGCGACCGTCTCGTTGCTGGTCGCCCGCGTGGTCACGATCTCGGCGAGGCGCATGACCACCGGCGGCGACGCCCAGTGCCAGCCGATCACGCGGTCGGGCCGGTCGGTCGCAGCTGCCAGCGCCGCGATCGGGAAGCCCGACGTGTTCGACGCCAGGATCGTCTCGTCGCCCGCGATCGCGTCGAGGTCGCGGAATACCCCGATCTTGAGCTCGAGTCGCTCCGGTACCGCCTCGACGACCAGGTCGGTGGCGGCGGCGTCCTCGAACGACGCGGTGAACGCCAGGCGCTCGAGCGTTGCATTGGCGTCTTCGCGCGTGACCTTGCCCCGCTCGACCCCTCGTTCGAGCCCGTAGCGGCCGGTGGTCACGTGCTCGCGGCCCCGCTCGAGAGCGGCCGGATCGACGTCGTAGCAGACGGTCTCGTACCCGGCGGTCGCGGTGACCTGCGCGATCCCGCTCCCCATCACGCCCGCGCCGAGGACCCCGATTCGCTTCGTCACGTCGCCACCCTCACGATCAGCTTGCCGGTGTTCTCGCCGGTGAACAGCTTGCGAAGGGCTCGCGGCGCCGCCTCGAGCCCGTCGACGATCTCCTCCGCGTACTTGATCCGACCCTCCTCGACCCACTGCCCCATCTGGAGGATCCCCTCGAGGAAGCGGTCGAGGTAGTCGAGGACGATGAAGCCCTCCATGCGGCCCCGCTTCGGCACGAGGTTGAAGATGTTGCTCGGCCCGGGCGCGGGCTCGACGTCGTTGTAGCGGGAGATCGCGCCGCACAGCGCGATCCGGGCTCGCTCGTTGATCTGGCCGATCACCGCGTCGAGGATTTCGCCGCCGACGTTGTCGAAGTACACGTCGATCCCGTCGGGGCACGTGTCGCGCAACCGCGCTTCGACGTCCTCGTTCTTGTAGTCGATGCACGCGTCGAACCCGAGCTCGTCGGTCACCCACGCGCACTTCGCCGGCCCGCCGGCGATGCCGACGACCCGGCATCCCTGGATCTTGGCGATCTGACCGGCGACCGATCCCACCGCGCCGGCTGCGCCCGACACCACGAACGTCTCGCCGGCCGCGGGCGGGGCGACGTCGAGCACGCCGAAGTACGCGGTGAGCCCGGTCGCGCCGTACACGCTCAAGAACGCCGTGATCGGCTCCTGGCGGGGGATGGGACGCACGATGTCGACGCCCGGCCGCACGACCGTGTAGTCGGACCACGTGAGCATCCCGAGCACGAGATCGCCAGTGTTCAGGTCAGGGCTGCGCGAATCGACGACCTCGGCGAGTGCGCCGGCGCGCATCACGTCACCGACCTTGATGCCGGGCACGTACGTGTCTTCACCCGTCATCCACCCCCGGATGGCGGGGTCGAGCGACAGGTAGAGAGTGCGCAGCAGCGCCTCGCCGTCGCCGGGCGACGGCATGGGCGTCTCCGCCAGCTCGAAGTCGCGCTCCTCGACCATTCCCACCGGGTGGGCAGCGAGCCGGATCTGTCGATTCGTCGCGTCGGTCATGCGCGGACTCTAGGAGCTGCCATCCACCGGGGAGGGGGCCGGGTCCCCCGGCCCCCGTCCTCCAGCTGCGTGCGGAGCGGCGAGCGCAGCGAGCGCGACCAGGGAGCTGGCTTACTCCGGCAGTTCGATGCGGGCCAGCCAGAGGCCGGGAGCGTCGAGCTCGGCGGCGGTGGGGAGCATCGTCTCCCGCTCCCACAGCCGGTTGAGGCCCTCCATCCCGGCTCGCTCGACCACGCCGGCGCAGAACGCCGCACCCCGTTCGTAGTGCTCGCGTTCGAGCTTGAGGCCGAGCAGTCCCTCCACGAAGCGCTCGGCCTCACCCCGTTCCAGCCGGTGGCGCTGCATCGCCTCATGGATCTGCGAGAACGACGGGATGAGGTGGTTGCCGACGCGCTCGAGCACCGTGTCCGCATAGCCCTCGAGCACCGCGGTGAACGACTGGAGCTTGATGAGCACCTCGGTCTGGCGGGGCGAGCCCATCGCGCCGAGCAGCGCCTCGGGGTCTTCGGCGATCCCGCTGAGCGACGAGGGGTCGCTGGGGTCGATCGAGCCGAACTGCTGCTCGATCGCGCTCGTATCGATCTCGTACGCCGACACGTACTCGATCGCGAGACCGACGAGCCGTTCTTGCACCCATGACACCGACCGCTCGGCGGCGTGCACGACCTCGTGGATCGCGAGATAGAAGCGCAGGTCGGCGCGGGGGAGCGACCACGCGTCCTCGAACGCGTCGACGTTGGGCACGACGAAGCAGAGGTTGGGTTGGTCACTCGAGGGCAGCGGCAGGTCGTAGCGGCCGAGCGCGTGCTGGGCGAGGTACCCGATCATCGACCCGGCCTGGAGCCCGAGGAGCACCGGCGCCAGCATGCCGAGCAGGCCCGCGAACGGGTCGGCGCCCGCGCCGGGCATCCCGGGCATCGCCGCCGGGCCGACCGCCTCGTCGCCCGGTTCCGGCCGGCCGAGCTCTTCCGGGCCGGGGCCCGCCCCGCGCATCACCTCGCCGAGGTTGGCGGCGAGCGCCTCGAGCACGGGCTTCAGGGCGTCGAGGTGCAGCTCGGCCCATGCCTTGGGCCCGACCGTCTGCAGCGGGGCGCGAAAGCTGGCGGTGAGCCCGGTCTCGGCGACGACATGGGTCTGGGCCGCCCGCACGAGCTCGTCGAACGCCTCGTGCGCGCCCGGATCGACGGGTCGCTCGGCGGCGCCGTCGAGCGCGACCCAAGCGGCCACCTGGCGCGCCACCTCCCAGTTGACGGGCCCCTCCGACTGGAGCATGCCCATGAGCTGTGCGAGGTCGAAGCCGCCGGTCGCACCCGGCCCGAACGGGAGTCCCGGGAGCCCGGGCTCTTCGGGTTCGTCGCCTGGTTGTTCGTCGTCAGGTTGTGGACGGTCGGGCACGCGGCAAGTCTATGGACGTGGTCACCGTCGCCATCACCGGCGCCTCCGGGCTCGTCGGGCAGCGTCTCCTCCCCCGCCTGGCCGACGACGTCGGCGGCCGCCTCGTCGGTCTCGACGTCCGCGAGCCGCGGCGGCGGGTGCGAGGCCTCGAGTTCCACCGGGTCGACATCGCCGGTGCCGAGCTCAAGCCGCTGCTCGAGGGCGTCGACGTGCTCGTCCACCTCGCGGGCGTGGTCGATCCGATCCTCGACGAGGGGCTCATGGCCCGGGTCAACGTCGACGGGACCCGGCGCGTCCTCGACGCCGCCGCCGCCGTCGGCGTGGAGAAGGTCGTGCGCGTGTCACCGTCGTCGGTCTACGGGGCGTGGCCCAACAACGCCGTCCCCCTTACCGAGGACGCACCGTTACGACCCAACCCCGGCTTCTCGCCCGCGGTGCAGGCGGCCGAGGTCGAACGGCTGCTGGCCGAATGGGCCGACCAATACCCCGGTATCACGGTGACGACGCTGCGGGCCGCCCCCGTGCTCGGCCCCGGCGCGGAGCGACTCCCGTCGCGACTGCTGCTCGGTCGACCGCCGCTCCGCGTGCGAGGGGCGACCCCGCCGATGCAGGCGCTGCACGTCGACGACCTCGTCTCGGCGCTGCTGCTGGCGGTGGCGAACGACCTGCCCGGCGTCTTCAACGCCGCCGCTGCCGGCTGGCTGAGCCAGGACGACCTGCGCTCGCTTCTCCCGCGCACGATGGTGCCGGCGCTGCCGGCCGAGCTGCTCGAGCGCTTGTTGCGGCGGCTGTGGTCGTCGGGGGTGGGTGACGTCCCGCCCACGGTGGTGCCGTACCTGCTGCACCCGTGGGTGATCGCGAACGACCGGCTCGAGGCGGCCGGTTGGCGCCCGCGCCACACCAACGAGGAGGCGATCCTCGAGGGGCTCGACGCCCTGCCTCCGCGTCCGTCGCCGGTGCGCTACGCCGCGCTCGCCGGCGCCGCGGTGGTGTTCGGAGGTGTCGCCGGGGTGCTACTGCGCCGCCGGCGCCGGCGCCGCTAGACCCGCTCCTGGGTGGTTCGCGCGCCACGCGTCCCACTCGTCGGTGAAGTAGCGCACCCGTACCTTCTTGTACTCCTTCACCGACCACAGCAGGGCGTAGTCGTCGACGCCGGTTTCCGACCGGATGGCGGCGATGGTGTCTTCGCAGTCACGGGCGGTGTGCCCGTGCACCATCGTGAAGACCGAGTACGGCCAGTCGTCGTAGGTCGGCCGCCGGTAGCAGTGGCTCACGTGCGCGAACCCGGCCATCTGCGGGCCGATCTCCTCGAGACGGTCGTCGGGGACCGCCCAGACTCCCATCGCGTTCGCCTTGTAGCCCGCGCTGCGGTGGTTCATCACCGCCGCGAACCGGCGCATGAGCTTGCGTTCCTTGAACGACCCGAGCAGCTCCAGGACGGCGGCTTCATCGCAGCCGATCTCCTCGCCCTCGGCCGCGAACGGACGCTCGACCAGCGGCAGGTCTTCCTGGGTCACCCTGATGGCCGCAACCTCCAGGTCGGACAGCTCGGGCGCGGGCATGTGCTCGCGGCGCTCGGGCCGCTCGTGTGCCAACACCTCGGCCTTCGCGTCGGCCGCGGTCGCGCCCGTCATGTCGAGCTTCACGCCGATCTTGAACAGCTTCAGGGTCGGCAGCTTGCGGGTGACGAGCGCACCCGACTCGCGATGGAGCGCGTCCACGTGCTCGTCGAGCGAGTCACCGGGTGGCACCGCGACCGTGTACCAGAGGTTGTAGGGATGGTTGCGCTTGTAGTTGTGGCTCACACCCGGGTGACGGCTGATCACGGCGGCGGCTTCGTCGACGCGGTCGGGTTCGATCTTGGCTGCTACGAGTGCGGAGCTATAGCCGAGTGCGCGCGTATCGAAGATGGCCGACAGCTGGCGCAGCACGCCCAGCTCCTTGACCCGGGCCACGCGATCGAGGACGTCCGTTTCGGAGATATCGAGGCGCCGCGCGAGCGCGCCGTACGGCCGGGGCTCGAGGGGGAAGTCCCATTGCACCGCGTTCAGCAGCTCGCGGTCGGCGTTCTCGAGCTCTTCCAGGCGGGGACTCATGCTTTGCCGCTCCCGGCCCAACGGGTCGGGCCGCTCGGCCCCCGGTCGCTTTCGCTCCGGTTACCTGCGCCGCCGGTCGCCCGCCTCATGCGCCCATGGTCGCGGCAGCTGGGGCCGGCATCAAATCACGGCCCCGCCGTGGGGACGGTGGTCGAGGTAGCCACCGTGTCGGCGGCGTCGGGCGTCGCTTGCTTGCCCAACGCGACGGCAAGGTGGCGTTTCGCACCGTCGCGCAGCACCGTGAGCTCGAGCGAGTTCCCCGGGCGCCGGCGGGTGACTTCGGTCATGAGCTCACGGATGCCCGGCACCGCGACCTTCGCCTCGCCATCTGCGACCGCGATGATCACGTCTCCGTCCGCGAGCCCTGCCCGCTCCGCCGGGCTCGACGGGAAAACCTCGACGACCCGCGCCCCGCCGCTGGCGCGTTCCGTGTCGTCGGTGCCGCTCAGCCCGAGCCAGCCATGGGCGGCGGCCCCGGTCGTCGCGAGCTGCTGCGCGACGTCGCGGGCGGTGTCGATGGGTACGGCGAGCCCCGATGGTGCCGAGCCCGCGGGAACGGTGAGGATGCCGACCACCGCGCCGCGCGCGTCGAGCACGACGCCACCGGAATGCGGTCGCCCGGCGCCGGTCTCGGTGTCGATGAGCCCGGCGACGACCGCGCCCGAGGGCGACACGAAGAGGCGGTCGAACTCGCTGATGGCACCGACGTTGACCCAGTGTTGGTCTGCCTTCGCGCCTGCTGCCAACCCGAGAACCCATTCGCCTTCGCGGAGGTGCTCGGACGAGCCCAAGCGCGCCGGGGGCGCTTCGAGCGCGTCGACGCGCAGCAGGGCCAGGTCGGTGCCGGGGTCGGCGCCGGCGGCTTCCGCCGGGAGACGGTCTTGCCCGGTCGCGACGGTGACCGCGGTGGCGCCGTCGAGGGCGTGCGCGCTCGTGAGTACAACGCCGTCCTCGATGCACACACCCGACGCCTTGGTCGTGCCGTCGACCCGTGCGACCTGCACCGTCACGATGCTCGCCCCCGCGACGAGCACCATCTCGGGCGGCACGCGCTCGGTCGAGAAGACGTCGACGCCGGTAGCGAGCGGAGTGCCCGAGTCGTCGTCGACGACATCGGTGAGCGCAACGACCAGGCCGACCACGATCGCGAGGGCGCCGACGAGCGCGAGGCCGACGAGCGCGGTCCGCCGTGAGCGAGCCGCGCGCGGATGCGACTCGGGGGTCGCCAGGAAGGAGTGGAGCTCGCTGGGATGGAGCCAGACCCGGTCGAGCGGATCAGGCGGCGGCCCGCTCGCGTCGGAGTCTTCGTCGTCGTGCTCGGGCACGAGTCGTACTGTACCGACGGGGTTGGCGCGAACGGCCTCGCGCCCCATAACGCCCCATGAGCCGTCCCAGCCCTCGTTCACTACGATGACGACGTGCCGCCCTCCGGACATGAATGGGTGGGGATCACGTCGCTCCCGCTCCCCGTCGACGAAGCCAACGCTTGGGCTACGACGCCCGCGTGCGGTGCGGTCGTTTGCTTCACGGGAATCGTGCGCGATCACTCCGAGGGGCGCGTCGGCGTGACCGGTCTCACCTACGAGGCCTACGAAGACGAGGCGACGCGTCGCCTCGCCGAGGTCGCGGGCGAGGCACGCCGACGCTGGCCCATGGTGGGTCGGCTGGCGCTGCTCCACCGCGTGGGCGAGCTCACGCTCTCCGAGGTGTCGGTCGTGGTCGTCGCGTCCGCACCGCACCGCGGCGAGGCCTTCGAGGCCGCCCGGTTCTGCATCGACACACTCAAGGAGACCGTCCCGATCTGGAAGCGCGAGCACTGGGTGGGCGGCTCCGACTGGGCCGAGTGCGCGCACGCCGCTCGCCCCGTTCGCAACCGCGACGTGGTTTCGAGTGAGGCGGCGCCCACGTCCAGCCGCCGCCCCGCGTAGGACGCGACGTGGCGTACCTCTTGATCGTCGTGGCTGTGAGTGCGATCGGCATTGCCGTGCTCGTCTGGCGTCAGCGCTCCCACACGCCCCGCACCGTCGACGACAGCATCGACCGCTTCGCGCGTGAGCGAAGCGCCATCTCGCCGGAGTCGCGCCCCCGAATGGCGCGGCCAGTCTCCGATGCCGTGCGCCGTGATCAGCAGCGCAGGCGGCGGGTGACCGTACAGCGACTCGGGCGACCGGAACCCGACGGGCAGAACGAGTAGGGCGGGCAGCGAACTGGCCAAGGACCTCGCGATCGACCTCGGCACCGCGAACACCCTCGTGTACGCGCGCGGCCAGGGCATCATCGTCAACGAGCCGACGGTGATCGCGCTCAACACGCGCACCCAGGACGTGCTCGCGATCGGCCAAGAGGCGTGGGGCATGATCGGTCGCACGCCCGGCTACATCGTCGCGGTGAGGCCCCTGCGCGGGGGCGCGATCACCGACTTCGAGATCACCCAGCGCCTCATCCGCTTGCTGTTCCAACAAGCGGGCGTCTCGCGTCTCTACCGGGCGCGCGTTCTCATCTGTGTGCCGTCTGCGATCACCCACGTCGAGCAGCGCGCCGTCCTCGAGGCGGCCCGCCGCGCGGGCGCGGCGCAGACGTACCTCATCGAGCAACCCATGGCGGCGGCGATCGGCGCGTCGCTACCCATTCACGAGCCCCTCGGCAACATGGTCATCGACATCGGCGGCGGTACGTCCGAGGTTGCCGTGATCTCGCTCGGAGGCGTCGTCGCGCTCGAGGCGGTGCGTGTCGGTGGGTTCGACATGGACGCGGCCATCCAGGCCCATGTGCGCCGCGAGTACGGCCTCGCGATCGGCGAGCGCACCGCCGAGGAGATCAAGCTCGCCATCGGCTCCGCGTTCCCCACCCCCGACGAGTACAAGGTGGAGGTACGGGGACGCGACCTCACGACGGGCGCGGGCAAGGTGGTGGTCCTCACTCCCGAGGAGGTCCGCGACGCGCTCGAGGAGCCCGTGCGGGCGATCGTCGGCGCGGTCGTGAACGCGCTCGCGCAGACGCCACCCGAGCTCGCTCAGGATCTCCTGATGGAAGGCGCCCATCTCGTCGGCGGGGGTGCGCTGCTGCGTGGCTTCGACGCCCGCATCGCGCACGAGTGCGGGATTCCCGTCCACCTCGACCGGACACCCCTCGAGACCGTCGTCCTCGGGGCGGGCCGCTGCCTCGAGTCGTTCGATCGGCTCAAGGAGATGTTCATGGGCAAGGCCCAGGGGAACCGGTAGGGGCGGAGGCCTTCTTCCTTCGCTCACTCGCTCGACTGCATCAGCCGCCTACCGGTCGTCGACTGATTGCCGCTCGTTCGCTGGGCGAGCGACTCCGCTCCCTCCGGTCGCTCCGTCGCCGCGCGTCGGCGAGGTGGTCAACCGAGTAAGTCTTCCGCCGCCTGTCTCGTTTGCCAGTCGCGATCGGTGAGCGCGCGCTCGAGGGCGGCGTCGACGTCGGGACCGGTGAACGGCGCCAGCGCGAGCACCGCCCGCCGCCGCACCGCCGGCTTGTCCGTGCAGGCAATCAGTACGGTTGGGAGCCCTGCGGGGTCGCCGAGGGCGCCGAGTGCCGCGACCGCCGCTTCCCGTACGAGCGGGTCTTCGTGATCCGTTGTCAGGCGCGCCAACGCGGTCACCGCGCGTGTCCGCGCCGGTCCCGACGGCTCGAGCTCGCCCAGCGCCCACGCCGCCGCCTCGACGACGGTGACGTCGGCGTCGTCGAGCAGGGCCGTCAGCGCGCGCGGCGACGCGGCATCCCCGAGCTCGGGCGCGAGCTCGGCGGCGCGCCGCCGTACCGGGGCCTCGGCGTCGCGGCAGGCGCGGCGCCAGCCCGCGGCGGCCCGATCTCGTCCCGCCGCGCGCACGAGCGCGGCCACTGCCGCCGCACGCACCTGGGCGTCGGGGTCGGCGGTGGCGGCCTCCATCTCGCCGACCGCGCCCCGGGGCAGCTGGTCGCGCAGCCCGAGCGCGGCCACCGCGGCCGCCCGCTCGACGGGGCGAGGCGGTCGCATGGAGGCGACCCTACAGTCGCCATCGGCGCGCGCCGATGTTCCTCCCGGGTGGCTGGGCGGCACCGGTCGGGAGGGAGCACGGGTGCGCCCCAGACGAGACGGGCTCCTCGCGATCGGAGGTGCCCTCAGCGCAGTGGCACTCGTGGCGTTGGGCACGATCGTGCTCCGCGAGTCGCCCGGTACCGCTCTCACCCGGGTGCAGTCGGAACCCACCGTCGCAACCGAGGCGGCTCCGGTACCGCCGACGCCGGCCGAGATCGCACCGCCGCCGGCCCCCACCCTTCCTGCGGTCCCGCCTCCGCTCCCGCAACCCGAGCGGGTCCCCGCTGTCCCGTACGCCGACGTCCCCGTCGTCGCGATCGGTGAGATCGAGATCCCCAGGATCGGCCTCGACACCCCGGTCTACGAGGGCGTATGGCGCACCGTCATCGACGTCGGCCCGGGTCACTGGCCCGGAACGGCCGCGCCCGGTGCCTGGGGGAACAGCGTGTTCGGCGGCCACCGCTCGACGTACACGGAGCCGTTCCGCCACATCGACCAGCTCGTGCCCGGCGACCAGATCGTCGTTCGCACCGCCGTCGCGGTGCTCACCTACCAGGTCACCGGGAGCGAGATCGTCGACGACTCCGCGATGCACATCGTCGATCAGGCGCCCGGCTACAACATCACGCTCTTCGCATGCCACCCGGTCGGCCGCGCCGACCAGCGCTACGTCGTGCGCGGCACGCTCGCGAGCTGACCCGCGACCCGACCGGCCCCGGGGTCGTGCCAGGCTGAGCGCCGATGGATCCGACCGACCCGTCCACTGCCGAAGCCGAGAACACGACGGTTTCCGACGCGGCACCCGCCCGAACGCAGCCGAAGCGCCGCATCCTCGCGGTCGTCGCCGCGGTCGTCGCCGCCCTGGTCGGGATCGTGGCAGTGGTGGCGGCGTTCGTGCGACTCCCGTACGTGCTCATCTCGCCCGGCAGTGCGTCACCCGTCGAGGACGCGGTGGAGATCGAAGGCGCCCGCACGTACGAGCACGACGGCTCGGTGCTGTTCCTGACCGTGAGCGTGTCGGACCAGCGTCCGAACGCGTACGTGGTGCTCGGCGGCTGGCTCGACGACGACGTCGATGTGCTCCCCGAGGAGGATGTGTTCGGTGGCAACAGCCGGAAGGAGGAGCGGCAGCTCAACCAGGTGGCAATGACGGAGTCGCAGATCGTCGCGACGAAGGTCAGTCTCGAGAAGCTCGGCTTCACGGTGCCGGTCGCGAGCTACGTGGTGC
>Ga0075530_1001354_pt1 | contig 11753 bp, 10 predicted proteins | sample NGEPerD_2_FD_75101 | JGI IMG/M metagenome (GOLD analysis project Ga0075530, IMG submission 75101) | Arctic peat soil microbial communities from the Barrow Environmental Observatory site, Barrow, Alaska, USA - NGEE PermafrostL1-D | ecosystem: Environmental > Terrestrial > Soil > Wetlands > Peat ...
CAATTACTAACAAAGATGTTCAACGGGCCGTTCATAAATTGAACAGTCGACCACGTAAACGTCTTAACTATTTAACACCACAACAAGTTTTTGAGAGTGTGCACTTCAAGAGTTAATTTAAGTAAAATAACGTAAATCCCAATGGCGCTTTTACTCACATTCACATCTATCCCCTGTGTCATTGCTGTTTTTTATATTTAAAAATCAGCAATGACACAATTCCGATAACTTGACGGTCGTCAGGTTATCGGAATTAAGAGAAAAAAATAAAACAAAAAAATATCTAAGAATGACTACAAAATATTTTTAAACCCAAATAGAAAAAATCACCACAGAGATTATTCACACTTAAAAACCAACTCAAAAATATCGTCACTCCTTATAGAAAACTAATAATCGACACTTATCCCCTTTTCACTTTTCATTTTATGTGCAAGTAATTAAGAAGAAGATAATATTTTTAGTTGTAGTTAATAATAATAAAAGCTACAATAATAAAAAGATTTCTTAAAAAACAATGATCATTTTTGATGAAAACAACCAAAATAAAAAAGTTGATGAGCTCCACCTCAAAGAAGCTGAGGGGTTGGCTCAAATGTTGTCGCAAAAATATAAACTCCCTTATATTGACCTAACAAAGTCAGCTATCAACACTGATGCCTTAAATTTAATACCTGAAAAAGAAGCTCGGGAAGCTGGTATGGCTCCTTTTAAACTCCTTGGCCATATGATAGATATCGCCATTATTACTCCCAATAATCCTCTAATTGCTGACATTATTCGAACCATGCACGAAAATAAGGGGTTTACTACAAAACTCTATCTTGCTTCAAAAAATAGTTTAGAACATGCTTGGAAACGCTATGAAGAAGCTGGTAAAAGTACTCGTACCGATACAGGGGTGATTCAAATTTCCGATGAAATTATTGCCCAATACATAACTGAATTCAAAAATATTATCGATGTAAAAAAAGCTTTAGCTGAAGAGGTTGCTATCAGTCTTGATAAGGGTAGTATCTCAAATTTGCTTGAAGTAATTTTATCAGGAGCTTTAGCTACTAGTGCCTCAGATATCCATATTGAACCAGAAGAAAACGCTATCCGACTTCGTTACCGTTTAGATGGTATTCTCCATGACATTGACAATATTGATAATCGACTTTTCCGACAAATAGCTTCTCGTCTAAAATTAGTTTCGGGAATGAAATTAAACATCCAACAAGCTTCCCAAGATGGACGATTTTCTATAAAAGAAAATGGAACTGAAATAGAAATCAGAGCCTCAATTATCCCTAGTTCTTACGGTGAATCAATTGTGATGCGAGTTTTAAATCCTAAAAACATTGATGTTTCCTTTGATAGTCTTGGGGTAGATGACCAATTATACAAAATTTTTGAACGAGAAATATCAAGACCAAATGGAATGATTCTTTTAACTGGACCAACTGGTTCTGGAAAAACTACCACCCTATATTCTTTTTTAAGAAAAGTAAATTCTCCGGATTCAAAAATTATTACTATTGAAGACCCCATTGAATATCACTTGAAAGGCATCAATCAAACTCAAGTCAATCGAACCAAGGGGTATACTTTTCTTTCTGGCTTGCGAGCTTCTTTGCGTCAAGACCCCGATATTATTATGATTGGTGAAATCAGAGACTCCGAAACAGCCAAGATTGCCATCAATGCTTCTTTGACTGGTCACTTAGTTTTTTCTACTTTGCACACAAACAAAGCCGCTGGTGCTATCCCCCGACTAATTGACTTAGGAGTTAATGCTAAAATTCTTACTTCAGCGCTCACTCTTTCTATTGCTCAACGTTTGGTCCGCCGCCTCTGTCCAATTTGTAAAAAAGAAGACATTCCAACAATAGAAGAAAAAGAACTTATTGATAAAGTAATTACTGAAATCAAGAAAAAGAAACCAGAGTTAGTCATTTCTCAAACTGAAAAAGTTTGGCGACCTGTTGGTTGTGAAGAATGTAACCAGACGGGCTATAAAGGTAGAGTCGGTGTTTATGAAGCTTTAGTTATAGACGATGCCGTAGCCAAGGTTGCAATAGAAAATCCGAACGAAAAAGAAATTGAAATAGCCGCCATTCCTCAAGGTATCTTAAATTTACGACAAGATGGTATTCTGAAAATTTTGACAGGAATTACAGATATGTCAGAACTAGGTCGAGTGGTTGATTTAACAGAAGAGTTTCTATAGAGTAAGAAAAGGGATTGATAATGAGAGCTAAACAAAGACTGTTTCTTGAAAATTAAACAAAAAAGAGGAGCGTAGCAACACCATTCCCTCTTTCAGCTACCACCCTTCTTAATCCCTCCTGTTCAGAAAATTTTTAACAAAAAAATCCTTGGGTACTTAATTTAGAAAATATCTATGTTTTCTAAATTAAGTACCCAAGGAGATCTGTAAACAAAAGTTTTTTGATTCGGAGAGATTAAAAACATAAACCTCTAAGCAATCCCTCAGGTCCTGCAACTTGAGTTAGAAATTCCATCGAGGATAGTCACAGTACATCTCACAAGTGAGATAACCAAAACGTCCTGTAAAAAAAATCCGTAAAGCGTAAACGCTTTAATTGCTTAGAGGTTTATGTTCTTAATTGAATAAAATATTTAATTAAAAATTTTCCCTAAAACAAAAAGTTCACTAATTTAGTTTTCGAAACAAACTTACTTTTAGCAAACTATGAACATCTTAGCATAAAAAGTTTTCTATGTCAAGCACATCACAACAAAACGAGCCAAACGAGCCAAAAGACGGCTTAGATGAACGGTTTTTAGACAAATCGCTTCGCCCAACTGTTTGGGATGATTATATTGGTCAAGAAAATATCAAGGTTAATTTAAAAATACTAATTGGGGCCGCAGAACAAAGAAAACATCCACCAGAACACCTACTTTTTTATGGTCCACCCGGTTTAGGTAAAACAACTTTAGCTCATTTGATTGCGAAACAAATGAATGCTCAATTAAAAGTTACGTCTGGACCAGCAGTTGAGAAAGTTGGAGACCTTGCTTCTATTTTAACAAACTTGTCAGCGGGAGATATTTTATTTATCGATGAAATCCATCGTTTAAATAAAATGATTGAGGAAGTTTTATATCCCGCCATGGAATCTGGAGTTCTAAATATTATTATTGGTAAGGGTCCCGGAGCCCGAGTTATTCAACTAGACCTACCACCCTTTACTTTAATCGCTGCGACCACTCGGGTGGCTCTTCTATCATCCCCTCTTCGTTCTCGTTTTTCTGGTGGAACTCATCGATTAGAATTTTACACTGAAGAAGAAATTAAAAAAATTATATTACGATCCGCTAAAATATTACAAGTTGAAATAAACGAAGAAGCTAGCCGTGAAATTGCCAAAAGAGCCCGTTTTACCCCCCGCATTGCTAATCAACTCCTCAAGCGTTGCCGTGATTATGCTCAATTAAAAAATTGCTCAATTGATATTAAAGTGGTCAAAGAAGCCCTTGATATGTTGGGAATTGATGAAATCGGACTAACAATTCAAGATCGCAAAATTTTAGATATTATTATTTCTAAATTTAATGGCGGTCCAGTTGGTTTAGGGACTGTGGCCACCGCCATGTCTGAAGAAGATGCCACGATTGAGGAAGTAAACGAACCTTACTTAATCCAATTAGGTTTGATGGAACGTACTTCTCGCGGACGCTGTGCTACTCAAAAAGCCTATGACCACTTAGGTTATGATTGGCCAAAAGAAAAACAAGAAAGATTAGAGATTTAATTTTTTTAAACCAATTAACATTTTAAAATAGAATTACCCAACAAGATATATTTTGTTGGGTAATTCTATTGGAGTAAAAAATATTGATTTAAATTCTATTTTTAGCGTCATTAGCAAAATCCAGAGCATCTTCTGCTAAATCTAGAGCCTCATCATAATAACCATCACTATATTCATCTTGAGCATTATCAATTTTGTTTTCAGCTTGATTGAAGAAATTTTTTGCCTGTTCAAGGCCACTGTCATCTTTATCGGCATCATTAATTTTATCTTGAGCATTAATAATGGCATTTTGGGCCTTATTAATGGCATTATTCGCTTCTGTTCTAGTTGTATCACCAATTGAATCAAGAGAATCATAAGCCCGATCTTCAGCATCTCTCGCTAAGGCATTAGCCTTATTAAAATCATTACCATCAAATTTATCACTAGCTTGATCTAATAAGACTTGGGCTTCTTCAAAAATATTTCTGGCTTCTTCAACATTACGACCATCATCATCGGCATCATCAATTTGGTCTTCGGTCTCATCAAGAATATCTTGAACATCATTTAGATAACTCTCTGTTTTTGTCTCAGTGGTTTCACCACCAGCTGATTCTATTGCATCGTCAGAGTAACGTTCAGATTTATCTAATAATTTTATAGTTTCCGAAAAATTACCATCAAAATAAGTGGTCAGGGCATCAAAAAAGTACCCACGAGATTTTTTGATATCACTATTTGCATCAGTAACACTTTTACCATCATCTATGGCTTCATCAATTTGGTCTTCTGCTTTATTTATCTTTTCTAAAGCTGATTCAATGGCTTTTCGGGTATCTGAATCTGAAGAAACTGAAGCAGCCAAAGAAGCTTTTTCTTTTTCTTTTTTAGCCTCTTCTAATTGAGAAGTTAATGAGACTAATTTTGCCTTTATTTCAGCCGCTATATCAGACGAAACAGTTTGTTCACTTACTCCAACAATCAATTTTAAATACTTTTGTCTAGATACTGACCCAAAGTAACCAGAAGCCGGAGTTACCCCATTAGCTAACTGCCAATCAATTAAGGCTTTTTTTGTTAAACTTTTAAATTGATTAGTTTCATGTCCAGCTGATCCAACACCCGAAGAAGAAATAGCAAAACCTGACGTGTTTAAATATTTTTGTAAACACACAACATCATCACCCACAGTTTCTAATTCTAGGTCTCTGGTAAAATTACATTGTTCAGCTGATGAAACAACAGGAATTAATACTGCGAATAATAAAACAAAATAAGTGACGAGACTTGCAAAATGCCAATGTTTAAAAATTTTCATATTATTTATTATTAGATGATAAATTATTTAAATTACAAAATATCTTCCGTGAGAAAACATACCTTTTTATTTTAACACACTCTTAGTTATTTATTAAACAAACTTTCTGTTAATAAAACAGATTTTGTGTCCAATCCCCCACAGTTGAATTAGTGGATTTTTCTTGAACGCTAAATTAATGATATATCCTACTTCAATAATAAATACTATCGAGAACAAGTTCAATTAAAAAATTTGAAAATCAACGATTCCTATTATATACTAGGAATTATGTCTGGACACAATAAATGGTCACAAATAAAAGTTGCTAAAGGTAAAAACGATGTTCAAAGGAGTAAGGTTTTTACTATATACGCCAAGATTATCACTATGGAAGCAAAAAAAGCTCAGGGTGATAAAACCGCTCCTGGCTTAAAAACAGCCATTGAACGAGCAAAAGCAGTTAATGTTCCTAATGAAAATATCGACCGAGCGGTCAAAAAAGGAATGGGGACTGAAAGTAACTCCTTAGAGGAAGTAACCTATGAAGGTTACGGTCCAAGTGGAGTGGCTTTTATTTTGGAAGGTATTACTGATTGCAAAAATCGCACAACTCAAGAGATAAAACACATCCTCTCACGCAACAATGGAAATCTTGGTTTGCAAGGTTCTGTTATGTGGGCTTTTCAAAAAACAGCCGATGGTTATGAAGCAACCGCTCCAATGGATATTTCTGAATCAGACAAAGAAGCGGTACAAAAACTATACAATGAACTAGAAGACTACGAAGATATTAAAAGTATCTATATTAATGCCAACCTCTAAAAGAGTTTAGTTCTTAAATAAAAAAATAATGCGAGTAATTGGAATAGACCCCGGCTATGACCGTATGGGTGTAGCCATAATTGAAAAACAAAACGGCAAAGAAATTGTCCTATTTTCAACTTGTTTATCTTCTAATTCTAAAGATGATTTTGTCGACCGTTTACTTGATTTAGGTTTAAAATTAGAACAAATAATCAAAGACTGGAAACCAGACACCTTATCCACTGAAAAACTGTTCATTACTACTAACCAAAAAACAGCCACCAATGTCGCTGAAGTGCGAGGGATGGTTGGCTATTTAGCTCGTCGGGCCGGCCTAACTGTCGCCGAATACACCCCTTTACAAATAAAAATGGCTATCACTGGTTACGGTAAGGCCACTAAAAATCAAGTTACTCAAATGATTGGGAAATTGGTTGTTTTAGACGGCAAAATAAGGCTAGATGACGAATATGATGCTATTGGAATTGCTCTAACTCACCTAGCTTGTGCTAAATATAATTCCCTTAAATAATTAATATCCACAGTTTAGAATTAATTTACTTGCAAAAAATTTACACTATGATACAAATGATAAGTTGCCAAAGATAGTAAAAATTAAATACTACTTCTTTGTCAAAATTAGAAGTATATTATTAGCCTAAAATCATTTATAATATGGATGATATATTAGACCCAGAAGATATCGATACAGAGGAAGATGAACTTGAGGGTGACGATATGGACACCCCAGAGGAAGATCTGTACGAGTAATTTAGAAACAAAAAAATCCCCATTATGGGGATTTTTTTGTTTCTAAATTACTATTTTCACAAACCGCTTTTTTCCTACCTTTAATACTCCAGTTTTATTTATCAAAAAGTCTTTATTAGTTATTTTTTCTCCCAAAGCCCAGCCTATTGCCCCCTCAGAAATCAAACGAGAAAACTCCGATTTAGATTTTACAATCCCCTGTCCTAAAAGAACATCCACTAATTTAACACCACTAGAAACTTTAATTTCTTCCACCTCGTCAGGAATTTCTTTTTTTTGAAAAGCGGACACAAAATATTTTTCTGCCTTCTCTGATTCCTTTTCTCCGTGATACATTTTTACTAACTCTTTAGCCAACTGCATTTTTATATCCCGAGGATTACAACCATCATCCAAAGATTTCTTTATTTTATTTACTTCTTCTAAAGACAAATAAGTACAATCAATAAAACATTGAATAATTGCTTCGTCTGGCAAAGACATTGTTTTACCAAACATATTATTTACTGTTTCATTTAAAGCAATCCCTGTCCCTAAACTTTTACTCATTAATTTTTCACCAGTTACAGGATTTTCAAGTAAGGTGGTTGTGACAACAATTTTTTCCTTATTTTTATAAGACTTCAAAAGTGTCCTGCCTGCCAACATATTAAAAGTTTGATCAGTCCCCCCAATTTCAACATCCGCATCTAAAGCAACAGAATCATAACCCTGCATTAGTGGATAAAAAAACTCATGCACATATAATGGTTTATTTTCCTTAAGTCTTTTTTGGAAATTGTCTCTTTCAATCATTTGTTGAACAGTAAAATGTGAGGCTAGTTCAATAGAGTCTTCAAAAGTTAGTTTCGCCAACCAATCAGAGTTAAATCTAATTTCAATTGGATTATCAACATCGTTAAAATTAAGAATTTTTCCAATCTGTTCTTTAAAAGTTTTAAAATTATTTTGAACATCTGACTTAGTTAATCTTTGTCTGGCTGCATTTTTATCACTTGGGTCACCAATCATCGCTGTAAAATCACCAATCAAAACAACAATTTTATGACCTAAATCATGTAATCGTTTTAAAATAATATAATTAGTTGCATGCCCCAAATGAACATAGGTAGCTGTGGGGTCAATCCCCATATAAATTCTAAGTTGTTTACCCGAAATCAACATTTTTCTAAAATCCTCCTTGTTTGGATAAATCTTCTCAATTGATCGAGTCAAAACTTCTTCTATTTTTTTTGGATCAGTATCTATTTTCATATTACTAATAAGTATATGGGAATTTAACCAAAAATCAAAGTTTTAAGTTTTTGGGATTAAAACAAAACTTAAATTAATGATATTTTGTACTCCCTATGATAAGATATTCTATATGAATAAACATAAAAAACGTCAACTAATTATCAGGGGAATTTTCTTTTTACTGATTGTTTTTTTTCTTTTTTCTGGAATAGGGGTAATTTGGGCTATTTCCCTACCAATACCTGATTTCAATAATTATTTTGCTGACCTAAGTAAAATAGAGCCGACAAAAATTTATGACCGAACAGGTAAAGTGCTTCTCTACAACATGAGTGGTTCTGTTCGTCGTATTCAAGTGCCCCTTTCGGAAATGTCTAAATATATAAAAAGTGGAACTATCGCTATTGAAGATGATACTTTTTATACTCATAAAGGAATTAAACCAACTTCTATCCTTCGCGCTGTTTTGGTAGATATTGCTTCTGGTTCAAAAAAACAAGGAGCCTCCACTATCACTCAACAGGTAATTAAAAATACCCTGTTAACTAATGAAAAAACTATCACTCGAAAAATCAAGGAGTGGGTTTTGGCCATTAAAATGGAACAAGTGATGTCCAAAGAAGAAATCTTAGAACTTTATTTAAATCAAATACCTTACGGAGGAAATATGTATGGAATAGAAGAAGCTTCCAATACTTTTTTCAAAAAAAGCGCCAAAGATTTAACCCTAATTGAATCAGCTTATCTAGCCGCTATCCCTCAAGCGCCAACTACCTATTCCCCTTATGGTCAAAACCGTGACCTCTTGGAAGCCCGCAAAAACCTCGTTATAGATAGAATGGCCTCTTTGGGGTATATTAGTGAGGACGAGGCAACTAGAGCCAAAAATGACAAGATAATCTTTTCTCCAGCTGGGTTTCGAGGGGTAAATGCCCCACATTTTGTCTTTTTTATTAAAAGTTATCTAGAAGAAAAATATGGTGGAGCGACCCAAATAGAAAAAATGGGGTTAAAAATAATCACCACTCTTGATTTTAATCTCCAACAAAAAGCCGAAGAAATCGTTAAAAAATACGCCACCGAAAACGAGAAAAATTTTAATGCTAAAAACGCAGCGATGGTAGTGATTGACCCAAAAACTGGAGAAATTTTAGCCATGGTAGGTTCTCGTGATTATTTTGATATAGAAAATGAAGGTAATTTTAATGTCACCTTAGCTCATCGACAACCAGGCTCATCATTTAAACCTTTTGTTTACGCAACTGCCTTCAATCAAGGTTACACTCCAGACACAACCTTATTTGACCTACCAACGGAATTTAATCCAAGTTGTATCCCAACCACTTCAGCTAGTAAAGCCAAAGAATGTTATATGCCAGTAAATTACGACGACAAATATCTTGGACCTTTATCTCTTCGTAATGCCTTAGCTCAATCCCGAAATATTCCCGCCGTTAAACTTCTTTATTTAACTGGAATAAATAACGCACTAACAACAGCCAAAAAAATGGGTATCACTAGTTTAAAAAATAAAGATACCTACGGCCTAACTTTAGTTTTAGGTGGTGGTGAAGTTTCTCTTTTGGAAATGACTAGTGCTTATGGAGTATTTGCCAACGATGGTGTTCGTTTACCTTATACTGGTATTTTAAAAATAGAAGATATTAATGGAGATATTTTAGAAGAATACAACCAAATTGGTGAAAAAGTTTTACCAGAAAATACTGCTCGAGAAATTTCTAGTATTTTATCTGATAATGTTGCTCGTACTCCTGCTTATGGTGTCACCTCCCCTTTATACATCCCTGGACGTGATATGGCGGCCAAAACTGGTACTACCAACGACTTCCGTGATACTTGGATAATCGGCTATACTCCAAACTTAGCTGTTGGAGCTTGGGCTGGAAACAATGACAATTCTTCAATATCCAAAAAGGTAGCTGGTATGGTTGTCGCTCCAATGTGGGGAGCTTTTATGCGCGAAGCTCTAACTGAATTACCTAATGAAAAATTTATTCCACCTAACCCCATTAGTTCAGAAATAAAACCTGTCTTAAGGGGTGTTTGGCAAGGTCAAGTAATCGGACAAACTGACAATACTGAACAAATATCAACCAATATTCACTCTATTCTTCATTGGGTTGATAAAAATAATCCCCAAGGTGCCACCCCGATTAACCCTAATAGTGATGGACAATATAAAAATTGGGAATATCCAATCCAAATCTGGGCAAACAAAAATGGCTATATCAAATCCTCTTCCATTATTTCCCTACCAATTTCTACTCAAACAGGACAAACAGGTAGCTCCCCGATTGTCACCATTGTTAATCCACAACCAAACACTTCCTACAACCCAACCGACAATGTTTTAGTCCAATTAAATGTAAAAAGTGGAGCTTCTCCTATAAAAAAGACTGAATTTTATATCAATGAAAACTTAATTAAAACCACTCTTGGTAATCAAACTAAATTAGAATTTAGTTTACTTGAAATAAAAGATATCTCAGAAGACAATGAATTACTTGTTGTAGTTTATGATCAAAAAGGAAATAAAGCCGAAACTAGCACTAATTTTACTGTAAATATCGCTAGTTCTACTCCAGTAAATTAACTAAATTTAAAATTTCAATCCTTTAACTATTATTACGAGACATAAAAACTGTCATTTTTGTCATTGCGAGCGGAGCGAAGCAATCTCATTTTTGTATTGTGTCACCCCGTTGCAGAACGGGGTCCAGAGTGGAACAAATGAACTCTGGCAATATTCCAATTTGTATTTTGTTGTTAAACTCTGAATACCAGGTCGCTAAGATTAAGAGCGACACTTGTGGACAGCCTCCGCCGGTATGACACTATAAGCAGAAGGTCTTTCTGATAGCTATTGTAAAACTCTAGATTGCCACGGCGAGTACGCCTCGCAATGACAAAATTCCAATGTTCTTTAAACCCCATATAAATAAGGGTATTATTTGAATTCTATAAAAATAATATACAAAATACTTGACTTTTTAATCATAATATGCTATCATTAACTTAGAAAGTACTTAGGTCTTCATTTGATGAAGACTTCACCTTGTTTTTTGAAAAAGGAGAAAGATCATGAGAATACTTTTGGTATTATTTGATTTACTGGTTGGACTCATTGTTTTTGGGAAAGATCACAAGAGAACGTTTAATCTCTTGATTAATCGTTTGCAAACCAAAAAACTTCTACAGGATTTTAAAAGTCATTTTAATGCAGGCTATTTAAGTGAGGCTGAAAAAATAGCCAATCTTTTACCAAAACCCTATCAAGTAAAAAGCATTGAGAAGATTATCAAAAGATACATAAAGAAGGGTTGGGGTTGGTTTAATGAAGCTCAAAATACAGCTAATCTTTCACTTAAAGAGCCACTAAGAACTAGGTGGCTTGAGAAGATTCTCAAAAAATGTATAAGTAAGGGGTCTTTAAATAAGGCTCAAGAAATAGCCAATCTACTTAAACGAGAATTAACCAAAGAAGAACTTGAGAAGATTCTCAAAAAAAACATAAAAGGAGGTTGGTTAACAGAAGCTAAGGAAACAGTTAGACTCCTTAAACGAGAATTGAAACGAGAAGAAATTCTTAAAATCTACGACATACAAAATAAAAGTAGATTTAGGTTTAAGGAAATCAAAGAAACTGTAGGATTTCTTATTGAGAAATTCAGTGGTTGATATAACCACCTCATCCCCCAAGATTTAGTCTCGGGGGTTTTATTTTGTCTAAAAAATATTTAATTTTAATTTATTTAATATCACTAGGGGCATTTTGTTTTAAAATATCTTTCAAATTACTTAAAATAGCTTTTTTATTCATAAAAACTTCACTTTTTAATTTTGAAGAAGTTTTTAAATAAACAATATTATTA
>Ga0075530_1001357_pt1 | contig 11741 bp, 14 predicted proteins | sample NGEPerD_2_FD_75101 | JGI IMG/M metagenome (GOLD analysis project Ga0075530, IMG submission 75101) | Arctic peat soil microbial communities from the Barrow Environmental Observatory site, Barrow, Alaska, USA - NGEE PermafrostL1-D | ecosystem: Environmental > Terrestrial > Soil > Wetlands > Peat ...
AGGTCGAGGCACCAGACAAGAAGGTGATCTACCCAATCACTCGTGTGGAGATCATAAGTACCTTTTAAGTAGTCAGCATGAGTAGAGTGGGGCTCTGGATTGGTCGCCTAGGCGCCCGACTCAACCCCAACTCTCTCTTCTTCTCCAACTAAACATCTGCCTGTCCTCAACCAGTGTTATTGATAAATCGATGATAGTGGTTGAGTTAACAATTGATTTCTACAAAGCAAAAAGCACTCATGAAAGTGCTTATGCTGACAGCCCCTAGTAAACGTACTTCGAAACTTTGAGGCTGATGATCCAGCTCAACTATTGCCTATGTTTGGCTTGCTATTGTAAACAAACTGCAAACTATTTTGCCAGCTCCGACAATTCCCAAATCTTACTTGGCTGTGTATTAGCAAGTTTAAGCCCACTACATGGAGTATGAGGAAAGTCTGCGTAAATACGAGCGCTCGAATCTTGAAGACAAAGAAGCGCTATCAAACATTCTCGCCGCTCTTCCAGGGGGTAAGAACATAGATAGTATCGAGCTTCACACGGAGAAAAAGCCCTCAGGTGTAAGACTCCATGGAACGGATGAGCTTACTGCAAAAGAGATAGAGTCAATTTCAGAGCAGCTACTTAAGCTGGTGAAAGATTGTGAATGGGTAGAGATTAACTCAAGCCAATTCCATGCAAAGACAACAAAAGATGGCTTGCAGGAGTTCAGCGTCCTTAACTAGTAAAATAAAGAGGACAAAATAGAAATGAGCGGCTAGTGCCGCTCATTTCTTAGTGTTTTTATTTGTTGTAGCCTCAACTTAATGAGGGGGTGGTTAATCTTGCTTTACAACGCTACCTATGTTTTCCCACTGCTTGGTTTCGTTATTGAGAACTGTAACTTCAGCACCAGACACTTTTGCCTCTCTAAGGCCAAGTTGATACCCACCTATGACGTATTCATGCGTCTTCCCATCTTTAGAAGATTGTGGCGTAAGGAAAACGACATAATCTTTACCCGCCTCTATGTCGATATCATCAGCTGACGTATCTTTGACGTATTTTTCGTGAGCTGGCTGCTTACCATTGTTAAGATGGAGAATCTTATCTTGCTGCTGTTTATTCAGACTCTTCCAGTAATCTTCATAGGTTACTATTCCACCAAGGCGCGAGTAGCTCAGTTCTTGTCCGGGCTTTACATCACCCTTATAAGACTCGCGAACTGTCATCTTGCCGTAGGTATGCGGAGCGACATATTGCTCAAAAACTGGGCTATACGTCCGCCCACCATCAATCGAGTCGATATGCACGAGTGCTACTACAGGATATGTCTCCGGTTGCCACATAAAGTCAACCACGCTTCCTGTACGCTGAATATCACTGCTCGAGATACTTGCGTATGCGTTATGTGCTTTCTCAGTCTGGCTCGCCGTTTGTTCTGTCTGATCATTTGTAGTCTTAGAGGAGACCAATGCGTACGACGTCACTCCACCAAGTACTAACACGGCCGCGACCGCAAGCGTGTACATTCTTGGCTTATTCATTTTTTGGTTAGCCTTTTTTACCATCTTCATAACTCCCTTTCTTTTGTTAGTACAGTATATTTCTTACTGCTGCCCTTCGCTTTTGCGACTGGATACTTTTTATCGTTTTTATGAATCTTGTCAATCAGTGCTTTTTTCAAATCTATATCTAAATCTGATGCGGCAAGCAAGGTGTAGTACAGTATGTCAGCTAGCTCATCACTGACATCTTCTTTGTGATTTTTGAGATGTTTCTTAATCTGTTCTGGTGATTTCCATTGAAAGTGCTCTAGATATTCTGAAGCTTCGAGGGTTAATGATATCGCTACATCTTTAGGATTATGGAATTGCTTCCAGTCTCGAGCATCACGGAAAGCGATAACTTTATTTTGCAATTCATTTAAATCAGACATCCAGATCTCCAAATTGTCTTAATCATACCAAACGCACCTCTGTTTTTCCAGACGTAACTGTAGTTTTAATGATCAACTCCTTCTCATCAATATAATTATCATTCAACTTTAAATAAGGGCCTTGGCTGAGGAAATCTGGAACTATTTTGTTTCTGCTAAGCCTTTGGTGACGTCACTGTAATTATTATAGACAATTATCTTGGTGGTGATTCCGTCATAAATATCTTTGTGCTCTATGCCTTCACGCTTTATTACATAAATCGGCATATTTAGAGCAAATGCCATGCCAACCTCAATAACTCTACCCCCACTAGGATAGTCGGAAACGTCAATCAATAAAGCATCACACTTCATCATTTCTTCTTGCACGCGTTTCCATAAATCCTTTGGGTCGTCGAATATCTTTTGGTAATTCTCGACATCTCGAATGAAAGAAAAATCTTCCATACATGCTGAACTCACCGCCGAACACAGCGCTTCAATATCTTGCTTATTTGACCCTTTAAAGCGAGATGTAATATACATTTTCATCTAACAATAATAAAACAAAAAGTATTTTAGTACGAACCTTGCTTTAACATTACCTCTGATGGCTGGCCACAGTAGAACTTATCGCAACTATACCATCACCGGGCTCGTTGGACGCCACTCTTCGAGTGCCGCCCTCTGTTAAAAAACTAAAGGTTAATCAAATTCTCTGGATTATATGGATCACTCCAGATGTTTGTGTTTATACTTTTCGAATCAAGCAACGCCTTTGCTGTCGTCGTTAGAAAAATTAGATCATCATCCTCTATAAAAGCATTGTCTTTGGAGTTCTCGATATATTCTTGAATCGTTTGTTCAATCCGTGAATCATCACAAACAAGCAATATTTCCGGATAGGCACCTTCGTCCCAGTCCCCTGACTCGTAGTGCTGTATGTAGGCATCTACCCGCTTCTTAATGACAAATAGTTGCACATTGGTGAATATATCCAACATATAGTCGTTCGGCAGCTCTTCTGAGGGGTCTTTTCTGTTTAAGTAGAGGTTCGGTTGGGGCGAAGTGAATGTTTCTTCGAATTCAGCTGTTTCTGCTCGAGTGAATATGTTGAAGGTTTCACGGTAGAGTTTTTTTAGGTTTATATAGATGTGATAAATATCTAGACTTTGTTGAACGAATGAGTCGGCTACAGACGCATTTTTATACATGGTGTGGAGTACGGAGTCGTTGACGGTGAAGTTGTCTTTAAAGTATTTAATGCTTTGCTTGTTTAAGCTGAAGCTAGCTGGTTTATTTTGCTTAAAATAGGAAGGTTTGAATCTACGCTGAACATAGCCTCTATCTTCTAGTGTTTTTAAACTTCTCTTTACTGCTGCCTGACTAATACCTTTATGCATGCTTAGTAACGGTATTGATACAAATCTAAACTTGTACATTAGCTTTAGGTACTGTTTCTGGTTTTCATTTAGGTTGGTTCTATGGGCTTTCATTTTCTAGGCTTTCAATTAACCACTGACTTTATTATCTTACTACATCTCTACTCTTTTTATCTTTATAGTATATATAAAAGAAGGAGAATATATAAGTATCTGTATACCTGTTAATAATTATAGTTAATATTACTTCCGGCCGTAACGTTAACTGTGGATAAGTATTGAATAATTGCTATTGTATATTAGTAATATTAGTATTACAATTAAAAATAGATTAGTACTTTAACAGTTTGATGAATGCTACCACTGTTGCCGATCCGTAATACTTGTATTACAATGTATTCCTAATGAGTACACGCCCTAAACTACAAATCGATGCATCAGCAGAGTTGCGCCAGCGCGCTAAAGCTGTTGCATATGAGCGTGGACTAAGTCTTACAGAGTTCGTATTACTTGCTCTATCAAAAGAGGGAGACAAGAAGTTAGCAGAACTTATTAAGAAAGACTTGAAAAACCGTACTGGCCCAGGGCGTCCTTCGGTAAACAAGTAGCTATTCACCAAACTGAAAAGACTCCTTCATAAAAGGTTTCTTGAAAGTACTTCAAGGAGGGTAGTTATGAGTTATATCGACAAAACGCGCGAAATGCTAGGGGAGTATTACGATCCGCAACACGAAAGCGTCGAAAAACTACGAAGCATCTTAAAGCACCATCAAAATGCTGATTTATCCTATGATGAAACTGAAAAGTTTGCGTTTGATCTCGTTGTATTCTTTCAAGCACTTGCCGGTGATTCCTCGGATGAATTTTGGCAAGTAATAAGGGGCAAATAACATGAGTCAAGTGAATGATACATCTTCGGCGGTAATACTTGCTCGTGTATCCAGCAAGGCACAAGAAGACGAAGGATACTCACTTGATTCACAATTCAAACTACTACAAGGTTACTGCGAACAGAACCAGCTACGAGTGGTAAAGGTTTTCAAGATAGCTGAGACTGCGAGCAAAGAGCAAGGCAGAAAGATATTTCATGAAATGATTGATTATCTTGAGAAAAATAACATTTATCATTTAACGGTAGAAAAGACCGACAGGCTAACTCGTAACTTCAAGGATGCAGTAGCAATTAATGATTGGTTTGATGCGGACCCGGATAGAAAGCTCCACGCTGTAAAAGAAAGCCTTATTCTGCATAAAGAAGCAAAGTCTGATGTGAAATTCATGTGGAATATACATCTGTCAGTGGCTAAGAAATTTACAGACAACTTACGTGAGGAAGCTATGAAGGGCTGGGCTGAAAAGTTAGCACAAGGATGGCTTCCTGCACCACCACCTCCCGGCTACAAGACAATCACCCAAAACGGCAAAAGGATACATGTACCAGATCCTGAAACGTTTACATTGATGAAGAAAGTATTTGAGAGATACCTTGAACCTGATAGCTCTGTGAACTCGATCTCAAAAGAGATGGATCTAATGGGTATTCGTACGCGTAGAGGTCATCCATATGTTAAAAGCGCTGTTCATAGGATACTTAGCAATCCTTTCTACATTGGTATCAACCGCATGAACGGACGAGACTATCCAGGCGCGCAACAACCTTTGTTAACAAAATCCACTTATGACCGAGTTCAATCGAAACTTACTAGAAGAACCTCGAAACGCTTTAGAAAGCACAATCCAGTATTCAAGTCGATGATCACTTGTACGACTTGTGGAGGCTTAATTACTTGGCAACTACAGAAAGGACGCTATTACGGCGCATGCCAGCGCAAGATGAAAGAATGTACTAATCGTAGGTTGCTTCGTGAAGATAAACTAGAAATGTTAGTCTGCAAAAAGCTCTATGACCTTGTATCTCCATCTGAAGAAGTTATTGAATGGGCCATTCAAGCTATAGAGCAAAGATACGCCCAAAAAACTCAAGACAACGAGAAGATCCGCTCATCTATACAGCAACAAATTAATCGTCTAGAAACAATGAACAGCAACTTGTATGACGACAAGATAGCTGGAGATATTAGTCATGAAACGTATGAATCCAAGAACAAAGAGATAAGCGAAAACCTCAAGGCCCTACAGCACAAGCTAGGAACCCAAGAGACTGTAGAAGATAGCTTTGTCGCAAAGAGAACTGCATTAATAAAACTAACCCAGGAGGCGTCTAAAATGTACCTAAAACGTAACCCAGATCAAAAGCGAGTAATATTAACCAAACTATTCGAAGACATGACCAGCGATGGAGATACCATATCTGTTAATTACACTAAATTTGCAAATTTGATCGCTCAAAATGTGATAAAAACTAAACTAATCTTAGGAGTTAGCAAATGAATAACAAAACCACAAAAAAAGACCTCTATAACGGAGGTCAGTCTTTACTAATAATGGATCTTCGTTCTATATGGCAGGGGTGGAGGGACTTGAACCCGCGACCTTCGGTTTTGGAGACCGACGCTCTAGCCAGCTGAGCTACACCCCTAAGATGTAAAACTACGTTTTACCTGTTTGATTTTACGCTATCCACAGGCGATATCCAATTTAGACAAAAATGTTGTTTTTTCTCTCTGTACTCAAACAGGCTTAAGCTTTATACTTAGCTAGAGATATAAACAGAGAAGAAAGATCGTGAAGATTCTAATGCTTGGGTGGGAGCTTCCACCATATTACAGCGGGGGCTTAGGTATAGTCTGCTATCAATTGTCTAGGTATCTAGCGAATAAGGGAGCAGACATTGAGTTCATTGTCCCTTTTGAAGCTGATTATTCCTATATAGACTTCATGACCGTTACCGCTGCGAGCTCATTCAAACATGAGACAATAGCTCACATTCTTGGTTCATACGATAGTTATAAATTTGATGATAAATTTGACGTCGAGTCTGAAGTTGTCCCTGAAAATCTAAGTATCAATGACTTGCAGACGATATACGCCCGCAACGTAGCTAGACTGGCTAGTGTTCACGAGTTCGACATCATCCATGCTCATGATTGGTTGACGTTCGCGGCTGGTATCCTAGCAAAACAAAAAACTGGCAAACCATTAATCGTACATGTTCACTCTACAGAGTATGACAGGGCTGGTGGTCATGAGGGGAATCAAACAGTCCACGACATAGAATTTCACGGCCTGATGATGGCCGACCAGATAATTGCAGTCAGCGAAGCCACTAAGCGAACAATAGTTGATTTTTATCGGATAGACCCTGCAAAAATCCAGGTAGTCCATAATCGTATAGATATCGACCACCAACACGTGACTGAGACTGCCAACGTCTACACTTACCTCAAATACATGCGGGAGAGAGATTATAAAGTCGTCTTGAGCGCTGGCCGAATCACAATCCAAAAAGGTTTGACTCATTTACTGAGAGCTTTCGAGAAAGTAGTAAGCAGGCGCCCAAAGACCCTGCTCTTGATAGTCGGCTCTGGCGATCAATACAACGAACTTATTGAGTTGGCGGCTGAACTCGGAATATCTGAGAACGTCATTTTCGCGGGTTACCAATTGGGAACTGGCAAATCTTGGCGAGATGGATTCAAAGTAGCTGATTTATTTGTGATGCCCAGTGCTTCTGAACCGTTTGGGCTCACGCCTCTGGAGTCTATCGCATATGGGGCCCCGGCACTGATATCAAAACAATCAGGTATATGTGAAGTCCTGACTAATGTTCTGAAAGTAGATTTCTGGGACGAAGATGCCATGGCGAATCAAATCTTAGCAGTTGTCGAGAATGAAGGACTGCATGCCTCTTTGCACACCAACAGTTATGCTGAATTCCTAGGTTTGAGTTGGCATGATAGTGCCGATGAAGTCATGAAACTTTACAGATTGAATGGATCACGGGAGATTATGTCATGAGCAAAGCCGTTTGCTTCTATCTACACGTGCACCAACCTTTTAGAGTAAAGCCCTACACGATTTTTCGCGCCGGCAATGATCATATGTACTTCAACGACCAGACCCCTGACACCGATACTAACAATGAGTTTATTATCAGAAAAGTAGCCGAAAAGTCATATCTGCCAACAAATGAGATATTATTAGAGCTTTTGCAGGAGAATCCCGAATTTAAGCTAAGCTTGTCACTGACCGGTACCGTCATAGAACAGTTTGAGATGTGGGCGCCTGATGCACTGGAGAGCTTCAAACGCCTGACAGAAACTGGCCATGTGGAGATACTAGCGGAAACCTACCATCACTCATTAGCATTCTTCTATTCTCGAAAGGAATTTGAGATGCAAGTTCAGATGCACAAGCAAAAAATCCAAGAAATATTCGGCCAAACACCAACTGCTTTCCGCAATACTGAGCTAGCATATAACAACGACCTAGCTTACTGGGCCGATAAAGCCGGGTATAAGGCCATAATCACCGAAGGCTGGGATCCAATACTAGGTTGGCGTAGTCCTAACTATGTTTATCGTCCAGCATACACCGACAATATTCGTCTACTGATGAAGAATTACAAACTGTCTGATGACGTCGCTTTCAGATTCTCAGACCAAGATTGGGAGGGCTGGCCACTAACTGCTGATAAGTACGTCCACTGGCTTAATTCCACCTCAGACGAAGAAGATGTCATCAATTTATTCATGGATTATGAGACGTTTGGTGAGCATCAGTGGGATCATTCTGGAATATTTGATTTCCTGAGACACTTCCCTGGTGAATTTCTGAAGCATCAAGGTAACGAGTTTCTAACTGTCACCGAAGCCGCTGAGAAATTCGCGGCGAAAGATTTCATAGATGTACCAGGTATTGTTACTTGGGCAGATACCGAAAGAGATTTGACGGCCTGGACTGGCAACGCCATGCAACACCAGGCGATCAAAGCAATCTATGATTTACAAAATGATGTCATCGCTTCAGAAGATTTAGAACTCATCGAGGACTGGCGCCTGCTACAAACCTCTGATCACTTCTACTATATGTGCACTAAGTGGTTCAACGACGGTGATGTGCACGCCTATTTTAGTCCCTATGATTCTCCCTATGATGGCTTCACGCACTTCATGAATGTAGTTCATGACCTCAAGTTCAGACTAAGCGAAAAAGGGTTCGAGGATGTCTAGGCCCCTGTTTCTGAGCAATGGGCATATGTTAGTCGGTCTGAATTCATTCGGCCTGGTGCATGATTTTTATTATCCGTATGTGGGTTATGAGAACCATCTATCAACCAAGGCCCAACGTCACATGATTGGAGTTTGGGTTGACGATGAATTTAGCTGGATGGATGACGGCTCTTGGAATATAGCCATTAAATATGAGGACATGGCGTTAATCAGCCACATCCGTGCCACAAACAACAAACTCGATGTAGTTCTAGAATTCAGTGATTTTGTAGATAATGACCTCACTGCTCTGATCCGAAATGTTCACGTGGTAAATAGAAGAGATTCCCGACGAGAAATCCGAATTTTCTTCCACCAAGTATTTCAGATAAGCGAATCAACAAGGGGTGATAGCGCCATTTATCTGCCTAATGAGCAAGTCATTTTGAACTATAAGGGTAAACGTAACTTTGTTATATCTGGCTGTAAGGGCGATGGCAGTAGTTTTGACCAATATGGAATCGGTAATTACGGAATCGAAGGCAAGGAAGGCACATTTAGGGATGCCGAGGATGGACATCTATCTGGCAATGCTGTCGAGCACGGCCGTGTAGATAGCGCTATAGGTTTCAATCTAGATATACCAGCCCATACCTCACAGCGTGTAGGATATTGGATTGTAGCTGCGCAGACGCGTGATGATGCACTCGAAGCTCATGCTCAAATCATGAAGTCGACAGTACATGAGCGGCACGAGATAACTCAAAAGTTTTGGCATGATTGGATTGGTGTCGCAGAACACTCGATAATGGAACTGGATTCCAAATATAGAGCCCAAGTCATTAATTCACTTCTACTGATAAAGTCCCACATTGATGTTCGGGGTTCGATAATCGCTTCTGGTGATTCACAGATGTTGAACTATGAACGTGATTACTACGGGTATTTCTGGCCACGTGATGGTGCATTTGTAATGTGGCCACTTATCCGCCTAGGATATAAAGAAGAACCGAAAGCCTTCTTTAGATTCTGTAAAGATGTCTTGACTCCTGCAGGTTATTTACGCCACAAGTACTTGCCTGACGGTTCTGCAGGAAGCACTTGGCACGCCGCGATTGCCGACGGCAAGGAAGAACTACCAATTCAAGAGGACGAGACAGCTATCGTTGTCTTCATGCTAAACGAATACCTCAAATATTCTGATGATCAGGATTTCGTGGAAACTATGTACGCCAATTTCGTCAGGCCGGCCACAAATTATCTAGTAGATTTCATAGATGAGCAAACCGGTTTGCCACATCAGAGCTTCGATCTCTGGGAAGAAAAATTCCTTACCAGCACCTATACTGTCGGTGTAGTTTACATAGCATTATTAGCAGCAGCTACCATGGCCGAGCTTTTCGATTTCCCGGAAGATGCAGTAGTCTGGCAGGGCCTGGCAGTCAAGATAAAAGAGAAATCCCGTGAGACTTTCTATAACAAAGAACGCAAGTATTTCTATAAAGGATATGCTCTGAAGAATGGCATGATGGAGTATGATTCGACCATTGACACATCCAGTCTCTATTCGGCATCACTATTTGGACTGTACGACATCGATGATCCGTATGTACGTGAGGCTACGAAGACCTTAGAGGTAGGCTTGTAAACTCTGCTCCCATAGGTGGCACGCCACGCTATGAAAATGACCACTATCATCGCACAGATGAATCATCCTTGGGCAACCCCTGGTTCGTGACATCTTTCTGGTATGCGCAATTGATGATAGAAAAGGGATATCCAGAAAAGGCCGAGGATATCCTAGAGTGGAGTCTAAATTTCATGATGCCTACTGGTGCACTGCCCGAACAGATTGACCCGGTAACTGGTCAATTCGTCTCAGTAGCCCCATTGATATGGAGTCAAGCAGAATTTGTGAATACGGTATTTGATCTGCACTCGTCAAGGGATATACCCGATGAAAATAGCTGATTTAACCACACCAAATCCTTTCAAACAGTTTTCAGATACATATTCACTAGTCTATAACGACAAATTTGAAGAAGAAGCTCACCAAGTGGTTCGAGGTCTGACATTATCGACCCACCGAAAAGATCGCCATTATACTCTTGGCAATGTCAACGGGCATGACATCATACTGCTGGAGCGGGTTGTGGATTTTCATAAACCAGGTCGAGAAAAAATCAGTCTCAAATGGGCCATTATGCACACTCGCCTTCAGATTATTAATAATCTACCCCATATATTTCTGGATGGTAGCAATAGATACCATGAGGATATATACGAAGAGATATTTACAAAATTTTCAAAGTTGGTGCTGGCCTCGAAACCTCACCAGGCACCATTCATGGATGCCTACAGGATTTTTTGCAATCCAGAGACTATCCCGCTTCTTCCAGCACTACTGCCTATAGAAATCACCAATAGACTCTCGCCTCTTGGACATGAATTTGACTACGAGGTAATCGACAACCGTATCTATGTCTATGCGCCAATGTCTGTCAAGTCTACAAAAGATATAGATAAGATGTTTTGGGCTTTAAAAACACTCTCTGAGTGGTTCGAGAGTGTTCCAGGCGATGGATAGTGACTAGACTTCGTTTCGACCAAGGTTTTTCTTGGTCTCGACGTAAGTACTCATCTTCTGAGTGTGGGGGTTGTACTTCTGGAGTTTTATCTTGTCGGGTGTATTCTTAGTGCTCTTAGTAGTGTAATAGTCTCTAGTACCGGTATCTTCCGCTACCAGACCTATAACTTTGCGTTTACTTGATTTCTTTGCCATCTTTACTCTCAGTCGGCATGATAATTGCCGCTACTATATAAATAATAATCCCGGGTACTATACCAGTAAAAAGAGTTACTGCCAAGAAAATCAATCTCATCAGAGTTACGTCCATGTCAGCATATTTGGCTAGGCCGGCCGCTACTCCCGCAATCATCTTGTTTTTCTCATCCTTATAAAGCTTTTTGGGCTCTGCCATCGCTATTCCCCTTCATTTACTTGCATAAAGAATAACAGACTAACTGCATAATTACTACTGTTAACCTCGTCCTAAAATATAAACACCTCACTTCCAAAGGTGTGTACATTTTGGTGCTGGGAGCAGGAGTCGAACCTGCGAAGGCACAAGGCCGCTAGATTTACAGTCTAGTGCGTTTGACCACTTCGCTATCCCAGCGTTTATGGAGCCGGCAGAGGGATTCGAACCCACGACCTACGGTTTACAAAACCGTTGCTCTAGCCAACTAAGCTATGCCGGCATGTTTGGACGGATGAAATAGTACCAAAAACAGATATGCTTATCAATGCCAAACCCCCTAATCGTCTGTTATAATCATACGGTATCTTAG
>Ga0075530_1001359_pt1 | contig 11736 bp, 9 predicted proteins | sample NGEPerD_2_FD_75101 | JGI IMG/M metagenome (GOLD analysis project Ga0075530, IMG submission 75101) | Arctic peat soil microbial communities from the Barrow Environmental Observatory site, Barrow, Alaska, USA - NGEE PermafrostL1-D | ecosystem: Environmental > Terrestrial > Soil > Wetlands > Peat ...
CACATCACCTGGAACTTGTTCATTTCTCACAATTGAGCCGCCGTTGACCCGGCGCTCGACGGAATTTACCGCCATGACCGCGAATACCCCAAAACTCGACATCGACCCCAAAACCGAGATCAGCGGCGCCGAAATTTTCGTGCGCTGCCTCGAGGCTGAGGGTGTCGAGTTTGTATTCGGTTATCCCGGCGGCGCGGTGTTGCATATTTACGATGCCCTGTTCAGGCAGGATAAGGTGAAGCACATTCTCGCCCGTCACGAGCAGGGCGCCGTGCACGCGGCCGAAGGCTATGCGAAATCGACGACCCGACCCGGCGTGGCGCTGGTCACCTCGGGGCCCGGCGCGACCAATGCGATCACCGGCATCGCCGACGCCTACATGGATTCCGTGCCGCTGGTGGTGTTCACCGGCCAGGTGCCGACCAACCTGATCGGTAATGATGCGTTCCAGGAAGTCGACACTGTGGGCATCACGCGTCCGTGCGTGAAACACAACTTTCTGGTCAAGTCGGTGGAAGCGCTCGCCACCACGATCAAAAAGGCGTTTTACATCGCGACCAGCGGCCGTCCGGGTCCGGTAGTGGTGGATATACCCAAGGACATCACCGCGCACAAGACGGTGTTCAACTATCCCAAGACCATCATGATGCGGTCCTACAACCCGACGGTCAGTGGACACATCGGCCAGATCAAAAAGGCTGTCGAGCTGATACTCTCCGCCGAGAAACCGATGATTTACGCGGGCGGCGGCGTCATTCTCGGCAACGCCGCGGAATCGCTGACCGAGTTCACGCGCTATCTCGGCTATCCGATTACCAATACCTTGATGGGCCTGGGCGGTTACCCGGCCACCGATCCGCAGTCGCTTGGCATGCTAGGCATGCACGGCACCTACGAGGCCAATCTGGGTATGCACCACAGCGACGTGCTGATCGCCATCGGCGCGCGCTTCGACGACCGCGTGACGGGCAATATCGAGAAATTCTGCCCGCGCTCGCGCATTGTGCACGTGGACGTCGATCCCAGCTCGATCTCCAAGAACGTCAAGGTCGATATACCCATCGTCGGCCAGGTGGATAACGTTTTGAAGGCGCTGATCAGAGAGCTCAAGACCGGCGACCGCAAACCGAAAAATCCCGAGTCCATCAAGGTGTGGTGGAAGCAGATCGAGGAATGGCGCTCGATGGACTGCCTCAAATACGACCACCAGTCGCCGATCATCAAGCCGCAGTATGTGCTGCAAAAGCTCTATGAGTTGACAGGCGGCGATGCATTCGTCACTTCCGACGTGGGCCAGCATCAGATGTGGGCCGCGCAGTTCTACAAGTTCGATAAACCACGGCGCTGGATCAACTCCGGTGGCCTGGGCACCATGGGTTTTGGCTTGCCCGCGGCGATCGGCGTGCAGTTCGCGCATCCCGACGAGCTGGTGTGCTGCGTCACCGGCGAGGCAAGTATTCAAATGTGCATTCAGGAGCTATCGACCTGTCTGCAATACCGCCTGCCAATCAAAGTGATTAACCTTAATAATCGCTACATGGGCATGGTGCGCCAGTGGCAGGAATTCTTCTATCAGGGCCGCTACGCGATGTCGTACATGGACGCGCTGCCGGACTTCGTCAAACTTGCGGAGAGCTTCGGCCATGTGGGCATGAAGATCGAACAGCCCGGTGACGTGGAAGGCGCGCTCAAGGAGGCGCTAGCGCTGAAAGACCGGCTGGTGTTCATGGATTTTCTGACCGACCAGAACGAGAACGTGTACCCGATGATACCGGCCGGCGCCGGCCAGAACGAGATGATTCTGGTGTAGGTCGGGAAATCCTTTTCCCGAGAGGCTGTCGCCACTGGATTGGCGACTTACATGCAGCAAGCGAAATTTGGCACCCAATAACAATGCGGCACATCATTTCCCTGTTGCTGGAGAACGAGTCCGGTGCGCTGTCCAGAGTCGCCGGGCTTTTTTCGGCGCGCGGCTACAACATCGAATCGCTGACGGTCGCACCCACCAACGATCCCACCCTGGCGCGCATGACGGTGGTGACGCACGGCTCGGACGAGATCATCGAACAGATCACCAAACAACTGAACAAGCTGGTGGACGTGGTCAAGATGCTGGACCTGACCGGCTACGCGCACATCGAGCGCGAGATGATGATGATCAAGGTGCGCGCCGAAGGCGTGGATCGCGAAGAGGTCAAGCGGCTGTCGGACATCTTTCGCGGGCGCGTGATCGACGTGAACGACCATGCATATGTGATCGAGCTAACCGGCGCCGGCGCCAAGCTGGACGCTTTTATCGCGGCACTGGGCGCGCGGCCGATCGAGGAAGTGGTGCGCTCGGGCACCATGGGGATCGCGCGCGGCGATACGACATTGAAGTTGTGATGCTCGCGCCGCCACAGCGGACCAGTCTCGCGCAAAGACGCAAAGTCGCAAACAACTGAACAGGTATAAGCCTTGGCGTCTGCGCGTAGTTGCGCGAGGCATTTCTTTATAAGCAGAACTTAATTATTCCGGGAGTACGAGTGAACATCTATTACGACAAAGACGCCGACCTTTCGCTCATCCAGGGCAGGCAGGTGTGCATCATCGGTTATGGTTCTCAGGGTCACGCCCACGCCAACAATCTGCAGGATTCCGGCGTGGAAGTGACCGTTGGTCTGCGCGAGGGATCGCGCTCCGAGGGCAAGGCGAAAAAGGCCGGGCTTGACGTCAAGCCGATCGAAGACGCGGTGCGCGGCGCGGATGTGGTGATGGTGCTGGCGCCGGACGAGCATCAGGCCAGTCTTTATAAGGGTCAGATCGAGCCGAACTTGAAGCAGGACGCAACGCTCGCGTTTGCGCACGGCTTCAACATCCATTTTCAGCAGATCGAGCCGCGCGCCGATCTGGACGTGATCATGATCGCGCCCAAGGGCCCCGGTCATCTGGTGCGCTCCACGTACAAACAGGGTGGCGGCGTACCGTGCCTGATCTGCGTGCATCAGGATCGTTCCGGCCAGGCGAGGGAAATCGCGCTGTCTTATGCCTCGGCCAACGGCGGCGGGCGCGCCGGCATCATCGAGACCAGCTTCCGCGAGGAAACGGAAACCGATCTGTTCGGTGAGCAGACCGTCTTGTGCGGCGGCCTGACGGCGCTGATCCAGGCCGGTTTCGACACCCTGGTTGAAGCCGGTTACGCGCCGGAGATGGCGTATTTCGAGTGCCTGCACGAGGTCAAGCTGATCGTCGATCTGATCTACGAGGGCGGCATCGCGAACATGCGCTATTCGATTTCCAATACCGCGGAATATGGCGATTTTACGCGCGGCCCACGCATCATCACCGACGAGACGCGCGCCGAGATGCGCAGAATCTTAAAGGAAATCCAGAGCGGCCAGTTCGCGCGTGAGTTCATCATGGAAAACCTGACCGGCACGGCGACGATGAAGGCGATGCGGCGGCTGGGCGCCGAACACGAGATCGAGAAAGTCGGCGGACGCCTGCGCGAGATGATGCCCTGGATCAGCGCCAACAAGCTGGTCGATCAGACCAGCAATTGATTGACCGCGCATATCGGTCTGGGTCGTCGCAATCAAACGCGGCACGAACCCGCTACGGGATAAAACGCGCGATAATACGGTCTATTTACAACAATAATATCGTATAAGGGGCGGCGAGCCGGCTTTATCCAGGTCAGGGCGTTAAGCGTCGGTCGCGCGGCCAACGTTAAATGATCGTACCCTTTGCGCGACGGCGAAACAGGCGCCGCGCTACGTCACGGGGAGGGAAGACATGCTGTATATCGATCCGCACATCCATATGGTGTCGCGCACCACGGACGACTATCAGGCCATGCGCGCCGCCGGCGTGGTCGCGGTCATCGAGCCGGCTTTCTGGGTCGGCCAGCCACGCACGGCGGTCGGCACTTTCAAGGATTATTACAGCATGCTCGTCGGCTGGGAGCGTTTTCGCGCTTCGCAGTTCGGCGTGCATCATTACTGCGCCATCGGTCTGAACTCCAAGGAAGCCAACAACGAGCCGCTGGCCGAACAGGTAATGGAGCTGATCCCGCTGTACGCCTGCAAGGAAGGCGTGGTCGCGATCGGCGAGATCGGCTTCGATGAGATGTCCGCCCTGGAAGAAAAGTATTTTCGCGCGCAGCTCGAACTGGCCAAAGAGCTGGAGATGCTGGTGATGATCCACACCCCGCACCGGAACAAAAAAGAAGGCACCCGCCGCAGCATCGATATCTGCCTGGAACATGGCATGGACCCGACACGCGTGGTGATCGATCACAATAACGAGGAAACGGCTAAGGACACGCTCGCCCGCGGTTTCTGGGCGGCCTTCACCATTTATCCCAAGACCAAGATGGACAAGGAACGCATGGTGGAAATTGTGCGTCGATACGGTTCCGAGCGGATCATCGTCGATAGCTCCGCCGACTGGGGCGAGAGCGATCCGCTGTCGGTGCCCAAAACCGCGCGGCTCATGCTTGAACAGGGTATCGCGGAGACGGACGTACGCAAGGTTTGCTACCAGAATGCCCTGGACGCCTACGGAAAGACGGGTCGCATGCGAGAAACCGACTGGCTGGACGCGGTGCCGATCGATCAACGCCAGCTTTACGACGGGAACTCTGTGCTGCGAGGTCAGGCGCCGCTGGTTAGCGAGAAATAAGAGCCTCGGCGCGGGCCTGTAAATCATGAACGAAGCTCTCCGGCATGCAACGCGCTGGTGGCCCTGGGCGCAATTAATGCGTCCCGCCAACGTCGTCACGGCGCTGGCCGACGTGCTGGCCGGTTTCGCCGCGAGCGGCGCGGCAATGTCTGTGTTCGCGTCATCCGACCTTACCGCTTTCGCCGCGCTCGCGTGGCTGCTCATTTCAACCGTCGCGCTGTACGCGGGCGGCGTGGTGTTCAACGACGTGTTCGATGCGGAGCTGGACGCAATCGAGCGTCCGGAACGGCCGGTTCCCAGCGGCCAGGTGTCGCGCAGGGCGGCGGCGTCGTTCGGCGCGCTGCTGTTGATCGGCGGTGTGCTTTCCGCGTTGCAGGTCTCGCCCTTCAGCGCAGCGTTGGCCGCCGCGGTGGCGTTAACGGCGATTACATATGACGCTTACGGAAAGCATCGCGAATGGCTGGGGCCGCTCAACATGGGCGCCTGCCGCGGTCTGAATCTCATTCTCGGCATGAGCGCCATCCCGGCGTCCGTACCACAGATGGGATTCCTGGCGCTGATCCCGGTCGCGTACATCACCGCCATTACCCTCATCAGCCGTGGCGAAGTCCACGGCGGCACCCGCGCCGCTGGTGTCGCGGCGCTGGGGCTGACGGGCACGCTAGTCACGGGTATCCTGTTGCTGGGGGTAACAGACGACTTCGCGCTGGTCGCGGCCGCGCCGTTTCTGCTCCTGTTCGGGTGGTTCGTTGCCCCCGCATTCGTACAAGCCACACGCCGACCGAGCCCGGAGCGGATTCGCACGGCGGTCAAAACCGGCATAATCATGTTGATCGCGCTGAACGCCGCCCTTGCCGCGGGTTTCGCGGGTATCGGGTATGGCTTGATCGTGCTGTCGCTGCTGCCCGTGTCCATGGGTCTCTCGCGCGCGTTTGCGGTGACTTAGAACGGAACCTGAATATGGAAGACGTGATTCGCCAGCGTGTACCCGTCGTCTTCGAGTATGCCGTGCACTTCACGCGCGGCTTGTTCGAGTTGGACAACCCCCTGCTCGCGCGCGTGATTGTGGCGGATCGGGAGCCGGGTTCCCCAAAGCTGCTGCCGGTAATGGATGCCGGCCTGTTGAGACATCATCCCACGCTTCTGAAAAAGCTCTCGGCTTATGCGGCAAACCGCCTTTCGTTGCCGCTGCAACCGACGCTGGTCGTGCCGGGCGGTGAGGACGTCAAGAACGATCCGTCGCTGCCGGAGAGCATCCATGACGCCATTCACGGCGGTAGGCTTTGTCGGCATTCGTATGTACTGGCGATCGGCGGCGGCGCGGTGCTGGACATGGCGGGCTTCGCGGCGGCTACCGCACACCGTGGCGTGCGACTGATCCGCGTGCCGACCACCGTGCTGGCGCAAAACGATTCCGGCGTGGGCGTAAAGAACGGCATCAACGCCTTCGGCAAGAAAAATTTTCTGGGCAGCTTCGCGCCACCTTACGCCGTGCTGAACGATTACACCTGGCTCACCACCCTGGACGACCGCGACTGGCGCGCAGGGCTAGCCGAAGCCATTAAGGTGGCGTTAATCAAGGATGCGGATTTTTTCGCATTCATCGCCGCGCACGCGCAGTCGCTGGTCGAGCGGGACATGTCGGCGATGCGCGAGCTGATCCATCGCTGCGCGGAATTACATCTTGCGCACATCGCCGCGGCCGGCGATCCGTTTGAAACTGGCTCTTCCCGGCCGCTGGATTTCGGGCACTGGGCCGCGCACAAGCTTGAGCAGATGACGGATTACCGCCTGCGTCACGGTGAGGCGGTCGCGATTGGCGTCGCGCTGGACAGTGTTTATTCCCACCTCGCGGGTCTTCTTTCGCGCGCCGACGTTGAGCAGGTGCTGCACGTCCTGCGGGCGGCTAAACTGCCGCTTTACACGCCCGAGCTGGAGGCGGCGAGTGAACCCGCGACCGACCTGTGCGTGTTCGAGGGATTGGATGAATTCAAGGAGCACCTGGGCGGTGAATTGACGATCACCTTGCTGCGCGGAATCGGGCAGGCCATCGATGTACACGAAGTCGATCTGGCGCTGTACAGGCGCGCCATTGTGGCGCTGCGCGCACATTCGCGGCGCGATTCGTCAGCGATGCATTATGCGACCGCGTAGACTCTCGATAATCAATACTCGTTAAACGCACGACATGAGGATTGGCGACGACCGTTTCTTTCATCTGACGTACTGCACCAACATTCATCCCGGCGAAAGCTGGGCGGCGGTGTTTGCCAGTCTCGAACGATACGTGCCGGGCCTTAAACAACGCCTTTCGCCGTTTGAGGCTTTCGGCATCGGGCTGCGGCTATCGGATCTCGCCGCGCGCGAGTTGTCGCAGGGCGATGCGCTCGCCGCTTTCAAGACCTGGCTGGACGAGCGCGATTTGTACGTCTTCACACTTAATGGTTTCCCTTACGGCGGTTTTCACCGGCAGGTCGTGAAAGATCAGGTTTACGCACCCGACTGGCGCGCGCCGGCGCGGGTGGACTATACATTGCGTCTGGCGCGCATTCTGGCGGCGCTGCTGCCGGCGGATATCGAGGGCGGTATTTCCACGGTGCCGATCTCGTACAAGCCCTGGTTCAATAGTGAATCGGAGCGGGCGGCGGCGTTCGAGCAGGCAAGCCTGAACCTTGCCCGCGTGGCAGCGGAGCTGATGTCAATCCGCGCTGTCACCGGCCGAACCTTGCACATCGATCTGGAACCGGAGCCGGATTGCCTGCTGGAAAACAGCGACGAGACCGTGGATTTTTTCCAGCGCTGGCTGTTGCCGGTTGGCAGCGAGTGGCTGGCCTCGGCGCGCAATATTTCCCGTGCGGACGCGCAAGCAAAGCTGCGCGCGCATATCGGCGTTTGTTACGACACGTGTCACTTTGCGTTGCAGTACGAAACGCCGACCGCCGCATTGTCGAAACTTACCGGCGCCGGCATCCGTATCGGCAAGGTGCAATTGAGCGCGGCGCTCAAGGCGCCTATACCCGAGTCTGAAACTGATCGTCAGGCTGTCATCGAACGTCTGCGCCCGTTCGCGGAACCGACTTATCTTCATCAGATCGTCGAGCGCCGCGCGGACGATCACCTGCATCACCATGCCGATCTCTCCACCACTATGTCGCCGCATCCGGATGCGCGCGAGTGGCGCGTTCACTTTCACGTGCCGATCTTCAGCAGCGATTATGACGGGATTTATTCCACGCAGGGTGACATTGCCGCCACGCTTTCGGTGCTGCGCGACACACACGCGTGCCCGCACCTGGAGATCGAAACCTATACATGGGAGGTATTGCCATCCAGACTAAAGATCGATTTGTCCGCGTCGATAGCACGCGAATACGAGTGGGTGCTGGCTGCGTTTGCCGATGCCACGTCGAGCAGGGATGAACCGATGCCTTGTTGATTCAAGCGTCAGCCTGAAGCAATGCGCAAAACAGTCGTTATCAACGTCGTCGGCCTGACGCCCAGGCTTTTAGAGCAGCCGATGCCGTTTTTGTCGCGTTGGGTCGCGCGCGGCAGGCGCGCGGCGGTCATGCCAGTGTTGCCCGCGGTCACGTGTTCGGCGCAGGCGACTTATCTGACGGGTGTAGCGCCAGCGCGGCACGGGATCGTCGGCAACGGCTGGTATTTTCGCGACGAATGTGAGGTGAAATTCTGGCGCCAGTCCAACCATCTGGTGCGGGCGCCGAAGATATGGGAGACCGCGCGCGCGATCGATGCCAATTTCACCTGCGCGAATTTGTTCTGGTGGTACAACATGTACTCCAGGGTGGATTACGCGGTGACGCCGCGGCCCATGTATCCGGCCGACGGACGTAAAATACCGGACATCTACACGCAGCCCGCAGGTTTGCGCGATAAGCTCAACGCGCAACTCGGCACGTTTCCACTGTTCGATTTCTGGGGGCCGCGCACCTCCATCCGCTCCAGCCGGTGGATCGCGCAGGCGGCGAGGAAAGTTGACGCGGATCACCGGCCGACCCTGACCCTGATCTATCTTCCGCATCTGGACTACAACCTGCAACGGCTGGGGCCGGACGATCCCGCAACCGAAACAGATTTGCGGGAGACCGATAATGTCTGCGCGGATCTGATCGACTATTACGAGGCGCGCGAAACTGACGTGGTGGTCGTTTCCGAATACGGCATTACGCCGGTCAAGCGTGCCGTTGCGATAAATCGCGTGCTGCGCGAGCACGGTTTGATCGCAGTGCGCGAAGAGCTGGGGCTGGAATTGCTGGACGCGGGCGCAAGCAAGGCTTTCGCAGTGGCGGATCATCAGATTGCGCACGTTTACGTCAATGACAAGGACAGACTCGCCGATGTGCGAAACCTGCTGGAGAAAGTGACCGGCGTCGAAACGATACTGGACGAAGAGGGAAAAGCTGCACATGGTTTGAATCACCCGCGCGCCGGCGATCTCGTAGCGCTCGCGGAAAAAGACGCCTGGTTCAGTTATTACTATTGGCTGGATGAGCGCAAAGCGCCGGACTTCGCGCGCACGGTGGATATTCATCGCAAGCCGGGCTTCGATCCGGTGGAGCTGTTTGTCGATCCCGCGATCCGCTGGCCCGAGCTGAAAGTCGCCCGGCGCCTGCTCAGAAAAAAGCTGGGATTCCGATATTTAATGGACATGATCCCGCTGGACAGCACGCTGGTCAAGGGTTCACACGGCAGGCTTCCACTTGATCCAAGCGACGCTCCGCTGATCGCGAGTCAGCACGCCCACCTGCTGCCGGACGCAAACGTTCACGCGACCCAAATCCACGACCTGATCCTGGATCATCTTCGTGGCGAGCCCGCGCGCGCTCGTCATGCCGACTGATATCCGGGATTTTCTGCATCGCCGGCTGGCGCAACAACTTGATGCCCGGGCGCTGGCCTGGCTGGAGGAGAAGCGTGGGCGACTCGCGGCGGGGGCGCCCGATTATGTTTTCTTTGCCGCCTTCAGCGCGGCGCCGGGTTACACAGGCAAGCAGACACTGCGTTTGACACCTGAAGATATGCGAGCCGCCGGTGACGGCCATACTGACTGGGAACGCTGGCGCATCGATCAGGTCGGGCGCGCGCTACTGTTGCTCGCTATCGATAAAGGCGATGCGAACGCTTATGCGGGCAGTCTGCACGCACTTTCCACCTGCGCCGACCTGAACGAACTGATCGCGCTTTATCAGAGTCTGCCACTGTTGCCGCATGCCGAATCGCTGATCGCGCTGGCGGCGGAGGGCGCGCGGAGCAATATGACGGAAGTCTTCAACGCGGTGGCGTTGGGCAATGCCTATCCCGCCGAGCATTTCGACGAAGCGTCCTGGAATCAGCTGGTACTAAAGGCCTTGTTCGTTGGCAGCCCGTTGCACGCGATTTATGGCCTCGATCGCCGCGCCAACCACGCGCTCGCCCGCATGCTGGTGGATTACGCGCATGAGCGGTGGGCCGCGGCGCGGATCGTGTCCCCGGAACTGTGGCGGCCGGTCGGGCCGTACGCGGACGACGATATGGTCGCCGATTTCGAAAGAGTGTTGGCGGACCCTGATCCGCGGCAGCAGTCAGCCGCCGCGCTGGCGCTGGTGCTGGCGCTATCGCAAAGCCAATCGCCGCGCGCGCTGGAAGCGCTCGCCCGACGCCCCGATCTGCGTGCGGCTATCTTCGAGAAGCGCTTAACCTGGCGCGGGCTCACTGAAGGCAAGTCGATAATCTGAAGTTTCATCCGCATCGGATCGCATAAATCATACGCAACTTCCCGTGATTGTATCTCATGAAGTCGGGGAATTTCCGTGGCGATGCGTGTCAGACTGAACTTTGATTACAACCCGGAAACCGCTCAAAGGAGTGAACAACATGCATACCCTTCCCGTCAGTCCGAAACTTAGGTGTTTAGCCATCTGCGTGGCGCTGGCCGCCGCCAGTGCATTACCGGCCCTTGCCGAGATCACGATCGCCAACGAGGGCACCGAAAATCCGACTTTGCTCTATCAAGGCGAGCCGATGTTCAAGCTTGGGCCCATGCCTGAGACGACGGTATTCGGCATGCAGTGGGGCTCAGAGTATTTCGATCATCGGCGGTGGTTCGACTGGATGGCGGCGAACGATCTCGGTTATGGCCGGGTTTATCCTGACAGCGGCTATGGGTGGCTGCCTACGCGCGCGCCCGGCCGCGTTTATCCGTTCGAGGTCGTTCGGTGGGAAGGCGACAACCCGATTGTGGATGTCACGCGCTTCAACCCCAAATATTGGGACAACATGTCACGCGTGATCAAGGAGGCCAAGGAGCGCGGCGTGGTGTTGCAGATGCAACTCTACCAGCGCGTGTTCTTCGAGAACCTTGAAGACGGCGAGGGCTGGCCCATCAATTATTTCAATCCGGTCAACAACATCAACAAATTTGAGGTGCCGGCGGAAGGCGGCGACGGCGGTATAGTAGACACCGTCAAGGATTCGGTAAAAGGGCTGATCGGCGCGTCCGAGCCGATCGAAGACGGCTACGGTGTGTTCGCCGTAATGGCCGAAGAAACACCGTGGCGGGAGGTTCACCGCCAATGGGTGGAACATATTCTCAATGCCATCGGAGATCACGGCAACGTCATCATCGATCTAATGAACGAAGGCAATTTCACCAAGGGCATGACCAAAGGCTGGATCGAAACCACGCTGGAAATCATCGAGCAATGGGAGAAGAAGACAGGCAACGATTTGAGAGTCGGCATGGATTTCGACCACCTCTATAAAGTTTTTCTCAGTACGGGTGAGCGGGCGCACCTGGAATACGTGCTTTCCAACCCGCGCCTGGACCTGATCATTGCTGAAGGTTCTGAAAGCCACGTCGTGCCCGAGCTGGTAGCCGGCGATCGCGAACCCAGGCACAAGGATCTCGCGCGTAAATTTCGCATCCGCTACCAGAAGCCCGTCATCAGCACCAACAGCCCTTCCTATGGTCCGCAGGAAAAACTGGAGGCGCTGCATCTGTATCAGTGGTATTCATTGATGATCAAGTTGCAGGGCGTGGGCGTGTATGCCAAGGATTACCCGCTCGACTTCTCCGCA
>Ga0075530_1001360_pt1 | contig 11734 bp, 12 predicted proteins | sample NGEPerD_2_FD_75101 | JGI IMG/M metagenome (GOLD analysis project Ga0075530, IMG submission 75101) | Arctic peat soil microbial communities from the Barrow Environmental Observatory site, Barrow, Alaska, USA - NGEE PermafrostL1-D | ecosystem: Environmental > Terrestrial > Soil > Wetlands > Peat ...
AGTCGGCGGAGCCCTGGAAGCCGGTCAGCGGCGCGAAGCCGCCGTTGCCGATCATCTCGAAGTCGGCCGTGTGGCGCTCGTCAAGGGTCAGGGAAAGCTCAGTCATCGTCTCGCTCATGCGGGTATCTCACCAATCGTTCGGGGAAGTGGACTTGGGCGGCGCGGGTTGTGGCCGTCAGTTGATCCCGCACTCGGTCTTCTGAGTGCCCGCCCAGCGCCCGGCGCGCGGCGAACCGCCAGGCCCGACCGGCTTGGTGCAGTGGGTGCAGCCGATCGACGGGTAGCCATGATCGTGCAGGGGGTTGTACGGGAGGTGGTGCTCACGGATGTAGTTCCAGACGTCGCGCTCGGTCCAGTCCGCGAGGGGGTTCAGCTTCCAGAGGCCGAACCGCTTGTCCCAGCCGAGTTTGGGGGTCTTGGCGCGACTCGTGGAATCCTCGCGACGGACGCCGGCGAGCCAGCAGTCTACGGAAGAGAGGGCGCGGCGCATCGGCTCGACCTTGCGCAGGCCGCAGCAGGAGTCGGGATCGCTCTTCCAGAGCTCGTCGCCGAAGCGCTCCGCCTGCTCGGCGATGGTCAGGTTGTGGAAGCGGTCGAACTCGACCCCGAGGTGCGCGGCGAGCTCGTCGCGCGTCTCATAGGTCTCCGGGAAGAGCACGTCGGTGTCGAGGTAGAAGAAGCGCGCCTCGGAGTTGACCTGAGTGGCCAGGTGCGCCGTCACCGAGCTGGTTTTCTGGAACGAGCAGGCGATGTAGTGGCGCTCGCCGAAGGTCTCGAACATCCACTCGATCGCCTCGGTCGCGCTGCGCTCCTCGAGGCGCGCCGCGACTTCCTCGGCGTCGAACTCGGGGGTGACGGCGGCGGGGTTCATATCGCGCACTCGCCCTCGCCCCGCTCCACTTTGTAGGGGCTGGAGCGGTTCCAGTCGATGAACTGCTGCATCGTCTCGAGGCTGAACTCGGCCGGCAGCGTCAGCTCCTTGACCTCCGCTTCGAAGCGGCCGACACCGGCGCGCTCGACGAAGGCGTTGAACTCCTCGCCCTCGGCGCGCTCGGTCTCGTAGAGCCGCAGCCAGCGCTCGACCGCCTCGGGGACGCGCTTGGCGGGCAGCCGCGATTTCAGCCGGGTACCGAAGATCACCTCGCCGCCCTCGTAGTTGCCGCCGATGTGCGGGATGTAGGCGGGTATCTGGCGTCCGCCGACCTTGAGCGAGGCGCCGTAGAAGCCGATGTTGGCGATGTGATGCTGGCTGCACCCGTTCGGGCAGCCGCTCATCTTGATCTGGATCTTGCGGGTCAGCGCGTCGTCGATCTCCATCTCCTCGACCCGCTGCTTGATCGCCCGGTTGAGGCCCATCGAGCTGGTGATGCCGAGTTTGCAGCTGTCGGTGCCGGGGCAGCTGACCACGTCGGTGACCTCGCGGGCGCCGGGCTCGGCGAGGCCGAGCACCCGCAGCCGCTCCCAGACCTCATACAGCGCCTCGTCGCGGACCCAGCGCAGAACCAGGTTCTGCTGCACGGTGCTGCGTGCGTAGCCACCGGTGAACTCGCGCATGATCGCCGCCAGGCCGCGGAACTGCTCCGGGGTGAGGTCGCCGCGCTCGATCTTCACCTCGACCGATACGAAGCCGTCCTGGCGCTGCGGCTGCACATTGCCCTGGAGGAAGCGATCGAACTCGGGACGGTCGCCGTCAGGTGAGACCGGGGCCCGCGGAGCCTCGGGGGCGTTGCGCTCCTCGTCGTCGTCGAAGCGCAGCCGCTCGACGTCGAAGTCGCGCTCGTCGGCCCAACCGCCCTGCAGCTCATCCTCGACCTGCTCGCGGAAGGCGTCGATGCCGATTTTGTCGATCAGGACCTTGATCCGGGCGCGGGCCCGGTTGGCGCGCAGCCACTCCTGGCGGTCGAAGATGCGCAGCACGGCCTCGGAGACCTTGAGGTAGTCGCCGTTGTCGGCCTCGACGAACTCGTAGAGGGTCGGCGCGACGCGGGCCATGATCGAGGTGCCGCCGCCGACCCGGACCTCGAAGCCCTTGACCCCGTCCTGTTCGCGGCTGAGGAAGGCGATGTCGTGGATGCCGGTGATCGCCCGGTCCTCGTCGGAGCCGGTGAATGCGGTCTTGATCTTGCGCGGCATCAGCTGCGTGGTCGGGTGGCGGACGAAGTAGCGGACGAAGGCGCCGGCGTACGGCGTCGGGTCGAAGACCTCGTCGGCGGCGACGCCGGCCCAGGGGTCGCCGGTGACGTTGCGCACCGTGTTGCCACAGCCCTCGCGCGAGGAGAGGCCGACGGCGGAGATCTCGCGGATCAGCGCCTCCATGTCGCGCAGCGGCACATGGTGGATCTGGATGTTCTGGCGGGTCGTGATGTGGCCCTTGTTCAGCGGCGCCCACTTCTCGATGACGGCGCCGAAGGCCTCCATCTGCTCCGGCGTGACGCCGCCGAAGGGCAGCTTGACGCGGGCCATCTGCACGTCGGGCTGGCGCTGCCCGTAGACGCCCTGCTTGAGGCGGAAGCCGACGAACTGGTCTTCGGCCAACTTGCCGGCGAGGAACCGCTCGGCTTCGTTGTCGAAGTCGTCGAACTCGCGCTCGATGATCGGGATCACATGCCCAGGGACGTTCTCGTACGCCTCCGGGTTCTCGAGCGTGCCCGTGCGGCCCTTGCCGCGCTGCCTCTTGTCCTGGTTGATGATTACCTCCACGAAGAGAAAAATAGCAAAACCGGACCGGGATTAGGGTATTTAGGGTCTGCCCTAGCTCTGAGCGGTCTTTTTGCGTGCCTCCAGGATCGCCGCGGCCTCGCCCGACTCGGCGACGTAGCCGCCCTCCGGCGCCAGCGGCAGGCCCGCCTCGGCCCAGCCGACGATCCCCTCGCTCAGCTTCGCCGCGTCGAAGCCGGCCGCGACGAGCGCATCGGTCGCCATCGTCGAGCGATTGCCGCCGCGGCAGTAGAGGACGACCGGCCTGCCCTTGTCCAGCTCTCCCGCCCGCTGCGCCAGCTCGGCCAGCGGCAGATGGGTGGCGCCGGCGATGCGGCCGGCCTCCCACTCGTGGTCGGCGCGCACGTCGACCAGCTGTGTCCCACCGGCCACCAGCTTGCGAGCCTCCGTTGCCGAAATCTCCCTCATGAGCTGAAATCTAGCGCGATGTCGGGGAGGGACGAGGATACCCCTGAACGGGCGGATACTCAGGAGCGAGTCCGGGCAGGGGTATCCCCGTCCCTCCCACCTCGCTAGTCGACCTCGGTCCCCTCGATCAGGAAGGCGACCCGCACGTGGGCGCGGTACTCGTCCAGGCTCTCGCCGCGGATCCCGGTGGAGACGATGTCGACCGCGCGGATGTTGCGCAGCGTGCCCTGGGCCTGGGCAAGCGCCTGCTTTGCCGCGTCGTCGGTGGACGTCTTCGAGCTGCCGACCAGCTCGATGATTTTCACAACTGCCATTGCGACCCTCCTTCTAGATGCTTCTGAACGGTGCCCTTCGCGCCGACCCCCTCGACCAGCGCAGCCCGCTGCCACGGGCCGACCGCCTCTCCGACCGCCGCCTCCACCGCAGCCGTCTCCACCTGAAACCGCTCAACCGCCGTGGCGATCGCCGCAGCCTCGTCTGCGTCGGGGCTCCGATCCATGTGTGAAGCCTATCCGGGCTCGCCCCGCCGCACTCCCAGCGTTCCCCCTCTGGGCGCGCCGAGCATGGCCCGCAGCCGGCCCGAGGCAGAGTGTTCGCCAGTCGGACGGTCGCCTCCGGAGGGCTCCCTATCCGGCCCCCACCGCCTCGATCCAGTCCCAGGGCCTGCCGCAGAGGCGACTCGATTCGTCGATCGGGACGGAGACCAGTTCGCCCGCCTCATCGCCGGCCGGGGCGAAGAGGAGCGGGCCGGTCTCGGGGCGAGGGAAGCCGCCGCTGCCGGGGTGCAGGTCGGCGCCGCCGAAGCGCAGCTCGACTTCGTGGCCCCCTTTGCCGAGCCGGGTGCTCCCCAGGTCGATGAAGCCGCCCTCGTTCTCGAGCTGCTGGCGCGCTTCGCCGACCTTGCGGCCGTCGATGAGCAGCTCGACGCTGCCGCGCACCGAGCCCTTCAGCCAGCCGCGGTAGGAGCCGGCGCGCGGCAGCGTCAGGGTTCCACCGGTTGCGTCGTAGACCGGCGCATGACGGGCGGCGAGCATGCGGACATTGCGTAGCAGGTGCTGCAGCGCGAGCAGACCGAGGCCGCCGACTTCGCCGCAGACCGGGACCGCCGCGGGATCGCTCGAGTTGCCCAGCGAGAGGTGCTCGGGCGCCGGCGGCTGCAGCTCGAAGGGCCGCTGCCAGACCTCGTAGTAGGGGCCGGAGCGCAGCAGGCGGTAGGGCGGGCGGCTGCGCACGGGCGAGCGGCGCAGGACCAGGGTCGGGTATTCAAACAGCCCCGCCAGGTCGAGTTCGTCGACGTCGACCGAGTTGCCCTTCTCGACCGTGCCGCCGCCGCGCAGCGGCAGCTGGCGCACGCGCAGCTCCGAGGCGCCCTCGGCGTCGAGGTCGCGCAGGAAGTGGCGGGCACCGTAGGGATTGTATTCGGTCATCAGCGCCGGGCCCTGGCCGGCGAAGTCTTCGCCGATCCGCTCGAGCTCGTGAAGCTGACCGTAGGGGGCGAGGCTGACGCCGCCGTAGGCGAGGACGTTGGACCAGAGCACCCCACCCACGACGACGGCGATCAGGGCGAGGCCGGTGGGCCGGTCGGCGCGCAGGGCGAGGGCGGCGCCGGCGATCGCCAGCGAGAGTGCGGCCGGAGCGGCGATGGCGAGCGCCTTGGCGTCGACCCACGGAGAGCCGACAAGGACGATCGCCACGGCGGCGAGCAAGCTGGTGGCGAACAGGAGCTGGGCAATCGCACGCCCCCGCCAGGCAACCCACAAGCCGTAGAGCGCCGCGAGGATCCCGAGCGCGATCAGGATCGCCGCCGGCACCGACGCGGTGGGGTCGATGCGGAAGTCGCCGCTGGGCCAGATGCCGAGCGTCTGCATCGGGTTGAGAGCGCCGATCAGGTTGCCCACCTCGCTCTCTTCGGTCAACCCCGCCTGGAACGGGCTGAAGCCGCCGCCGGCGACGATCGGCACAACAAGCACCGCCAGCGGCGCCACGAACGCCAGCGCCTGCAGCACGGCGCCGCGCGGACCGAAGTCGCGAACCGCGAGGAAGGCCAGGACGGCCAGCATCGGCGCAAGCCAGATCAGCCCGCCGAGGCTGAGCACGCCGACCAGGGCGCCGGCGGCGAGGGCCAGAAGGGCGGCGTCGCGGCGTCGCGGCAGACCGACATCGTCGCGCACCGCATCCGACTTCAAGCCCGCCCCGACCGGGTGAGAGTCGAACGCGCGCACGGCGGACGGGGCCAGGGCGGCGGCTAGGACGACGAACACGGCCGCCCCCATCTCCTTCACCCCGCCCCAGAGCGCGTAGCCGAAGAGGAGCGCCGGCTGGGCGGCGACGAAGGCGACCAGGGCACGCAACCCCGGGCGGCGCAGCAGCCCGCCGCCGATCTGCCAGAGGCCGAGCGAGAGCATCGCCGCGAGGAAGGAGAGGTAGGGCTGGAAGACCCAGGCGAGGTCGCCGCCGACCAGCTTCTGCGCCGTGCCGAAGGGCAAGAAGACGCCGACCGGGTAGCCACCGGCGAGGTTGAACTCGAGCGTCGCCCTGTAGGTCGAGGGCTCGAGGCCGGAGAGGCTGCGGCCGTGCTCCATCACCCGGTCGGTCAGAGCGAGCCAGGTGGCGGTGTCGTCGAGCTTGACGTAGCCGGCGAAGGTCGGCTCGCCGGAGAGGACGACGGGGGCGGCGAAGATCGCGAAGACGGCGAGCGCCGCGGCGACCGGCCAGCGATCGGGGCGGCCGAAGCGCCAGGGCAGCGAGAGGCCGGCGCCGAGCACCGCGCCGAAGCAGACGACGGGGACGGTCAGCTCGGCGGTCGCGTCGCTCAGCGTCGTGAACTGGCCGATCACGACGATCGCGGCCAGGCCGGCGGGCGGGACGAGCGCACCCGGCAGACGGCGCCCGGAGAGGACATCGACCAGCAGCCCGAGCCCGGCGCAAAGCGCCAGCAGGACCAGCGGGTAGACGACCCAGGCGACGAAGATGCTCATGCAGCGCCGCTCCGCATCTCGGGATCAGCCGACTGGCCGTACCTGCACTGAGAGCGCCAGGCCGAGCGCCCGCTTGGGCGAGGGGTCGTAGACCTCCACCTGGACGCTGTCGTCGGGGCTGACGAAGTAGGCGCTGGTCGGCGTTCCCTTGCTTACGACCACCTTGCGACCGTCGCGGGAGCGGCGCACGACGGAGCCCCTGCGCTTGGCGAAGGCGTCCAGCGCACCGGCGGCATCGGGCAGCGGGTAGGTGCCGACGGTGAGGGATTCGGCCGGCCCTTCGCCCGCTTCGTCGCCCTCCTCGAGATAGCGGAGTTGAACGCTGCCTTCCGGGCCTTCGGTCAGCTCCAGCTCGGCGCCCGGCGCCGGCCCCGCCCAGTAGACCGGGTGGTCGGCCAGAGCGGCGACATCCTTCAGTTCGGCTTCGGTGACGACCCGCGATTCGGAGCCATTCGAGGAAGGGCCGGGGGTCGATTCCCCGCCGTCGCCGCGCGTCGCCATCCAGGCGACCACGCCGACGACCAACGCCAGCGCGATCACAAGCCCCCTCATCATCCACGGCCGCCCCAGTTCCATCCCGGCGGATCCTATGCCCCGCCCGGCGTCGGCGAGTCGGTGCCGTGGCTCCTAGTCCTCGGCGAGGGCGAGGAGAGCCTTCGGCGGGCCGTCCCCTCAGCCGCCGCCTTCGAACTTGTAGCCGACGCCGCGCACGGTCAGGACCAGCTCGGGGTTCTGGGGGTCGCGCTCGACCTTCTGGCGCAGGTTGGAGATGTGCACGTCGCAGGCGCGCTCGTCGCCGTCGAACTCGGTCTGCCAGAGCTCCTCCATGATCTGGCGGCGCGGGAAGACCTCGCCGGCGCGGCCGACCAGCAGGCGCAGCAGCTGGAACTCGGAGCGGGTCAGCGCGACCGGCTCGCCGCGCACGGTGGCGACGTGGCGGACGAGGTCGATCGCGACCGGGCCGGCCTCGACCTTGACCGCCTGGGAGAGCGGCGCGCGGTCGAGCTCGCGGCGGCGCAGCTGGGCGCGCACGCGGCCGAGCAGCTCGCGCACCGAGAAGGGCTTGGTGACGTAGTCGTCGGCGCCGACCTCGAGCCCGACCACCTTGTCGACCTCGGCGTCCTTGGCGGTCAGCAGGATGATCGGCACGGCGCTGCGCGAGCGCACGTCGCGGCAGATGTCGAGCCCGCTCGAGCCGGGCATCATGATGTCGAGGATCAGCAGGTCGTAGGGGATGCCGTCGCCGACCCGCTCCGCCGCCTCGTCGCCGTCGGCGGCCGCGGTCACCTCGAAGCCCTCCTGGGCGAGCGCATAGCCGACCGAGTCGCGCACCGAGGGCTCGTCGTCGGCGACCAGGATCCGTCCGCTGCTCATCTCTCCCTCACGGCGCCTATATATAGACGGTCTATAGACGGTCGGCGTTCACGCCACCGGTGTCCTGCTCGGCTGCGCGGCCGGCAGCCGCACCCAGAAGGTGCTGCCCTCGCCCTCGACCGAGTGGGCGCCGATCTCGCCGCCCATCACGCTGACCATGCGCTGGGCGATCGCCAGGCCGAGGCCGAAGCCCTCCTGCTTGCGCGACTCGTCGCGCCGGTAGAAGCGCTCGAACACCCGCTCTATCTCCGCCTCCGGAATCCCCGGTCCCGTGTCGATCACCTCCAGCACCACCTCTCTCTCGCCGTCGCGACGGCCGCGAACGGTGACGCGCCCGGGCAGCGGCGTGTGCTTGAAGGCGTTGGTCAGCAGGCCGACCATCACCTGGCGCAGCAGGGTCGGGTCGCCGTTGGCGGCCAGCTCGGGGTCGACCTCGGTGGCCAGCTCGATGTGCTGCGGGGTCTCGACCGCCTCGACCGTGTCGCGGATCGCGGCGGCGACGTCGACCGACTCGGTGTCCCCCGCGCCCAGCGACTCGACCCGCGCCAGGGTGAGCAGCGACTTGGTCAGCCGGTTCATCCGCTCGGCGTCCTCGGCGAGCCGGCCGAGGAAGTGGTCGAGCGCCTGCGGGTCGTCCTTGCCGCCCTCCTGGAGGACCTCGATCGCGCTGGAGATGCCGGCCAGCGGGTTGCGCAGCTCGTGCGCGGCGTTGGAGATGAAGTCGGCTTCGGCGAGCTCGCGGCGCATCTCGTCGGTGCGGTCGCGGGCGACGACGAGGACGGCGCGCTCCTTGGGCAGCGAGCGGGCGCTCATCGCGTAGGCGCGGTCGCCGATGCGCAGCGCCGGGTGGGCGGCGAAGCCGACGTCGGCGGCGCGTTTGAGGTGCGGGCGGATCGACTCGGGGGGATGGCCGAGCGGGTCGAGCAGCTTCGCGGCGGCGCGGTTGGAGAAGCGCAGGCCGCCGTCCTCGTCGACCACGATCACGGCGTCGGTGAGGCCGTCGAAGATCGCTTTCAGCTTGTTGCGGTCGGCGGTGAGCACCCCGAAGCTCTCCTTCAGCGAGGCGCGCATCGATTCGAGCGCCCGGGCGAGGTCGCCGATCTCGTCGCGGCCGCCGACCTCGAGGTGGGTGTCGAAGGCGCCCGCGGCGAGCTCGCCGGCGCCGCTGGAGAGGCGGCGCACGCGGCGCGAGATGCCGAGCGCGATCAAGAAGCCGGCGAGGACGCCGAGCGCGATCGCGCCGAGCACGGCCCGGGGCCGGTCGCCGAAGAGGTAGACGACGCCGGCGGTGAGCAGCGTCACGGCGGCAAAGGCGCCGACCAGCCAGAGCCTGATCCCGATCCTTCTCATCGTGTTCGCGCCCGGTTCATCGACGTTTACTAACACAGATCGGCGCGGGGCTTGCGCCGCTGGGCGCGGCGACGCCTGCTCGGCATGGGAGAATCGGTCGGTGCGCACTCTGGTCTTCATACCCGCCTGGAACGAGGCTGATGCGGTCGCCGCGGTGATCGCCGGCGTGCGCGAGCGCCTGCCCGACGCCGACGTGCTCGTCGTCGACGACGGCTCCAGCGACGAGACCGCGGCGCGGGCCGCCCGGGCCGGCGCCGTCGTCGCCTCGCTGCCCTTCAACCAGGGGCTCGGCGCGGCCCTGCAGACCGGCTACCTCTACGCGCTGCGCGGCGGCTACGACTTCTGCGCCCACCTCGACGCCGACGGCCAGCACCCGCCGCCCGAGGTGGCGCGGCTGCTCGAGGAGGTCCGCGCCGACCGCGCCGACCTGGTGATCGGCTCGCGCTACCGCGAGGCGGACGCCGGGGGCGGCACGGAGGGCGTCGCCGGCGAGGACTACCGGCCGACGATCTCGCGGCGGATCGGCACCAGCGTCTTCCGCTTCTTCCTCACCCTGGCGACGCGGCAGCGCTTCACCGACACGACCAGCGGCATGCGCGCCGCCAACCGGCGGGTGATGGAGCTGTTCAGCGAGAACTACTCGCCCGACTTCGCCGAGATCGAGTCGCTGCAGCTGGCGGTGCGCCAGGGGCTGCGGGTCGAGGAGGTGCCGGTGCGGATGCTGGAGCGGGTCGGCGGCTCCTCCTTCCTCACCCCGCTGCGCTCGGCCTTCTTCATCTTCAAGGGGATGATCGTGCTGCTGGTCGGCCAGTTCCGGCCGCGCAAGGCGGGGGCGCAGCGATGACGGCGCTACTCGCCGGCGCGGCGGCGGCAAGCGAAGAGCCGGCCGTCCACCTCACCGCGCAGACGCGGATCCTCGCCGCGATCATCGCCGTCGCCTTCATGCTGATGATCCTCGAGCTGATCCGCCGCGACAGCCTGCAGGAGCGTTTCAGCGTCGTCTGGTTCGTCGCCGGGCTGGGCATGCTCGCCGGCGCCATCTTCCCCGGCCTGCTGGCCGGCGTCGCCGACCTGATGGGGGTGCGCGACACCAACGTCGCCCTCTTCTCGATCATCCTCCTGCTGTTGCTCGGCCTGGCGCTCAACTTCAGCGTGATCATGTCCCGCCAGGCCGCCCAGATAACCAGGCTCGCCCAGGAGCGAGCGCTGGAGAAGGCGCGGGAGCAGGATAGGTCCTGATCAGTCCCGACTCGAGGGAGTTGGGACTTCATCCTCGGGCTTGGTGATGAAGTAGGCGAAATAGATCGCTGTGATGAACGCGTAGAGGAGGATCACCGACCCCGCGGTATCGGGGGAGGTATTCGTCACCTTCAAAATGACCGCCATTACGACGGTTCCCGCCCAGATCGCGACAGCCCTGGCCTTGAGTCCGCTAGACATATCCATCAGCTCCATTTCAATAGTACATCAACGCAGACAAGAAGTAACGTAATCGCAGCGCCCGTCGCAAACCCGACGGCCGTTGCCCACTCGATGCGCTTGTCGGGGAGCTTCCGCAGGACCGCCCCTGCCCGCGCGAATCCGGCGAATCCGGCCGTAACGACCATGATCGTTCCGGCACTGCCGGATGCGAACTCCGCAAGAGTGGCCAATACGACGATGTCGGGCACAGCCAGGTAGATGGCTAGACCGTAGGGCGGCCGAGCGCACGCGTGGCGCGCAGAAAGTGAATTTTCCGCCCCGCCTTCCGCGCAGATGCTCAGTGGCAAGGCTCTGCCTTGCCACTGTTGAAACAGGGCGCCGCCGAAGGCGGCGCTGCTCAGCGGCGGACGGCGGCGAGCCTGAACGAGAGCGCTTCCAGCGCTAGCTCCTCGGAGACGTTGAGGTCGAGGCGACGGCGGGTGTCCTCGACCAACTCGACAGCGCGCCGGGGGGCGGCGGGGTCGAGGCCGGAAGCCTGCGACTGGAGCCGGGGGAGGCGGTCGGCGTTGTAGGCGAGCTCGGCGGCGCCGGAGGCCACGGCCCCGAGGTCGCGGAACCAGGCGGCGGTGAGGCGCAGGCCGAGGTCGAGCAACTCGGTGCGGCGGCGGCGGCCGGCCCGTTTGGCGGCGTCGGCGATGTCGCGGGCGGAGCGCTTCATCCCCGCCTCCTTCTCCTCCTCGAGCGCCTCCCGCGCCGCCGACTCGGCCTCCTCGCCCGCCGCCCCGGCGCTCGTCAGCATCGCCCGCCAGGACGGCCCGGCGTCCTCGCCGGCCAGCGTCGCCGCGGCGAACCCCTCGGCCTCGCCGCGCAGCTTCCGCCCTGGCTCGCTGAGCAGCAGCCGGGCCAGCTCGACGTCGCCGGCGGCGAGCCGGGCGGCAGCGGCGATCTCCGCGTCCTCGGCGCCTTCGCGCCCCTCGCTCAGCGCCGCTTCCACCGCCTCGACCGGCAGCGGCGCGAAGTCGACCGGCTGGCAGCGCGAGGCGATCGTCTCCAGCAGCGCCGCGGGCTCGGCGGTGAGCAGGATCAGGTGGACGAACTCGGGCGGCTCCTCGAGCGTCTTCAGCAGCGCGTTCTGGCTCTCGTCGCGCATCGCCTCCGCGGCCTCGACGACGAAGACCCGCTTCCCCCCTTCGTAGGGCTTGTAGGCCGAGGCCCGGATGACCCGCTCCCGCACCTCCTCGACCATGTGCTGCGCCCCCTTCGGCGCCAGCCAAACCAGGTCGGGATGCGGCGACGGGTCGATCAACGCCCTGCGCCGCGCATCCTCCCCATCCTCAGCAGCCGAAGCAAGGATCTCCGCCGCAAACGCCCGCGCCGCCGCCCGCTTCCCCGCTCCGCGTGGGCCTCTGAACAGATACGCGTGCGATGGACCCGCCACGAGCGCCGCACTCAGCGCCATGCTCGCCCGTGGCTGATGCTCCGTC